>CABECM010000756.1_pt1 | contig 25168 bp, 14 predicted proteins | sample 3422391 | NCBI WGS metagenome assembly CABECM01 (sample SAMEA5534327, study PRJEB31848) | metagenome | biome: tundra; feature: field; material: soil | place: USA | collected 2013-05 | depth 0.15 m
GGGTCGACGTTTTGAGAAGCCGAACCGGGGGCTAGCGAGGACACGGCGCGAAACCATCGCTCTTCCGTGGAAAACTTTGCGGGATTCAATATCAGACTGTAGGTCGCCTTTAGCACACGCGAGGCATTGTCCGCCCGCTCGAAATAGCGGCTCATCCAGTACAGACTGTCGGCTACGCGGGAAAGCATGACGTTCTGTCACCCAATTCTTCTAAATCTCAATTCTGCAACACCCACGTGTCTTTCGAACCTCCACCTTGAGACGAATTCACTACCAGTGAGCCCTTTCGCAACGCCACTCGGGTCAGGCCACCGGGGACAATGGTGATTTTTTCGCCGTAGAGAATATAAGGACGGAGATCGACGTGACGGGGCTCGATTATTCCATCTACAAAACACGGCGCGGTCGAAAGATTGATTGTAGGTTGCGCAATATAGTTTCGCGGTTCGGCGTAAATCTTTTGTCGAAATTCGGAGCGCTCTTGTTCCGTGCTATGCGGGCCGATCAGCATTCCGTACCCACCTGACTCGCCCACCGCTTTCACCACGTACTCGTCCAATCTCTGGCAGACGTGGTCCCGTTGCCCCGGATCGGACATCAACAAGGTTTCAACGCCTTCCAGAATCGGATCCTGATCGAGATAGTAGCGAATGATTTTGGGCACAAAAGCGTAGATAGCCTTGTCGTCGGCGACGCCCGTCCCCAGCGCATTTGCAAAGGCTACGTTTCCGGCGCGATAGGCATTAAAAAGTCCCGCCGCACCAAGTGCCGAACCATTTGCGAAAACCAGGGGATCGAGATAATCGTCGTCGATTCGACGATAGATCACATCGACACGCTGCAGGCCGAAGGTCGTTCGCATGTAGACGACATTGTCGTGCACCACTAAATCTCGTCCCTCCACCAGTTCAATACCCATCTGCCGAGCCAAATATGTATGTTCAAAGTAAGCGGAGTTGTAGGAACCGGGCGTCAGTAAAACCACGGTCGGCTCGGAACGGCCCTCGGGAGCGAGCGACCGCAGCGTCGACAGAAGTGCCTGGCTGTACTGCTCAATTGGCCGCACACGGCATTTTTGAAACAGTCCGGGGAATATCTGCTTCATCACCCGGCGGCTGGTGAGCATATAAGAAACCCCGCTGGGGACGCGCAGATTATCCTCCAGCACCACAAAGTTCCCCTCGGGGTTTCGTATCAAGTCGGTACCGACCACCGTGATGTATACGTCGCGGGGAACTTTGACATTGCGCATTTCGCGCCGGTAATGTTTGCAGGTGTAGACAATGCTCCCGGGCACGACGCCGTCTTCAATGATTTTGCCTTCATGGTAGACATCTTCGAGGAAGAGATTCAGCGCAGTGATCCGCTGCGTCAGTCCGCGCTCAATCGTTTCCCATTCCGCCGCCGTGATGATCCTGGGCAGCAGATCGTGAGGAAAGATCCGCTCCGTCCCTTTATCGTTCCCATACACCGTGAACGTGATTCCCTGGTTGAAGAAGGATTGGTCAGCCTCGTGTTTGCTGCGCCGTAACTCGTCCGGCCCCAAGCTCAGAAGCAAGTTGTGCAGCGGACGATATTGTTTTCGGGGATGGTCCACGGCGCTGAACATCTCGTCGTAAGCGCTATTGAGTTCGTACCGGTGGAGGGCTTTCGCACCGCTACGATCGGACGGATCCGTTTCTATAATCATGATTGCGGCGCCGTATTCCTCGCCAGAATAGCGTATCGACCGCGAATTGAGAATCGGGAAAACCGATTCGCGTCATTGAAGAAACTGCTCGGAGCGCTCTAGCGAGCCTACACCCTGGATCGCGCGACTTCTCTGATGCTCTGCGCCGGGTTTTCGCTGCCTGAGGACTGGAATTCAATGTCCGGTAACTGTTCCACCGCCCGCCGAAGGGATTGCTCCCAGGTTGAGTGGATTAAGTTTAAGTCCCGGTCCCCGGCTGAAACTCGTCGGTAACGCGTAATTTGCAGGCTGTCTTTCTTGTACAACAACAGGTCGAAGGGAGGGCCTACGGTCACATTAGAGCGCATGGTTGCATCCAGTGAGAGAAGAGCATATTTCGCCGCAACCTCGAGCGAAGTCGTGGATTGGATGCCGCGGTCGAGGATCGGTCGACCGTATTTGCACTCCCCCAGTTGCAAATACAAGGAATCTTCCGTGGCCGCAAGAGGATTTCCCTGGGGATAAATCAAATACAGGTTGGGCTTTTGCCCCCGAACCTGCCCCCCCCAGCAGCAGGTGAACGTTGAAGCTGAAGGAATCACGCTCCAGCGAAGCCCGGTCAATGTCGGAGATCCTGCGCACGCAGTCTCCCACGATGCGGGCAGCGTCATAAAGCGAATTGGCTTGGGCAAGCCCCCGTCCGGAATCAAAATCATCCCCCAGCAAAGTGATAACCGATTGGCTGATAGAGAGGCCGCCGCTGGTCAGAATTACAAACACTCTCTCTCCGGGCTGAACGAAGCGAAACATCTTGCGACAGGTGTTGACCTGATCAAAACCTGCGTTGGTCCTCGAATCCGAGGCCAATACCAGACCTTCCTGCGTCGCAATTCCCAAACAGTATGTCACTTTGCCCCCTGATGTGAAGCTACCGCATCATACACTGATTGCTGACACCGAATTTGTGATCCAGACCAGCAAGAAAAAATGTGCAAGATCAACCGGATTAACGTGATAGTTTCTGCATCTGATCTGCGCCGGCACCCCGCTCGCACAAGGAAAGCGGCATTTTTATGATGATTCGCCTTGGCTACGACATCCAATTCGAGATGGTTGGTGAAGTACCGATCGTGACCCTGCTCAACGTACACCCGTCGCGAAAAAAGGACTTACGAGAGCTCGACGAACTGCATACCGATCCCCTTGTGAAGGTCGAGAACTATGAGGACACCTTTGGCAATCATAGTTGCCGCTTGGTGGCCCCACCAGGGAAAATTCGATTCCAGAATTCCACGCTGATTGAAGACTCGGGAAAACCCGACCTTGAGGGTCCGGATGCAGCCGAGATTCCCATCAATCAACTGCCATTGAATGTCCTGCCGTACCTGGTGAGCAGCCGGTATTGTGAAGTTGATCTTTTGTCTAACACTGCCGCGGAGCTGTTTTGGAACGCTCCAAGAGGGTGGAACCGCGTGCAAGCAGTGTGCGCTTGGGTGCACAACAAAGTCACTTTCGGATACGAGTTTTCCAGTCCAATTCGCACCGCGCTGGGAGTGTATACCGAGCGAGTCGGGGTCTGTAGGGATTTTCAGCATCTGGCTATCACCTTCTGTCGAGCCCTCAACATTCCCGCTCGCTATGCAACGGGATACTTGGGCGACATCGGAGTGATCGTGGACCCGAGTCCAATGGACTTCAGCGCCTGGTTTGAAGTTTACCTGGGAGATCGCTGGTGGACGTTCGACGCCAGACACAATGTTCGGCGCATCGGACGTGTGTTAATGGCAACCGGCCGCGACGCAACTGACTGTGCGATTACAACGTCATTTGGAAGAGCACGGCTGATTAACTTCCAAGTCACCGCCGATGAGGTGCAGAAGTCATGATCGGCAAGCATGTGTATTTAAGCGCAGGCGAGTAGACGTCGCCGGGTTTCGGGGAATCCGCCGTGACCTCCTTAGCTGGAAGATCGCTCAGCCCAGAAACATCGATCTGCTTGACGTACCGACCGCCTTGCGACCGTCTCACTCTTTGTCAGCTCTGTATCGTCGATGATTTGTTTGCGAACAGAGTACACGCGTAGGCCTGCCCGCCCGGTGATCTCTAGAGTACTGGTGCCGTTGCGACGCCGATGTTCTTGTCGGCGCCACCGTAGTAAAACAGCCAACGTTTGCCGTCCCGAACCATGCCCTCAACAAACACGACATTCGGAACTTGCCCCACCTTTTCCCATTCTCTATCGGGCACAAATACTGGTTGTTCGGAGCGAGCCAGGACTTTGGTGGGATCTTTCTTGTCGAATAGAACCCAGCCCGTTGAATAAACCTGTTTGTCGTCGGCGCCGTTGTAAATCAGGAAGATGCCCTCCGGCGTTATGATTGGCGCGGGACCCGGCTCTACAACTTGCGAGTCAAATGAACCTGGGCGGCTCGCCAGAACTGGGTGGTCGAGGGCCTCTGTCCAGTGCAGCAAATCGGCGGAGTAAGCAACGCCCATTTGAGTGTCCTTGCCCTGGGCGTCGGCCAGATAGTACATCCAATACTTGCCATTCAGTTTTTCTGGAACAATCGCGCCAGACTTCGTCCATTTCACATTCCATTGTCCCTTGAAACTCGGGATGATAATGCCGTGCCGTTGCCAATGAATCAGGTCCGCGGACGTAGCCAGACATAATTGAGCATCTTTCTTGTCCGCCGCCGCCCCATCCACATTGTTGTATCCGGTGTACGTCAGATAGTAAGTGTCACCAATTCTTTGCAGCCTCGGGTCTTCCACGCCGCCGCCTTTTTCGTACGGAGCCTCAGCAACCATGACCGGTTCGGGCCGGCGAGTGAAGTGAATCCCGTCGTCACTTGTAGCATAGCCGAGCGACGAAGTACCGTTACGATCCTGCGCACGGTAAAGCATCACAAACTTTCCCTCCTTCTTTACGACCGAAGGATTAAATGTTCCCGCGGACTCGAATGTATCTCCCTTTGGAGACACGATCGGGTCGACGGAGAGCCGGGTCCACTTTCCAAAAGGAGGGGTAAAAGAAACAGTGGCAATCGCGGCAAAAGCGATGAGGACCAACGCCGATACACTGGCTGTTTGCGCCGAGCGGGATGCAGAAAAAGAAACTCTGGTCATTGCAGCACTTCCTTCCCTTACGAAACTACCTGGACATAAGAACAACACTAGAAGGCCGATTTGCGGCGACTAGGAACGAACTGCCGGGGCCGGTCAAAACTCCGCCATAAGCTGGATGAAAGACTGTCTCGGGACCCGCAATGTAGCCTCAGTGGTCTTGCCATTCACACTCAAGCGAGCGGTGCGCCCTTTCGCCGCCGGAATCTTAATATTTGCCGACCGGGCGGTTAGAGTGGGGTTGTACAGAATGAAGTTCAACTTTTGTGGTGGAAACTCCTTTATGTGGGCCGCGTCGAGAAGGTCAAGGTTCACCAGCATTAACTCCCGATCACTAACCTGCCCCAGCGCTTCAAACATCAGATACATCCAAATCGATTCACCAGCGCCGTAAATTTCCTTGCCCACATTTCCCGTCTGGCCGCCTAGTTCGAGGGTGCCCAGATTTTCGAAAGGGATGAAGGCCATGGGAGCTCGCTGGCGATTTCCAGCGCAATCTTGAAAAAAATAAAAATTGTTGCGCCTTTGCTGATCTAAAAAGCGCAGAAGTCCTTCAAAAACGATCCCTCGCTTCATAATGCCGGTCCAGGGGAGAATGGCTTCAACGTTCTCTTTAAAAGCGGGATACAGGATCGAGGCTGCCGCTTGGACCATCCCGCGAATGTCGTGGGATTTTTGGCTCGGGTCAGAGTACCAGTAAAACATGCGGAGCTCTTCGTACAGCAGGTACTTCGCCTCCTCCTGCATACCCAGTTCCGCCGCCGCGAGCGCACCGTAGGCAAGTTCCTGGGGTTCATGGAAGAGGCGGTCCGCCGGAACGGTGTACAAAACCCGAATGGCGTGCCGGGCTTCTTCGAGATAGTGCGGCTCTCCAGTCAATCGGTTCGCCAGGATCGCTGCCCAGGCATATAAGCCACCAACGGCGTAATTTGTGCCGCCACCTTCAGCTCGGAGCGTGGCGACTCGGTAATAGATCGGAAAAAGATAATCGTACTGCTGGGCCATCTTCTCAGCGGTCTGGAAGGCGTCGAGGAAATGATCAGTAACTTCCTTTGATCCCGCCAGAGAACCGATCATCGGATACTTAATGAGGGTATTTTCAAACGGGTACCACGAATCGGCCCTTTCATCCGGGGGACGCTTGAAATCGTTGCTGATGCTGCGGGTGTCCGCATGGTAGAAAGCCGGAAGATCGTCCAGAAGATCATTGCACTCGCGCTCGAAACTGAGCGAAGGATGCAGTTGGAGATAAAGAAGCGAAGGCCACAGGACATCCGCCAGCGTCATCAGCTCAAAATTGTCGGCGGGCTGCTTCCAAATCTGAGAACTTTCTTTGACATAGGCGCGAAGTCCAGCATGTCCATCGGCCTCCACACGCGTCGCGCTTCTCTCCTGCAAGTCATGAACAGTACCTTCGGCAAAATCCTGCCAAGTGGTGGCACAGGAAGGCCAGGAATGCTTTTGCTCAAAAAGCGGAAGCAGAGCCTCCATCCACCGCCTTACGGCTTCCTGTTCCGTGAGAAGGCGTGTGAGCGGCCGCTGCAGCAGGCAGTAGGTGAAACTGACGTCGCCCTCGGGAAGGACGTTGCCGGTAGCTTGCTCCGCCAGCAACCCTATGCCCAGACGCTGAGTCCCATCTTTTTCAATTCGCGAAATGCTGGAGCAGCGATAAACCAGGAAGCGCGGCAGATTTTCGGCGGACATCCAGCCCATGTCATCGATATCGAAATACATCATGGTCTCGATGCCAGCGTTCTGGTCAAGAAGATACACGGCGGGAAGATCATTCCCTGAGGTGCCGAGCGAGTTCCGGGTTGGCTGCCCAAGCAGCACGCGTCGCCAGCTTCCCGATTGTCCTTCCATCAAGGTGGAGGTTGAACTCAGCCAGATGATGATTTGGGGTTCGAGGGGGCTTTTCTGCAGCCTCAGGGGCGACGGGAGATGGAGCGTCGTGCGGAAGCGGAGCCATGGATCTGGATGATCGTCGCCCAGAGCGGTGATCTCGGCGTTCCAACCGTATTCCAAAGATTTGCCGTCCAGGCCCTGCGCCTCGGCTTTTCCCTCGCATCGAACCCTCAATCCCTCGCGTCGCACCCGTGAAGTCACCAAGGGGAACGAAGGCCCGCTCACCAGCGGAATTTCCGCCAGCGTGGACGGTTTCCACTCACTGGCCGCACGCACGAAGTTTTGGTAGGTTAGCGGCGCGCCCTCTGGCGATATCCGGAGCCGTTGATTCTCAGACTCAAGATCTGTGGACCTCGAAGCTTCTTCCGCCGCCAGAGGGAGAGCGATTCCTTTGTGCAGAGTTGCGAAGGCCGACGATGAACTCGCAGCGGTCGCCAGAAGCGTTTTTACAAATACTCGCCGATCGAGAACATTCATGTGGCCGGAACCGCGGTAGGAGAATGACAAGTCGAGCTCTGCCCCGGACGAATGTCGAGGCAGAGTTCACCGTCTCAATACGAGATTTTCAAAGCAAATTGAATTGTTCGCGGCCCGCTTGCATTCGAGATGGCACCGAAGCCACAGGCAAACTTTTGGTCAGCGCCATTGCATCCAGGAGAGCCCAGAGCAATGAATGGACTATTCAGCTGAGGGTTTCCCACGCTTGGCTGGAAAATGTGACGGTTGAAGATGTTGAAGAACTCTGCCCGGAAGTCGACCATAGCCTTCTCCCCGAAGAGCCGGGTTTTCTTACCGAACGTGAAGTCTTCATCCCGGCTCCCGAACGTCCGGGCAGAGGCAAGGGATCGGGGTTCGTTGCCAAACGTCAAAGGACCTGCTTCTGAAAATGCAGCGGGATTCCAGAACGGCGTCGTAAAGGGGTTCAAACTCGAACTCTTGTTCGTCTCCTTCACTCCCGGGATTACGTTTACGCGCGCAGCACCGGTGAAGTGGCATCCGGCAAACAGAACGTCGCCAGCGGTGCCTCCACAGGGGCCATATACCTCTGTGGGTGTCCCTGACTTGTAAGAGGTGACGCCGCTGACGTACCAGCCGCCTACCACGCGGTCCACCACTCCGCCTCCGCTCAGGTAGTGCTTTCCACGCCCAACGGGCAGTTCATAGAAGAAGCTCGCCACCAAGCTTTGGGGTGTATCGAGCTCGCTTACCGCTTTTTCGGCTGTGCGGTTGTACGAATTCTGACCGATGAATTCGTTGGTGCCGATGAAACCAGAAACTCCGGGTCCCGATGAATCGGCGTCGGTAAGGTTCTTGGAAACGGTGTACGACACCAGAAAGCTCAGCCCCTGGGCGAAGCGCTTGTCCACTTGCAACTGCATCGCGTGATAGGTGGAGTTGCCGGTGCGATCGGGACTAAAGGAATTATCTTCCTGGTTGAAGTCGCCGTACTGCGGAAAAGGTCGAAGGACTTGGTTGATTTGTCCAGTGAAACCGGCGTAAGGCAATTTGACCCCTGCTGCGATGGCATTGGGACAGGTTCCGAGCGAAAGGCAACTGACATCCATGGTCAGGTCGTTGCCCAGCGAAAGATATGTGGGATTCACCTGGTTGGGAATGATGTTCAAAGCCGGCAAGTGAGTGCCCTTGGAGCCAACATAGGCCACGCTTACCAACAGGTTCGTGGTGATCTGGCGTTGTATGTCGAAATTCCAGGTCTGGATGTCCGCCGGGCGTCCGGTATTTGAGGGAACCAGAATCACTCCGTTGCTGCCGTTCTGGCCGTCGGGGGTAAAGGGTCCGGAATTAGGGAAAACGTGGGTTACCCCATTGTCAATTTGGATGGGGCCGCCATTCGTTGGCGTGATCGTCTGCCGGTTGAAAAATCCCAGGCCGTCCTGATCGGCATACGATCCCTCCTTGAGCGGTTGGTAGAAAATGCCGTAACCGCCGCGCAACACGGTTTTATCGTTGATGCTGTAAGCGAAGCCGACGCGCGGGCCGAATGCTTTCTTGTAGATATCCTGCGGGCGCGTCTTTCCGTTCCGACCGGTCCCACTTCCATAATAGGTGTAAGCTCCGAGAATGCCGCCGGCGCCAGGATTCGAAAGGGTGGGGTCAACCATGGAAAAGCGATTTTGTGCTTCGGTAGCCGGCAAGTCGACGTCATAGCGCACGCCGTAATTCAGCGTTAAGCGAGGCTTCAACCGGTAGGTGTCCTGAGCATAGAAAGAATAATCTTTGTAACGCACGCCGCTGAACGAGCCGTAATTCAGGGTTGACGTATTCACCAGGCCGAAGAGTGAACTGGCCACAGGATCTCCGCCAACTCCATTCAGGCTGGTCTCCTGAGCGTTAAAATCGAATTCCCCGGAGGACTGTGTAAGCCGCCGCACGTTGAACTGCAGCATGCGAACCTCTCCGCCAAACTTCATGTTGTGCTTGCCTTTGACCCAACCCACGGAATCATTGGTTTGGTACACGTTGTCGGCGAATTGCGAGTCGCCACAGTTGTTCAGCAACCCTTCGTAAGGTGTTCCAGTAAACTTGATGCATGGGAAGGTCGTGTTAGCTACCCCGGTGAGTCCGATCTTTGCGGGGTATCCCTGGCCGACACTGTTGGAGATTTCCTGGCGAAAACGGCGGCTAAATCCGAACAAAAACTGGTTCACCAGCGATGGAGTGAAAATGTAGTTGTCGCTGACACGCGCATAGCGAGTGCTCTGAGGGGTGATGCTGCCGAAGATGGGGCCCAGGTTTGATGTACCCCCAGTGTTCGTATTGTCATAGTCGAAGCCGCCGGAAATCCTGTGCTTGTCTGAGATCGCGTGATCGATCTTGATATCAAAAAGATTCGCTGTCGTGCTCGAAATCGTGGTGTCAATCACGTTGTTCGTAAGGCTGCCGTTGGTTGCTGGTAGCAGAGCAAAAACCTTCGTCATTACCGCGCTCGGCGTGAAATTGGGGTCGTTGGTCAGAATGTCGCCAAGGATCGGAGCGTGCGTGGTGGGATCGTAAAGCTGGATGGCGGGGAGTAGGGCGGACAAGTTGCCGCTCCGATAGGCTTCGTTAGGAACGCTCTGTGTTGAGGAGCCCCCGGTTCTAAAGCGGAATCCCTCATAATCAAAGAAGAAGAAGGTCTTGTCGTGTCCATTGTAGAGGTGGGGAATGCGCACCGGACCGCCTGCAGTGGCGCCAAAGTCATTCTGCGTATTGATAGATTTGGGTTGGCCGAGGGTGTTATTGACCCAACTGTTGGCGTCCAGCACGCGGTTACGGAGAAAATCATAAACCGAACCGTGCCAGTCGTTGGTACCAGACTTCATCGTGAGACTAACTATGCCGTCGCCGGATTCACCGTATTCCGGAGAGAAGTTACTCTGCAGCACCTTGAATTCCTGCACGCCTTCCGTCGAAACACCCTTATTCCATTGTGTGTTGGGCGAAACCAGGGAGATCGAAACTCCGTCCACCAGCACGTCAGTACCGCCCTCCTGGCCGCCGTTTACCTTAAAGTCATCCGTTGAATTGCTCCCCGGGTCGTTCCCCACATTCCCCACGAACCCTGGGATCAAGGTGATGAATTGAACGGGATTGCGGACAGTGCCGGACACCTCCAGAGGCAAATTCTGGACCAGGCTGGTTTGTACCGTCGCTCCCACGTCCGAGGTTGCCGTTTGAAGCTGAGTAGCATCGGCAGCGACCGTCACACTCTCGGAGACCGCGCCAAGTTGCAACGGGATGTCTAAGCCAACGGTGGCACCCGTCTGCACGGTGACACCCTGCCGCGAGTATTTCTTCAGGTTCGGTCCTTCTACAGTAACGTCGTACCGGCCGGGCGGGAGGTTCGCCAACGCATAAAGTCCCGCATCCGTGGTCACAGTTGAAATCGTGAGGCCGGTATCCATGTTTCGACCCGTCACGTGGGCTCCCCCGACCGTTGCACCACTCGGATCGGTCACAGTGCCCTGAATGTTGCCATTCGTTGTCTGGGCGGAAACCCACACCGCCGATGCCACCAGGAAAAACGCAATAGTACAGACGAGTCTTTTCACTGATTTCCCCCTTGCCGTTCTGACCAGACTTCGGCAGGCGCGCAAACCACTTTCGCAAAAGTTGAACTTCCTCAGCTAAGACTGAGGATCCCAAAGTAAGGAACCCCAAACTGACCCCTGCCTGACAATCTAGTACTTTTACACTAGACGCGTGAAGGGATAGTTAACCTCTCCAAACCTCTAGCAAAGGGTCTAACACGTGAATTCATTGTGATTCACACGGCTAATGTCCCGATTCGACGCCTCGTTAATGGCGCCAAAACGATTGACAAGGAATTAGTTGAGCTGTCTCCAGCATCGGTGGGAGTGGAGTGGATTGTATTAAGGGTTTGTAAAAGGTCCTCAATCTCTCTGGAAAATCATTTGTGGAAATGGTCAGGATCCATTTCCCGGCTCCGCAAGCCTGCCAGCTCAAGCGCTTGAAGGACAAAAGAATTCCAAGCAAAAACGCGATGGTAGCCAAAGAACGGGTGCGCCGAGTCGGTGGCGAGGTATTCCTGGCTGGTCGGAAAGTCTGGGGCAATATTGAGTTCCGCCCATAGCCGGTTTGCGATGGCTTTTGTGGCCGCGGTCCATCCATGAAGCTTTCCGGTAACGTATCCGCAGATTTCAATCCTCATCCAACTGCCGCCGTTGTAATAGATTCCGTCCATGCCGTGCTTGGCGTAGCTGGCCGCGAAGGAATCACTGACCATCGGGTGCCAAGTCTCATTGAAGTAGCTCCACCCCTTACCTCCTTCCGGCAGTCCGATGAGGATCGGCCGCACCGCACCCCCAGCTTCCGGGTGCGGGCAATTTTTTCGCGACATCATCGCTGGGATGCGATCGAGATGATTAGTCACCATCTCGTCCGACAGGATTTTTCGGCCAAATAGCCAAAGTGAAAGATATTCCGGGAAGATTTCCGCAAACCCTATGGCATCCCCGATGTCGCGCGCCGGACGCAGGAACTTTCTCGCGGAATCGTAATAGCTGCGATAGACTTCTTCCATCTTGCCCAGATAGGCATCGGAAATCGTTTCACTCACACCGGGAATCTGCAGTTCCTTGATTACTCGCGATGTGACCGCCAACATTCCCTGGTTTTCACAGATGGTGGAGGTGCCCTCCGGATAACGGATGACGTCGAGCTGGCCCATGACGAACTGCGCCCAGCAGACACCCTCGCGACGCGGATCGTAAGTTCGAAGACAATATTCCGCTGCTTTCCGTACCTTTTCCATGGGCAACTCAGTGCCGAACCGGCGACGATTCAGAAATGCCCACATCAGCCAAAGAGGCGTGGAATCGTTCGACTTGCGCTCCACATTGGCAAGATTCGCCTCCACTAGCGTGTTGATTGCCCCGTCCGGCCCCTGATTTTCAGCCCACAGACTGAAAACGTTCTCGTTCAATTCGCGATTGTGGATGCCATTGAGCGCGAAGAAGCTGTCGCGAAGATACATCTCACCGGCGGCGGAATACCAAATGCTCGGTGCGCAAATCGGCCGAAAGCTCTCCGGTCCAGCGATCCAACAAAGCATCATGAGGTCGGCGTAGACGGCCTTTTCGGTCTCTCCACCCTTGAAACCGAGTCCGTCAGCCAGATAGAACTGACTGGCCAGGCGGTGACCTCGAACCGTGTCCGTTACCTTTTCATCCGCAAATACAAAGACCGTTTTCTCCGCGGGGCGGCCCATCTCCAGCCGATGGTACGGTTCGCTGCGAGTGGCGATGCGGCGAATTTGCAGGCCGCGCACCTCGACTTTCGCGAAGCCTGCCGGCGCCTCCACTTTTCTAGCTTGCTCCGATGGCGCAACCGAAATGAAGACAGCGCAGCCATGTCCTTGCAACCCCGATACCAACACCGACGTTCGGAAATCGGACCATGCTCCCGGCGATTCGGGCGCGCTATCGTTGTATAAACTGATCTCGCCCACCTTGCGCAGTTGCTCATCTACATTCCAAATCTCAATTGCCATCGGGGAAGCCGAACGATACTCCACACGCAACGAGTAAACCTCGGTGCCTGCTGCCGCAAAGGGAATCATCACCCCGTCGTCGGAACTCCTGGTGGAGACGGTGGCCACGCCATCGCGCTCGTCCAGATCTGCCTCGCCTTGTTTCTTCCACGACGAGATGGCCGGGATGGCCACGTCCTGCGCATTCTGCTCTCCGGCTACCTGCTCCATGACCTCGCCGAATGTCTGCTGTACGAAGAAATCGCCCTGGCTGTGATCCTCAGCACCCGAACCGGAATACAGATTGGCATCCGGGATTCGGCGCGGCGCGGGCTTCACAGGTCTGCCGTCCCGCCGGATGATTCGCGTCCACTGATTGCGATAGCCGGAGTCAGTGAGTAAGCCCACGCACAAACCATTCTTCGTGCGGAAACCCGCGGCTGGAAAATATTCCCGTAGCGCTCCGCCTTCCCACTCCAACTGATCAAAACTCCAAAACTTCGCCGGCCTCTCCTCAGGCTCCAAACGATTGCTTAGCTGGTAGAACAGCATGAACATATCGGCTTGGCGCAACCGGATCTTTTTTCGCACCACATGAGGAGTAACCAGTTCATAGTCCACGTGCGCGAACACGGTTGTATTTAGATTCTTCAGCTTGCACTCACCCTCGAGCACCACATGTGTGGAGTTGCCAGCCCACGACGTCGCCTTCCAGTCATTCACACGATCTTCCACGCTGCGTTCTTCGTTCTTGAAGGATGCCGAAAATTCGCCGCCCCGATTGTGGTGCGCGAAGGGTTGGCCATTGAAAAGAAGGGTGACACCGTAGCCCTGTTTGGGGTCGCCAGTAACTCTTAACGTCAAACCCTCGGCGCCAGGTGTCACTGCCGATCCGGCGCCTCGCATCGCTCCGGACCTCGCTCCTAGACCGACGGCTAGGCTAGCCGTGATTGTCCCCTCGATGAAACGACGGCGCGAAATGGTTCGGTAGGCCATATTTTGGTTTCCCCTGGTCAATTGAAAGCATAGTGGACATCTTCAGTTTCCAGCGGGAGGGTCTTACACGTGAATCCAATGTGATTCACCTGCACAGAACGAGCTATGGAACTCCTCTGCAATCACGCGAACACATTGGAAGGAAACGGGTTAGGTCCTTGCATCGTCTGTGATAAAATTCGTTCGCTTGATTGAATCAAATTCAACGAATCGATTCAGTATGTCCTCCCCGCAATCGTTGGTTCCGCAGCCACAAATCACTGATGAGCTCCTTAATGATAAGCGCTGGCAGCTGGTACAACGAATTGTTTCCAGTCCACCCTTTCAGAAGAGCACGCGGCTCAGAGATTTGCTGCAGTTCATCACCGAGCAGACCATCCACGGCAAGGCGCACGAATTAACCGAGCAACACATCGGCAACGCGCTGTTCCACAAACCCTCCGATTACAGTCCGCTGGAGGACAGCTCCGTACGGGTACACGCTCGACAACTGCGCCTGAAACTTCACGAGTATTTCAACGAAGAAGGTCGTAACGAGCCGCTCATATTAGAGATACCCAAAGGCTCCTACGCCCCGGTTTTCCGAACGGTTCTGAAAACTGCGGACCTGGCGGCTATTGCATCTACGGTGATACCAGTCGTGGCTGCTCGCGGCCGAACGATGCTTCCTTGGGCCATATGCGGCATTCTGACCGTCCTGTGCGGAGTGTTGTTGTACCGCGCAATCCCGCACCGGGCCGCCGGAGCAGTTTCAGTCACGGCTCCTCTTTCTTGGCCGTCTTCTCAGATTTTCGATGCGCGGCACCAGACGATCATTGTGGTAGCCGACAGCAACTATGGAATGTCGCGTATCCTCGCCGGTCAGCCAGGATCTCTAGACCAGTATCTCCATAGGGATTTCCTCCGGAGCCCAATGGTCGGCAAGATTGGGGAAGCCGACACTCGGCTGCGTGAGTATATTTCGAACTCGACGCTCACTTCATTCGCGGACGTGGCGGACGTCGTCTCCCTTTTCAAAATGGCGGGCGCGCTGCAGTCGCAGGTGTCCGTGCGCTATCCGCGGGACTTGAGGATGCGCGACCTGGACCACAACAATTACATTTTCATAGGAAGCGCTGGCTCCAATCCCTGGGTAACGCTGCTGCAGGACAAACTTAACTTCCGGGAGAGTGAGACCGCCGTTGGCAAAAGCGCCAAAGTATTTGTGAACACGAACCCTTTGCCCGGCGAACAGCTGCGATATGAAGGCCTGCGGTGGACAGGAACGATAGGAGAGGATTACGCTACCATTTCGCTTCTTCCAAATGCGACCCACGACGGAAGCGTGCTCGCGTTTCAGGGTCTTCAGCAGGAGGGCACGGAAGCGGCCGGCCGGTTCCTTGCGGATGAGGAAAATCGGCGTCAACTCATGAGCGCGCTTGGCATTTCTGCCTCGGCTAGCATCTCTCAAAATATCTGGTTTGAGGCTCTGATTCGATCCCGCACAGTTTCCGGGGCGCCGAATTCCACGACTCTCGTCGCCGTCCGCCGAATTCACTAGCAATTCGATCGATTGCGTGCGTGGCGCGACCCGCACACACTGCCCCGAACCCGGCCAGCTTGAGCGTCTTTCAGAATCAGAAAAGGCAAAAACTCAGCACCCTTATCCGACTAGAATGAGCGAACCATTCCACAATTTACCGACGTGGATTCCAACCATGAGCGCTCAATCGATCGCGGCGAGCCTGATTACTTTTCGATTCCGGATTTTGTTACTTCTGCTCGCTACGCTGACAGCCCCCACCCTGAACTTGGGCGGACAGGCCATCCCCTCCAACGCCGCTCGGGATTCCGCGATCGAGTCCCACTTCGCCGCAGCCCAACAAGCGCAACGCGATAAGGACTTCGCTACAGCGGAGCGGGAATACCAGACCGTGCTTGCTCTCGCGCCCGATTTCGCCGAAGTGCATATGAACCTCGGTTTGGTCTATCAGCTTCAGGATCGCGCTTCTGCAGCGATGACAGAATTCCGCCGCGCGCTCAAACTCAAACCGGGGCTTGCTGGAGCGAACTTTTTTCTTGGGGTCGACTATTGCAAAACGGGTGAGGGAACGAAGGCCATTCCCTACTTGAAAGCAGCGCTCCAGACAGAACCCAATCGGCCGGACATCTGGCTATGGCTGGCGACCGCGCAAGAGATTTCCGGCCAGCTTCAGCCCGAAGTCGTCACTGTCCTCCGGGCGCTGGAACTGCAGCCTAAAGACGTAGATCTGCTCTACATTCTAGGCAACGCCTACGAGCGGCTGGGAAAACAGGAGGTCGCGCGCCTGGCGAAGGTTGCTCCAGGCTCGGTGCAGAGCGAACAACTGCTAGCGGAGAGTTATGCCTCGAGCAACGAGTGGCCTTCCGCGGTAATCCATTTTCAGAATGCCCTGGTCGCTTCGCCGAACCGCGACGGATTGCACGCTGGGCTCGGCGAAGTTCTTCTACGCGCCGGAAAAGTGAACCAGGCGATTCGGGAATTTGATGAAGAGTTGCGGCGCGATCCTGGCAACCTTCGGGCCCTGGTGCGTCGCGGGGAGGCAAGGCTGATCCAGGAGAATATCGAGGCCTCGCTTCCGGATTGGGATAAAGCTATTGCCATCGACGTGGAGCAGACGGAGAGGCTTCTGGGTCTTCGCGAAACCGGATTCGGCGATGCCGCGCTCGAACAGCTTCCCGACGTAACCCGCGAAAAAATCCAGAAACTCGCGGGAGATCTGCAGAATCGGAATTCCCCGGCGGCGCACTTGGCTTTGGCATTTCTCGCCGAACAAAACGGGAATATCTCTCAAACAACGACAGAGACTGTCGTTGCAGATTCCACGGCCGGGAAGGACGTGGCCACGAGCTGCGCCGCAGCAGACGTGAACCTCGCGCTCCAGCGCGGTCAGTTTTCTCAGGTCGCGTCGTGCGCAGGGAAGATCCTTACCTCGCGTACTCCAGCGGAACTTCGCATTCGTGTGGCGGGCGCATTGCTGGAAGCGGGAGAGTATGAAAATGCTCTCCAGACTCTTGAGGGATTGCCGGTGGCAGATCGGAATTCCGCTGAGGCATCCTACTGGCGGGCGCGTTGCTACGAAAAACTGGCAACCGCGGCTTATCTTCGGCTCTACCAGGCGGACCCAAACTCGTATCGCTTGCATCAGCTGATGGGTGACCTTGACGCGGCGAAAGGAGATGATGGAAAAGCCATCGAAGAGTACCGCGCCGCCATCGCCTTGAAGTCATCCTTACCCAATTTGCATTACAGCCTGGGCCATCTGTTATGGAAAGATCTAAAGGTGGCCGAAGCCCGCATCGAACTCGATGCCGAGCTCGCGTTGAACCCACGTCATCCGGGGGCGCTGAACGACCTGGGGGACACTTACCTCCTCGAACATCAACCTGATAAAGCTTTGCCTTACCTGCTAAGGGCGCTGGCGGCGGATTCCGGAAATCCCGATATACGCCGTGATCTAGGGACCGCATATTCCGAACTCGGCGACTACCGGAAAGCGGAGGTGCAGTTCAAGATCGCCATCTCTGCAGATCGCGATGGTTCGGTCCACTACAAGCTGGCGAGAGTTTACCAAGCCTTGGGCGAAAAGGAGAGCGCGGCTCGTGAATTCGCTCTCTCCGCAGCCCTGAACCGGGAATCGCACAACAAGCTGGAAAAGCAAACGGAGCGCGTGGGAGAAGTAACAAGATCCGCCGAGGACCGTTAGGATGAAATACTTCCTGAATCTTTTCTTACTTTTTTCTCTCCCGGCTGGCCATCTGCTCGCCCATTCTCCGGGCAAGTCCGCGTATCAACTATCCGTCGAGGTAGATGCATTTCAGAGGGGGCTCACGGCGCTTAAGGACAATCGGAACGCGGATGCCCTGGAAGAGTTTACAACGGCGGAATACGAGCATCCTGACGACCCACGGGTGCGCAATTTTCGCGGGATCGCACTAGCTCGCCTCGGCGAGAACGCCAAGGCCGCCGCCGAGTATCACGAAGCGATTCGCCTGGACCCGCGCATGGAAGATGCCTACCGAAATCTAGGATTTCTCAAATGGACCGAGCACCAACTGAAGCCGGCTCGCGAAGCGCTGGAAGGCGCAGAGCAACTGTCACCCGGCGACTCTTATGCCCATTACTATCTCGGGCGGGTAGAGCTGGAGGCGCAGCGTTACTCACAGGCCCTGCAGGAATTGGAGACGTCTCGCGTGCCCTTGCCTGCGGACGCGGGTTTCTCTCTCCAAGTCGCGACCGCATACATGGCGTTAGGGCGTCGTGAAGACGCACGTAAATCGCTTGATCATCTCGTGACGCTCCCCTTGGACGACGCGCAATCGATCCAGGTAGCCGGCATGCTCCTGGCCGTCCACCAGAACGACGCGGCGATCGACCTCATTAAACAACTGAGCAAACGTTCATCCCCCGGCGAAAGTTCGTGGCAGGCGTTTGATCTGGCTCTGGTTTATCTGCTTGCCGGGAGCGATGAAGAAGCGATCAAACAGGCTCACGCCTACGCGGAGTCTCTGCCCCAAGGAACCTCAAAGTCGCCTGAAGCGGCGCAGTCCTGGTCGTTGATCGGCATTGCCTGTGCCCACCTGAACCAGGGCGAGGAGTCAGTCAAGGCTCTGCGTCAGGCTGCTACTCTTGCTCCCGCCAACGAAGAGCACTGGCTGAACTTAACCCGCGAGTTGATGGAACTGAGCCGCTATTCCGAGGCAATCTTCGCGGTTCAAGATGGACTGGCGGCCAACCCGAAGTCTTACGCTTTGCATTTGCGGCTGGGAGCAGCGCACCTCGCCGCTGGCCACTACGCGGAGGCCGAGGGTGTCTTTCGCGATCTGGTAGCCGCAGGCGATCCCCTGCCCACCGGCTACGTCGGATTGGCGCAGGTGTTGCTGAGGACGGGCCGCGCAGAGGAAGCGGCCTCCGAACTTGCCCACGCGGAGCAGAAGTTAGGACCCAATTTTCTCATCAGCTATTTTCGGGGGCTGGCCTTGGATCGTGCCGGCAAGCCTTTAGAAGCAGTGATGGCCTTTCAAGGCGCGGTGCTGTTGAATCCCAATAACGCCGAAGTCCACTTTAGTTTGGGCAAAACGGAACTTGCTCTGGGCCACGCGAGCGATGCCATCACCGAACTCCACGAAGCGCTTCGCCTTGATCCCGGAAACGTCCAGGCAAAGCGACTTTTAAGCCAAGCCTACCGCCGCGCTGGCGACTCAAAAAGTGCCGCGAAGTTCGCGGAAGCTTCTGCCAACGCGCCTCCTGGCCCCGAAGGCAATCTCCTCGGTGACTTCTTCGTGCCCCGTTGGCAGGGGCCCCCAGAAGGTTCAGGACAGTAGCTCCCCGCGGATCCCGAAGAACCTCATAACCGGCCAGGGATCATAAAGAATCGCAGAAGCGTTCTTCCATCGTGCGCTGCGGCATCGTGCGCTGCGGCATCCTTGACCCAGGCGAACCCGGACCTTACCCTGTTACAGCGAAGAGATTTCGAAGCGCAGTTCATCCTGGTCTGTCACTGTCGAAGGTTGCGTCCGTGAATCATCTGAGATCGCGTTCCCGAGAATCTATGGATCGACTCGCCACGCCCGAGGTGAACGCGTGAAGAGTGGCAGGCAGGAATTCAACAAGGCACTCACGCATAAAATATTGCTGTGGCCGGCCGCAATGATCCTCTTGTTCAGCAGCCCTTTGCCTTCTCAGACCGCCGCGCAGAGAGTTATCGACAATCAGGGTATCGCAAATTTCGCAGATATCGCGGAAAAAGCAGGGCTTACAGCAGTGAATGTCTTTGGCGGAGTGGACACCAAGAAATTCATCATCGAGACGACCGGAACGGGCGTGGCCATTCTTGATTATGACAACGATGGATGGCCAGATATTTTCGTTGTGAACGGCGCCACGCTGGAAGGATTTCCACTCAATGAGCCTCCCACCAACCACTTGTATCACAACAATCATGACGGTACTTTCACGGACGTCACCGTGAGGGCCGGCCTGGTTGCCACGGGATGGGGCCAGGGCGTGTGCGTCGGGGATTACGATAATGACGGCTGGGAAGATCTTTACGTCACTTATTACGGGAAGAATCGTCTCTATCACAATGACCATGGTGTGTTCACCGAAGTGGCCGAAAAGGCTGGGGTAGCAGGATCAGGAAAGGCCTGGGGTACTGGCTGCGCTTTCGTCGACTACAACCGTGACGGGCGCCTTGATCTGATGGTGGCAAATTATGTGGATTTTAATGTATCCACTACTCCAGTCCCTGGGGAGGGAAGTTCTTGCGTATGGAAGGGGGTAGCGGTGATGTGCGGACCTCGCGGTCTGCGGGGGGCGAAGAACATCTTGTACGAGAACCGCGGTGACGGCACCTTCGCCGATGTTACTACCAAGGCTCACATCGACCAGACCAATGGACGCTACGCGTTCAGCGTTTCGACATTCGACTTTGATGACGATGGCTGGCCCGATATCTACGTAGCCTGCGATAGCGCTCCGAGTATTCTTTATCACAACAATCGCGATGGAACGTTCACCGATGTTGCGGTGATGGCTGGAGTAGCGTTCAACGAAGAGGGGCGCGAGCAGGCGGGGATGGGTACCACCATCGCTGATTACAACGGCGATGGACGCCTGGATATTTTTAAGACCAACTTCTCCGACGACACGCCGACCCTGTACCGCAATGAACGGGAAGGATATTTTTCTGATGTTACCTTTGCCGCGGGACTCGGTTTGCACACGCAATATCTGGGCTGGGGCGCCATGTTTTTTGACTTTGACAACGATGGCTGGCCCGATCTCGTGCTCGCCAACGGACATGTCTATCCAGAAGTAGATAAGTTCCACCTGGGCAGCGGCTACATGGAGCCCCGACTCCTTTACCATAACAACGGCAACGGAACGTTCACGGACGTGTCAGCCACGGCCGGACCAGGGATTAACGCGGTTTCGTCGGCGCGAGGTTTGGCGGTCGCCGATCTGTGGAACGATGGGCGACTTTCCGTAGTCATCAACAACATGAATGCAAGTCCCAGCCTCTTGGTGAATGCGATGCATTACGGCAACCACTGGATTGCCTTTAAGACAGTCGGAATCCACTCCAATCGCGACGGGATCGGCGCAAAGATCACAGTCCAGACTGGCAAGAGGGCCTTGGTGGATGAAGTGCGAAGCGGCTCCAGTTATATTTCGCAAAACGATCTGCGGGTGCACTTCGGCCTCGGCTCTGCAGTCAAAATCGATGCCGTACAAGTGCGCTGGCCCAGTGGACTTGCGGAACATTTCGATAACTTATCGGTCGATGAGATCCACACTCTTAAGGAGGGGTCTGGCATAGCAGTCGGGGCAACCTCGAAAAAACCTTAAACGGAAGGCGAGCCATTCTAAGGCTTACGTGACGTCACTTCGAAGGATCCTTTCCAACCGGCCCCGCGGAAGGTTCATCGACCTTCAGAATTTGATCTCCAGGGACATTTTTGATCGTTTGACGAATCCCACTGGGCCAGCGAATTTCGATCGTCCCAACAACAGTCTCCGGTCCCAGACCGAAATGCACCCGTTTATCACTGGAAGACAGATAGCTGCCGGCGGTCGTCACCGTTGCCATCTGCGAGCCCTTCGCGGCTACCAACTTTACTTCCGCCCCAATCGCATCCCGGTTGCTCCTGTGCCCGACGAGCTCCAAAGTCAGCCAATGGTTCTGGGTTTGCGTGGCGTTGTGCAGAACGTAGAGGCCTCCATCATTACTGGTCACCACGGCATCCAGTCGGCCGTCGTTATCAATATCGCCGATCGCCAAGCCCCGCCCCACCCAGGCTTGTTGAAAGATCGTTCCGGCTTCCGCCGAGACATCCACAAAGCCTTTGCCGGTATTTCTTGCCAACAGCATGGTCTCCCGGTACCGAAGGTTAGGAAAAGTCAGTTGAATCGTATCTAAATCGTGTCCTTGGTTAATCAGAAGATCCTTCCATCCGTCATTGTCGTAGTCCATAAAACGCACACCCCAACCGGAGTGCGTCATGGTCATGCGGCCGATTCCGGAGGGATAGCTATCGTAAGTAAAGGTGCGATCGCCATTGTTCCGATAGAGCGCGTACATTTGGCTGGCGAGGTCGGTAACTACCAGGTCGGGCAGACCGTCGTTGTTGTAGTCCGCGAAGTCCACTCCCATGCCTGCGTAGGTATGGCCCTCGCCATCCACGGCGACGCCGGAGGTCAGCGCAACCTCCTCGAATGTGCCATCGCCTTTGTTGTGGTAAAGAAATTCCGGCATCGAGTCATTGGCGATAAAGATGTCAAGATGGCCGTCCCGATCGTAATCCGCAAGCGCGATGCCCAGTCCCTTGCCCGGCTCAGCGAGGCCTACTTTGTGTGAGATTTCAGTGAAGTGGCCATTGCCATCGTTGTGATACACCAAGGGTGCGATAGCACGGTAGGCATCCGGATGACAATATGAACGGTAGCCTTCTTTATGCTCGCCGCACCAGGTATCGTCAAAGTCCCACTGCAGGTACCGAAGTACGATTAGATCAAGCAGTCCGTCGCCATCTAGATCGACCCAGGCCGCGCTAGTGGACCACCCGCTGCCACCAACGCCTGCTCTCTCCGTCACGTCTGTGAATGTACCGTTTCCATTGTTGTGGTAGAGCCTGTTTCCACCATAACCAGTCACATATAAATCTTCATAGCCATCGTTATCGTAATCGCCTACCGCGACACCCATGCCGTAGCCCACGCCCTGCAGCCCGGCTTTTTCTGTTACATCCTCAAATGTACCGTCCGGCTTTTGGTGGTAGAGGCGATTCCAATATTTCGGCCCGGTCTTCTGCGGGATCGTCCCTTTGGGCGTAGGATCGCTGAGCGGCGCACCATTCACTGCGAAAATATCCAGACGTCCATCGTTGTCATAGTCGAACAAAGCCACACCTGATCCCATTGTCTCAATCAGGTATTTTCTTGACGTGTGCGATGCAACGTACTCAAACTTTAAATCCAGAGTGGAAGTTTTATCGGTGAACTTTGCCGCTCCCTGGGACGAAGCTGCAAGCTGATTTGAAGATGCCTGACCAGCAGCTAACGTCGGACTCGTCTGGCTTGCCCCACCGGGAACCAGCAGCCCGATCAGAGCTACAAAGGATGCCAGTCGACTGCGTGAGCAACGCGTCATATCATTTGCTCATCTGCCTTCGTGAGCCGCCTAATTTTTCCATTGACAACCTCAACGCGGCTTGGAATTAACCGCCAAAGATGTTCAGGTTCAAGAACTGGTTGCGAAACTTCCCATTCGGATCGAACGTCTTGCTGAGCTCAATGAACTCAGGCATTTTCTTGTGGAGACGCCTGAGTTCCGCAGGAGACGTGGTGAACAGCTTTCCCCAATGCGGGCGCGCATTGAACGGAGCCAGTTCTTTTTCGATCACGGGCAACAGCTTGCTTACGGCGGGCCAGTCGGGCTTCCATGTGAAATGGATGGTCACGCAATCTTGCTCGTAGCAAGGACTCATCCATAAAGTATCTGCGGCGATGGCACGAATTTCAGAAATCAGCAGCGACGGACTCACTTGATCGCGTAGTCGTTCCACCGCCAGAATGGCCTCGATCGCATGCTGCCGTGGCACGAAGTACTCGGATTGGAGTTCTTTGCCCGCACTCGGCGTAAATCCCATGCGAAAGTGCGGCAGGCGCTCGTACCAGGGACCAGGCACGCCCATCTGCTCGGTACAATTTTCCGCCGACAATTCTGCAATCGGGTGGAGATTGCGAGTGGCGAGCTTCGCTCCGAAAAACTCGGGAGCAGCTTGAAATGCCTTTCCTTCTTCGATGCGGCTCTTGATCCAAACTTCGTTGATGCGCCGCTTTTGCCAGTCCGTAAACAAGCTCACGCTATAAGCGCTGGATTCGATCGCATCAAAATGATCTTTTAGTTCGCTGATCGGAAGGTTCTCGTAAACATATTGGCGCATCATAAAGGTGGGTTGAATATCGAGCGTCACCTTGGTGATCACGCCGAGCGCCCCCAGCCCAACCACCGCTCCAGCACATTTCTCGCCATCTTGCTCCCGCGATAGATTCACGACTTCGCCGGACGCCGTCACCATTTCTAGTCCAGACGCTGCCGTCGCTAGATTGCCATTCTTCTCACCTGAGCCATGCGTTGCCGTACTGCAAGCGCCCGCGACGGAGATATGCGGCAGCGATGCCAGGTTATGGAGCGCAAACCCCTGGCTGTCAAGATAGGGGCACAACTGTCCATAAGTAATACCCGCACCGACTGTGACGGTCCGTTTCGCCGAATCGATTGCAATCACTTTGTCCATTGGCTTCAACGACAGGAACGCGTCCTTGCTATCGGCAATATTGTTGAAGCAATGACGCGTGCCAAGTACCTTCAGTTTGCTTTCCTTCTTGACGTAATCTCGCACTTGTTCGAGCGATGTGGTCGCATACAGGCGGTCGGTGCTGTACTCCAGATTGCCCGCCCAGTTCTTGAGTCTTTCCCCTCCTGCCCATGTCAATAGGCCTGAAACGCTCGGAGATGCAACCATGGCAGCGAAAAGTTTGATAAAAGTTCTCTTGTTCATTGTGCGAATCCAGGCAGTACTTGATCTGACTTCAGGGGACGTTCGTCTGCGGCTCCCATATGTTCTTGTCTTTCCGGAGAACACCGTGATCTAAACGCCCGTGGTGAGCCATGCGAACGAGTTCTCCACGCTTCTGATCCGTATGCCTCAACAAGCTTTCCGGGATTTATACGCTTATCAGGGTCGAGAGCCCTTTTCATCGTTCGCATGACCTCGACAGCGTTACCGACTAGCTTCCTCAAACCGAAAGCAATTGATGGGATCGAGGACGCATAGCCCATCGAAACTCCCATCGCCACGTGGCCGAAAATGGTTGCGGGAAGGAGACATAGGCGAGATCATTCTTGGCTTCGGCGATGCACCCCGCGAGATGAAAAATGGGGCCGCAAATGTTCGGTTACGAATACCCTGACGCCGGGAACCAAGGCGTGGGCTGCAAAGCAGGCATTATGTCGTGCGTTCCAGAGTTTTATCCATACTTCGAATTCTGTTTTCCCATTTGAACCCTTGTCTATCATGTTCGGCTGCGAGAGATTGTAACATTGCTGCTTGGTCTTCCACTTCGCGGTCAATCCCATGAAATTCGAAAAACAGATTGGGTAAAACGGGTGGGCGTGGAGGCGTGGCTCAAGACGTTTCCATCGACACGCGGAAGAAAGGCCAAGATCCGCAACATCATGAGTGCCTGGTTTTCTCATGCGATTCGCAGGGAGTGGGCAGATTGCGCTTCCGTATCTACACGAGCCGCAGAACTCGCCTTTACTTACGTCGCGGCAGTGACTCCAGATATTCGACAACATCGCCCTGTTCCTGCGCAGTAAGACCGAGGCTGAAGCAAGTGTCGTAATGATTCACGACCTCGGCTAGCGTGGCGAAACGGCCATCGTGATAGAAGC
>CABECM010000028.1_pt1 | contig 20086 bp, 14 predicted proteins | sample 3422391 | NCBI WGS metagenome assembly CABECM01 (sample SAMEA5534327, study PRJEB31848) | metagenome | biome: tundra; feature: field; material: soil | place: USA | collected 2013-05 | depth 0.15 m
CTCCAAGACGCACACAGAACAATGCACGCCGCCAGCAAGGTGCAGGAAAAAGATCTCACGTCCGCGGCAATCCCTTTCATCTCTATATTCACTCCAGCGAAGCCATGACGGAAAGCAGATTGTACAGGTCAGCGCGTGCCGTGGCACGCACCTGGCGGAGGCAGATTTTCCCAAAGTGGTCCGCAGACGGCTCGCGACGGCGCTTTTGCGTTGCTTCGCCCGCGTCCGCTCTCGATACTGGCAGGTGAGCGAGGTCCCTATGCCAAGCCGTCGTTTCCTTCGCTCGTTGCGAGTGCTGGCTCTGGTTCTGAGTTGTTCTTCTCTAGTTTCGATCGCGCAAGCGCAAGGCGCGAAACAGAATGCTCCGCAGAACCCCATCCCCGATTCCGATGCCGACCACATTAAAGAGCGCAACGAATGGTTCTTCCGCGGTCGTCTGGTCCTCGGGAAACCTTCTGCCGAACTTCGCCGCCGAGCCTATCAGGCCAAGCTTCAGATGCGCGCGCGGCACGGTGCAGCCCTCGCCGCAACGGCTCGCGCCAATGCACAGGCCGCGCTCTCGTCAGTTTCATGGATACCATTAGGTCCCATGCCATTGGCCTCCGATGCAACCGGCAATGGTACGCAGGATTACCACCAGGTCTCTGGACGGGCGACCGCCATTGCCATCGATCCCGCCGACGCGACGGGCAATACGATCTACATCGGCGGCGCGCAAAGTGGAGTGTGGAAATCGACCAACGCGGCCAACAACACGGCCAACAGCGTGACCTGGACTCCCGTCACCGACGATCAAGCTACGCTGTCGATTGGCGCGATCGCTGTCCAGGCCGGCAACGCCGATCCCACAAAGACTGTGATTCTTGCCGCCGGCGGGGAAGCGGATAACTCCGGTGATTCGTATTTTGGCCTCGGCATCTTGCGCTCTGCCGACGCCGGCACTACGTGGGCTCTGATTCCCACCGCTAGCGGCGGCGCGCTGTCCTTCAGCGGCCTGGGTGGAACGCGCATTGCATTCAGCACAGCCAGCGGACAAATGAATACCGTGGTTGCCGCCATGGCTACCACCTCGGAAGGCATCGTCGACGGCGCTGTCACCGCCAATACCAGGCGCGGCCTCTACACTTCGCTCGATGCCGGACTCACATGGACCTACGACGCGTTGCTCGATTCCGGCGTCGCAACCGACGCCACCTCGGCAACATCGGTTGTCTACAACGGAAGCGCTGGGCAGTTCTTCGCCGCGGTTCGTTACCACGGCTTTTACTCTTCGCCCGACGGCGCTCACTGGACGCGTCTCGCCGTCCAGCCCGGCGGAACTGCGCTCAGCACGACCAGTTGCCCGCCACAATCCACGTCGAACAATTACGGGTGCCCCATCTATCGCGCAGAAATTACAGTTGTCCCGGGACGCAACGAGATGTACGCCTGGTTCATTTACCCGTCCGCGAGCGGCGGCACCGTCGATGGTGGTATCTGGCAGAGCCTCAACGGTGGCGCGTCCTGGATTCCGATTCCCGACTCCATGATCACGAATTGCGGAGACGTTGATGGCTGCGGCGTCGAACAGGGCTCCTACAATTTAGAACTGATGGCGGTGCCGAACGGAGCCGCTACGGACTTGTACGCTGGAGCGATCAACCTCTACAAGTGCGGCATCACTTCGCAGAATCCGACCTGCGCGGCCTCCCCGTTCATGAACCTCACCCACGTTTACGGATGCGACCCCATTGGCGCGCCCGCGCACGTGCATCCGGACCAGCACGCCCTGGCCTATACGATCCCCACTTCGGGCAGCGACTCGGGCAACGCGCTGCTGTATTTCGCCAACGATGGAGGCATTTACCGCGCCCTCAACGAGTTTGCGGGTCTTACCACAGGGTCCTGCGCGGGCACGAATCAGTTCGACGACCTCAACCAGAATCTGGGATCGATGACGCAGTTCGTCAGCTTTTCGCAGCACCCGACCGACCCGAACACTTTGCTCGGCGGAACGCAGGATAACGGTTCCCCGGCAACCGCCGCAGCAACCACGAGCTTGAGCTGGGGGAATGTTCTCGGCGGCGATGGCGGCTACGACGCCATCGATCCGAACATCCCATCAAACTGGTACGCTTCCAACCCTGACATTCCTCCCGGTGGCCTCGGCGTTCAATTCTGTGCGAGTGGGGTGAACTGCAACAACAGTGGCTTCAATTTCGTGGTCACCAGCAGCACAGTTGGCGGCGACGATGGCGCATTCTATTTTCCTTACATTCTCGACCCATATACTTCGACGACGATGCTGGTCGGCACCTGCCGGGTCTGGCGCGGGCCTCGCGCGGGCGGCGCCTTTACGGCGCTCAGCCCGAACTTTGACACGCTGGGCTCAGGAACATGCTCGGGAAGTGAGGTCAACCAGGTTCGTGCTCTGGCTGTGGGAGGCCAGACCGACAGCAACCGTTCCGGCGTCATCTACGCCACCACCAGCGGGCTCGGACCGCTGGATGGTCCACTCAACACTCCGACAGGAGGTCACGTCTGGGTCACGACCGACGCCTCGGCGGGGATTCCCGCCTTCGCAGATGTTACCAACAACGGCCCGCAGGGCAACATCAACCCGAAGCAGTTCCCGGTCTCAGGGGTCGCAACCGACTCGTCAGATCTAACTGGCGGCACGGCCTATGTCACGGTGATGGGCTTTACCGGAGGCACCGGCCATGTCTGGAAGACCACCAGCGCGGGCGCAGCCTGGACGGACTTCACTGGGAATCTTCCCGACTCGCCGGTCAACGCGGTGGTCGTCTATCCCACAATGTCTCAGGTGTATGTCGCAACCGACGTCGGAGTGTTCGGCAGTTCGATCTCCGCTCCCAGTTGGACAGAAGTTGGACCGAACCCCGGTCCCAACCAGCCTGGGTTCCTGCCCAACGTCGCGGTCACCGCGCTTGGAGTTTTCGCTTCCGGCGGCCAGCAGTTGCTGCGCGCTTCCACCTATGGCCGCGGCATCTGGCAATTCGATCTTGCTACAACACCGGACTTCCAGATTTCCGTTACCAACTCGCCGCTGACAATCTCCGCCGGAGCGACCGACCTTCACTGGATCAGCGGCAGCGCTGAACGGGTATTCCGGCACTGTGACGTTGACCTGCACAGCAGGCGTGACCAAAGCGCCGAGTTCGTGCACCTCTCCGCAGTCTCCGCTGACTCCGGGAGTTAACACGTCTTTTACAGTCACTGCCGGCGGGGCCGTCGGCGATTACTATTTCAAGGTTCAAGGCGTCGGTTCTGATTCGAACCATACGACGCACGTGGCTAACGCCGAACTGCATATTCTGAGCGGCGCTCCTGATTTCGGGCTGAGCGAGACCGGTTCTTTCCCCACTGTAAACGCAGGCAGCAGCACGACTAGCGGACCAATCAGTGTTACCGCAGCAAATGGATTTACCGGCACAATCAATCTGACGTGTTCTTTGGTTTCTGGCAGCGGTAGTTGCAGCGTGACTCCGGCGTCGGTGAACTCGATCCCAACCACTGCGTCTGTCACTGTGAACGCGACAACTTTGAGCGCGGGCAGCTATCAACTCGTTGTACAGGGAACCGCCAGCACCACCACACATACGCTGCTGATTCCTTTCAATGTGGCGGATTTTCAAGTCGCTGGTCCGCAATCGCTCACGCTCGGACCCGGCACACAAGGCACGGCTAACCTCACAGTTACGGCATCGACCTACTACAGGGGCAGCGCCAACTCGATTTGCACGGTTAGTTCACTCCCGGGCACAATTTGCACCGTGACTCCTCCCAATCCGATTGCGGTCGGTGCGGGATCAACGTTGCCGCTCGTGGCGACCATCAGCGTGCCGAACAATGCGGCGCCCGGGATATACAACGTCAATGTCAGTCTTCAAGACACCTCGGGCATACCCAGTCACAGCCTTGCGTTTCCCCTCACGGTCCAGGACTTCAGCATAAGTTCCTCCACGGCGAGCCAAACCGTGAGTCCCGGCGCAGCTACCGGCCCGTACAATCTGACGGTTCAGGCTATAACAACATCCTTTAATAGCGTAGTAACACTCTCCTGCTCGAGCGGACTCCCCCCGGGGGCGGAATGCAACTTTCAGCCCTCTCCGCAGACCACGCCTGGAAGCTCGCCAGTTGCAGTGGCAATGACGATCCTCACTAGCGCCACCACCACCGCGGGAACTTCCACTGTGACGGTCACAGGAAAGTCTGATTCACTCTCCCACTCAACAACCGTCTCCCTCACTGTGACGAATACTGTTGCCGGCAGCGGCGATTTCCAGCTTGCGGTCGCCCAAGCCTTCTCCGCCGGAGTTGCCGCAGGGTCGCAAGCGCAGGCTAAAGTGTCTGTAACATCGAACTACGCTGGCTCGGTCAATGCCAGTTGCGACGCGAGCGCGATTTCGGGACAATGCCTGGTCACGCCGGCCAGTCCGGTGGCGATCAGCGCGAATGCGCCGGCGACTCTAGCGGTAGCGGTCAACGTACCTAACACCGTCATACCCGGGACATACAACGTCAATGTTACGGTCACCGATTCGTCCGGACAGCCGAGCCACACGTTGCAACTGCCACTCACGGTGATGCAGGATTTCTCGGTCACCTCGGCGACTCCCAGCCAGACTCTGAGCGCGGGGCAAACCGGCGGGGCCTACCAACTGACCGTTGCGCCGAACCCGTTCGCCTCTTCGTTTGCTGGCGCGGTGACCCTTTCTTGTCCCAGCGGACTTCCCGCGGGGGCACAATGTCTGTTCGCCCCGTCCGCGACTGTGACACTCGTGAACGGACCGGCGGCGGTGGTGATGAGCATCTCCACTACAGCAAGGAAGGCTGCTCTGCGGTCACCCGCCGGTCATTCGGTCTTCTACACTCTGTGGTTGCTGTGGCCGGGAATCGTGATCGGTTGGAGTGCGGTGGGCACTCGCCCAGGGAAACGCAGGGCTCAGGTGTCAGGCGTCACGATGCTGCTTCTGCTGGCGTTGTCGATGCTTTCCTGTGGCGGCGTCAGCAATGGAGGCGGGACACCGCCCCCCACAGGGAACAAGCCCACCATCTACCAGATTACTGTGACCGGCACGTCTCCGGAAACGACTCCCGATGCCGGCCAGAGCACAGTAGTGACTCTCATCGTAGACTAAGACGTTGCGCCGCTTAAATATGCTGCGTGCCGGCGCGCGCCATGCTTTAGTCTTACTCTCAATGACCGATTCTCGCTACAACGTAGTCATCATCGGCGGTGGCGTGGTAGGGCTCGGTGTCGCGCTCGAAATCACGCGCCGCTTTCCGCATTTACGTCTATTGCTGGTCGAGAAAGAAGACCGCGTCGCCCGCCACCAGAGCGGTCACAACAGCGGGGTCATTCACTCCGGCGTCTACTACAAGCCTGGGTCCATGAAGGCTCGTCTGTGCGTTACCGGAGCCGCGGCGATGGTCGAGTTCTGCCGCGAGCATGGAGTTGCCCACCAGGTCTGCGGGAAAGTCATCGTTGCAACTCACGCTGACGAACTCCCGCGTCTCGAAGAATTGCGCAAGCGCGGAGAAGCCAACGGCCTTGCCGGCCTGCGCCTGATCGGACCCGAGGAGTTGCGCGAAATCGAGCCGCACGCCACCGGGATGCAAGCCCTGGTTGTACCCTCGACGGGAATCACCGACTATGCCAAAGTGTGCGAAAAATATGCGGAGTTGATTTCCTCGCGCGGTGGCACGGTTCTCACTTCCGCAGCCGCCACTGGCATCCGCCGCTTGGCGAGCGAAATCATCGTCGAAACCTCGCGCGGCGCGTTTTCCACCACTTCACTCATCAATTGCGCCGGTCTGTTCAGCGACCGAATCAGCCGGATGGCGGGCGACGATCCCGGCGTCATGATCATCCCTTTCCGCGGCGAGTACTACGACCTGGTGCCAGAGCGCGCCTCGCTGGTGCGCGCGTTAATCTACCCCGTGCCCGATCCGCGCTTTCCGTTTCTCGGCGTACATTTCACGCGGCGCATCTCCGGCAAAGTGGACGCCGGCCCGAATGCCGTCTTGGCCCTGGCGCGGGAGGGCTATCGTCACTCCGACATCAGCGTCAGGGACCTGGCTTCTTCGCTAGCCTTCCCCGGCTTCTGGCGCATGGCCCGTCATCATTGGCGGAATGGTTTGGACGAATTCCGCCGTTCGCTCTCGAAGTCCGCTTTCGTGCGCGCTTTGCAGCGCTTGCTTCCGGAAGTAGGTGAGAGGGATCTGGTTCCCGGGGGCTCCGGCGTGCGTGCTCAGGCCCTCAAACCCGACGGCGCCTTAGTGGACGATTTCCTATTCGTGCCTTCCGGTAAGGTGCTGCACGTCCTGAACGTTCCCTCGCCGGCGGCCACGGCTTCGCTGGCCATCGGCAAGACCATTGTTGATACTGCGGCTGCCAGTCTTGGTCTCGCCTGACAAACCTCGCCTTACAAGCCGCCGTGTCAAAAAATCAATTGGAGCGTCATCTGGATCTGCCGCGGGCTGCCAATCGTCTTGTTGGTTACACCCAGTCCGGAAGGACAGTTGTAAAAACCCTGGTTGGTGCTATCGCAGGCCGTGGGCCTCGGTGTCGTCCCCACGACGGGAAACTGATTGTAAAACTGGTTCTGCGAAACGTCGTCGATGGGAATGTCGAAGCTGGCAGTGTTCGTCAGATTGAAAATGTCGAAGCTGTACCGCAGCGAGTAGCGCTCGGTGAGCTCCGTGAGCTTTACAAAAGAAACGTCGGCGCGTTTCTGCCACGCCTGCCGGAAGATGTTGCGCTGTCCATTCGTAAAGTTGGTCTCGAAGGTATCGCCCGCAGGAATGGCTCCCCCCAGATCGCCGGGATTGAGCAGCGGCAGCGTGAAGCAGGAAGACTTGAGCGCAGGAGTGCTGAACGCGCCCGATGCGCCGGTCAGCGCGTTCTTCGGCGTGCAGCCAGGCGCGAGCGGAACGACAGGGTTGGTGATGCCATCGTAGACGCTGTAGAAGATACTGCCTACCGCGCCGGTGTAGTCGATGATGCTATACGGCTGGCCGCTCTGGATGACGGTAATGCCTTGGACCGCCCATCCGTTCGCGAACTTTCCTTTAAAAGATGATGCGTTAAAGAATTTGGGAAGTTCGTAGACGTAGCTGAAGTTGAAAACATGGGTGCGATCGAAGTCCGACGATCCATAGGCCGAGCGCAAGTTCAGCGGATTGTTGCCGTTGAAAAACAGCCCCATGCCGCTTTGCTCGTCCAGCGCGTGAGAATAAGTGTAGGAGAAGCCCACTTGCAGACCGTGGCTCATGCGCTTCTCGATGTGTGTTTGCAGCGCGTTGTAGGCCGAAACCCCAGCGGCTTTGTACGTCTCCGACTCCGCCGAGTAGCCGATATAGGGCACGCGGAGATCCACATTCCCGCCTTCGTAAGTCGCGAGATACTGCTGACCGTTGGGCAAGTTCTGGAAATTGAAATCGGAATCAACCAGGGTGTAGCCGTAGGTGTAGGACTGCGGATACAGCGAGTTCGGATGAATGACGTTTGTGGGCGAGGCAATCCCCGGCTGATTGAAGGGGATCGGGATGACTCCATGACGTCCGAGGTTGCCAACGTAACCCACCTCGAACATCAGATCGTTGCGCGGCTGCCATTGAACATCGAAGGTTTGATTGATGGTATACGGCAGTTTGTTGGCGCGGTTGTAGGTGGCAAAGGAAAACATTTGCGCGCCGCTGGCGATCGCCGCCTCGTTGGGCAGGTATTGCGTAATATCGGCGGGATTGCCGCTGGGAGCAGGACCAAGCGCGGGCCCCCACGGGTTCGAGAGAGAAGCAACGGCGGGATCACAAGTCGGAATGTAGCCCAGGTAGTAAGAACTCGGAGCGCAAGCCTGCGCGTTCACGTAGGGCGGAGTCTGATTCACTCCAAACGGTCCGCCGTTGATTACGCCCTCGGCGAAACCTGGAGACAGATAGGAGTACAACTCGCCGCGGTCATAGTAGAGACCCATGCCGGCGCGGATCACAACCTTGTCGTTCAACTTCCGGGGAGTCCATGCGGCGCCGACGCGAGGCGCAAGTCCCCATTGCCGTCCGGTGAGCGTGGTATTGCTGACGCCCTTCGTAGGAAACAGCTTGTTATTGCCGGCAATAATGAAGCCGTTCGACGCAATAGTGTCGGTGACATCGTTGTAGGCGTAGCGCGACGGATCGAAGTTGAAGATGCGTCCGTACTTCTCGGTCAGGCCTCCATTCCAGTCGAAGCGCAGACCAGCCGTGACGCTAAGATTGGGGCGCAATTGGAATTTGTCTTGTATGTAAGCCCCGGCCTGTCCAGCGCGGTAATAGCGATTGGCGTTACCCTGCAGGAACTTGGTAGTCGTGAAATCGTCGTTGGTGGTGACCAGTCCCTGAATGAACTGCGAAAAATCCGCCGTTGAAACGATTCCCTGATTCGTCCTCTGGTCGCGAGTGTTGAGTTGCGTGTAGGAGTAGCTGCCGCCGAAAGTGAGCGAGTGGCGGCCGCGAATCCAGATCGCGTTGGCCGAGGGCATGACGCGGTTCTGAAAGACCCCAGTAAACGCGCCTTGCGAGGCCGCACCCTGGCCGATGGTTAAGAACTGAAGGTTGGTAACGCCGCCGGTATTAGCGGGCCCGTTGAGACCGAGAGGGTCAACAATCGTGATCCCGGGAAAGAACGAAGAGCCGAACGTATTGATGCCGAGTTGCTGCGGTGTGAAGGGCTGCGCGATCGTGCTGTAGACCTTCTCCCGCAGGATGCCGATCACTTCCGTAATGCTGAAGTTAGGAGTGAGTGCCTGGGAATTCGTAAGAGAAGCAACCTGGCTGCCGGCGTCCAGGTGCTGTGAAAATCCCGCGACGCTCGAATACGCGTAGGGCGCGATGCTGGGATCGTGCTGGTAGTAGTACTTGGCAGACAACGTGTCCTTTGTACTTCTGTTCCAGTCCAGATTGACGACCGCCTGATCAGAGAAGAAATAGGCCGTGCCTGGGCTGATGGCGTTCTCCGGAAAACTTGGCGTCGGTATCTGACCGTCGGCGGAGGGGATCATGTATTGCCCGTTGGGCAGCTTGTACTGGAACAGCGCGACCGCGACTGGGCTGACGGCATTGGGATTGGTAGCGAGCGCTTGAACGAGGTTCGTACCCCAAATAGAATCCGAAATCCCGGCTAGACCCAGCGGCGTGCGGTTCGTGTCGGTAAGTCCTGGAGGAACGAGCAAACGGGAGAGGCCGATCTCCTGGTCGGAATCGTGGGTATGCTGGTAGCTCACGAATCCGAACAGCTTGTCCTTGATAAGAGCACCGCCCAGCCTGCCGCCGGCGGTGTAGCGATGCAACTGAGGAACTTTGTCGTTGGCAGGAATGTTCGGATCCTGCTTGTCGAAGAAGGGAGCAGCATTCAGCCAGTCGGTGCCGCGATGCAGGTAGCCTTCGCCATGAATCGCGTTTGTTCCCGAGAGGGTGCTCATGTCGATATGAGCGCCGCTGGTCGAGCCCTGTTGTGCGTCGTACATCGAGGTGTTGACGCGAAGTTCCTGCACCGTTTCCGGAGCGGGAGTGGGCAAAGCCTGCCCGATCGCAAGATAGACCGATGCCGTGCTCTGAATTGGTGCCGCGCTGGTGCTGGCGGCGTTGGCCACCCCGGTGTTGTTGACAATGCGCGCCGACGCTACCTGGCTGGTGCTCTTGCCGTTAAACAAGTTGCTGGCGTCGACGCCGTTCAGCAAAAAAGTGTTGCTGGTGTCACGCTGGCCATTGGCCCAGATCGGCTGGTTGCCCAAGCCGCTGTTGACGCCCGTACCCCCGGCCAGTTCCGCGTTCACACCGGGAGAAAGAATCGCCAGCCCCGTGAAGCTGCCTGTGGGTAAAGGCACGGCCTGAATCTGCTGATCTTCGAGCACGTAGCCGTTGGTGGTGTCGACCGCATTCATGGCCGGCGCCGCCTCGACCTCAATGGTCGTCCCAACCTGGCCGACCTTCAATGCAACATTCAGCGTGGCCGTTCGATTGGCCTGCACCAGGATCGAGGGCAGCTTCTCGGTTTGGAATCCCTCGTGAGCAACGGTGACGGTGTAGGTGCCGATGGGCAGGTTGACGAAGTCGTAGGCGCCATTTCCATTCGTCTTCTGGGTGCGCGTCAGTTTCGTCTGATCGCCGACGATGGTCATCGCGGTGTCGGGCAGCACGCTGCCACTCTTGTCGGCTACCGTTCCAGTGATGCCGCCCAGAGTCTGCTGCGCTAGAGCGCACCGCGAGAACTGAAAAAACACAGCCAATAAGAAAATGCCAAGCTTCATCTTCTTCGCCATGAATGTGAACCTCGTCAGGGTAGAAACACAACCGCAAAGCGGCCGTTAACGATCGCAGACTACTGTGTGACTTTGAACGACGTGGTCGCAGAGCTCGTTCACTCTGCACTTTGCTCCGCAACTACCAGGCTGGAAAACTATGCGGCCAATGTACGCGAACTCCGGCGAAAGCGGAAGGTAGAGACCCAGTGAAAATTCTTTTGGCCGGAATCAGTAATTTTTATGACTCCGACAACTCGATTTCCGCCGCCAGGGCGGCCTTCTTGCTTCGCGCTCTGACCAGAAACCACCCGAGCCCGGCAATCAAATACGCGAGATAGATGTAAGGGAGCTTCCCGTAAGGCCCTTCGGGCACGGGATAAAGATTGCCGAGCAGGGCCAGCAGCATGGCCGCCGCAGCCAGCCATGGAACGACTTGCGCACCGGGATTGAACGCGCCATGCTGCCGCAAATAGCGCGGCAGCGCAACGCACACCAGTGCGTACGCCACGATGAAGCCATAGGTCGCCAGAGAGCCCAACCAGCCATACACGTCCAGTCCGCTGGCGCCGCGAACTGCAAGCACAGCCACCGGCAGCACGGCAGCGATGCCGGTGATCACCACGGCACGGCCCGGGGTATGGTTGCGAGCATGAGTCGTGCCCAGTGATTCATGCGCGAGGCCGTCGTGCGCCATTCGTAACAGCACGCGCGACGCGGCGGTGATGCAGGCCAGGGTACCGGCAAACAAGCTCACCAATGCGCCGATGTCGATCAGTAATCCCAGCACCGGTACGCCGCCGACCTGCGCAAGCACGTACATCGGAGCCTGGCTGGTCCCCAGATCCTGTCCCACGGTGTGAAACCCCAATACTTCCGCGTAGGCGCACACCGTGAAGAAAGCTCCTGCAAGCACCGAACTCTGAATTACCGCACGAGGAATCGTCTTGAGAGGATTGCGTGCCTCCGCGCCCAGGGTTGTGGCGCTTTCAAAGCCCACGAAACTAAACAGCGCCAATACCAGTCCGAGGCGCAGCCCGCTCCCGCTCATCCCACGCAAGTGAAGTTCATCCACATCCCAATGCCAACCGTGACGAAAAAGCAGCAGCGCGACCACGATCACGATTACCGAAACCGACGCGGCCTCGATCCACAACATCAGCCGCGCGGAAATCTTCACGTCGCGCCAGGCGATCCAGATCGAAACTCCCGTGACCAACAAGGACAGCAACGTCGCAGAGAAAACGTGCCCCGTGGCATCGCGCAGCAACAAGTTCGCATAGTGATAAAAGCCGCCAATCACGCTGGAACCCGTGGCCACATAGGCCAGCAGAAGACTCCAGGCGACGGTCGCGGAGAGCCATGGCGGCAAGGTCATCGACGCGTAGGTATAGAGCGACCCAGGAGAAGCCGAGTGCCGGGCGAAGCGTGCAATACACAAAGCGACAAGAAAGATTGCGACTGTAGCCAACACGTATGCGAGCCACGTCCCATTGCCCGCGAGTGCGCACACCAGCGGAATGGTCGCCGCAGGAGTGGTGGTCGGCGCCATCGTGGAAACGGACTGCGCCAGTGTTTGCATGGGAGAAAGAATTCCGCGCCGCAAGCCAAAGTCAGCGGTCGCGGAATCCTCCGGCGTTGGTTCCATTTGCTGGGACACTCCTTCGTCTACCAATACGTTTGGGGTGGGATTGTACAACAGTCGTTGAGACTCGCATCACGCAGACGGGTGAGACGGGGCTAGAAGAAAAATCAATCTGTGGCAACCGAAAAGACGTTCGTGAGGTTGTGAGCTTCGTGCTAACGTGACTTTCGAAGCTGCCGATTGGTACCGAAAAAATCGGTTCCTATTTCCACTGCGGTGTATAGGTCAACGATGAGAGCATGTCCCAATACCCAATGCGTAGCGTTTGGCCGCATCGTCTATTCGGTCGCGACCCGCTGCCCGTTGTGTAGGTGGGACTTGAAGAACGCTCTTCCCGCCAGCGAGACCGGGACTTCGCCGAAGCCGGATCGCCAGACTCCCTCAGCCCAATGACTACGTGCGAGCTCGCCGTCACTTCCCAATATCCTCATTCCACAAGTCGGCATGCGCGCGGATGAACTCGCACATCATCCGAAAGCATTCGGCATCGTCGAGAACGACGAGACCTGTTCCGTGTTGCAGGAAAAGGTCCTCAGCGCCCTTGAAGTTACGATTCTCGCCAATCACGACGCGGGGGATACGATATAGCAAGGCAGTGCCCGTGCACATAATGCAGGGACTCAGGGTGCTGACCAGAGTCAACTCCGCCCAGTCTCGTCTGCGGCCCGCATTGCGAAGGCAAACCGTTTCGGCATGCGCGGTTGGATCTCCACTCTGAACTCGCAAGTTATGCCCCCGCGCCACGATCTGCCCTTGTTTGTCGGCCAGGACCGAACCGATCGGCAAGCCTCCTTCGCCCAGTCCCTTCCTCGCCTCTTCGAGAGCCTCTTGCAATAGTTCCTGATCGTTCATGATCCTCCGAACCGTCAAGACGGAAGCGCATTAGCGCAGCTTGTAGCGTTGCAGTTTGCCGGTCGCTGTTTTTGGACGTTCCAGAAAAAATTCAATCCGGTGCGGTCGCTTGAAGACAGGCAGGCGCTCAAGAACGAATCGCTGCAACTCCAAAGCGACTTCAGGATTACCGGGTTTGCCATCGCGCAACACAACGCAAGCAACCGTTTTTACGAGGCCGTCCTCATCTTTCCGTCCGACGACTGCCGCTTCTTGTACGTGCGGATGTTCGAGAAGTTGATTTTCGACCTCCACTGGGCTAACCCAGGTGCCGCTGACCTTCAACATGTCATCGGAGCGACCTGCGTACCAGAAGTATCCCTCCGCATCCTGATAGTACCGGTCGCCGGTGCGCAGCCAATGGCCGCTGATCGTGTCTTTCGTTTTCTCATGCTGGTTCCAATAGCACGCACAGGCGGCATCGGTCTTAACAATTAAATCGCCCATTTCGCCGGACGCGACGGGCTGATTCGTTTCGTCCACGATGCGCGCTTCAAATCCAGGTATGATCGTGCCGCTCGACCCGGGCTTGACGGCGCCCGGACGGTTCGCGAGGAACATATGCAGCGCCTCCGTGGACCCGATGGCATCGAGAATCTCAACTCCGAAGCGCTGTTTGAAACGGTGAAAGATGGCGGCAGGAAGACATTCCCCCGCCGAAATCGCATGGCGAACGGAAGAAAAATCCGGATTGCGGCCCGCGTCAGGCAAGTGCGCCAGCAACTTCGCATAGTTTGAAGGCACAGAGAAAAACAGAGTCGGACGGAAACGTTCCACCACCTCGAAAATGCTTTGCGATCTGGGAGGGCCGGGCAGCAATATGCTGGTCGCTCCGACCGCGAGAGAAAAATAAAGTCCGTTGCCCAGCCCGTAGGCGAAAAAAAGCTTAGCCACGCTGAAGAAGCGGTCGCTCTCCGTGGCATTGAGAATCGCCCTGGCGTAACGTTCGGCGCACACGACCATATCATGCTGCAGATGTACACAGGCCTTGGGCTTCCCGGTGCTTCCCGAAGAATAAAGCCAGAAGGCGGCATCATCCTTGCTGGTGCGTGCCGCATCCAGATTGACGGAGCGGTCGCGTATCCAAGATTCAAACGAGAGTATCCCTCGTTTTTCTGCGCCTTCAATGACGATGAACTTTTCCACGTAATGGAGTTGCGCCTTGGGAATGACCTGCAGGTTGGGGAAGAGGGAAGCGCTGACGATCGCAACTCGCGCTCGTGAGTTGTTGAGCAGGAATTCGTAGTCGGCCGGCTTCAGCAGCGTGTTGACGGGAACCGGCACGGCTCCGATCTTGATGGCCCCAAAAAAGCTCGCAGCAAATTCCGGTGTGTCCAGCAAAAGCAGGAAGACTCGTTCCTCGGGCCGGACGTCCAACTTCTTGAGAGCGTTTCCAACCTGGTTTACCGACTCAAAGAGTTGGCGGTAGGTCACACGACGGTCACCGCATTCGATTGCGACTTTCTCACCGCGGCCCTCGGCGATATGGCGGTCTATGAAATAGCTCGCCGCGTTGAATTCCTCGGGAAGCGGAAAGGGTGCCGTGGTCATGATTCCAATCGATTAAACTGACCTGAAACGCCAGGCGAGCACGAAATTAGCCGCGGACAGAAAATCGCCGATCTTCAAAATCGGTCCAGAACATTTGGTGCGAAAAGGGGGACTCGAATCCCCACGGTCTTACCCGCCAGATCCTACTTTGTATTAGCCGCAGTGCCACATTGCTTCTTTGCATCTTCGAGATCGGCGCGCGTGTACTGCGAATCGAGAACAATGACGCGGCCCTTAGCCTTTATCTTGTCGAGTTCTTTGTCTTTGATCTGACCGCGGAATGGAAAACCCGGAGGATACTCTCCGGCTACATAGAGCAATGCATGTCTGGCCTCTCGGCCCGCCCGACTCCAAGTGGCTGTGCCAGTCGGCGGCGGCGATACAGCGAGAATCAAGCAAGTCTGGTCAGCAGCACTAGCCGCAAGCGGGACGAGTAAGAGAAGCAGCGAAGCAAAGTAGCGCATGACCTCGGATCGTAGTGCGGTATGGGAAGCGTGTCAACGTATGACGACTTTTTCAGCAAACACCCGCGTTTCCCCCGCCCTTCTCGCGCTGTACAATGTCGGCCTTTGGGGAAACTCCATGAATGATCAGCCAATGCAAGGCGATGGGGAACAAAGAACCGATTACGATACCAGTGACCCCGAGGTGCCAATTGTCCTCCATGTTCCCACTCGCCCTAACGATGTTCATTCCCAGCACAAACAGAGCCGCGCCGAGCACTATGTTGGCATAGTCCTTTATTGGGCGAGGCGCTTTTTCGGTTACATCTGGCGTGAAGCTCTTTGGATAAGGGTTTCTGGACTTTCGCTGCTACCGTTGTCATGGCTGTCGCCACGGCGATCTATGCCGTTTACGCCGGCCGCCAATGGAGCGCGATCAATAAACAACTGCCGGAATTGCATACCTCCGCCGAAGCTACGAAGAGCGCGGCAGAAACTGCTGCGGCTCAATTGGAATTTGCTGAACGCCCTTGGGTAGATGCGAAATCTCGCTCGATGGGCCTCTGTCCTTCAACGTCAATGGAGCTAATATCACCCTGAAAATAGTCTTGAGAAACACGGGCCATTCCCCCGCTCTTTCGGTAACTATTTCGCCACTCACGCTGATCGGCCACAAAGGGAGCGATGCTGCTAGCTACCGAGAACAAGTCTGCCGTGACGCCACTAGAATAACCTCGACGTACCCACGATTCGGCGTAGCTCTCTTTCCCAGTGTCCCATTCGAGCAGGATGAAACTGTCACATTCAACAATCAGGATATTTCCGACTTTGCAAAAGACCCCCTCCTTGGCGTCCATTTTCCGGGGCAAATACTCTCTCCCGCAGTGGTCATCTGTATCGCCTACAGACCGCATTTCAAGAATGCGGTGTATCACACTTCGTACATCGTCGATTTGTTCAAGGTGCAGTCTGCTGGCACGATGACCCCCATGTTCAAGATTGGAGAGGACGTGGATAATGCCCACTTGAGACTTCGGTTGCATGTAGTTGACGCTATATCTGCTGACTAGCCAGAAGACCGGTTCTGTCGCTGTAGATAATTTTGTAGATGCAATCAATCGCATCTAATGCCGTTGAGGTTTTAGTCTGGAAACGCTGTACTGATTCAAAAGTACTTACAGAAATGGAATGACAATTGCTAGGATGAGACCCCCCACAGTCCCTAAGTCTGGTGCATTTCTTTCGTTACATCAATTAAATCGACAACATAACATAAATATTCCACACGAAGCAGCATCGTGATCTCTCAGAAGTACGTGCATCCGACTCCCGCGCTTCTGGAAAATGCAATTGGAAAACTGACAGAGCTAAGCACCAAGTAGGAAGAGAATATGGTGCGGGGCACAGGACTTGAACCTGCACGGCCTTGCGGCCACTGGCTCCTAAGGCCAGCGCGTCTGCCAGTTCCGCCAGCCCCGCTTAATTCTTAGACTAGCATGAGGGCGTCGTCATTCCGCATTGTTCTCGCGCTTAACCTGTGCCCACCGCGGCTCGTTGCTCTCCAACGATCTTTGCGCTGCAGCCCTAGTTTTCGTACAAACGAAAAAAAGAGTCGCGCAGGCGGGCTGTCATGAGGCCACGGGGCAGGCTTCCGTATAATTTAATTATGTCTGATTGTCGACTCTAGGAAGCACGAAAGGTAAAGGCAGTACAGGATCCGTGTTATGGCGGCGCCGGTAGAACCCAGCATTGACGAGTACTTTCGCAAGAGATTGATGCCCGTGGAGGGTGTGATTCCCCAACTGGCCGGCATCGATATGTATGGCAATTCCATTCCTGCTGGAAGCGTGGGGGGCGATCTTTTTGAGTACATCAACTTTCAGCAGCGTTACAACATTGACGCTCGCATCGCAGGTGCCCTCAAGCGGTCGAAGCTGTACCTGGAGCCTCTTCCCAAAGGCCAGACTCCGCGAAACTCGGTGGACGAGCATGTGCAGTGGTTGAAGTCTAAGCCGGACTACGACTCTGCTGCTGCCGCCGGGTACAGAAGGGCCAAAAGCTCAGAGCAACTGAGAATCGCCGAAAATCTGCAAGAACTCTACACGACTGCGGGAGTGCTATTGGTCGATGCTCAGGGGCACGGGATCATCTCGGCAAAAATTGCGTCAACCGTACACGACACTTTTCATGCACTCATGCTTGCCGAGCTGGATCGGAACGGAAAAACAACACCCGATCTGTTCGAGAAGGTTAATCTTCGGCTCGCACAGTCCGTCACCGCAAGGAACGCCTTGGGACGGGATAAGAATGACAATTCGCGCGAAATCGCGACCATGCTCTACGGTGAGATACGTCCCGGTGGATATTTCCGTTTTGTAAATTTCGGCCACCCACCACCTCTGGTATTCTCTGCAGAATACGAAAAGTTCATGGATATAGATAAGGCTCGCATGGTGCAGTTCCTTGCGCTCGGACTGGAAATTCCCGAGGACTATCCTGACCGGAACAAGTACCTTTCGATGGCGCTCAGGACACGGAAAATGAACTCCTCGGATATGGCAGAAATCACACTCATGAGTTCCGGTGACATCCTCTTCCTTTATACAGACGGGGTTTACGATGGCAGCGATGAGAAGGACCGGCTGCAGATTGAACAAGTGATCCGTGAGCACAAAGATGAGCCGGCAAAAGGGATTTGCAATGCGATTCTGGAACACGCGGTTAGCCAGGACGAGTACCTGCAGCAGGTTAGCGAAAAGGACCGCATCGACGACAAGACCGTCTTTGTCATCAAGCGCTGGTAATTACTCCAGGTACTCGGATAGTTTCGCGTTGTGAGGTCAAGGTAGTAGCCCAGCACGCCCTGTCCGTTTTGTAGCCTGATTGGGGACTTTCTTAATTGGGGATAACGGCGGGATTTGCAAAGCTGGGCAAGGGTTTGGTGTCGATCGGCGAAAGGCTTTCGGGAAACGGTGCGGGATGGTCGTCTCTGCGCGGACAGGCAAACGCTCGACCGCCACGGAGCCCTGCGGCCGCCTCGCATTGCCCTGCGCCCGGAAGCCGGCCGAATGGCGCAACTCCCCGCAAAACGACGCTATTGTACTTCGTTCAGCTTTTGGTAGATCAGCATCGCTACGAGCACCAGCAGAAATACTCCGGAACCGATGCTGAATACGCGAACCGGAATTGTAAGCCGGTTGACTTTGGTCAACAGTTCCGTCTGCTCTTCTTGCATGTGCGAATTCGCGTCATCCAGAAACAATTGCTCATCCTCGTGCATGGTGAGAGTGCTCTTGTAAATCAGGAGGACGACCAGACCAACGGCGAAAACTCCGAATACAACCGCCACTATAGTCAGCGTCATAAGCCACCTCGGCAGGTTCCAACCCAAGTGCAGCGGCTTTCCACTTCGTGAGCGGGGCGCGCAGAACGCCGCATTCAGTCCCGGGGAAGGCCTAACGGGAATGATTATAGCCCTGTTTGCAAGCCCTGGCGGCGAATAAATCCCTTTGTTCGGAACCTGTTACGGAAGCGGGAAGAATGCGACTTCCAGACCTCGGGCCGCATCCAAGCAGTTAAGGTAGCTTCCTCAGACTGGTGCAGAGCGCTATGTCTGGCGGAAACGACATCTGCTATAATCGAACAGCTTTAAAGCCAAGGAGATACGAATGGCCACCACAACCGTCCCTGAAGTGACCAAGAAGACCGCGCCTGTTACCCTCACCCCCAATGCTGTTGCCAAGGTGAAAGACATCATGGGTCAGCAGAACCCCGTTCCCTCCGGCTTGCGCATCGGAGTCGTAGGTGGCGGATGCTCCGGCTTCTCCTATTCGATGCAATTTGAAAATGGCGCCGGAATGATGGACAAGACTTTCGAAATGGACGGACTCAAGGTGTTCGTCGATGCAACTTCAGTCATGTATCTCAATGGCTGCATTGTCGACTACGTCGAGACACTCGAAGGTGCGGGCTTCAAGTTCGAAAATCCGAACGTGAAAAGCACCTGCGGCTGCGGATCTTCCTTCAACGTCTAAGCTTACGACGAAGATTCTGTAAGAAGCATCTCTGAGAGAACGAACGGCCTCATCGCTTGCGATGAGGCCGTTTTCCTTAGTAGGGACGATGTTGCCTTCAGGCGCTACTGCTGCTGCTGCTGCGGCGGAGGATTGCTGGGTGGATTCGGCGTCCCAAACCCTCCAGTAGCTGGCGTGTTCGGATTGTTCTGCATCCCCGAAGGCGATGTGCCCGTGCCGAAGGCGCCGCTGCTGCCGCTCTGCCCATTGAGGTTCTGGATGCCCTGCTGCCCGAATCCCTGCAGTTGGGGTTGGTAGGGAGTCGTGATTATGCCGCCGCGGTCCATGGCCGGGTCGTAAGCAAACACCCAGTCCTTATACTTCTTCTTGTGATTGAACTCGCGGATCGTATTGTCCTTGCTGAGGCTGGCAACTCCCACGATCGGTCCGCCGATGATTTGGCCAGAACCAAACGGATTGCTTGCGGAATTCCCGGTCCCTGACGGATTCGTTCCCGACTCATCCGAAGGCGGCTGCGATCCCGACTGCGACGCATCGGGTCCCGACTGCGGATTGCTGGCCGTCTGCTGATTCTGACCCGACGAATTGGAATTCGCTCCAAACCCGCTGTTCCCACCGAAGGTGGAAGGCTGCGAGAACCCTCCCGAGCCTGCGGATCCTCCGTTCAATCCGCCGTTCGTCCCGATCGCGTTTGCGCCGGGAATGCTTCCGCCCCCGATTCCGCTGAGCGTCAGTTGGACTTCGCCGAAGTGCAGAAGCTTGAAATCCGCGCACTTCGAGTTCTTACAGTTCAGGGGATCTTTATAGCGTTTACGCAGGAAGCGCTGGTTGTTGGCGCTTTCCAGATCCTCAATCTTTGTCGGATAGCGCCCGAATTTTTTGTAGTAGGCGCGGATCGCCCGCGAATACTGTACTCCGCGATGAATCATTTCCTCTTCGCGATCGCGTCTGATGTCAAATGTAATCGAGGGTACGATTGCGGCTGCGAAGATGACCAGCAGCGCCATGGCCAGAAGCAGGGTTAGCATGACGTAGCCGTCCTCACTCTGTCGCCTGCGCCGCATCTGGGAATGCAAAGTCATCGGAAAAATTGAGGAATTGCGTAATTGAGGAATTGAAAATTGTCCAAAAGTTTCAAATTACCCGATTACCCAATTACCAAATCCGTTCACCCCTGCGTCAGCGGGATGTTCTGCGGCGGACCGCTGTTCACTACGTCCTGAATCTGAACCGACGTGGGCG
>CABECM010000052.1_pt1 | contig 20019 bp, 15 predicted proteins | sample 3422391 | NCBI WGS metagenome assembly CABECM01 (sample SAMEA5534327, study PRJEB31848) | metagenome | biome: tundra; feature: field; material: soil | place: USA | collected 2013-05 | depth 0.15 m
GCAACAGTGCTCGATCCGAACCGTCGCAGCAACGATGCTGGAGAGTTTGATGGCGCGCTGCGACGCCGCATTGTAGGGCAGGACGCGGCCGTCGAGAAGGTCGTTGAAATCTATCAGATGTTTCTGGCGGGGCTGAACGCGCCGGGGCGTCCGGTGGGGAATCTGCTGTTTCTAGGCCCGACGGGATCGGGGAAGACGCGGGTGGTCGAGGCCATGGCGGAGGCTTTGTTCGGGGACGCACGGGCCTGCATCAAGATTGACTGCGCGGAATTTCAGCATTCGCATGAGATTGCCAAACTGATCGGATCGCCTCCGGGGTATTTGGGGCATCGGGAGACGCATCCTCTGCTCACGCAGGAAGCATTGAACCAGTGGTATACGGAGAAGCTGAAGCTGTCGATTCTGCTGTTTGACGAGATTGAGAAGGCGTCGGATTCGTTGTGGCAGCTCTTGCTGGGGATTCTGGACAAGGCGACGTTGACGTTGGGAGACAACCGGCGGGTGGATCTGTCGCAGTGCATCATCATTATGACGTCGAATTTGGGCGCGGGGGAGATGACGAGCCTGGTGGATGGCGGATTTGGATTTGCGCCGAAGGCAGTCGAGGTCGACGAGTCGTTTGATGACAAGATTCAGCGCACGGCGGTGGAAGCGGCGCGGCGGAAGTTCACGCCGGAATTCATGAACCGGATTGATAAGACGGTGGTGTTCAAGACGCTGCGCGACGGGCACCTGGCGCAGATTCTGGACATCGAACTGGGGATGGTGCAGCAGCGCGTGCTGATGGCTGCGGGGACGAACCAGTTCGTATTCAACTGCACCTCGGCGGTGAAGGAGTATTTGCTGAAGGAAGGCACGGATCCGAGGTACGGGGCGCGCCACTTGAAGCGGGCGATCGAGCGCAATTTGGTCTTTCCGTTGGCCAATCTGGTGGCGACCGGACAGGTGAAGCTGGGCGATTTCGTTCGTGTGGACATGGCTTCGGAGAATAAGATGATCTTCGTCAAGGAAGCCGAAAACACGATGGCGCCGGTGCTGCTGGAGCGCTACGGGGCGGCGGCGGCGAACCAGCCCAATGCGAGGGCGGCGCGGACGGCCGTCAACAATCGCCGGGACTTTGGGACAAGTCCATCGGTGGCGGAGAGCAAATAGGTTTTTTCCAATTTCCCATTCTCGCTTGAACGCATCTCGCGAGTCGTATGTCACTCGATGGCGCCGGAGCCCTTCCGGCGCCTTTTTTCTTGTCACGGTGTCTTTGACCCCTCTGCCGGGAGACTCAGCGGCAGCCTGGGGGACCGAGGCCGTCGGCTGGAGCGAATAGTATTGTGCGACGCCCTCCCCAGGTAGTAGTGCGGGGACTCGGCACAGGCGATTGGCTTCTACCAGTTTGTAGAAGACCTTGGAGAAGATCTTCCACGTTGGCCTTCGTTTCGCACCCGCTTGCGGATGAAATTGCGCAGCCGGGATCGTTCTTCCGCGATGACTTCGAAGATATGACGGTCTTGCTCGGTCATCAAGGTGATGCTCGACAGCTCATCCATCCATTCCTGTAGAGGAACGGCGGCCGCAAATATTGTAGAGATTGAATTCGCGAAAAGAGGCGCAATTTAGGAGGCGGCTCCGCCACGGCGCGTAAGGCGGGGGAGCAGGATCAGGATCAATCCGTAGAACAGAAGCGAGACTACCAAGGACGCGGCATTGCCGAAGCGCAGGTCTTCGAATAGAAGCTTCAGGGTGCCGAAGGCTACGGCGGTGTAGGCAACCCAGCCTAGTTCGATGCGCTTCCAGCGAGAGCCGAGATAGCCAAGAGCGAGAGCCAGGGCACAGTTCACCACGGTGCGGATGACCGAAAGGCGCGAGGGGGCCAGCTCCAGGCGGCCCGCGGCCAACCAGACGATTGCGACCACGGCCAGCGCCGCTCCGGCGAAACCTACGAGGACGGCGGGAAGAACCCAGAGTAGGCGACGTTTCTTCTGATCTTTCTCTTGATCTTGCGCGGCATGGGTTGCTTGCGCTGGGCGCGATCCGACGAGGTAGCAGAGCGCGGCCGAGACCGTCACAATCCAAATGCTCCAGTCCGGAGCCGGCGGCACCGTTCCCGCCAGCGCGCTGGCAGCCCATTGCGGAAGAGACGAAACCGCGGCTGCGGCGGCCAAGTAGAACGACGAGTGGATGCCGAGGCTGAGTTTGCCCGCTCGTGCATACAGGAAAACGGCCGCCACTGCGGCCGCGCACAAGAACGGCACCCGCAGAGTTGCGGAGAAAAGCAGGAAGCTGCCGGCCAGGAGAAGCGCACCAGCGTAGGTGGCGCAGACGCGGCGATCGCGAGCATAGGCTTCGGCGGTGAATCGAGATAGAGTTCCCCAGTAGCAGACGGCCGCCAGCACAAGAGAAAAGGCGCCGAGTGCAGGAGCGGCTGCGCCGTGAGTTGCGCGCATAGCGCCAAAGGCCGCTACCAGGAAGGCCAGCACGCCTTGGCCGATTTCGAAGATGGTGATCGGGCGGCGCAGGGCGAAGGTGCGAATCGCAATGCTGCCGCCGTAGATGGCAAACAGAATCAGACACAGCAGGGTGATCGTGGAGGGTGCGGTGGGATGATAACCCTCCGGCACTCCCTGGGAAGAGGTCATGACGTCCACGATCAGCCACACCGCGAAATCGGCAGCAATTGCGGGCACGGCTCGCATGCTGAGCCGGTGTTCCAGACAGGCGGCGACTTCTGTGGCCAGGGCTACTGCCAGCAAGGCGGCGGTGAGCGGGACAAGTTCGTGGGTCGCAATGATGAGCGCCAAGGCGGTGATTACCGCCGCCAAGGTTGCTATCCACGGAATCACCTGAAGGTTGCGCGGCCATGCCAAGGCTAATGCCAGCACCACGAACGCGACTAACACAACCGCAGTGAAGGCGGGCGCCAGGACCTGGAAGCGGACGGTGGACTCCCAGAGCAGCGGGGAGAGAATTAGCGCGGCAGTGATGCCATAGGTGACGCTGGCAAAGCGGTTGGCGGCGTGAGTACGGACCGCCCATACCATCCACAAGCCGGCGTACACGATGGCCAGGATCAGGATGGGAAGCTTTGGGATGGCGCCGGATTCAGCGATGGCGCGCAGCAGGTAGGCCCCGGCGATTCCCAACACCGCCTTGCCGAGTACGGGCACGGCGCCGCCGGGGATCTCGGCGGGGGGAAATCCTCGCCAAGTGGCGGGAGGGCGCGGTCTTTGCAGAGCAAGGTTGGGTTCAGCAGCAGCGGTGGGAACTGGTTTTTCCGGTTGGCCTTCGAGAGCGGAAACGCGGCGTTCGAGTTCGCGGACTCGTTCGCTGAGTTGCTCTACATCCGATGTGACGCTGTGGAGAGCTTGCGCCATGGGGTACTCCGCATCAACCCCGCAGGACTGGGGTTAGCTGGTTCCGCGGCTCGATTGCACCGGGAGCGGGAACGGGGCCCGCGTCCGGCCAGGGCGGCAGGAGTTTTGCCAAGATCCACAGAATGATAAAAGGAAGAATGAGGAGCGCGATCGCGGTCAGGAGTCCTTCGCGCGTGGCAAAGGCCATCTTATAAGTGGTGTATCCGAGGAAACTCTTGGAAAAGAGCTGGCCGCCGATGACGACGTTCCAGCGCATGGCAAAAATGCCGATGACGGTCAGACATCCGGCGAGCGCGTAGATTCGTTTGCGAGCCGTGTCGGTCAGCTTCAGGATTTGGGTGAGACCCAGCAGGGCGATGGGGGTCACGGTGCCGATGAGAATCTGGACGATGACCTGCGAGACCCAAAGGCGGGTGTGGACCATGAAGTCGAGGCTGCGGAAGGACTCGTCGGCTTCGTAGATGCGCTGCAGCAGGTCGAGCATCTCGAGGCTGAAGTCGATGACGAAGATATAAAAAAGATATTGCGCGATCTTATCGAGACAGCGAATGTCGATTTCGCGGCCGCGCAGGCGCGTGGAGACCATGTAGAGCAACATGACGGCGGCGATGCCAGAGACCATGGCCGAGAAGATGAAGACAATCGGCATCAGGGGCGAGGACCACCAGGGATTGGCCTTCACCGATCCGAAGATAAAGCCAACATATCCATGAAGGAGGAAAGCGGAAGGAATTCCGATGACCGTAATGAAATAGCCTAGTCTTTCGTCAATGTGCAGGGAGCGTTCGCTGATGTTGCTGGAGCCGAGGGTAAGGAGGCGATAGATGAGACGCAGTGCGCCGGTCGAGGTCTGGGATTTCAAGACGATGTCGCGGCGGTAATCGAGCCAGATTTCCAACAGCAGAACGGCCATGAGGTACCAGAGATAGACGAATCCGAACATGGCCATGGCGGAGGAACGGTGGGGCGTCAAATACATTTCGAGGGAACGCTCGGGATGTCCCAGGTGCAATTGCAGGGGCAGGGGAGCGACGAGCAGGAAGGACAGCGCCGTGAGCAGGGCGAGGCGGTAGGTGGGCTTCACGGCCTCTACGCGGAAGACGCGCTCCAGGGAAGCGAGAATGAACGCGCCGGCTACAAGTCCCGTGATGAAGGGATAAAGAACGATGAGAATGCTCCACTGGAGCTCCACTTCGTTTGGGTACATGAAGCCTTCGACGGGAATTTGCACGAGCCTCCTTACTTTTTGCAACGGGCGTGCCAGGGCGCGAATTTATGCGGCCGTAGCTTTTCTTTCGCCCCTTCGGGGCTTACTCATTTCGATCGGTCCAACACGGCTTGCGCCCCTTCGGCAAGCTCAGGGCAAGCTGTGGGCTGCATCCTTTCGCCGCTTTGCGGCTTGCCCGGTATCGCGGGCTTCACTTTGTCCGCCAATCCAACTGAGACATAAACTCCTGTGGGACCGGACCTATCGGACTGAACCATCCATGCCGTTGTAAAAAACCTTTGCCCCTGTGGCCATATGGGGTTTCAGAACCTGTACCGTATGCGTTTTCAAGAACTCATGAATCGGGTCTTGGGGATTCTTGAGGTCGGCGAGTTGGCGGGCGCCGGTGGGGCAGACCTCGCAGCACGCAGTCGTCAGGCCCTTGGTGATGCGGTGATAGCAGAGGGAGCATTTCTCTGCGGTATTGGTTTTGGGATTGATGAAGCGGCAACCGTAGGGACAGGCCTGAACACAATAGCGGCAGCCGAGGCAATAACTTTTGTCTACGAGCACGACTCCATCGGGCGTGACAAAGGTTGCGCCGACGGGACAAACCTGCGTGCAGGGAGAATCCGCACAGTGGTTGCAGAGCTTGGGGACAAAGAAATTCTTGCCGCCGATTTCATTGGGGGGGAAACCCTGCTTGCCGCCGTTCGGCGATTCCACCTCGGGCCTTTCAATCTGCCAGTCGGCGACGTGGTAGCGCTCAATCCAGGTGCGGTAATAGCCCTCGGGGACGTCGTTTTCTTCGGCGCAGGCGCGGACGCAACTGCCGCAGCCAATGCACTTGGGAATATCGATCAACATGCCCCACCAGTGCTCGGTGAGTTTGTAGTTGGGGGAGGCCTCGGGGGTGCCGGCTAGAACGTACTTCCAAGCGACAGCGGCAGCGGGCAATAGCATGAGTAAACGGCGGCGGGTGACGTCCATTATTTCTTGCCCTCCGCTGCAGGCTTGGTCTCAGCCTTGGTGTCAATTTTGGGGCGGTGGGGCTGATGGCAGGTGTCGCAGGCGAGGCCTGCTGAGTGCTCTGCGGTGGCCACCTGGGGGAAGGCTTTCGGCTTGGCACTGTTGGCTTCGTGGCAGCGGGAGCAGACGAGGGCGGTGTCGAGCTTGGGCGGTTTCACGGACGCGGGATCGTCAGCATGCCTGGCTTGGGCTCCGTGGCAGGCTTCGCAAGGGACAACCACATGCTTGCCTTGCTTCTTCTGATCGACGACGTCGGTATGGCAGGTCTCGCACGTGTCGTGCCCAGCGAAGGCCAAGGGGCGGCTCGCTGCCTCGGCGATGGCGGCGCCGCGATAGTGCCCGTACTGCCCGAAGGTGCGGGGGACGACGGCGGCGCGCAGGACGACGAAGGCAACGACTGCGATTGCCATCACAGCGGCGAGACGGACGAGGTGTTCAATGTCTTTGAACAAAGTTGAATTCCTGGGCCGGCGTGCAGGCGCGATCCGCGCGAAAAAATACCCAATGCTCTTGGATACCTAGGATTTGTCCGGGGAACGATGATCGAGATCACGGGGACCTGTGATGGGGGTCACTATCGAGCGCTCAGGGTGCGCCGTATCAGGCCGTGTGGGCCGAACCCCTGATGTGACAGATGCAAAGGTTGGGCGTGTGAGCGATCGGGTCATTAGCAAATGACCGCGTAAGGGAAGCGGGTGTCAAAGCAGCGCAGGATGAAAAAGTCCTAGCCGATCTTTCTTCCCTTCGCAATGGCCGAGGGAAAATTTATGAGATTGAATTTCGAGATGTTCTCAACCTCATTGATCAGGGCCGGGAGGGCGGACTTGAGTTCCGCGAGGGCTGCATCCTGTTCCGCGCCGGTCGTGGCGGAGATGAGGACGCACAGTTCTCTCACCCGTAGCTCCAAAGGGGAAGGCACAACTGTTTCAAGGATGGCAGAAATCAAAGACCGGGGCACTACAGATTTACCGGTATGGCGTAGGGATACGCCTTAAGGGTTTCTGTCAGACGGTTCTGAGGCTTTTCGTTGCCTCCAACAGGGGTGTTTTTCTCACTTCAGCATTTTGTTGAGTCAAGAAGGAGGGCCGCGCCCCTGCCAGCATGGGAACGGATTCGAGCACTGCGACAGGATGCGGGGTTCAATCAGTTCGATTTCGGAAAGCGGCTCAAGTGCTCGTCGATGGCGAACTGATTGTTGAAGGACTCCTGAGAGCACGTCCCGCGAAAGTGGGGACCGCCGATTCCATGGTCCTAGTTATTTTCAGAGGTGTATAAAATTGAACAGTTTTTGAAACCGGGCCACAGGTATTCTGTGGTTAGTTCCGACAGGAATACGGTCATGGGTTAGTGGCGGGCAACCGCCGTTCAGACCCTCACGACCGAATTGCTTTACCGAATTGTTTTTAATGTACGAATATTCCCCCGTTTCAGGCCGGACCCTTCATTGGTTCGGCCTTTTTCTTGTCTGACGCCAACAGGCCGACGTTCGGCCGAGACCGAAGCGCGTCAAGCCAGTCCGTTTCCCGGCACAACTACACACTGCGTCCTGGACGAACTGATCTGGTGGCTGGTTGCCCGGGGATTGTGAGCATAATTGAGCAGTGCAGGTTGCTGCCGTTGCTCGATAATTGAAAGTGGTGAGATCTCAGTTAGGACGGCCTTTGCTAAAACGAACCACAAGCGCGACAAAAAAACCTGGTTTCAATCCTCACGCCTTTCTTTCAACGATTGGAAAGGGCAGGGATATGGTGTCTTTTCGAAAGAAGCAGACCATCTTCGCCCAGGGGGATGCTACGGACGGCCTGTTTTTTGTCCAAACGGGGAAGGTACAGCTCAGCGTTGTGTCGGAAGCGGGGAAAGAAGCAACTCTTGCCATTTTGAACGAAGGCGATTTCTTTGGAGAGGGCGGGCTTGCCGGCCAGCTCGTACGTATGTCGTCTGCAAGCGCAATGACAGACTGCGTCCTTCTGCATGTAGAGAGAAAGGCGATGATGCTGGCAATGAGCCGTGAACCGAAACTGTCGGCGACGTTTGTCAAATACCTGCTGAAACGGAACATCCGATATCAGGATGATCTGGTCGATCAACTTTTCAATTCCAGCGAAAAGCGGCTGGCGCGCGTTCTGCTTTTGATGGCGCAGTTCGGCAAAGAAGGGGTGTCGGAGATGTCGGTCCCGAGACTCAGTCAGGAAACTCTGGCAGAGATGGTAGGGACGACACGCTCGCGGGTCAGCTTCTTCATGAACCGTACGACGTTGGCGACAACTTACATGTCCACAGTTCACTGCTGAACGTGGTTCTTCATGATGACGACGGAATGGCCGCGGGATCCGGGAACTTAAGTGCTCATACCACCAAGGGTTCGGAACCACCTCGAGAGCCCGGCGAGTCCGCTGACAGAAATCGCGCAAAGAGACCCCCGCTTGCCCGGCGTTGCCCGACGCCGCATGTGACCGTGACCCTCGGTTAACGTAAAACAGATTCATTCGCTCGGCGCCGGTCAACGAGCGCAGATGGCATTGCTGTAAACTTCATGCTGGCTTTGTGGATCACGTCGAGATGATCATGGCCAACAGTGACTATTAGAGGGGCTGCATCGTGAAAACATGCTTTGTGACACCGCATCCAGTGCGAGCGCGCGCGCTCGCCGTCCGGTGGACAAAGTCCGGGCATGCAACCGCGTAAAATTCCTCTGTCTAGCCGATTCGCTTCCCATGCGATAGTTCTTGCAAGGATAGCCCATGCACATCGCACGACAGACACCGCAGGAACTTGTCGTCGTGGCGGGCACCCGTTGGGTCTCCGCAATCTGCGCAGCCGCCGCACTCTTCACCCGCTACTTCGTGATCACCCGCCACGAACCGAAAGGCCTCTTCTTGGCTGCCTTCTTTCTGCTATTCGCCCTGATCATGGACCTACGGAAAACCTTCGCCTTCGACGCCAGGCAGCGCATCGTCCGCTGGAACGGCCGCAAAGTCTTCCAGGCTGAATCGGGCGAAATCCCCTTCGACGACATCACCGAAATCGGCACGGAAGCTAGGCGCGCCGGGGACAGGGGCGTCCTAATCTATCGCCTCACGATCATCACCCCGCGAGCCACAATCCCCATGGCTTACGCCTACAGCGGGCACGGCGACCGTTACTCCACTCTGCGCGGGCAGATCCTCGACTTCGTCAAGCCCGGCTCAACGATACAGACCACCGAGCCTGGAGGGTCACCGCCTAGCCGGAAATAATCAGTGTTTGCGCCGGCGCGGTGAATGCAACAACAAGACGGTCGAAGAATTTTCGCGATCACAAACTGACAATCGGTCTGGACCTGGGTGATCGATCGAACTGGTGTTGCGTGTTGGACGAAGCGGGGGACTGGAACAGAGACTGGGCACGACGCCGAAAGCCATGAAAGAAGTATTCGGAGGAACGCCGCGCAGCCGGATTGCTCTGGAAACCGGGATGCACTCGCCCTGGGTGAGCCGGTTGTTAAACGAGTTGGGGCACGAAGAGGTTTCGCTTCCAGCCACCCAACGACGCCCGACCGCCGACTCTTCGGCTATACTGTCGGCCGAATTCAATCTCTCATGGTGCTCGGAGCGGATCATGTCCAATACGCTACCCCTAGTAGTCCTTCTGGCTTTAAGCAGCATCGCATCTGCGCAATCTTCGGGCGCGATTGCACCATCCCCGCCGCCGCCGAGCCCCGAGATTAAGAGATTGATGGACGCGTTGTCGGGAACGTGGTCGATCACGTTGAAAATCGAGCCCAATGAGAGTTTGCCTAAGGGTGGCGGGGGAAAGGGCGAGGAAGTGTGGAGGCCCGGTCCGGGAGGGCTTTCTTTGATCGAGGACTACCATTCTACGGGCGACGAAGGAGAGATTTCCGGCTTGGGTGTCGCATGGTGGGACAACAATGCGCAGAGGTATCAAGTGACGTGGTGCGACGGCGGTGATCCCGACGGCTGCGTAATCATAAAGCATGGGGCCAAATGGGAAGGCAGCAAAGTGGTAGCGCTGGACGAATGGCAAAAGAACGGGAAGAAGGTTACCTTGAAGGAAGTCTTCTCTGACATCACGCCGACCTCCTTCAAACAGACCCTTTATCAGGGTGAATCCGGTGGGGAATTGAAAATGTTCATGTCGATTCTAGCGGCGAAGGTGCGATAGGTGTTGTAAACGGCCATAACGTAAACTGAGAATGGCCGGTCCGGGTCAATGAGGGTTAGCCGCGATTTTGCAACAACAATGCGGTTTGAGCGGTGTTCTGGAGGCGGTGCTCTAAACAAATCACCTCGGGGGAAAACAGTCGGATCGATCCTGTGCTAGCCGGGTTATGAAGCCTCTCAGCCCTGAGAGCTTACGCGATGCAAACATTTCCCTGATCTGTTCAATCGAGTATGAGGACTTGCCGTCTGGGTGTTCGATCAGGGTAGGGTAGGGCTTAGTCATCGAACTCCCATCATAGAGGTGATACCCCCGGCTATTGCGCCGCCGGTTTTAGTGACGCCCGATCCTCCGAGCAGCGTTTAGCGCTCGTTCCCACACGAAAGGCCAAGGTGGGTATGGCTGAAAGGGCATGGGTAAGGTCGTTACCAGTAGCCAGATTGCGCGGAAACGGAAGGGCGGATATGCACTTCGGGCACCTCAATTCGGCAAGCGTTGGCTGATAGGCTGCTTGTATGCCGGTGATCGTCAGTGACGCGAAAGCTTCGGAAACCCAAGCCAGTGATCAAGCCCAGGCTCCCGACAAAGTGTCGGCGCTAGTGGAGTTGTTGCGCAACCGTTCTTATGTGGAGATCCGGCAGCGAATGTATGACAGTCCTCCGGGGAGTCCGTGGTGGACGGCGTGCCGGGCTGAGCTTGATCTGCGCAATGGACAGCAGTTCGGTGAAGCGTCGCTGGCCATGTCGAGGACCTCGGACAAGATGAGGGCTTCGCTGCAGCACTTTGAGCAGTTGGCCGATACTCTGCAACAGTCCACGAAAGACGTCGCCGACCTGCTGCGTGGGACTCAAGAGGCGGGTCGCCGGCTGGAGATTGCGGTGTATGTGACGATCGGGATCACGCTAGTGCAATTCTTCAATCTGATCTTCGAAATTTTCCGCAAGCGGTAAGCATCGCGTCGGCAATACACTCCCAAACCGGTCAATTAGGTGTTTCGCGCCCGTTGCGCTAGTTCAGAAGGCGCATTGGCACCAAGACTAACGCGCCATTCGGGCAGCCACCCTGTGTTGAATCGATTTGGTCCTAGTCTCTTGTATTGCGACCGACGGGCGTGAAGTAGCGCACCGTCACATCTTCTCCCATGTGAACGACCTGATACTGCCCGGCGGGAACCCGATGTGGAGCGGGTTGGGGCGTGAAGTAGCGCACCGTCACATCTTCTCCCATGTGAACGACTTGATTCTGCCCGACCGGAACCCGATGCAGTGCGGGTCGGGGCGTGAAGTAGCGCACTGTCACATCTTCTCCGATGTGAACGACTTCATTCTCCGCGAGCTCCACTCGCTGGAGGAAGGTGGCAGTCCTCGCCTCTCCCACTGGAATTGGGACGGTCGGGAACTTGGACCCGTCCTCCGCCGACACCGGCTGTGCGGGTGGCAGGGGTACTTGCTCCACGTTGGCAATCGTTCTCTGCAGCTCGAAAGATCCTAAGAACGAAGCCGCGTGGCGGTCGCTGTAGGCAATCCAGCAAGTTAATACAAGGACGGTAACCACTGCTGCCAAGTCCACGTTCCATGGCCCCGGGTGCCAGGAAACGCGATTCGCTCGCTGCTTGAGCATTGTCGCAAGCACGTCGTGCTGCCTGGGTCTCGGCGACTCCCAGTCGTCCGGCATCGTGGCTTCGTAAGGCTGGTAGATCGAATGCTTGTTTGGCGGGCCCGATGTGGATGCCCCGTCGTCGAGAAACTCCGCCATTGAGCAGAGCTTGAGAACATAGCACTCCTCGTGAACAGCCTGCCCGTACTCATCCGTCTTGCTGGTCTCAAGGAGAACAGGGCTATTGCAGATACCGCAAGCGGGAAGCCGCTGCGTGCCTCTGGGAGTGGAGGAAGCAGTCATTTGCCCGCAATCACCGAGCCGACCAGAGAGAGTTATCGCAGAGAGTGGGACAATGGCCCGCATTGTCGTTCCATGACCATCCGATTCTATTTCCAGTTTGCCGTTCAGTTCGTTCATACGCTCGCGCATTCCGGCCAAGCCTACGCCCGTTTCTGCGCTTGCTTCACGAAGGCGATCCAGACGGTCCGCCGGTATACCGCGTCCATCATCACGTATTTCCAGAACTATCGTTTCAAGTTGGTGCTGAAAGCAGACGCTAACTTCCGAAGCTCCCGAATGCCGGTGTACATTCGTCAAGCTCTCCTGGAGGACACGGAAAAGCGCAATCTCTATCCCGATTGGGAGTCGCTCTTGAGCGGTTGCAATATCCAACTTTACGTTGACCCCGGTTCGCTTGGCGAAGCCCTCGACGTACCACTCCGCTGCGCAAGCAAAGCCGGCTTCATCCAGCAAGGGTGGGTGCAGCAGGTAAGACATGGTGCGAATTTCTTCGATGGCCTGATCCGCCAAGCCGGCAACCTCGGAGGCAAGAGCCATAGTGGACGGGTTTTGCTTGCAGTGTTCCTCAAGAAACGAAACACTGATTTTCAGAGCCGCCAACGTTTGACCAGTGCTGTCGTGCAGGTCACGAGACAATTTGCGTCTCTCTTCATCCTGCACTTTGAGAAGCCGCTGCGAGAGGATCTGCAGTTCGGCGGTGCGTTGTAGAACCACCGATTCGAGTTGCGCATGAGCGAGTGCCAATTTCGTCGAATGCTTGGAATGGGCCCACATAAGTCCTCCTGGAAACAGCAGGGGCAGAGTTCTTGAATTGTTCCATTGAGCGCTCCCAGAATCTGTTCAAAATTGCACACGCGATTCCGCGGAGATGTTAGGCAGACGGAAGAGAGGCAGGGTGGGGACTTGATAACCGCTAAATGTAATCCGGCCACCTCTCCTTGCTAACGTTACAATCCTATGGGCAAACGGTTTGCCCGTCTGTGCAAGATTGCACGGCCGCTGAGTGTTTGATTTCCCAGGCGCGAAGTTGCTGTAGTTCACGGATCAATCTAGCTGCATGTGCAATTGCGAGCCTCGGCTAAAAAAATTATTGATGTAACCCGGCGAGAGCACTCCCAACCCCGGTCAGTGAGTGCAGTAGCGATCCTTCGGCGAGCAGAGAGTGGGAGTTCCCTTGCTTTGACCGACGCTCTGGTTGGGGTCCCCGCTTACTTTTTGCGATAGACGGTCTTTCCCGCGACCATCGTCCATAACACTTTTGTGTCGCGCATTTCTTCCGGAGAAATCGTCAAGACGTCGCGGTCCAGCAAAATTAGGTCCGCGCGCTTGCCGGGGGCGATGGCGCCGATGGAGTCGAGATTCATGGCGCGCGCGGAGTTCCGAGTGTAGGCGTAGAACATGGCTTCGCGTGGCATGGCCTGCGATGGGTCGAGGACGCCTTCCGATCCTTTGCGGGTTTCGGCCTGATAAATCGCGCGAAACACGTTGGCGGTTGAAACCGGCCAGTCGCTGGCGCCGGAGATGATGCCGCCATTGTCGAGGATGGAGCGGGCGGGATATTGCCACTTGTAGATGTCGGCATCGAGATAGGGCTTAAGAATTTCGATGGTGTCATTGCCCGCATCGGCCCAGAAGAGCTGTAATGCGCTGATCACGCCCAGTTCGCGGAAGCGGGGAAAGTCTTCCGGTCTTACGAACTGTTCGTGCGTCAGGGTATGGGGCAAGTGGGAATCGCCGTTTGCCCTGCGGGCCGCGGCAATGCCGTCGAGCGCGGCCGTGACCGCGCCGTCGCCGATAGCGTGCACGTGAATGATCAAGCCCTGCTTGTCGGCAGCGACACACAACTCGGCGAATTTCTGCGGATCGAAGAGCAGATCGCCGTTGCGGCCCGTGTTTTTGTAGGGCTGGGAGAGATGCGCGGTTTGGGATGGGTACTCCGCTACTCCATCGGCGAAGATTTTGATTCCGCTGACGCGCAGATTGGGGACGTTCTTGTAGGCCTCGCGGGTCTTCTGGACGGTTGCGAGTTCAGCCGTGGGATTTTTGGCGAGCACCTGCGGGAACGCCACTATCTGCGAAGTCAGTTCTCCCCGGTCCGCCAGCATCTTATAGGCTTGCAAGACGTAATCGCTGGCCAAGGGATCAAGCCATGCGGTGATGCCGAGGCTGTAGTTGTATTGCAGGGCGGCACGGCCGGCCGCGAGCAACCTGGCGGGAGTGGGCTTGGGCAACAGCGGGTCGATTTTTTCGGTGCCGGCGTCGACTAGAAAACCATTGGGCTGGCCGGCTTGATCCACGCCGTAGTAACTGCGCTCTTGCGGGGAAAGCGTCTGCAGAAAATTTGGCGTGATGCCGGCGCGCTGCAACAGGGCGCGATTCGCCCAGGCGGTGTGGCCATCCATACCGCGCAGGAGAACGCTTTGATTCTGGTAAGCACCGGTGCTGAAGTCGGCATTGAGGACGTCGGGGTGGGACCAGAACTCGAGCGGCAGTCCAAGGATCTCAAGAATGTCGCCACGCATGCCTTTGGCCGTCTTTTTTGCGTTCTCGGCAAAGGGCGGGAGTTCGTTGAGGGAGTTCACTTTCTCGGTGGCGTCGGCCGAAATCAGGTTGAGTCCGCCATCGATGGAGTGGCTGTGCGAATCGATGAAGCCGGGGAAAAGACTTTTGCCGTCCAGATCGACACGTTCGGCGCTTGCGGATACAGACTTCACTACCTCGGGGAAATTGCCCACGGCGATGATCTTGTCGCCGCGAATCGCAACTGCCTCGGCATAAGGATTCTGAGGGTCGCCGGTGAAGATTTTGGCATGAAAGAAAATATGCTCATTGGAGCTTTCCTGCGCCCCAAGCGAGGAAGCCGTGTGAAAGAGAAGGAATGCTGTAACGAACAGAAGAACGAAGGAACGCCCCAAGACTCGTCCCATGAGATTACCCTTTCCGAAGGCCAATGTTGTGTAGGATCAACCAGACAGAACCACTCACTATACACAAATGCCGCAGGGGAGTTCTGACCATCAAGCCGGCCGCGCCTCCATTGTTGTAGATGACGGTGTGTGCAATCGGGAGTGCGGCTACCGTGCCGAGGGCCGCTCGGCTTCGCTTTCGCGGGACAGTCGAGGGCTGTCGCCACATCGGCTGTCTCGGCATTTGGTATTCGCTTGTCTTCCAGAAATGGCTAGGCTGTCTTCATTTGCTAAGGACGGACAGCGGCGCGTCAGACATATCGGGAGGTTAGCGGGCTATGGATTGAACCCAAGTGGCGAAGGAGTGCCACGCGGCTGTGTGGGCGATGGGTATGCGTATTTGCTGGACGAAGATGAGGAAAGCGCCCGCCCAGATTGTGGCGCGATGGACCTTGCGCGTGGACCACAGGTCGTAGGCCACCAGAATGAGCAGGAAGACGTAAGAGCACAATGCGGCGGTGATGGGATTCCTGTGGCTCCAGATTGGCCAACGTGCGATGGCGGCGATCATCAGGGCAACGGTGCCGACAAAGATCAGGCGCTTATGGGTTGAGGGATTGGAACGGGCACGGAAGGCGAAGAAGATCAGGGTCGCGAAGATCAGCATGTCGGTCAGGGGAATGATGTAGAAGGCTTTCGCATCGCTGCCCGGAGGGCCGGAGTTGCGGACAAGCGAATTTGTAGCGGCCAACACGCCGAGGATCACCATGAGACAAGCCAGGAGAAAGCCGGCAATGCCCAAGCGGCGATGGATGTCGACGCGGCCGGCAGAGACCAGGGAAGTTTGAGTGACGAGCAGGAGGATCCAGCAGGAGAAGGCTGCTCCGTGCAGGTGAATGATGAGACTGGGCAGCGGGGCGCGGAAGACTCCCGCGAGATAGTAAGTGGCCGCAAAGCCCCAGAAGACGGTAGCCAGCATGAGTAAGGCCATCGCGGAGAAAAAGAAATGGTCGAAACGACGACCCGGAACGACTCTTACAACCTTCACGGGAACATTGGGGCGCGCTACGACTGTGGACATAGTCCTCCCTAACCGAGTCGTTGTTCTGTGTGGATTTTCCGGAGCCTCAGGAAGCAGAAGCATTGTATGCGAAGGTGGTGAAGATTGCTGAAATAAAACGGGGGCGCCTCAGCATCGCAGTCTCGCATCCAATGTCGGCCAGTCGCGCCCTTGGCAAGACAAATCTTTTGGAACGGCGCGCGAAGAGTGCAGCTTTCCTCCGGGCCCGACCAAGCATCCAACGGAGTTACATCAATCATGCACAAGAGGAGGCTACTGGCGGGGGTGTTGCTCACGGCGGTCGTGAGCGTCAGGACAATTTCGCAGACGAAGAGCGCAAAGGTTGAGGCGGGGAGCGAGGCGTGCTCCGGTTGTCACTCCGAAATTTACAAGTCGTATAGCAAGACGGTGATGGCGAATGCCAGCGGCATGGCCAGCGACGGGGTGATCACCGGGGAGTTCAACCACAAAACGTCCGGAGTGCGGTACCGAGTGTACAAGCAGGACGAGCACTTATGGATGAGTTACGAGCGCGAAAGTGAGAAATTTCGGGGGCAGCGCGACCTTCTGTACTTCATCGGGTCGGGCAGAAAAGGCCGCACCTACCTGTTTTCGGATCAGGGATTTCTGTTTGAGGCTCCGATCAACTGGTACTCGCAGGAAGGCCGCTGGAGTATGACGCCGGCATACATGGAGGCGCGAGAGATTCCCATGAACCTGCCTTCGTTTTCGAGTTGCCTGAACTGTCACACCAGCGGGTTGCAAGCACCGGCCCCGGGCACCGACAACAAGTTCTCCGGTCCGCCGTTTGTGCACGGGGGAATCACCTGCGAACGATGCCATGGTGCGGGGGAGGGGCACACGGAGGGCAACGGGCCGGTCGTCAGTTCGTCGAGTGCGAATTCGCCGGGGGTTCGTTCGGCGATCGTGAATCCGGCGAAGTTGTCGGTGGAACGGCGCGACTCGATTTGCATGGAGTGTCACTTCGAGGGAACAGCGGCGGTGGAGCAACCGGGCAAGCAGGTTTACCAGTTTCAGCCGGGGGAGCGGCTTGCAGACTACATTCATTATTTCCTGCTCAGCGGAAATCAGCCAGAGAGGGCGGAGGCGCTCAGCCAGTTCGAAGCGCTGTCGTTGAGCGCGTGCAAGCGGAAGTCGGGAGATAAGATGTGGTGCGGGAGCTGTCATGATCCGCATGCGGAGCCGGGTGCGGGGGAGAAGGCAGCGTATTACCGGAGCAAATGTCTGAACTGCCATGGCGAGGCATTTGCGGCGAAGCATCATCCCGACAAGCCGGACTGCAGGCAGTGCCACATGCCGGCGTTGCCGAGTAAGGATGTCGCGCATACGGAGGGTACGGACCACCGCATCCGGCGATATCCCAATGCTCCACCGGTGCCGCGTCTGCAAGCGCGAGGGACGGCGGGCGCTCCTCTGGTCGCGTTCCCGGAGAGTGATGCGTCGCTCGCGACCACACGGGATTTCGCGCTGGCTTGGGAGGCACTGGCGCAGCGTAACGTCGAAGGGGCTTCGCACCAGGCGGAGGAGTATCTGCGCAAGGCGGTGACGGAGTCGCAAGATGATCCCCTGCTGCTAGCGGCCCTGGGCTTCGTGGAGCAGAAACATGGACACGAAAAAGAGGCGCGGGAACTTTATGAACGAACGTTGAAGATCGAGCCGCTGGCCAATGACGTAGCTACGAACCTGGGGATATTGGAGGCGCGGTCGGGAAATCTGCGGCGGGCGGTTGAGTTGTGGCAGGGAGCCTTTGAGAGGGCGCCGCACCGCAGCGCGATTGGGATGAATCTGGCGATGGCGTTTTGTGCGGCGGGGCAGAAGGAGGAAGCGCGGCGATATGTGCTGCGGGTGCTGGAGTTCAATCCGGATTATGGGAAAGGGAAGGCGCTGCTGGTTCATCTGAATGGGGATCCGGTGCAGTGCCGGCCGTGAAGGGATGTGTCGGCGGGTGCTCCTTGTCGGGGACAGGGATGCTTCGGGGCTCAGCATGACTACGGGGAGCGAAATCAGTGGACGCGGGATATTCTCATCTTCTGCAGGCGAGATGCGCTGCCGGGCTTCGCCCGGCCGGCCAGCCCGGGGGCGACTGCCCCCACATGAGGCCAGGCTGGACAGCCGAGGCGGCTGTCGCTACCTGCGCATCGATGGCACCTACGGTTCTGGTTTGCGGTTTGGTTTGGCGACGGCGTATGCGAGAAGCAATGCTGCGAAACAGGCGAGGCCGCTCCATAAGTTCATGAGGGGGGAGAGCCAGGTTTGGAGCAAAGCGATTGTGACCATGATAAGTCCGAGGATGGATCCCCATTGCCCGAGCGGAGAGCGCAAGGGGAGGGCGGCGAGATCTTCGGGTTTGCGGCGGTGGCGGAAGCTTATGTGGGCTGCGAGGGAGACGAGCCAGGAGAGAATCATTCCGGTGAAGGCGGCTCCGACGATATAGCGAAAGGCGTTCTGCGGAGCCCAAAGGGCGAGCGCGAGGGCGAATAGGATTCCGAAGGAGGATAGCAGGACAGCGTACTGCGGCGAGCCTTCGGGATTGAGACGGCCGAAGCGGACGGGGGCCCAACCGGTGCGGGCGAGGGAGAAGATCATGCGGGAGGCGACGTAGAGGGTGGCGTTGGCTCCGGAAAGTGCGGCGGTCAGCACTACGAAGTTCATCACGGTCGAGGCGTGGGGAATTTTCACCGTGCGGAATGTGGTTACGAATGGGCTTTCGATGACACCGGCGTGGTTCCAGGGCATGACGCCGAGCAGAACGACGATGGCACCGACATACACGAAGGTGAGAGTGAGAAAGGTCAGCCAAACCGCGCGGGGAGTTTCTTTGGGGGAGCGCGATTCGCCGGAGGTGACCGCGACCATTTCGACTCCGCCGAAACTGTAGACCGCGAAGGTCATGGCTACGAGCGGCGACCACAGGCCTTTGGGGAAGAATCCGCCTTGCGCGTTGTATTGCGGGGCGACGCGTCCGCTTAGCAGCAGGGCTGCTCCGATCACGATGAAGGCGACGATGGTGGCGAGCTTGATCATGGAGAGCCAGAACTCGACGCGTCCGTAAGAGCCGACGCTGCGCAGGTTGATTACGAGCAACACAGCGGCGAAGACCACGATCCAGAGGTAGGAACGCACGCTGGGAAACCAGGCGGACATGTAGGTAGAGGCGGCGATCATCTCGGCGCCGATGGCGAGGGCGAGTCCGAGCCAATAACCGGCGCGGGCGATGAATCCAGCGAAGGAGTTGAGGTAGAGATCGCCGTAGACGCCGAAACTGCCGGCGGCGGGATGAGCGCAGGCGAGTTCGCCGAGGGCCATGGCGACGGTCCAGTTGATGAAGGCTGCGACCAGGAAACTCAGGATCGCGGCGGGGCCGGCGACTTCCATGGCTGCGCCGGAACCAAGAAGCAGGCCGGTGCCGATAGAGCCCCCGACGGCGACCATGGCCATTTGTCCGGCGGAGAGTTGGTGACGAAGGCCTTCTTCGTGAATCGGTTGGGGAGAATGCGGCGACGGCATGCAGCACCATACCAAAATAGTGAGGATCGCGCAGACAATGGAGCGGGGGTGACCTTCGTAATCGGGCGGGGGCGGTACCGCATTGCTGCTGTTGGAGCCCGCTCCTAGAATCGGAGCAGGGTTTACTCCGCCTGATTCCGCATGCCTGAGATCACAAAGCGACTGGACCGAGCCGAGCTAGGGAAGCGCGTGGAGCGCGCGGAGAAGCTCTTGCAGAAGGGCAAGACCGCGGATGCCCTGGAGGAGTATCTGCTGGTCCTGCGGGATGATGCGGACAACGATGTGGTGCGGCAGTTGTCGGCGGATCTGTGCCTTTCGTTGAACCGCAACGCCGACGCCGTCCGACATCTGGGCGAACTGTTTGAGCGGCAGGTGGGCGCGGGGGACGCAACCCGTGCCAGCTTGACTTACAAGAAGCTGGCCCGGCATGGGAGTCCGACCTGGCAGCAGAAATTCCGCTTTGGGCAGTTGCTGGAAGGATCCAACAAGAAGCTGGCAGTGGGCACGTACGAAGCAGCCCTGTCGGACTTGGTGAAACTGGGTAAGAAGAAGGAAGCTGCCGAGATATTGGATCGCGTGGTGGCACTGGAACCAACCCAAGCCAACCTGTTGCGCATGGCAGAACTGGCGTCGGAGCTGGGAAATCGCAAAGTGGCAGCGTCGGCGTACGAGCGGGTGGCGGAGTTGGCGGCGGCCGAGGGCGGCGATACGGCGCAGTGGTACGAGCTCGCCTATCAGGAGGATGCTTCGGATCAGGGCGTCACCTCTCCGGCGTTCATTTGGGGTTCAAGAATAAAGATGGCCGCGCCCACTTGTCCCTGCGCCAGCAAGCTCTTCCCGTAGGCCAAGGCGACGCCCTGATCCGAA
>CABECM010000417.1_pt1 | contig 15270 bp, 8 predicted proteins | sample 3422391 | NCBI WGS metagenome assembly CABECM01 (sample SAMEA5534327, study PRJEB31848) | metagenome | biome: tundra; feature: field; material: soil | place: USA | collected 2013-05 | depth 0.15 m
GTGGCGGCTACGAGGCGGGCGTTTCCTTGATTGCGGAGCGTCCGCCGGAGAGAGCGCGCGGCGTGATCGGCTGCTGCCTGGCCAAGAGAGTACTTATCTGCAAGAATTTCTATCTTAGATTGCGACACCGTGTTCGTTTAGCCTCGTCATTCTTTGATTCATGTTTCTAAGTGCAACTCGTGTGTTGTGCCTGCCGCATCGATTGCTTATCACCGATCGCAACTTAGTCATTGGGGCTTCGGCACAGCTTCGGCGCGTGCCATGCGCGTGAAGTGGTAAGCCAGCATCCGGTCGGGGAGCAGTAGCGCTTTCTGAAATCTCTGGTCCGCTTCTTGCCGGCTGCCCAGTGCGCCCGCGAGCGCGCCAGCAGTGTAGTCCCACCAACTGGTATAGCTGCTGGTGTCGCTACGAATCTTCGCTAGCGCAAGAGCGGATTGCAGGCGTACCTGCCATTGCTTCTCATCAAAACCAGGTAGTTTCTGCGCCCCCCGCCAGGCCCAGAGCATCTGATCAGGAGCGGACGCAGCAGAGGCCAGTTGGAATCTCCTTGTCGCCTCCTCGGCTTTTGCGCAGCTGGCGTAAACAGTGCCCAACTGATAGTTCGTCCGCGCGGATTGCAGAAGCGGTTCCAGCCCGTCCCGTGTAAATGGCAGCTCGGGCACTTTCGCGTCCAAGTGCGCTGCCACATCGAGAGCATCCGCGCAGTGACCGTCCTTTGCCGATGCGAGCATCTTTTGCAGTTCGACTTCAACCCAAACCTGGCGCACGTTGGTCCCGCCTTCTTCGCGCGGAAAGAATCGGTTACGGAACAGACTCTCGGCGCGTGGAATATCGCCGGCCTCGGCCAGATTGAGAATCAGTTCGAAAATCAGGCTGGAAGGCGCATCCGCGAGATTCGGATAGTTCTCGAGAACGTGGACTCGCTCGCTGGCGGGTCTTGCTAAAAGGCTGAGCGCCTGATCCGCACCCAAGTAAACCGTGACGTTCGTAGCGTCGCTCCGCAGTCCGTCCCGAAAAGCAGAGAGGGCATGATCGGCGTCATGCTTCTCGTGCAGCAGAGCCAGACCCAGGCTGGCATCGAGGACAGGAATTATCGGGTTCGACTTGCGGGCCTGCAACCATTCTTCAATCGCAGAGTCCGTCAATCCGCGCGAGAAATACAACGTGCCCAGTAGATATTGCGCCGTCGCATCGTCAGGGTTTGTGCGCGCGACAGTACGCAGGACGGTGAGTTCTTCGGCCGTGCTGGGAAAAACGTACGAGGTCGAGAGTTTCGACGCGATCTTGTAGTCGGCAACTCCCGGCTGTCCGAGATGCTCGAGGCAATAACCGCGGAAATACGCGATCATCGGATGGTTGCCGGGTGAAAGCGCGCCCAGTTCGATCTGATCGGACTGCGGCGGGGGATAATTCCGGGAAAGGACGGTGAGCGCCCGCTGGTAGAGTCCGAGGCGCATGTACTGAGCGGCAAGATTCAGCACGCGAATTGCGTCGTTGGCAAGCTGTTTGAGGTTAGGTTCTCCGAGCTCTTCGCTGAGAAGATAGCTCAGCGGAAAAAGTGCGATGCCCTTCCGCGCCAGCGTCTTTCCATCCTCCACCTTACCGGACGCGATTCTTACCGCAACCAACTCCTCGATAGCACGCACGTCGTCAGGTGTGGCTCGAACAGCTTCGCTGAGATGACGATCGGCCTCATCCAGATCGCCGTCCCGCGCCAGCATCTCTCCAAGCCGCAGGGCAGCGGCGGCGCGAAAGGAGGCAAATCGCCGGGCGTCCTCGTATGACAGCCGTGCTTTCCGCGTTTCGCCAAGCTCATCGTATGTAATGCCGAGGTAATACGAGATTTCCGGATCAGAAGTATCGCGCGCGTGCACCTGCTCAAGGAAACTCCTCGCCTCGTCAAATCGCAGCAGGCTCGCGGTCAGGCGCCCAGCCGATTTCAAGGCGGTGAAGCTGCCGGGAAATCTACGAAGCGTTTCCTCGTAGGTATCGAGCGCTTGAAGATTCTGCCCGTTTAGCTCAAGGTCTTTCCCGAGCCGAATCCAGTCATCGCAGGTTCTCTGCTCCGGGTCGGGTATATGGTAGGAAGGCTGAGGGCCGACATGAATTTCAGACTCCGGAGTCCAGTCATACTCGCCTTCCGTCTGGCTGATCAGGGCCGCTCCCACTGCATCCCGAATCTCAACGGTGTACTTAGTCTGCGAGTCGAGGACGGGAACCTCGTGGGTCCAGGCGCGCTCGGGGGTGAGATCGACGGTCTCGCTGAATAAGCGGCTCTTGCCGCTCAAGATGGAAGCCGTGGCCTTAGGAAGGGCCCGATTGGCGTTGAATCCGGCAATCAAGGTGTTGCCATGGCGCGCAAGACTGAGCACTCCCGAAAGATTGGCGCGCGAGATCCCGCCAATCTCCCGCACCGGCATCCAGTACTCCGAGAAGTGGATAGATTGCCGAGGTTCCAGGAAAGCATACGTCTCCTGATTGCGAAACAAGCCGGCCTGGATTTCAATGTATCCACTGTCGTCGTCGGAGAGGGCTTTGCGCCAGTCCATGCCCTCTTCGTCCACGCCCCAGGACCAGATCTTCTTGGCGGGTAGATCTTCGTACTCCGCAAAGTGCACCGTGCCGGTTCTGGTCGCGGGGTGCCAAATACCCATAAAGCCCTCGCGGCTTCCGTGCGTAAAAAGAGATACCGCGCCGTGAACATGATTGCGGATGACGCTCAAGTCGTGGCCGTCCTCATCGACGGGCCAGCGAACGACCTCCGTGAACCCATGGCTCGCGGCGAAGCGCATGGGGTAAACAATCTGTGAATCGTCCGAAACTCGCGCCGCTGCATTGTTCCACCAGTAGAAACGATGCCTGACATCGCTGCGGTTGCTGAGCGTCACACGCTCCTCCAGCAGCGTTGACTTGGGCCGAAGCATCAACTCGACCGTCCACTCCATTCCGTAGACACGATCAACGTTCCCCACAATCACGGAGACGCTGCCGTCCGCATTCTTATGGAAGGCGAAATCGACCGGCGACATGCTGACCCAGTTGTGGGAAACGGGAAAGTTGAACTCGATGCCGAAAGCCGCCCAAGCCCCGCGATAGCCAACCGCCGCCTTCTTGATGGAGGTGTTAGCGTAGAACATCGACTGCCCCGAAATCTTGTCGATGCAGGTGTAAAGGTGCCCACCGATGTCGGGCAGCACGGAGCATTTCAGGTATTCGTTTTCCAGATAAATGGCGCGCCAGTCGTGATTCACGCGGCGGGTAGTCAGATTCTCCCGCAGCACATACGGGTAGTTGAACTTGTTGCTCGTGAACTGGTCGAACGGAGGATTCGGATCGGGCATCCCCTCTTCGTAAGTGGGCAGGACGAGCGTCCCTTCCCACACGCGCACCTGCGCCTGCGCCAGAGTTGCCAGGGTCAGGACGACAAAGAGATGGAAATGGCGTCGCATTTAGATTCGCAATATCCGGGCGGAGTTCTCGTAGTACACCTTTTTAAGGATCGTCTCCGGCAGCCCAATCCCGTAAATCCTCCAGCGGCCCTGCGGCGGAATGTCGGCTGGAGCGTAGTCGAAGTATTCGTCTTCGGTTTCCAGAAAGCGAAAATAGATTTCATACAGCTTGTCGTTGAAGAGCTGTTGCGGAAACTCGTCGCCATGCGGGGTCGCATCGGTGGCGAACAGAATCCGGTCCTGATATTTATCAAAGAACTTGCGCGCAGTCCTCGGCTGGCGTCCGAGTTCTCCGATGCGCGCGGCGATGTCGACGAACATGTTCGGATGGCGGTCGAGATTCTCCGACACGTTTTGTAGATCCTCCGCGAAGTTCCCTACGTGGAGCACGACAAACTGCGTCTTCGGGTGCCGAGCAATGACGCGGTTGCGAGCCGCGATCAACTCGTCATTACTGGGAAAGTCCCCGCCATGGAACGACCAGTCCGGATGACGATTCAGTTCCTCGTAACGCTCGTTGAAGCGATCGGTGGGCATAAAGAACGCGATCGGATCCGAAATGTGAATCGCCACCGGAAGATTAAGCTGGCCGCAGGCGTCCCACATCGGACTAAAACGCGCGTCATCAATTTTCACCAGCGTGCCTGAGGTGATGTTTTCACGAAGATAGAGGCCCAGCGTTTTAAGAATCTTCAAGCCGCGCGCACTATCGCGATGGGCCCGCTCTATTGCTTGTGCCTGCAGCTTCGGGTAATCCGTTTCTTTGAAGCGGGAATAGGAAGGCTCGGTGAAGCTGTAAAAGCGGCCGGGATAGGCACGGTCGTATTTCGCTACCGCTTCGGCGAGGCCGTTATCGTATCCACCGGTCAGGTTGACCATGGCCCGAATGTTCTTGCGGTCCATCACTGCGAGCAGTTCTTGTGGAGTTCCCAGGTACTCGCGGTCCGGCGAGAGCTCCACTCCCTTTTCTGACTTTGTCGAGCCCGAGATGTGGGTATGGAAGTCGATGTTTGGAAATTTCGAACGCTCGACATGGGACTCGTGCACTTGGAGCATACTTCTTGGCTCGTACTGCGAGAGCTCCAAAGGTGCGGGCTGGGCCTCGTTCCTGGCGGCCACACTGACCGCCCTGCCTACTTTTGTTCCAGCTCCTGCCACCAAACCCATTCCACAAAGCCACTGACGCCGACTAATCACGCAGTTCCTCCGGCTATCGTCCAGGCTCGAGCGCCGGCGTGGCGATGTCCACGGCCCGCGGTTGCCCATTGACCGCACCGTGCCAGACACTCCCGCCGAAAGTCGTGATGTAGACCTCATCGTGGTGCAGAGGATCTGGAATCACCCGTTGTCCCCACTTGAAGTTGAAGCCGGGAATACGCGCCCAGTGCAGCCCGCGGTCTGCCGATCGCCAGGCCGACGACTCGAAGCCGGCAGCGTAGAGCACATTGGGGTCTTGCGGATCAACGGTGATGTCGTAAATGTGGCGATCCTTGTCGAACACCTGCTTCCAGCTCTTGCCGCCATCTTCCGAGAGGAAGATTCCTCCGCCGTCTCCGTGTTCCCCCATTGCTCGAGCCCAGGCAGCGAGGTAAAGACGGTCTGGCGACCGTGGATCGATGGCGAGGCCATTCGGTCCATTCGTTCCCACAGGTAGTGAAACGGACTGCCAGTGCTCAGCTCCGTCCGTCGAAGAGTACAGAGCGCCATCACCGGCGTTGCCAATGCTTCCATCCTCCGAACGCCGCGCCACCACCACGTAGAGCGTTCCATTCGAGCTGCGCGCTAACCGCCACGCGAACGGCTGTTCTTGCGTGATCCCATTGTTCTTCAGAGCCCAGCTATGGCCGCCGTCTGAACTCTTGTAAACCCCTCGGCCAAAACCGGCTGCGTACAACACACGCGCATGCTCCGGGCTGGTTGGATCGAGAAGAATATGCGTCGCGCCTGTCTCGTCCATCCCCGTGTTCGACTTGGACCAGTTCCTGCCGCCGTCATCACTGCGGCAAACGCCACCTTTGTAACTCAGCACTGAGTTATGCCGCCACATCTTAGGGCGAGGAAGATCATGAGTGTAGCTGTTCACGCTCCACACGCGGCCACGCACCTTAGGGTCGAAGACGATCCAATACGTGGTATTCATCCACTCATTGGGCACTCCGGCGGTTGAACTAACCCATGAAACGCCGCCGTCTTCGCTGCGGAAAAGCCCAATATCGGTGTAAGTAATGAACTGCCGCTTTGCATCAAAGGGATCGAAGTGAATTCCGTAGCTGTTGGTGACATCGAGACCGAGGCTGGTCCAGCCCGCATCATTTACCTTGCGGGAATACACCGCCGCCCAAGTCGCGCCTCCGTCGTTGGTCCGCATGGTTCGCCCGAGGTCGGTACCATAGGCCAAATTGGCGTCTTGTTGAGCTACGGTCAGGTTTAGAGGATTTTCTCCCCAGATTGGCCCGAAGCGCTCGGTGATCCATGAGTCTTTCACGTTCTTTGCCGCTACGTCAGATTCTTTCCACACCAACTGCCAGTCAGCGCCGAAGTCGCTGCTCTTCGCCACGCCGATCCAGCGCTTCCCATCGAGCGTCAGATGATCGTATGAGACATACGCCGTTTCCGGATGACGCAGACTGGTCGCGATGGCGCGCACTTTCGCTCCCTCGCCCGGCAGTTCACCCTTGCGCCAATTCGCGCCGCCATCGTGTGAGACAAGGATTCCTTGTTCGGAAGTGGCATATATGGTCGGCTGAGGGCCTGAACCAAAGCCCAGAGAAACATCGCTGACAGCCGCCGGAATCGGGAGACTCCGCACCCCGGCTGAGCTGATCACCGCGATCGCGTGAGTGCTTGCCAGAAACAACGTGCGCGCATCAGCTGCGGAATGTGGGTCCACCCATAGCTGGCGCGGAACATCCGGCAAGCTCACCTGTTTTTGCCAGCTCTTTCCGTAGTCGCGCGAAACAAAGAGCGCGGGACTCTCCTTCGTGCCGGCGGCAACATAAAGGATCTGCGAGTTGGAGGGATCAACCGCCAAGGCTGTAATTGTGTTCAACGGATCTGGATCAGCAAGGATCTGTTCGTCGGAATGGTCCGAATTCATCTTGACGCCCTTGACCGAGGAAGGATCGGGGTAGACCAGATTCCAGTTTTCGCCGCCGTCCGTGCTGCGCCACAAAGCCGTCGCATGTGCGTACATCGTCTTCGGATCCAGTGGGTCGAAGACAAAGAAGGTCACAACGCCACGAAGATTGAACATGCGCCAGGTTCGTCCCCCATCGTGGGTGATGTAAGAGCCGGTCATGTCGCAGGAGATTAGCACCGTATTGGGATCATGCGGGCTGATGGTGGGGTTGAACATAGCGCCGCCGCCGCCAGGACCAATGACGCGAAAACCTCCGGGCCGATCAGCAAAAGCACTGGTCAAGCAAACCACCACGAACAATGCGCCAAGTATATGGAGTTTCATCGGTTCCTGAGACTGTCGCGCCAGCATTCACTCCAGTGCGTGCAACCCTCCGGCTTGCCAACTGCATGCCGCCTGGCGCGAGCGGCTAGAAAGTGATTCGCAGTCGCAGACGAATGGTCCGCTGGCTGAGCACACCTTCCTGGGGAAAGCTATTTGTCAGCTGGCCAAAAAGAGAGTTGATATTGACGTCCGCAGCCGCAATCGGCAACACCGCCCCGGTGTTTTGATCGACCCTGATGTTGAAGTCGCCCAGTTGCGCGAAGGTGCCGCCACCGCCGCCGAAGTTGGCATCAGGGGCAAGCAGAGGGTGATTGAAGATGTTATCGAAATCAGCTCCTAAGGTCGCAACGAAACGCTCTCCTATTGGGAAGGCCTTGTGAATCCCTAAGTTCACGCCCCAAGCGCCTGGCCCAACCAGTGAATTTCTCTTGGCAACAGCCGGGTTGCTTAACAGGTCAGCTCCTACCGTGGGCAGGCCGAACGAACTGGCATTCCAGATGATGGCGTTACTGCCTTTCTTTCCGGTATTGATGTTGTTGTTCAACACTACCGGCCGGAATGAGGGCTCGGCATTGAAATCTCCGACAGCATCGATCGATGAAACCGCGATGTTCCCCGGCTCTACTGGATCACAGTCGTCGCAGATCCAAAATGGGGTGAAGCCTTGTCCGGACTTGGCAAACATATTGAACGTGGTTTGCCAGCCGCCGATTAAGGTGTCGGCCAGCTTAGAAAAGGAGCTGCCAATTCTATGGCTCCGTCCGATCGGCAGATCATAAATTCCATAGGCTATAAAACGGTGCTTGGATACGTAACCATCCGTGCCGTAGTCCGCATTGGGATTAAATGGGTTGTAGCCGATTCCTCCCAGGCTGGAATTCGCAGTATCCAAAGCACTGCTTTTCTGATCAAGATAGGTGTAGGACATATCCAACATGAGGCCGCTCTTGTAACGCCGCGTGAATTCGGTTTGGAAGGAGTTGGAGTTTCCATGCCCGAAGTTTCCGTAGGTGAGCAGAAATTCTCCCACCAGAGGGAAGGGCAGTGCTTTCAAATCCTGAGTCGAGTAGGCGCAGTTTCCCTGCGTGGGATCGCAATACGGTGGAGGAGGAGGGGTTCCGACTCCCTGGGTTGTCCCAAAGGGAATATTGCTCGGCGCGAGTTCGTCCAGGTCTTTACCTGCAATCAAGCCACCCATGTGTGTGCCGAGGTAAGAAACGCGCAGAGTTCCATCGTGCATGATCTCGCGTTCAAACGTGGCGTTATATTGCTGGATGCGTGGCGTTTGGATGTTCAAGGGTATGGCGTTGGCCGTCACAGCATTGCCAAATCCTTTAAGGGTTCCACCGGTAATGGGACTGATGCCATCCTGCGAAGCGCTTGGCCATCCTTGCAGTGTGGTTCTCGAAGTAACTCCCTGATTGAATGGGTTGGTTCCGATGGCGTCACGAATTCCCTGCGCCGCCGATGTCGGATAGAAGATGCCCCAGCCCCCACGCAATACCGATTTACTCCCCAAACTGTAGGCAAAACCCAGGCGGGGAGCGAAATTATTATCGTCGGTATGGACAAGACCACGGCCCAAGCCCGCCTGCGCGGCAGTTATATATCCATAGCTGGCGATTCGCGTGTCCACATAAGGCAGGGTTTTCGCCGAAGGAATGATGAACACTCCCGGATTTCCGTTGGGATTTGCGCCGTTCGGGTCGAAGTTGATCAGCAGGTCGTTTTTTTCGATAAAGGGAGTCGCTAAATCATACCGAAGGCCCAGGTTTAGCGTGAGCTTCGATGAAACTTTCCAGTCGTCCTGAGCAAAGTATCCTTCCTCCCAGTTATAAACATTCATGGGAGGCCGGGCCTGCAATACATAGCTGGCGCTCGTCGGGGGTAGACCCAGCAGAAATTCCGTGAACGTATCTGCGTTGGAGCAGGGATCGTTGGCACAGGTACCGGGGTTCGTATAGGTCATCGAGCCTCGCGGGTTGCCGCGGTTGAGAGCAAATCCGTCCACCGCCTGATTGCGCACAAAGTCCGCTCCCATTCGCAAGTTGTGCTTCCCCACTACCCACGTGAGTGTGTCTCCGAAAGTAATCAGATCCTGGTTCTGAGGCCGGTAAGTATTGCGACCACCATTTGTGAACGTAGCAAAGCTATTGTTGAAGCTTATGGCGGGATGCCCGAAGGTGCTGAGCGCAAATTGACCCACGACTGAACCGTAAGCGGCGATATCAGCAGCGTCAAAACCTATGCCGGAGAGGAAACCCTGCAAGGTAGTGTTGCTGTGTTCCAGCAAATTCTGTTTGTTGAACCCTCCGCGCATTTCATTGACGAGATTCGTCTTGAAGATCCGCGTGTAAGAAAGAGCCACGGTTTGGTTTTGACGATTGTTTTGCGTTAGACCAAGTCCCGTGTAGGGCGATACAACCGGGCTAGTCGCGCTCGTTTCGGCTGACGTGTTGTAGCTGGCATAAACGTGATCTTTTTCGCTGAAGTCATGATCGATGCGTAAAGAACCGGTATCCAGCGTATCCCGTCCAGGCAATTGCGTCTGGTAGCTCGGAATCCGGCCAGTCTCCGGATTAATGGGCGCCGCCAAACCGATGTGCGGAAAGTACTTGCTGATTAGAGTCTGTACTGACGGGTTCAATAGCCGCGATGGTATTTGTAAAAACTGCAAGCCCGCGCCACCAACCGTATCGGTAGCAATCTCTTGTGTTGTGAGCACGACACCGGCGGGCACGTCGGGTTGGTAATTCCCAGTATTATCCGTCATCCCGGAAAAGTTGCCTGTCCAAAGCGCCGGATTAGGAAGTTTCGTTGATGAGATGTTCACCGGCGACACGTCGTAGTCCCGTTCATAAGCGGCAAAAAACCATGTACGTTTTAGCCCTTTAATCGGACCGCCGATGGATCCGCCGAGATCGTTGATGTTGAAATAAGGCGTCGGATACTTAGAAGCAAACGCGTTCGGCGAAAAATCGGCAATCCCGGCAAGGTCCTGAAGCGAAAGCGCGGCCAGCGCGGAATTGGCGTTGTTGTAGAACATTGACCCGTGAAACTGATTTTGCCCACGCTTGGTGGTAATACGAATGTTGGCCGTGCCCGCGTATTCAGCGCTAAAGCTGTTGGAAAGAACGTTGAGCTCGTCGACCGCTTCGAGAGAAGGCTTGCTGTCGGTTTGAGAACCGAATATGCCTCCGTTGGAACGCTGACCGTCTACCGAGAAACTGCCACCATAACTCTGCCCGCCGATGAACTTGAAATCTCCCGGTTCATCCGCTCCCGTGATATTCGGGTTCAAATACAGAAACGAATAGATATCGCGTGTGTCGCGTGGGAGCTCAATAACCGTCTGATGACCAATGGTGTCGCTGATGGTCGGGTCCTCGGTATCAATGGTCACCGCTTGTGCCGAGACCTCCACTTTTTCGGCGACACTAGATACGCGCAAAGTTACGCTGAGCCCGACTGTCTTGCTGCCGTTCACCACAACATCGTTTATCACTTCTGTGTTCATCCCGGAGGCGGTTACCGAGACTTTGTAGCGGCCAGACCTTAGACCAAAGACCTCAAAGTCGCCCGCACCGTTCGCATTGGTTTGCCGCGGAGCATTGGTCGCGACGTCGATGACGGTCACCGTCGCGTTGGCAATCACCGCACCGCTTGGATCCTTCACAGTGCCTTGGATCGTGCCCAAGTCAGTTCCTTGCCCGAACATTGAATGGGCGATGCCCAAAACGGTTAGCAGGGTGAGAAGTAGCGTAAAGCGCGTCACCGACCTCATAGTGATCCCCCCAAAAATTGCGGCGAGTTTCTATCGCTGAGCTTTTTATCACATTGGAAACTAAAAGTAAACAAAGAATAGTAAATGAAGAAAAATGAAGAAACAAAAGCAATGCTGCCGGGATCCCAGGGCCCCCCGAACTACCTCAAACGGGGCTTGGACATCCGCCCCGCCGTCATTTCCAGCATTTTTGAGTGCAGCTTCGCGTGCTCCGTCAAAATGCGAACCGCCGCCTAGCAGAGCTACCCGAACCGGGAAATGCCTTCGACTAACCGGGACGGGGCAGCCTTCCTCAAATGCAATAAGAAAGAATTAGAAACACATGATGCAGTAAACGAAAGTAAAGTGACAATCAAATGCTTGCTCATCAGAAGTTCCACAGGTCTCTATCCGCGGTCTCACAAGGCCGGAAATGACCGAGATTCGTTGCATCGGTGTGCTGTTTGATTTGGACGGTGTCTTGGTCGATTCGACCCCCGCGGTTAGACGAGTTTGGCGGCAATGGGCCCTGGAACACGGTTTTGATCCCGAGGAGGTTGTTGCGCGCGTCCACGGCCGGCCCAGTCTAGCCACGGTGCGGGAGTATTTGCCGAATGCTGACCACGCGGCGGAAAACCGCGAGATTGAGCGTCGCGAGATGCAGGACGCGGACGGAATCATAACCCTTCCCGGCGCGCGCGAATTGCTGCTGCAACTTCCGGCGAAGCGTTGGACGATTGCGACTTCCTGCACGCGATCGCTGGCTGAAGTCCGGCTGCGCGCGGCGGGTTTGCCGGTTCCAGAGCGGATTGTGACCTCTACCGATGTGACGCTGGGCAAGCCGCATCCAGAACCATTTCTGAAGGCCGCTACAAAGTTGGGGTTTCCCGCGTCCGAGTGCGTTGTCGTGGAAGATGTCCCCGCGGGGATCCGCGCCGGCAAGGCCGCTGGGGCCAGGGTCATCGCTTTCCGCACCACCGTCGAAGAGGCAGAGTTGCGGCGCGCGGGTGCCGATTTTATCTTGAACAACTGCGCCGATGTCAGCGTCGCCCACAACTCCGAGGGATTGACCTTGCTTTTCAACGGCGCCGGCGTGCGAAATTAGGCCAGCGGTTTTATAGTTTGTCAGAATGATTTTTTCGCGCCCTTGACAAGATTCCCCGAGAGGAAACCACGGAAATGCGTCGCAGAGATCTTCTGAAAGGTGCTGCATTGTTCCCTGTGTTAGCGCTGGCCGGCGATTCAACCAGCTTTGCGCAAGGCTGTGACCCTAGCTTTGGTCCGGCCGAAGGAGAGCGTCTGAATCAGGGTCCGTTTGATATCGAACAGGATCAAGGTTGGCAAACGGTGCTCTTTACGACGCCGTCCGAACGCCCCCTCCGCAATCCGGGACTCGGACTGGTCGGCTACAGCTGGGAAGAGAGTGGGCCGTCGCTGGCGGCGCGAGCGGGCCGGGAAACACTCGAGCAGCACGTGGAGAAGATCTCAAGCCTGCCTTTCGTGGATGTTCTCTACATTCGCTGCGATTGGCGCAACGTGCAATCTCGCCCCGGACGGCTCGATCTCGATCCGGTTTGGGCCCTGACGATGGACGCAGCCAAGCGCAAAGGACTTCGCGTTGCGTTTCGAATTCAGCTCTCGAATACCTCATTCCAACCGGAACAAGTGGCCCTACCGCCATTTCTGCGCGAGCGCATTCCCCTGGTGAAAATCGGGCGGATCCCTGAAAAGGGCGACGGGGAGTACCGAGAGCCGCGCTATGACCATCCCGAGTTTCAGAAAGCATTCGCGGAGTTGAACGATCTACTGGCGGCAGAGTTTGAGGGCAATCCTCTGATCGAATGGATGGATCTGATGCAGTACGGGTTCTGGGGCGAAGGACACACCAGCAACTTTCCCAATCCTTTCCCGGACTATGTCACAGCGGAGCGAACTTTCGTGAACATGACGGCGCGTCAGCTCGACACATGGAAGAAAACGCCGCTCGCGGTCAATACGCAGCCGGATATCAGCAACGTCGGCAATCGCACCGTGATTGACATGGCCGTGCGGGCAGGCGCGTGGATGCGATCGGACAGCATTGTCGTCGAGGAACCGATTCAGATCGAAGAACTCGCCAATCGTCCGCCCTGGACGGCGGCCATACTCGAGGATGGCTACTTCCGCCAGTACGACACGCAGACACTCAAACAGGACGCAGCTGGAATCAACATGATGGAAAATTACATGCTGCACGTTCTGGATGTGCGGGCGAATTACTGGTCTCTGTGGACCGAAGCGGACAATCTGGCGCGATACAACGAGATTTACCCTCGCGGATTCGAACGCCTCCGGACCAGCCTGGGATACCGCCTGCGGCCTTCCTGGGTGTGGCAACGAAAGAGATATGACACCTTTGAAGTGATAGTGTGTGTCAGCAACCGAGGAGCGGCTGGGGTTCCGGGAGTCCTCTGGCTGCACCTGGCGAGTCACGACGGGAAAATCGGCTTGAGAGGCGCGCTCGACGCTGGACATCCGCATGGCGGCGGCCTGCGGCAAGCTTCCTTTCTACTTCCCAGAGGTTACAGCGGCAAGGTGAGTCTGTCCGCACAACTCGAGATTCGTCCCGGCATGAAGAAGGCGGTCGCCTGGGCATGTGAACAGCCGCTCAATCCGGACGGTTCCATCACCATAGAACTCAAGGGGGAGAACGATCCTGGCTGGCGAAAGGGCGTCTGACGGCTCTCGATCAACGACCTCTGTTACGTAGTCGCGCCCGCGTTCGCAGTCCGAGCGATCGCGAAGCAGAGTTCGACCGACGGAAAAACCTCGGCAATCGAGGGCTTTGGAGTACCGCCGCTTAGGGCTTGAATAAACGCGGCGGCTTCGTCATAGCAGCCGTTCACCACATCTTCAGGCGTGTCAGCGGGGACATTTTCCGTTTCGATAAGTCGACCGTCCCGGAAGCAGCGCCACCCGAGTTGCGGACCGAAGGGGCAAGTAACCGATGCGCGAAAGCCGTCGCCGAACAGATCATAGGTTTCTTCCACCATTCCAGTTGTAGGCAGCACATCGACACGTCCAGAAATTCCGTTCTCGAATAGCAGGTCCAGGGCATACCACGCCGTTGCTCCCGCGGGCGTCTTCAAAGTGCGAAGGTCAAATGCGACAACGTTACCCGCGATAAAGCGCAAAGTGTCTACCGCGTGAACTGCTGTTGCCCAGAGGAACTCCGGTTCCTGGCGCGCGTGCCTCGCGAGAGTGCAGAGCACATAGCGAAGAGGGCCGGCGTTGTGCGCCCACTCGATCGCGCGGTTAAGAGATGGCATAAACCGCCGGTTCACGGAAACCATGTTCGAGATCTTCGTTTCGACAGCGGAATCACGGAGCGCCCGCGCATCGGCCAGTGATGCGCCGAGAGGCTTTTCGACCACGCATGGAATACCCAAGGTCAGGAGTTTGATTCCAAGTTCAGAAATGTTTTCCGGCGGCACGACGGCGATGCAGCCGTCGAGGTTTTCTTGCCTCAACATATCGTCGACGTTCCGATAAGCCGCCAGAAAGCCATACTTTCTGCTGAAGTCCAGCGCGCGTTCGATTCGCAGGTCGCAAACCCCAGCCAGCAGGATTTCGGCGGGATGCGCGGCTTTAAATCGAGCAAGCGGGATGGCGTGCCCGCTCTCCGAATGTGCTCCGCAGCCGATCAATCCAAGACGAATCATAGTTCGAGAATTACTCAAGCCGCGCCGGAATGGGCAAGCCGTTGCTGTCAACCGCAGTTTTTTCGGCGTTTGCCGTCCCACGCACCAACCATAGAGACCCTCCCACCGCAATGGTGAGTGCAGCGAACCACACAACCGTGATCCGCTGGTTGGGCGGCACGGTGAACAGCAACACCAGGCTCAACAATCCAATGAAAGAAATCGTGCGGCTCAGAAAGCGGAACACGGGGGCAGTGAAGTCGGCGGAATCCTTCAATTCCGTGGCAACGTCGACGGGCGTATTCAGGTTCCGGAATAGCAGCGCCCGCCCGGGCGTATCTCCCCGGTCGAACAGCATGGTCAGGAAGAAGATTCCGAAGGACGCGGGAATAATGATCGCGACCTGCTGAATGAGCGACCAGTGATACACGAAGGCGCCGAGCATGCCCAAAATAAGTCCGGTGGCGAATGAGGCCAAGCCGGACCAGGGCGGCGTCCGGCGTACGACCAGCCCCAGCAACGCAGGAGGCCCGTAAGCCAGCGACATCAGCGTGTTGAATGTCAGCATGATCTGGAAGACGCTCTGCCCGCTGGCCGCCATAATCACGGCGATGACAGTCGTCGCTCCCCCGATCAAGAACGTGGTGACCCAACCCACGACAAGCAGTTCGTGTTCTCCAGCGCTCTTGCGGAACAGCGACTGATATACATCCTTGGTGAGAATCCCGGATTTCACGTTGAACTGGGCCGACAGATTGGCCATGGTGGCGCTGAACATGGCCGCCAACATGACTCCGATCAGGCCGTGCGGCAGCAGGGTCAGGCTGGCGACCGCATATGCTGCCTCGTCGGCATTGGGCAGGCCCATGCGGGGCAGTTCCGGATAGACCACGCGCATCGCCATGGGCGGAATGA
>CABECM010000507.1_pt1 | contig 14012 bp, 13 predicted proteins | sample 3422391 | NCBI WGS metagenome assembly CABECM01 (sample SAMEA5534327, study PRJEB31848) | metagenome | biome: tundra; feature: field; material: soil | place: USA | collected 2013-05 | depth 0.15 m
CGTCCTGCCGTTGATGTTCATGATACTTCTGGGGATCTTCTGGTTCGGACAGGCGTTCAGTATCTATGGCACGATCACGCGAGCAGCGCAGGAAGGTGCGCGCGCCGGAGTCGCACCCTATTGCACAACATGTAACAGTCCTAACTCCCAGGCTACGAATGCAGTCAATGCAGTAACGACTGCCATGGTTACATCCAAGCTGGATCCGACTCTCGCGCAATTTCCGGTTCCGGCGCCAGTCTTTGCCTCGTGTGGTACGTCCTGGACCAGCGCGAGCACGACGATTTACGTGCAAGCCCCGGTGTTATTGAAAAACACTGGTTCCTCCAACGGCGTCTGCGGCTTGTCTGTGTCGTTTCGATACCCATTCCAGTTTTGGCTGCCTTTTACGTCTCTGAACAAGCAGAAAATCTGGATCACTGCGTCGGCACGGGTGCGAATGGAGAGCCAGTGATTCGTTGGCCTCTTTTGCGGAATTGGATTGGCGGCCTGGTCAACGCCGGATGGCGCGACGACGGCGCCGCGCTGGTGGAGTTTGCCGTATCTCTGCCTTTGCTCATGGTGTTTGTTGTGGGCATCTTCGACTTCAGCAACGCTTTTACCCTCAAACAGAAATTCACCAACATCGCGCGCGATGCAGCGCGGGCCGCGGCTGCCGACCCCGCGAATGACTTGCAATCGACCTTGCCAATGTCGGTCACCGACGCATTTCAAGTCGTTGACTCCTATCTGCTCGCCAATAACATCAACGATTGTGGAATCACCACTGGAGGAACCCCGAGCGGATTAACCTGGACATTCAGCGTGACTGCCACCAGCGGTTCACCGTGCGGCATCACTCTGATCATTAACCGGGGATACTACTTTCCGGTTACCGGAGCCATTCTTCCAACGGTGAGCTGCACGTCCCAACCCCCTGGGCGAAGTCAGACTGCCATCATAGGTACTTGCGTCAGTATTCAGTACAACTACTCGTGGCGGTTCGGCCGCGTCGCGAGTCTTCTGGGTCGGACCGCTACGCTGCCAAGCACGATCTCTGCTGCGGCTGTGGCCATGAACGAGAACTGAAAAGCTATGAAACCGCCCGCAATCCGGAGATTCCAACGTGCGTGCCTCTCTCGATCCCGGGAACGCGGCATCACGATGGTGCTGGTTGCGATCGCCATGGTGGCCATCATTGCCATGGCCGCTCTGTCGATCGATGTGATCACCCTTTATCTGGCACGAGAGGAGGCGCAGCGGTCCGCAGATGCGGCCGCGTTAGCGGCCGCTCAGGTTATCTCGCTCTCGGGCATCACTGGCACAGCGAATCCCACTACCGACAATAGCTACTGGCAGCTAATCTGCGGTGGATTGAGCAGTGCCGCCACCCAGGCTGCGCAGGCGGTGGTGCGGCAGAATGCTGTTGGGGGTGCGGCCGTAGCCGTTTCTTCCACCACCGTCACGTACTCAGCCGGAAGCGGCGGCGCGATTACTCCAAGCACAGACTGCTCATCCTTACCGGTCCCCTTCGCCGTCAACCCCATGGTCACCGTCCAAATTCAGCAGACTGGCTTACCGACTTTCTTCTCGCGTATCTGGGGAAACACCGGAAACACGGTCAGTGCAACCGCTACCGCCGAAGTATTCAATCCCTCAAACTCGGGCAACGTTGGCAATCAAATTAGCGGGACAATTATTCCGGTGCAACCACGCTGCGTGAAACCCTGGATCGTGCCCAACCGTGATCCGCTGAATCCTCGCCCGAGCGGCGGAAGGAACCCGGTCTTCTGCGACCAAACTCCTCAAACTGACCCAACTGGCCAAACTGGCCCTGCGTGCCACACCCTGGTCAAGACATCCAACGGCTCAATCACGACCCCCGGAATCTCACTGAACGGCGGTAGCCCATCGACCGGTATCGTCGGCGAACAATTCTGGTTGGAGCCTGACTGTATTCACACCGGCCAGACATGTTCTACCCGCATACGTCCGCCCCAGGGTAACTACTATGACCCCACAAGAGCAGCGTGGCTGGAACAGCCTCCGAGCTTGGAGTACCTCCCTGGCGAAGCTCCAGTCGTGGTTCCTGCAGCTGTTCCCTCCTGTGCGTCCTCCTCAGGAAGCGCCTATGAGGAAGCGGTCGCGGGGTGTGACCAGTCGACGGTTTACCAATGCGGCGTGCAAAGTTCTTCCAGTTCTAATCCTAACCGTGTCAATTTGAATGAGAACCCCGGCGCCGGCACCAACGACACAATGAATGGCGTCACCTGCTTGATCAACGAAGGAGACGCGACGGACAGGCAACCCGACGGCCAGGACTTTCTCAACTCCAACGGTTCGCCTTCGTCGTATCCTTTCCAGATCTTTGCGGGCTCCAGTAATCCGCTTAGCGTAGCCAATGGCACTCCCATCACCAGCAGTACTTCGATTGTCTCGCTGCCTATTTACGATGATTCTGTTGGATCAATTGCACCGAGCGGAACAACCAAAGTCACGATCGTAGGTTTTCTACAAGTCTTCATCAACCAAGTCGACCAGTGGGGGAACGTCAACGTCACCGTCCTGAACGTGGCAGGGTGTAGCAATGGCAACGGTCCTGATTCGGTGAGCAGTACTCCTGTGCTGGGCACTTCTCCAGTGCCGATCCGTTTGATCACGCCACCATAAGCTCGGAATAGACTGAATTGTTTCTTCCTCTGGCGCGTGTAAGAGCTATTGGTTGGGTGCGTTCTCGTCGGGCGGAGATTTCATTTCCGGCTGCGCCCCAGCAGGATTCTGCGCTGGCGGAACATTGATTGACTGCGCGGGCCCAGGCGCGGGTTGAGTGTCGTCGTCATCCCCATTGGAGTTTTGACCCTGCATGGGAGGCAAGGGCATGACGGCGCCCTCGGCGCGCGTGCTGAGAATCACGCGATCCAGTTGCCGCGGGTCGTTCGCCGCGCTCAGAATCAGAAAATTAAATCTGGAACCATTCAGCAGCCGGGCCAGAACCTCGGGCGCGGGCGCAGGCGCAATGTCCGCAGCTACTATTTCCTGCTCCGCTCCGGCAGCAATCGAAACCTCGGCGCCCGTGCGCTGCTGTACCGCGAACAAGACCTGTGACAGAGTTACCTTGTTGGCCTTGATCCCCAACAGTCCTTCGCGAAAAGAAACCTCGAGCGTCGGTTTGGCAGAGGTTTCCACGCTCACGGGTTCCGCTCTGGTTGTGTAATTGGCAACCACCAGGCCGGGGCGGGTGGCCGGTTCAGGAGGAAAATTGTCGACTCCCGCGGACGTATCGGAGGCGCCGCCGCCCATCACCTTGATGATGACCGTCCGGCCATTGGGAAAAACCTGGTACGACTGCGCGGTTTTCAAATCGAGTACGATCCGCGTGACCGGAGGTTTGCCCTGAAACAGGCCGACACGCACGTCTTTCACTTCTCCCCGATCTACGGATTGACTGCGTAACTGATTACTGGGAACCGCATTGGGAAAGTCGACCACCAAACGATCGGGACCGGTCAACACTTGCGTCTGGGGGACAATCCGGTCGCTGGCTTCCACTTCAATCTCGACCGCGTCTTTCGCGCCCAGCACCTTCACCGTGCGAACCGAGGTCTGCGCCGGCAGCGATGACGCCGCGAGCAGCCCGCAGAGTCCGGCCAGAAGCAGCCGGCTCACGATAGTTCGCGAAAGGGTGTGCATGAAGATCTGCGCCTGGGACGATCTTTTGCTGGTTCTAGCGCGATTGTAGCAGCGATTCTGGGCGAGCGGGCTTACGTTGGTATTAGAACTAAGGGTTCGCCCCTAGTGCGTCATCGGCTTCAGAATGTCCCCCAAAATATCGGGCTGGACCGAGACGCGTTCCAAGTGGGGATTTTTCTCGCCGTCGGTATAGACGACGGAATAGGTTTTGAAGAACTGCGCGTTTTCGACCAGCAACTCGATCGACCGATCACTTCCCGGCACCCCCTTCAGGGCTGCGTGCAGCCCTGGAGGCGACCACTTCCGGCCATTGACCGCAATCAGTTTCATGCCAGGTCCGAGGCCCGACTGGTAGGCCGGCGAACCCACGATTACGTCGTCGAGCTTGCCATCTTCACTCACGGTGAATCCGAGCGAGTACGAGAAGTCGGCGAACTTGGCCAGCTTTTCCTCCGCCTGGGTAAACAAATTCGGCTTGTCGTTATAAACCAGTTTCCAGCCTCCGCTCTCAATCCCGCCCAGCGGCGCATGGGTGCTGGTGGCTGTGACACGCTCGCGCAGAACCTTCGCCCAATCATAGGGTGCAACCTCGTTGAGCGTCCGCACCACATCATCAAACGTGTAGGGGACAACTTTCGGCGAACCGCTTTCGCCGCCGTGGAAGCGCCGGCAAAAATCGTTCAGGGAACGCTGGCCGTGAGTCTGCTGCCGGATGATCGAATCCACTTCCAGCCAGATCAGTTCGCCCTCGGGATAATAGTCGAGCCCGCGCCGCCAGCTTTGCCATTGCGATCCCATCATGCGCAAAGTTTGCACGGAACGCGCCGTGTCTTCGAGAGGCCTCCACGTCCGTCCGGCGCGATGGTCGAGCGCCGCGGCCGTTCCCGCGAGCGACTCGCGATACTGCTCCTCCGTCCACAGCCCGCTGCGCTCCGCCACAACGTTGCCGAGATATTCTGTGAGCCCTTCGTAGACCCAGAGCAGGTCGCCAATCATGGGCTCCTGATAGTTCGGAGTGACCAGTCCGGAAGGACGGCGGTATTTGCCATTCCACGAGTGCACGAACTCGTGCGGCACGAGTCCGGCATAGAGCATGTGCAGATCGGGATCGAGCAGCGACCGCTCTGCCGCTACGCTGTCGTTGGATTCGTGGTGCTCCAGTCCGTGTCCGCCGACCTGATCGCTGAGCGTAAGAAGAAAGTGATACTGGCGATAGTGGCGCGCCCCGAAGAGCGCTCCGGTCTCTGCAACGAGTTTCTGGTAAGCGGCAACATCTTGTGATGTCATAGCCAGACCGGGTTCGGCGTCGGCGACCAGATCCATTACATGCAGCGGCGCTTCTCCCGGCTTGGTCAGCTCAATCTTCCGGTAGTGAACTCCGGCGATCAAGGGTGAATCGACCAATGTTGTGAGAGAGACTGGCGCGAACTCCACGTTGTCGCCGGTGGTGCGCGCCACCGGCAATGCGGTGCCGAACTTCCACCCGCCAGGCAGTGTGACCGAGGGCATGAAGCTCACATCGTCAGATCGCGTGCCCTTGGGATAAAGGACGACCGCATTCCAGTTCAGGTCGAGAAGATCGCTGGAAGCCGCGGGCCCGCCTCCGCCGGCACTATCCTGCGAGGTGAGCGCATCCAGCGACACATCAAGTGTGTCAATGCCCGCGGGAACGCTGACGTGGAACTCATACATGTCGACCGCATCGCGTTGCCATGAGAGCGAACGGCCGCCGGCTTCCATTTGAATTCCGGTTAGCCCACCGAGCGGCCCGCTGGGACGGTGATTTCCTGGAATCCATTTGGGAAAGACCAGCGACATTTCACCGGCGTGGGCGGGGATGTGCAAGTGCGCGTGGTAGATGTTTCGCGGAGCGTCGGTTAAATCAACGTGCAGACGGATGGCCTGAGCGGTGAGACTCGGCGCGAAAAGGAACAACAAGAAAAGCGACAAACTCCAGCGGCACAAACGCACGCCTGCAGAACGCACCGGGACCCTCCTGTGAGAAGCAGAACCAGAAGGCTACAAAAAGATGTAGGCGAGCGCAAGATACGACGGAGGCTGATGCCGACAAGCCCGGTTTTGACCGGCTAAGTTCGGGAAAGTCTTTGGCGGGTCTTCCAGTACATCGCGGCCAGGCCAGAGGCGACCAGCAGCCATGTGCCGGGCTCAGGGACTTCGCCTCCTGCACCACCGCTAGCGCAGGGATTTCCCTTTCCCTGTATCACCGTGCCGCCAGTGCCCGTCTTATTCTTTCCGACACCGCAAACGCCGGGGAGCGGCGGCGGCGTGATCGGAACCCACGTTCCGCTGCCGAACGGATCAACCATACTCAACGGCAGCGCTGGTCCCAATCCCGGCGATCCAGGACGGTTGAGCAATGCAGACTCGAACGGGACCGGAGGATTCAAGAGAGCTGTGCCGGTGGCGGGGAGAACCGGCTCGTCAAACTTTGCGGCCGGGGGTTCTGCGGAGGAAGTCGCTTGCTGGGGAGCTTCTTCCACCCGATTGGCACAGCGAGAGCGTGCAGTGATCTTGCCATCGGTAATCACCGTCTCGCCCTTCTTCAGCGCGACTCTGTGCCGCGTCCAGTAGACCCTATTGCCGATACGATAAGAAAGATAAGCGGTTCGCGCCAAAACCAGGCGCACGACGTGGGCATGATCGTAATCGAAGCCCGCGTAATGAGACGCGACCACCGGATCGTGCTGTGCCACCCACTTCAACTCGCGCGCATCTCTCACTCCACCGGGCACGACGGAATAGGGATAGACCGGACGGCTCTCGATCTGGCGCAAGGATTCCTGCTGAGTGAGCAAAAGGATGTTGCGGCTGGCCTCGACCGCCTGGCGTTCCGGCGCCACAGACCTGGACGCTCGGAATAGCGATGGACTCAAATGCTGAAGTGCGATGGAAGCGAACCCGAAAGCCAAACCTGCGCAGACGACAACCAGCAGGACACGGCGAAACAAGCGATTCCGGCGATGGCGGCGGGTCGGACGGCGCCGGATAACGATCTCGACGCTCCCTGCTTCCGGTTGATTCGACAACTTCTACCTACCTTTAACAGCCCTGCCTGGGACTTCGGGCCAAACACACTTCCCTGCAGTAGACGCAATTAGGGTGCCGTTGCCAATTGCTTAATCCTTCACAAACCGAAGGAGATATGAGTGTTGATTGCCCACATGCTAGCAGACCGCGCAGGCATTTGCACAAAATTATGTACGGAAATAGTGCGGCAGGTAACACAAGTCGAGACTAAGACGCGGCGGGCCGCCAACCGCCCACTGTCAAACGAACCGAGGCCGGCGCGCCACTTCGAGCGCGCGGCATGGACCGTCGTAACCCACGGACGTTTTTCGGGATAAGCGGCCCGTGCAGAAGGCTCTCACTCGATCGCATAATCGATCTTAATTCCGCGTTTCTCCACTTCTCCGAGAAACAGATCCGCCGGGACATCCCGCTCCTGCAGGACTCCGCCGCGCTTGCTGATCGCTCCTGAGGCAAGCATCTGCACCACGATCGACGCCGGGAAGGCAGTGGTGCGCATCATGGCGCTCATGTCGGTCTTTGGATCGTAGTGATCCACCATGGTGAAGGAAGCCACGCGTCCCTTGAGTCGTCCGCCCAGCAATCCGCGGACGCCCGCTCGATTCACCGATTCGTGCGCCTCGAGGCGCATGAGACAGACGTCCGGACCTTTGGAGGCGAACTTGCCCGCGAAGATTTTCGACATCATGGCCCGCGGCGCGATCTCCGCCTTGCCGAATTTCATCTTCTCGCCGGAGAACAAGCCCAGCTCTTTGAGTTCGCAGAGCAGATCATAGTGCCCGGGATAACGCAGCGTCTTCTCGAAGCACTCTCCGACTCGGCCTTCAAACGTCTCCGGCAGAGTCGAAGTGCCGCCCGAGGTATGGAAGGCCACCAGGGGTGAGAATCCTGCGAGGTGAAAGTCCTCGGGCTCGGTCAGAGGATCGATGGTTGTCAGCTTGCCCTTGCGCAGGATGCGGGCCGGTTCCACGTACTCGTTGATGAGGCCTTCAACGGAGAATACGAGCTGATAATGAAACGGCGGCGTGGGCCGCTCCGGCAGACCGCCGACATACAGCCGCAGCGCGTCGGCGCGGCCTCCCAGCCGACGGACCAGTTCGCCGCCGAGGATTGACGCCATCCCCGGAGACAGCCCGCAATCGGGCGCGAGGGCCACGCCATGGCTCTCAGCCCTTTTCGAGAGCGCTAACTCCTGCCGTACCACGGTATTGTTTCCGCCTAGATCCGCGAAGTGGCAGCGGGCGTCAACGGCTGCGCGCGCCAGTCCAAGATTCAGGAAGTACGGCACAGCCGAGAGCGCGGCGTCGTGTCCGCGCATGAGCTTCGCGGCCGCTTTTTCATTGCCCGCATCCAGCACCACGGCTCGCACCTTCCTGCCTCCGGTGATTCGATTTACCCGTGCCGCCACTTCACGCACGCGCTTGAGGTCACTGTCGGCCAGTGTCACCGAATCCACCTGAGTTGTGCGGGCCATATCGAACGCTGCCGCCGAACCCATCATGCCGGATCCAATCACTAGAAGTTTCATGGGAAATCCCTTTCGTAAGAATCCTGTTCGTGGGTTCCGAGCGAGGTCGGACGAGTCACATGTCCGCGTCCGCAGTACCATTCAGAAACCCCAGCCGTTTTTGTATGAATTCGAGTCGACAGCACAAGACCACGCAGAATGCGCGGGTGCACCGAGCCTAGAGTCCGGAAGGGGCTAGCCGCTCACAAACGTAGCGGCGAAGATCAAGCTTAAGCAGGCTCACGGAAAAGGATACCACTTCACAAGGTACTGTCGTGTTCCCGCTCCCATGATGGTCTTTCCTCCCAACCTTCATGGGTTCTGCGGCAACTAATTCTGTGAAGCAAAGCCGCGCTCAGCGCGCTCTCCAATTTGGTGCAAAGTGTTCTTGAGCAAGTTCAGGGAGTCCCGGCCGAGCGCCGGGATTTCGTTCGTAACAGGGATTAGAGAATCGTGGGTGAGAAAAAGGTTGCGATTGGAGGTTCAATGACTCGAAAACTGGATGCTCCAGAACCCTTACTAAGCGCAGTGGCGCGTAAGCTGGGACAAGCCGCCGGAACGCTGGCGAACATGAGTCATCTGTTGATGACGGACCAAACAACGAGGGAATCACACTCACCGTCGAAGCCGAAATCCCTCAAGAAAGAGAAGAGAGCTGCGACCGTTCGCCAGAAGCGAACGACGAAGCAGCGTCACACCAAGGCAGCAAAGCGAACTCGCACCGCGAGGTCGCGGACGGCCTCTCGGCGAAGCACTACCGGGACGAAAAGAGCCGCAAGCAGAGAAAGGTAGATGCAACTAACTCGCCAACAGTTCACAGGCATTTCGGAGTCCAAGATTCATGTCGTCCCCAGCCCTTACGAGTTCCGCCGCCCCACCCACGGGTCCGGGTAAGACGAAGCCCAAATCATCCCCACTATCCCATCGCGTTAAGACAATCATTATCATTATTGCAGCGGCAGCCGTTTGTACTATGGTTTGTCTTGCACTGTTCTGGAGCCGGATTTGGCCGTTTACTGAGAAGTCGCTCGCGCGGGATCTGGCCGAAGCGAGCGACAGCACCGTCACCATCCGAAGTTCTCATTGCACTTATTTGCCTTTTCCGGGATGCATCCTCAAGGGCGTCGAGTTTCATCATGGCCCTAACAGGTGGACTCTGATTGCCATCGACAAGTTGACCATTGAAGGCAGCTATTCCGGAATTCTCACGAACCGTGTTCCGCGTATCAGAGCAGAAGGTGGGCACGTATTCGTCCCGCCTTTTGGCAGCAATGTAACTTTTGAGACGCAGCACTCCAAGCTTGTCGTCGAGGAGATTGTTGCGAACGGAACGGTGGTAGAGTTCGCGTCGGACGATCCGAATAAGAAACCGCTACGCTTCGAAGTGCTCCAGGGCCTTCTGCACGACGTTCAGTGGGGCAGTCCGATCGATTACGACTTGAGGGTTCACAACCCAAAACCTCCGGGCGAAATCGCAACCCACGGAAAATTCGGCGTCTGGATCAAAGGCAATCCGGGCGAGACTCCGATTTCCGGTGAGTACACATTCGATCATGCGGACCTGAGCGTCTACGGCGGCATCGCTGGGATGCTGGCATCCAAAGGAAAATACGGCGGAGTTCTCAAACACATCGACATCGCAGGCAGCACCGAGGTTCCCGACTTCGAAGTAACGTCGGGCGGCCACAAAGTGAAACTCGTAACCCAATTCGGCGCGTTCGTTGACGCTATTCACGGCGACACGTTCCTGCAACATGTCGACGCCCGTTTCGGTCGAACCAGTCTCGCCGTGGAAGGCAGCGTCGCGGGCACAAAAGGACACAAAGGTAAGACTGCACTGCTCCATCTGACTTCCCCGCGGGGACGCATCGAAGATATTCTCGGCCTGTTTGTTGAAGATCGTCGCTCGCCAATGTCGGGAGCGATCGCGCTCGAGACCAAAGTGGAGCTCCCCCCAGGGAAGGAACGTTTTATCGAGAAGGTGAAGCTGCAGGGCACCTTTGGCATCGACGACGGCAGCTTCTCCAAGCCGGAAACACAGAAGAACGTGAATGAACTGAGTGCCGGAGCACAGGGCGAAAAAATGGAAGACGCCGAAACCGTGGTCACCGATCTGAAGGGGCGAGTCGTGCTCGAAGGCGGAATCGCCAAATTCTCCGACCTCTCATTCGATATTCCCGGCGCTGGGGCGCGCATGTATGGCACTTACAGCCTTGTGAATCACAAGATCGATTTGCATGGCAGGATGCGGGTCGACACCAAGATTTCGAAGACCACGACCGGAGTGAAATCACTGTTGCTCAAAGCCATGGATCCATTCTTCAAGAAAAAGAAGAAAGGCGAGGTCGTTCCCGTTCATATAACAGGAACTTATGATCACCCGCAATTCGGGCTAGATCTTACAGATCAAAAGGCCGCGGCAGGCAAGTAGCACGGCCCGCGGGATTTGTGGCAAACTTTTGACGGATCTCAACATCCAACGGTTTCCATGTCACTGAGGGCCCGATCCCTGTTCCGACCCAAGACCTTGCTCGCATTGCTCGTCGTCTGCTTCGCCTTGATAGACGACTCCGGACAAAAATACTCCGAAACCCTAGGAGAATGGATGAAGGCTGGAAAATCTGCATGAAACTACGCGATGCGGTGTATAGACATGTTTGGTATTAGCTCTTACGTTTTAGTATGTCTGTTTTGGACGTAAGGCAGAAAACCTCGTCCGTCCGAATCCTCGTCGTAGACGACAGCCAGCTTATGCGCCGTTGCCTTCGAGCCCTGTTGGAACAACATGATTCATGGAGGGTCTGCAGTGAGGCCTCCAACGGTCGAGAAGCGATAGAGAGAGCCCAGCAAACCGCGCCGGACGTAATTGTGCTTGATTTCCAGATGCCCGAAATGAACGGCTTGGATGCCGCAAAAGAAATCAGACGGCGCTCTCCGGGGGTTCCGATTCTCATGGTGACCCTGCACATGTCCCCGCAACTCGCAGCCCAAGCAAAAAAGGTAGGAATACGCGGGACATGCGACAAAGGTAACATCAGCTGCGTGATGGAAGGGGTGGACGCCCTGCTGCACCATGACACTTACTACCGATGTTGACTCCAAGGCTCATCGACTTCAATTATCTTAGGCGCCCTGTTACGTTCTCTTAACTGCGCCATATTCTCTCTTTTTTGGGAGAGGGGGAGCGCGTATTTCCATTGCAATAGACAATCTCTCAAACCTTGAGTCCCTCTCTACCCGCGAGCGAGCTACTCGTGTGTATGGCCTTCTTCGCATGATCCTGAATGTGCCGGTGGAATCGCGCACAGATACTCTTTCAGAAGTGACGCTGGTAATCGAGCGCCACCCGTGCCGCGATTCAATTCGTTCCACGCTTCGCGACTTTTGGTCCCATCATTCTTGTGTTCGGGTCATCTCCGAAGCCGGACTGCCCGAAGAGGCTTTTCTGGTTCGAGAGCTGCTGGCAAGGGCTGTCCGACATCTGTTGCCTGTGGACGAAGTGGAAGGCGACCTCTATGTATTGATGGATTCCCTGAACCTGAAAGAATGCGATGCGCGCTGGGTGGCTTCGTTGCCCGAATCACTGGTCGCTCCCTGGGCAGATACCTTTCGGCCGTCCACTTTCTCGATTCTGGCATCCTGCAAGATTCTTGCTCTGCGGGCCACGAATGTTGCACTGTCGCGGGATTTGATCGTGTTCGCCGACGATGAGGACATTACTAAGTCCGCCTTCTTTCATCTGCCTTCCGTCGTGGAGCATGTCATTCGACATCCCGAAGATTTCCACCTTTGGGAAGAACAGCGAGCGGCCTGCGAAGCTCAGTTGCAGACGGTGAACCAGTCGCTGGCGGACAGAGGATCTTCCGCGAACCTGATCTTTCGTGTGCGTCTCCTGCGGTCTCTTCTTGCCCGAATGCAACAGGTGATCACCCTGGAGCGCCCCGATTCAGACGCTCGCAAACTCGCCGTCACCGTCGTCCATGGTTTTGCTTCTCAGCGACGCATCGCGAGCGTGATAAGTGCCAGCACGCGACGGTTAGCACGCAGTGTCGTGGAGAGAACAGGACGCGCCGGCAAACACTATATCGCTCAAAATACCATCCAATGGGGCGTGATGGGCTTGGGGGCCGTGCTGGCCGGCGTCATCACATCCTTCACCGCGCTGTTCAAATACTCACTTGCAGCAATGATTCATGCTCCTCTGCTTTTGGCCATTGCCCATTCGCTTAACTATGTTGTCAGTTTCCTGCTGATGCAGGCTGGCGGATTCCTGCTGGCCTCCAAAATGCCCGCCGTAACGGCGGCTACTCTGGTGGATGCCATGGAAGATCCCGCGAAGGATCACATGGCCAGTCTTCAGGCCATTTCCAAGACGCAATTCATCGTAACCATCAGCAATCTTGTCGGGGCTGTCCCCGCATCCATCGCTATCGACCGGATTTTCAACGCGGTTCGCGGACATCCTTTCCTTCCTGAGCCGGCGGCGGAACATGGCATTCGCATGCTCTTTCCACTCACGTCGATGACGATCCTTTTCGCGATCATCACCGGAGTTTTTCTCTGGCTCTCTTCACTGGCAACGGGCTGGACCGCAAATTATCTCGCGCTCCACAGGATGGGCTCGGCAATCTCAAACAGCCTGCGAATTCGTGCAAAGCTAGGACCGGAGCGGGCGGCGAAGCTGGCGAACTGGGTAAAGCACCACGCCCCCGGCTCAGTTGGATACATCGTTCTGGGATTTCTGCTGGGCGCCGTGCCCATTATTTTCGAGCTCTTCGGAATACCTCTGGAAGTCCGCCATGTCACGCTGGCAGCCGCAAGTCTGGGCTACGCTCTGGACGCTTCCCGGCTCTACGGCCAACTGCACTGGCAGGATGCCGTGCTTGCGTTTTCCGGAATTGCGCTTGTCGGCGTGTTAAATATTGTTACGTCCTTTGTGTTGAGCTTTCTCCTGGCCGTACGCGCGCGCAATATCGGAGAGGAGCAATCACGGCGCTTTTTGCGCGAGGTGGGACGTGAGTTGCTGGCTCACCCATTTTCTTTTCTGCTTCCGGGCGAAGCGGGACGCTCAGATTAGAGCGTTCGGTGCCGGCTTCGCCTCTGCATGAGTTAGCGCGCAGGCGCATCAGACCTGCAGGTTGCGAAGGTAGGGAACGCTGGCCTTCATCTTTTCCAGGTCCATTTCGACGAAGTAGTTCTTGATGCCGCCCGTTTTCGCCGCGCTAAAGATTTTCTTCCAATCCAGGCTGTCCTGCCCCACGGGCATCACCTTCTTGGCTTCGGCTGCCCAGCCTTGCACGTGCATGGAAATGAAGCGACCAGGGTACTTCGTGAAATACTCGGCGGCGTCGTATCCGCGGCTGATGGTGGAAACCTGGAACTGGAATTTCACCAACTTCGGATCGAGGAGGCCCAGCAACAAGTCATAGGTCCGCCTGCCGTCAACCATCGAGAGCTCAAAGCCTTCGTTGTGAAGTCCCTGCTGGATGCCGGCCTTGGCCGATTGCTCACCCATTTTGTTGTATTCGTCGGCCGCGCGCTTCACATCGTCCATCGTCGGTTTCTCAGGTCCGTCGAGGCTTGGCACCAACATTTGCGTCAGGCCGACATCTTTCGCCCAGGCAATTGCGCGCTCCTGATTCTCCCGGAGTTCCGCGATGCCGAAGTGAGAACTCACACAACTGACACCTGCATCGCCCAAGATGTTCCGGAGTTCAGTCCCCTTGTATTTGGCGAGGCCGGCGAAACCCATATCGGCGTAACCTACGGGCGAGCACAGCTCAATTGT
>CABECM010000580.1_pt1 | contig 13035 bp, 7 predicted proteins | sample 3422391 | NCBI WGS metagenome assembly CABECM01 (sample SAMEA5534327, study PRJEB31848) | metagenome | biome: tundra; feature: field; material: soil | place: USA | collected 2013-05 | depth 0.15 m
ACCTGAATTTCATTGGAGCGGAAAATCTCTGTCGAACCACCCATAGTGTCGTCTCTCGGATGGTTGAAATCCTGGACGTAGTGAATGTCCATCCGGACTTCCGGAGTGAAGAATTTTGAATCCCAGACCACGTCTTTGTTGCGCGGATTGCCGTTCAGCCACGTCCAGTCGGCGTACGCAAACGGTTCCGTTGGTTTCGGTTTTTCGGTTAAACCGGAACGGACTTGAGCGGCCGCATCAACACTTGCCGTCGTCGGGGTAGGCGCTGGTGTAATCTCGGACCCCGTGGCAGGCGCCGAGCTTGCTCCTGCGGCCGGTGTCGATGTTGCCGGCTCCGTAGCCGCGTGACTCTTGAGTGCCGCTTTGAGTTGCTCGATTTCTGCTTTCATGGCGTCGAGTTCTTTCGCCACGGCAGGTGATATTTCCGGATCCGCTGCGGCCGCGGTCGGAGGTGACGATTTGCTAGCAGTCGACGCCGCATCCGCAGAACTCTTAGACGCGAGTTCTCCAGGCCCGTGCAACCTCGCCATCTGTGCCCCATTCTGATCTTGCGGTTGGGCTTGCGCCTGCGCATCACAAATCGTCAGGCCAAACAACGACATCGTAAGCATCATTGCAGCGATTGCCTTTGTGCACCGAAGAGATCTCATAGTTTTCACGTCTCCATCTATTTCCCATTGGAACTTTGTATTTGTTTCACGGCATGAGGGTCGCGCAACGAGCTTGCTTTTCATTGCACTGATCGCCTCTCTTACCCACGATGCTGGTTTATTACCTTCGCAAATTCTTTCGATCTGGCATCGGAGTGCCCACAAACTTAGCGGCGTCCGTTGCCAGCGTCCAATAGATAATTCTTTTCCGGCCAATAAATGCATTAGCCATAAGCTATGTCTAATGATAGCTATCTATTTCATAAGTTAAGGCTTGGCGTCGCCGGATCTGGGCTCTGAGCCTTGACGCATCTGACTCCTTTCGGTCTGACGCGAATCTCATTGGATATCTAAGCGCACAAAGATCTCGTAAGGAGTACATAAAAAGTTCATCAAGAATCGGGAGGCTAAGTCGGGGGAGCCCCAAGTCGGGACGTATCGGTTATCGAGAGTCAACGGACGCGAATGCTTGGTTATCGCACACCCGGAAGAGAGCTAATTCGAAAACCCGCGCTGGATTGGGCACGATCCACTAAACACGCTCGACTAAAAACGCTCGACTAAAGAAGTGCGCGGCCCAACTCCTGCGAACTCTTGGCGGGCCGAAGACTGTTCTCGTCGGACAGCCATCCCCGCGCTTCCGCAGAATGTGCCAGCCGATTGCCGGCCGCCACTTGGAGCGAGGTTGCCAATGCGGTTTCCATCAGGGTTCCGGCTCTCGTTGGTGCAGTGCGGCTGCGAAACAATCCGAATCGGGCCTCGGGTAGCACAGGCAGCCTGGCGTACTTGACCTCGCTGATCCTGGTGTTCCGGACCGTTTCCTGTAGCAGCGCTGACACTCCCATGCCGGAGTCGAGCGCCGCCAGAGTGGCATCCAAGCTCGCGCTTTCGAACACTACACGCCACTCCCACCCAGCCCCGCGCAAAGAAGATAGGATTGCGTCGTGCCACCAGCTCGTGCTTTCACACAGTACCAGCGGCAGGACCTTGAAGGGATCGATCGAAAGATCTGTGCTGGCAAGCCAGACTAAACGGGATCGCCACTGGATGACGGGCAGCTCTACGATCCGAGTAGGATCGCCGATCGCAAAGTCCAGTTCGCCTCGCGCGAGCAGGAATTCGAGCTTTGCCGGCGCAGCCACTATAAGCTTGAGCTCGACGTCGGGATGGGTTCTCTGGAATTGCTTCAGCGCCAGCGTCAGTCCAGCGAGCGCGGTTTCCTCGCTGACTCCCAAGCGCACTGGACCGGAGGCGGATTCTTCGCGGAACCGCCCCAGCACCTCTTCATTGAGATCGATAGCGCGATGGGCGTACGCCACCAACAGTTCGCCGTGGCTCGTCAGGGTCACGCCCGCACGGCTTCGGTAGAAGAGCTTCCGGCCGATGATCTTTTCCAGCCGCAACATCTGTTGGCTCACGGCCGGTTGAGTCTTAGCAACCGCGGCTGCAGTCCGTCCCATACTCCCATGTCGGACTACGGCGAGAAACGTGCGCAGAAGGCTGAGTTCCAAATCGTCCCGATTCGTCGTCATTGTCATATCGCAAACCTTGCTCGCCCGCAGACTTTGCGAACTCTGCTTGTGCAGACTCTGCACGGCTTGAACGGTAGAGTGCGAGCCGTGAAGAACTCGTGAAGAATCTTCATGAAAACTTTAGCTGCGTTAAACAAAAGTTTTGACTATACGAGGCGCGACTTGGGAGTCAGCAGGTAGCTCGGCTCCCGCGGCCAGCAACAGCCTAAAGGGATTCGCTTTCCGTTGCCGATGACTGCGGATCCGTGGGATCGCAGAATCGGTAGCCAAACCAAGGTTCTGTCAGGATGTACTTCGGACGCGTGGCATCGTCTTCGATTTTCTTGCGAAGAGTTCTGACATAGGATCGCAGGTATTCGAGTTCCGTGCCATACTCTGGACCCCAGATCGCACGCAACAATTTGGCGCGGGTCAAAGGAACTCCCTGGTTCCGCATCAGTAAGGCCAGTAATTCGAATTCTGTTGGCGTCAGGTGAATCACGTCCCCACCTTTTCGCAAACAATGGCCTTCAAGATCCATCTCCAGGGCGGCTACTCGAATCACCGTCGGCTGGGTGGCGCTGTCTGCTTCGAGCCGGCGAAGCACGGCTCGCATTCGGGCCACGAGTTCGCGGAAACGAACCGGTTTGGTGACGTAGTCGTCGGCACCCGCCTCCAGCGCCCGTACCATGTCATTCTCCGCATCTCGCACAGTGACCATTACAATTCCAATTTTGGGCGCAAGAGCGCGAATCTCGCGACAGGCTTCCAGCCCCCCGATTCCCGGCATATTGATGTCAAGCAGAACTAGATCAAAAGGGTATTGGGGGAGGATGTCAACGGCCTCTTCTCCACTCCGCGCTTCCTTGACCAGGAAGCCGCTGGCAGCCAGAGAAGTCCGAAACACCTTGCGCAAGGCGGGCTCGTCATCGACGACCAGCACGGAGATTGGACGCGGTGACATGGCTAAGCTCGTCCTCGTAATTGCCAGCTTGGCGCGGAACGCCGCAGGTTTGCGACCGATGCAGGAGTTCGTGGATCACGGATGAGGGTGACCGCAAGGGCTGCGTTCGAAATGGAGGCGGAGCCCATACCAGGCAAAAGAAACGGCCGCGGCAGTCGATAAAGCAGTTACATCCGGCGCACGCTGCAAAAAGTGCTTTCTCTTCCGGACCATCCTTCGATAAAGATAGAGGCGCGCACATGAAGAATCCGTAAAGATTGTCTAAAGAATTCGATTGGTCAGAGCGGTTGTGGGGCTGGGTGGCCTCCCCGAGGTGTAGCATCGTCGGCGCGCAAACCACAACAGTCAGCCAACACGCCTATCGGCATTGGCAGGATCGCTCTGTGCGATGGGCAAGGTGAGGCAGAAAGAAGTGCCCTCGCCGACGTCCGTTTCAAGATACAGGCCTCCGCCGTGGGCCTGAGCAATTTTCCGCGCAACATACAGGCCGAGTCCCGATCCCGGCGCCAGATGGCGCGCCTCTGATCCGCGATAGAAGCGCTCGAAGATATGCGGGCGCTCACTCGATGGAACAAGACTTCCGCTGTTCCACACGCGCACGGCCACCGACTCATGTTGTAGTTGGATGGCAAGCTTGATAACCGAACCGGCCAGTGAGTACTTGCAGGCATTGTCCAGCAATTGGCGCAGAGCAAGCCGAAGAAGTTCAGCATCGGCGAACACTTCAGCAGAGGCTACACCTTGGACTAGGGAGAGCTCGCGATCGGTTCGTCTTGAGTATTGTTCCGCTAGCTGGGCAAGCAAGTCGGCAACATCTGTCAACTCTAGTTGTGGCCTGACCTCTTCCTTATCCAGCCGGGCGATTCGAAGCAACCGCGACGTTAACAAGCCGAGTTGAGAAGCCTCCGTTTCCGCGATCTCAGCCAGTTCCAACTGTTCGGGACGCAACCCGCCTGTTTCACGGAGGCCACCGGCGGCGGTCACGATAGCGGCCAATGGAGTCTTGAACTCGTGCGCAAGTGCGTCGAGGATGGCTCCGCGGAACACTTCTGCCTGAGCGGCCGCGACTGCGTGGCTTGCATCGCGAAAAACATGCGCTCTCTCCAGCATAGCGGCCGCCAGTGCCGTGAGCGGGCCTGCGGTCAGTTCCCCATCACGCAAGCCATCGAATCCAATCGCTCCTATCGTTTGCCCGGCCGCCCGCAGACACCGGATGAAAACCCCGGATACGTTATCATCGGCGTCTTGGCGTGAGATATACGCTGCCCGAGTCCGTTCCGCGAGACCGTTTCGAGATTCTTCTCCGTTGCTGTAGAGTTCCGTGTTAGCCCCGTCGTATAAGCAAACAGCCAGGACACTGAACACTTCGCGAAACAGTTCGACCGCCTTTGTCAGCAACAGGTCGTCTGGATCCAGTGCGAGCAAGCGTTGCGTCAATTCGTACAACAGCTTCATCTGGTGGCGCTGAAGCTGCGATGTCTCCGCCTCCTGGCGCACTTGAGTCATGAGGCGAGTGATGACCAAGCCCGTGATCAAAAAAGCGATCAACGCCCAAATGTCTGAAGAATCGCTTACCCTGAACGAAAAAATCGGGGGAACAAAGAAAAAATTTAAACAAAGGTCCGCGATGATGGAAACTACGGCAGAGGAGACCAAGTCGCCGAGCAGGGACTGCAATACCACAACAATCAGATAAAGGAATCCGGTTGCGGTAAGATTCAGCCCCAACCCATAACAGATGAAAGTTACCAGTCCTACCAGAAGAGTGCCGGGAACAGCCCGAATGCCGGAACGCCAGAACCTATGGATCTTGACGCTCTGCATAGGGAACATTCTCTTGGCCGACTTCGGAATCCGCCGACACCTATAAATCCTACTCCAAGCCTACGGTTAAACAATTCTTTGAATCTGTCCTTTGGCTCCGCAGGGAGGAAGATTGCGACGGCATCATTCAGAAGATTGCCAGATAAGGAAATGAACGCCGCTCAGGCACTGGAACAAGAGAGTCGAAACGAGGCGCCTTGTCGCGCATCCCGCACGGTACAGAAAAGACTATTCCGCGGGTGCGTAATAGCCCTTCCTGGCGTATAGCCGGTATGTTGCTTGCGGTGCCGATCCTGCGAGGTGAACTTTGAGCCTGTGCCACCTGCCGTCTCCGCTGCGATGGCTCGGGTAGTAACCAAGAACGTACTGATTGCGCAATTCGTGGCTGATCTGGGTCACGGCGCGTGACACTTCCACCGAGTCATGAGCAGAGAACACTCGGCCCTCGGTGACCGCCGTGACTTCGTCGAGTTGGAGTGGCCCTTTCTTTTCTTCGAGTCTGGTGGCATATCGGTCGAACAGGCCGATTGCGTAGACGGCTACATCCGATTCTTTCAGGAGCGACCTTAGCTCCGATTCCGTATACCGGCTGTGGTTGTCACCCCCATCGGAAATCACGACCATCGCCTTTCTCTGGTAAGGGGAACTCTTCAGTTCTTTTATGCCCAGATACATACCATCCCACAACGCTGTGGCGCCGTCAGGCTGGAGTGCGTCCGCTACCCGCTGAATATCGGTTGCGGAGTCATCGAAGTGAAGAGCAACCCGGGGTTGGTCACCAATGATGATCAGCCCGAAATCATCTTGTGGGTTCGATGTGTTGACGAGTTCAGTGAAAGCCTTCCGTGCTTGCTGGAGTTTCGAGGCCATACTCGCGCTGGCATCAAGAACCACAACCAGCGATATGGGCTCGTCAACACTGGAAAGGTACCTGACAACCTGAGGATCCTTGTCATCCAGCACCGCAAAGTTTGTCGGTTCCAGTCCAGTGACGGTACGCCCTGCATGATCCAGAACCGTCACGTTCACCAGCACCAAATCGACGTTAGTTCGAAGGACGTGCTGCGTGGGCGCAAAAGGAGCTGGCATTGCGCGCGGCAGAACGTGTACCTCATTAACGCCCACTTGTGCGGCCACATAGCCGGACGTAGCGAGCGCCACAACCACGGCAAACAAGTAGCGGGGAATCGTGCCGGAGCGAACGTCTGCGAGTAAGCCCAGGATCCTTCGCGGCTGCTGAATGGCGGGTGAAAACCTGGCCCAGGGAATAACCATCCCATATCTCCACAGTCAGCGTAGTTCAGAAGAAATGAAAAAGTCCTAAAGAGAGCATAAAAAGGACGTGTGGATCAACGGATTCCGTCGCGAAGTAAACAAGTGATAAGTGCGCACCCTGTCAATAATTTATGAACCACTTATGCGAAATTCAGTGGAGGCGCTCACGAATTCAGGACGTAAATTCCCAGCCCGATGAACACCAACGGCACAGCCCAATGGCCCCATCGATCAACTGAACGCAGAATGAGCGAGTGGTTTCCGAGCCATCTGCCGATAAAACACCACAGGGGGACCAGTAGGGCATACACGGTCAAGATCAGCCAAAGGTAACCTCGGCCGTTGACGAAGAACGGCACATAGACGCCGATATTGTCGGCTCCGTTCGACAAGGTAACCAAAGCGATGGATACGACGTTGCTATTGCTGCTGTGTGGGGTCTCCAGTTCAGCTCGGCGCGCCCGAAGTAGTTGCGTGGCTCCCATCGCGAGCGGGACCAACCCAAGAACGCGAAGCCAGCGATGTGGTATTGCGAGAGCGGCCCAGACGCCGATCAAACTGACAACAATGATGGCCCCGAAGCCGACGAACTGACCTGCGACGATTCGTCGGGTCGAAATGCGCCGGGCAAAGAAGAAAGTCAGGAGAAACGCGTCATCAACATTCGTGGCTGCAAAGGTTGTTATGCTCGCGGTCAGCACAGCCAAATATTGATTCACGCTCAGCCCATCCGCGCACGACCAGCACGCTGATCACTCGGTTTGACGTAGGTCTCAGCAAAACCTGCCGTCAAAATGAGAATAGCATTTTCAACTAACTGTCGGACATCGCCTTCACGCTAACAACAGGTCGTTTGAGTCTATGAATGCTGGGAGGCACTGGACCGGGAGATCAGCGAACCCGGGGAGAACCGCGCCCAAAATAATCGCGCACTGGGAGTTTCAACCTGCGGCAAGCTTTCCACGACCGATAAAATCGCCGCAACCTTAGGTCCCGCCTGCAGACTGCCGATGTGTAACCAGTTCTTCCGACCCAGTGCCACGGGACGCATTGAATTCTCAGCCAAGTTATTCCTTAGCTCCGGTTCGGGATACTCCAGGAAGCGCGTTCGAACGTATCCGTACCAAAATCACGACCTACTTCGATCCGGCACCCGCCCGACAGGACCACGGCCAGCCCGCAACTCGGTTCGTGCTGCCTCGGCGATTTCTTGGCGGCCAACTCCACGGCACCAACCGGCCGGCCGAAGAAGCTTTTCTACTCTTCCTCTTCCAGTGTTGCTTCTTCAGATGCCGACTCAGCGTACCGAAGCTCAAACCGCGATTCCTGCAGAACTCGCTGCGTCGCATGCCGCTGCTCACAAACTCCGTCACTAGCTGCTGAACCTCCGCTCGCGTACGTCGCTTGGGCGCTGCCACCTTCTTTTCTACGGTCTGCCGACGCAGGGGCTTTGAGTTTAGCCGCTGGCTAGAAGGTGATCTTCGCAGCGAACTGCACACCACGTGGGCCGCCTCCGCCGAGGAAGGGATTGCCGATGCCTACGTCGCCCGTCGCAGTCAGTGAATAGTAGCCGCTGTGTTGGCCTGTGGCTGCGTCGGGCGCACCGATATCGCCGATGAAATTGGGCAACAGCGGATTGGAGAAGTTCGGATGGTTAAGGAGGTTAAAGAACTCGGCGCGGAGTTGCAGGGTCACGTGCTCTGCTAGCGCCGTATCTTTGAAAATGGAGAAGTTGAACTCTTTGAAGCTCGGGCCTTTCAGGGAGTTGCGGCCGAGGTCGCCGAAGTGTCTGGTTCCCGGAACGCAGTTGGTTTCGTCGGAACTGCCGTCGTTTCCTTGGGGGTTTCCCCATGTACATGGTGCAGCGAATGAGGACAAGTTCAGATACTGAGCCGGATTCTTGGAGTACTGGAGAGGACCAATCACGTCCGGCCGGTCAAAGCCTTCACCCGCTCCGGAATAATCTCCCTGAAATTCATAGTTCAGGTGCCAGGGCTGACCGTCCTGCAAGTTGAGTACTCCGTCGAAGCCCCAGCCATTCTTGAGCTTCGACAGAGCTCCTCCCATCTTGGGGATCTGATAGGTGAAGTTCCAAGTGAAGCGGCGGCGAATATCGAAGCTGGAGTTGCCGCGATCGCCCGCGGGATTCGTGCTGTTCTGGGGCTGCGCCTGGTTGGGCTCGAAGTCTTCGAGATCGCTTGCGGTATCGATGGAATGCGACCAGACAAAATTGGCTTGCGAGGTCAACCCGTGCCAACCGCTGGTACGCAGGCTGGCCTGCAAGGCATGGTACATGGAGTTGGCCGAAGACTTCTCCTGGTTGACGTAGAAGAAATTTGAATAGGGACGTGGCACACCGTAGCCGGAAGGACAGTAAGCACCATTGGCCTGATCGGGAACGCACGCCAGATCTGCCGCTGTGATCTGCGCCTGAGTCGGCTGATTAATATCGAGGAACTGGAACAGCTTCGTCCCTTTCGATCCAACATATCCAACCTGCAGGACGGTCTTGCTGCCCAGTTGCTGTTGGAGGTTCAGATTGAAGTTCTGCACGTAAGGCGTGCGCATTTTCGGATCGACGGAGAAGAAATCGCCCTCAGGACCGTATCCGGTATAAACCGGCTGTCCCGCCGCCAGGGGCACCACTGCCAGACCAGTGTTCGGGTCCGTGGCCACGCTGCCGGTAGCGAGCGCTTGCGGCCCCGATCCGGGATAGGCCGGACCCGGACAGAAGATGCAATTCCATGGCAGGTGGCCGAGGAACATGTCCTGAGAGAATGCATCATAGAACAGTCCCCATCCGCCGCGGATTACAGTCTTGCCTTTGCCGGTTAGGTCATAGGCAAAAGCCAAACGGGGAGCGAAGTTGTTGAAGTCCTTGCCATATAACTGATTGGTTTGATCGTTGCTTCCACCGTTCGCGGGATTGAAGGTGTAGAAGAGCCCGCTCTTTTCTCCCGTCACTCCAAAATAGTCCCAGCGCACGCCATAGTTCAGGGTGAGTCGAGGCGTCGCACGGAAGCTGTCTTGAATGAATAAGCCGTGGCTGTTCTGAAAGGTATGTCGTTTGGAATCACCCGCGACCTGATTGCCCCCGTCGGGAAGGCCTTGCAGAAAGCTGGACAGGTCAGAGAAGCTCAAGGTGCCGCGGAAATTGTGATCGATCACCTGCATGATGGTAGTACGCCGAAATTCGTAACCGAATTTCACGTCATGTTTTCCCGACTTCCAGGAATAGTTGTCGACAAAGTGCCAGTTGGAATCCACGCGATTGCGCGGTATGGAACTGGTGGCGCCGATCTGAGAAAAGCTGGATTCGGCCGATAGAGCGCCGTCAAAACTGATCGCGGGAAGACCGCCGTCATAGGCGCCGACGCCGGTATCCAATCCAATCGAATTGGGATTGAAACTTTGGTCCTCGGGAAAAAATCCCTCCGCGAATCGATTCCATCCCAGCCGGGCTTCGTTCACCTGGTTGGCATTGACCACCTTTACATAGGAGAGCGCGATCAGTTGCACGCGCGTCGGCGTGACAGTATTGAATCCTGGCAGCAACCCCCCGGCCAACTGAGCAAAGGGGAAGCTCTGGCTGCTATCGCCAAGGTAGTAGCGCCCGGTCAGCATGTTATTGGCATTGAAGTTCTGATCGATCTTGCCGATGAAGCTGTCTACGCGATTGAAGAAGGCAGTGGAGGTGGAGAGATTGCTGGCGCTGCAACCGGTCGTGGTGGTTGCCACACCGGGGATATTAGGGGTCGGCCAGGGGTTGCGTGCCAACAATGCGGTCGCCACTGGATCCACCGTCCCGTCGCCAGCGACGATGCTCGCCTCGGTCGCGGCTATCACTGCCGGGTCGGGCACACACGTAGCTCCTGATTGCGAGCCGTTCTCGCGCTGGCCTTCATAATCCGCATAAAAGAATGTTTTGTCCTTGACGATGGCGCCGCCCAAGGCGCCGCCAAATTGGTTGTTATTGAACGGGCTCTTTGGATCGGGAGCAAGGTTGAAATAGTTGCGCGCTCCCATCTTGCCGCTGCGAAAATATTCCAGCATAGAGCCGTGCCAGTCGTTGGTGCCGCTCTTAGTAACGATGTTGATGACGGCGCCGCTGTTGCGGCCATATTCGGCCTCGTAGTTGGAAAGAACGCGCAATTCAGCGACGGCGTCGAGCGGGAGGATGGTAGCGGGATCGCCGAACACGCCGGCTTCGTTGATGGCCGGATCGTTGCGGTAACCGTCATTCATGTCCGTGCCGTCGAGCAGGAAATTGTTCGCGCGGCCGCGCGAGCCGTTCATAGAGAAGGTGCCGTAGGAACCGGGAGAGTCCGAAATCTGGTCGGGGGATCCGGCGACGCCGGGATTCAGATAGATCAGTTTCTGGTAGTCGCGTCCGTTGACGGGGAGGCTCTCAATGGTATCCGCGGTCAGGGTGCCTCCAAGTTCGGCGGAGGTTGTTTCGACCTGAGGCAAAAGCTCACCCGCAACTTCGACCCTGGTCGAGACTTGGCCGGCTTTCAGGGAGGCATCCACGCGGCGCTCGGTGGCGACGTCCACCGTCACCCCCGTGGCTACGAACGTGTCGAATCCAGACTGGACAACCGTCACGGTATAGGTGCCAATGGGCAGTTCGGGCAGCGAATAACTGCCGTCGGCGCTGGTTTCGGTCGTACGCTCCAATCCCGTACCTGTGTTCTTCACCGTCACTTTCACCCCGGGAATTACGGCGCCGGAAGGGTCGGTCACGGTCCCGAGGATGGTTCCGCGGAAGGTCTGTGCCGACAGACTCAGTGCGGCCAGAAGAACAAACGCCAGGATGATGCGCGCTCTCATGTGGTCTCCTTGAAGCTGATCGTTTGTCGAGGAATGATGGTCCTCTGCGGGAGGTCAGATTGCTTCTGGGAAAGTTTGCAATCGCTTGCATCCTAACAAGATGCGTCGCCCCGCCCGCAAAGATCAGTTGAAGAACAGTATCGAAAGGTACTCTCGGGAGTCAACCATGGAGTTGTGAATGGGAGGGATAGATTTTACGAATAAGACACGTGGCTATCAGCTATCAGCTTTTGGAATTGGGCGCGATGACAAATACGGCTGGAGTGAAGCGTTTTGGCACGGTTCGTCGGGCGGGGGTGCTAAGGTGCGAAGTATTTAGAACGTGAACGAGACGCCGCCGCGGACGGAGCGGGCGGCTTGGACTAGATAGACCGTCTGGCCGTCGTGGCCGAGGACAGGGACGTAGCCCTGCGCCAAAAGGTTGCGCAGGTCGATGATGGCTTCCATGTGGCCGCCCAAGCTGGGAATCGGCTGGCGTAGAAAGATATTCAGGAAAGGATCGCTTTGTCCGGGTGAAGCGCTGAACATGTCGACCGGAGTGACGGCAGGGCCATTCACCCAGCGGTACGATGCAATCCAGCGGGTATGGGTATGCAGCGTGGTTCCGCTCAATTTGGCGGCGACGGCATGGCGGCGCTGGGTGGTGAGATATTGCTGAGCGCTCTGCAACGGCACGTCGGGGCGGGAAAGATCAAGCACGCCGCCGAAAGCGTAGTCGACGGTGGCGGTGAGGTCCTCAGAGAATTTGCGCTGCAGCACGAAGCGGAGGCCATTGGTATCGAGGGTCTTGCCGGCATAGGTGAATGTGCCGGAAGAGATATCGGGCAAAAGGAATCCGCCGGCAGCGGTAACTTCGCCGGTGCCGAGGAGCGCGGGATCGCCCACGCGGTCGGAGAAGGCTGCTACCTGAGCCTTGTTCTTGCCCATTCGCCGCGACAGGCTCAATTCGTGATGATGAGCGCTCTCCATCTTGGGAGCGAAACCGAGTAAGCTGACACGCGGATTCGATTCGCTCAGATCAGCCGGCGCCGAATCAAATCCCTTCTCGGTACGCAAGTCCGGGCGAGACGTGGCGTAGTCGTATTCGAGAACCGTGTTGGGGGAAAGATGAAGATCAGCGGAACCGTAGGGACGAAAAGCGGTTGCGTGGCCCAGGAACTGGACGGTCTGAAGCTCGCTGCCGAATTTCAATTCCAAAACATCAGCGACGGTAAAGTCGTCGCCTGCGGAAAAGGCCAGAGCCTGCAGGGCCGCGTTATGCAGGTTGGGGTCGGAAGGAGAGAAACGGCGCACGGTCAGGCCAAGCGTAGGCGCGGAGCCGTCGGCCAAGCGATGGGAATAAGTGGTGCGCAGCACACCCGCAGGGACACTGCTGCCGTAGCCTACGTCCCCGCTGAAGGAGAGATGTCCATCGGAAAAGACGGAGCGCTCCAGAGTAAAGCCGGTGCTCATGTCCGATCCGGTACCATAGCCGCCAGCGGCGGAGCCGGCGAGGAAGGAGAGAGTCCCGCTTAACTCGTGGCTCTGCTTCTCGGCAGGTACAGCAAGGCCGGAAGCGGGATCGCTAAAGACGCGCAGAATGGGGCGGTTCGCGACCGAACGCAGAGTCCACTTCCAGTCATCCTCATCGGGCAGCGGGCGGGCGGGGCCGAGCTGCATGACGCCCAGCAGCGTACTCAAGGTGACGTTCACATTGAGCCTGGCGCCGGAGCGAAGTCCGACTTTCTCGCGCAATGCGGGCAGGAAGGAAGGCGCCGTGACTTTGAGGGAGTAGAGGCCGGGCAGCAAACCGCTGGCCGTGTAGTATCCGGCTCCGTCGGTAAAGACGGTTAGGGTGCGATTTGCCGCGCCGAGAATCTGCACGACGGCACCCATTTGAGGAGTGCCCGAATTATTGCGGACGTATCCCGAGATCGCTCCGGGCTGCTCTGCAGCCCAAACAGGAAGCGACAACCCCAATAGGATTGTCCAAGTTCCTAGG
>CABECM010000582.1_pt1 | contig 13027 bp, 10 predicted proteins | sample 3422391 | NCBI WGS metagenome assembly CABECM01 (sample SAMEA5534327, study PRJEB31848) | metagenome | biome: tundra; feature: field; material: soil | place: USA | collected 2013-05 | depth 0.15 m
CTCGTACGCCACGCTCGGCGAAATTTTCGCCTGGATCATCGGCTGGGACCTGATCCTCGAATACGTAGTCTCGAACGTCGCAGTCGCGGTTGGCTTTGCCGGTTATACGAAAGCGCAACTGGCGGTATTCGGCCTCAACTTGCCGGAAAAATTTGCGAGTCCGGTCTGGGCCGGTGGGCAGTGGACGGGCGCCTATTTCAATCTCCCCGGCTTCCTCATCGTTTTCATTCTCACGCTGCTGCTGGTACGCGGAGTGAAGGAGTCGGCGGAGACCAATAACATCATGGTGGCGGTCAAAATCGGCGCCATCCTGACCTTCCTGGTAGTCGGTGGAATGCTGGTGAAGCCCGCGAACTGGACGCCGTTCGCGCCTTCTGGCTTCGCCGGAATCGTGACCGGAGGGGCCATCGTTTTCTTTACCTACATCGGATTCGATTCGGTCTCCACCGCCGCCGAGGAATCGCGCAATCCGCAGAAAGATTTGCCCTTCGGCATCATCATGTCGCTGGTGGTCTGCACGCTGCTCTATGTCGGCGTTGCCGTCGTACTGCTCGGCATGATGAAGTACACGACCTTCGTTTCCGGAGAAGCCGCCGAAGCCCCCGTGGCCTACGCCATGAAGTATCTGGGAGTGCACCCGCTGTTCCGGTCGGTGATCGTAATTGGCGCGCTGACGGGGATGATCTCTTCGTTGCTGGTCTTCCAGTACGGGCAGGCACGCATCTGGTACGCCATGTCGCGCGACGGCTTGCTGCCGAAGCTGTTCTCCACGGTACACCCGAAATTTAAGACGCCGCACATTTCCACCTGGATCGCCTGTTTCGCCGTAGGAATTCCAGCCGGCCTCGTGGACATTGGAGATGCCGCCGACCTCGCCAACATCGGGACGCTGTTTGCCTTCGTTCTGGTTTCGCTGGGAGTGATCCTTCTCCGCCGCAGGCAGCCCGATCGCAAGCGGGCGTTCCGAGTCCCGTTTGTGCCGTGGTTCCCGCTGATTTCGATCGTTCTTTGCGGCGGCCTAATGATGGGACTCACCGTCATCACATGGCTGCGCTTCGTGATCTGGCTCGGGCTGGGCCTGCTAATCTACATCTTCTACAGCCGCCACCGAAGCGAGTTCGCCAAGAAATAGCGCCCTGTCATCCTGAACGAAGCAGGCCGATTCGCCTAAGCGAATCGGCCTGCGTAGTGAAGGATCTCTGTACTCCCGATCGCCACCGAGGACCTCAAAGGGAGTTCTCACTAATCAGCCGTCCGTGTGTTACTTCGCCCAGACCCCCGCCAGAAACAAATATCGCTCCCGCAAATCATCCTTATGCGCGCCAGCCCTCGCATCTAGGAACATCACCGGCCATCCTTCTGCTGCTGAATACACAGGCCACTTCGGCAGACCCGGTCCATTTGGGTCGCCGCTGCGCGCGAAGTTCGCCCAATACTTCTGCATCTCTGCGCTGAGGTGACGGTCCTCCGGTCTCCACGCGATCCCGGCTTTGGAATCGAGTTGTCCGAATACATACTCAATCTCCGACGAGTGATACGCGCCCATCTGCGGGCCCTTCGGATCCGATGGAAGCCCGAGGTCGAAGCGGAAACGATAGATCGGCTGTTTACCGGTCTTGGCCTGCGATTCCATCCACTCCCAGGTAGAGAAGGCGATAAAGCGGTCCCCCGCGAAATCCTCCGCCGAACGCAGCGCATGTTGGTCGGTGTCGGCGGGATAGAGTCGCAGGAACTCTGCCGCCTTCTCGCCAAACTCTTTTTGCGCCGTAGCTTTCAGGCTGTCAGCGGTCGGCTTTTGCGGAGAGGAAGCAATCTCGAAGCTGCCTTCGTCGTGGTTCCATCCCGCCAGCAGCGGCACGTCGTTCTGTTTTCCCGCCGCAAAGACGGCGGGCACCGGTTCCGGCAGAAAATATCCGTCCACGTCCGGGCCGAAATCAAAGCCTTGGGACTGTGGCGGCGCGAAGGCATCGAGCAGTTTCTGTGCCGGGACGGCCCGCAACTCGGCCAGCGTGCTCACTCCCAGTTTCGTGCTGACGGCCTTTGCGTCTTGCTCTTCCCGCACCGACCGCGGCTCGAACGACAGACCTCCGCTGAAGAACGCTCCACCGCTCTCTCCAATTGCCTTCTGGAACAGGCCCTTGGCAAGGGGCGAGGCCATTTGCGCGCTCACGGAAAACGATCCGGCGCTCTCCCCGAAGATGGTGACATTCCCCGGATCGCCACCGAACGCAGCAATGTTGTCATGTACCCACTGCAGCGCAGCCACCTGATCGAGCAAGCCGTAGTTGCCGGCAGCATTCCGCCCCGACTCCTTCACAAGTTCCGGATGCACAAAAAATCCGAAAACTCCCAACCGATAATTCATGCTCACCACGATCACGCCCTGCTGCGCCAGAGTTGTGCCATCCTGCCGCGCCTCGGAAGTCGACCCCGCGACGAAGCCTCCGCCATAAATCCAAACCATCACCGGCAGCTTCGCCACTGAGGTTTTCGCCGGAACCCATACGTTCAGAAACAGGCAGTCCTCGCTCCCTCCGGCATCGCGAAAGTTCATGTCGCCAAACACTTTTCCCTGCATACAATGCGTACCGAACTCCGTGGCCTTGCGTACCCCGGTCCATTTCGCCGTGGCTGAGGGGGGCTTCCAGCGCAGATCGCCCACCGGCGAGGCGGCGTACGGAATTCCGAGAAACACGCGGACCTCCCCATCTTCTCTGCCCTCGACCATGCCTGAACCGGTTTTCACTTGCGGCGCAGACGACGCCCCAAACAAGGCTAACGGCACGGCTAATAGTGCCCACACTAACAGCGACGTGCGGGCCCGCTTCTTGTTCATATGCTCTCCTTAGGCCTGAGATAAGAACACCGGATTGTAACGGAAAATCTCTGTATGAAGATCGCGGCTCCCTCGCAAATCCTGCGCCAAGAATCTACAATCAGACGGATGACTTCCGTGCCGCTCCGCCCGCCCAATGCTTTCATCCGTCAACTCCCCAAGGCGGAACTGCATCTGCACCTCGAGGGCGCGGTCGAACCCGCGACTCTGCTCGAACTCCGCAAACTCCACGGCGACTACGCCACCCTCGCCGAGGTCGAAGCCCTGTACGGCTACACCGATTTCCAAAGTTTCCTGATGGCTTTCAAGGCAGTCAGCGCGCACCTGCGCGGCCCGGACGACTACGAACTCATAACCTACCGTCTGATGCAGCGGTTGAAAGAAGAGAACGTGCTGCACGCGGAGGCCTATGTTGCGGTAGGCGTCTGCCTCTATCGCAAGCAGGATTTCGCCACCATCTTCGAGGGTCTCGAGCGCGGCCGCGCCCGCGGCGCGCGCGATTTCGGTGTGTCGCTGCTCTGGATCTTCGACGCCACCCGCCACTTCGGAATCGAGGAAGCACAAAAAGTTTTCGAGCTCGCGGCGCGCTACCGGGATCGCCACGTAGTCGGGGTCGGCCTTGGTGGCGACGAACAAAAAGCCCCGCCTGAACTTTTCCGCAGCGTCTACGCCTACGCCGCCGACCATGATTTACGCCTGACAGCGCACGCAGGCGAGACCGGCCCACCGGAATCCATCTGGGGAGCGCTGAACCTGCACGCCGAGCGGATTGGTCACGGCTTCACTGCCGGCCAGGACGCCGACCTGATCGAAGAGCTCGCCCAGCGTCAGATTCCGGTCGAGCTCTGCATCACCAGCAACCTCCGCACCGGGGTGTGCAAGTCGATTGCCGAGCATCCGACGAAGAACTATTTCGACCAGGGCCTTATGATCACGCTCAACACCGACGACCCGGCATTGTTCGGCACCACGCTTTCGCGGGAATACCAGCTTGCCCAGGAAACGTTCGGATTCACCGACGAGCACCTCCGCGAATTAGCTCGCAACTCGTTCGAAGCATCCTTCCTGCCCCCAGAAAAAAAGCTCGAGCTCCTGAGCCTTTTCGACGCCGCCGCCGCAAGGTGAGCAGCGATCCAAAAAATCACGTAGGGACAGCCGCCTGGGCTGTCCCGGCTAGGAGCCCGGCCATCCTCACTCAACGGATGATGTAAAATCGCAGGCGATCCCCCGCATCTTGCCTTAACTAAGAACTGAGAACTGGCAACTGAGAAAAGTCCATGTCCCTCCGCCCCGTCCTCCAACTCGGCAACCCAGTCCTGAGGCAAAAGTCCGTCAGGGTTGAAGACCCGACGGCCCGCGAGATCCACGATCTAGTCCACGACCTCGCCGACACGCTCGCTCACTGGCGCTCCATTACCGGCTTCGGCCGCGGCATCGCCGCTCCCCAACTCGGCGAGTTGCAGCGCGTCATTTATCTCAAACTCCCACGAGCCGAGCCTTGGCCGCTGATTAACCCGGAAATCATCGAATCGAGCGAAGAAAAGATCATTGTCTGGGACGCCTGCCTGAGTTTCCTCTCGATCTTCATGCAGGTCGAACGCCGCCGCCGAGTGACGGTGCGCTATCAGACTCTGAATGGCGAAACCCTCGAATTCGAAGCGGGTGACGATCGCAATCTTTCCGAACTCCTGCAGCACGAAATCGATCACCTCGACGGCATCCTCTCTATCGACCGAGTCGTCGATGTCAAAACCATCTGCACGCGCGAAGAATTCGAAAAGCGTTACCGCGACGCGAGCCCCTACGCGGTCACTCCAGCTACAATCAAAAGCTGAACCGGTGTTAGGTCTTAGGCCCTAGGATTAGGTTTCAGAGGTCGGGAATCTGTCCTAGCCGCAGCCGAACACCGAAGGCCTAAGACCTAACACCAAACTGGCAACTGATGTTACACATCGGCATCGTCGCATCCAGCGCGGAAGGCGCCGCGCTCTGCTATCGCACCATCTGCGTAGAGGGCGCGGACTTGCTCGGTCCCTACAATCATCCCGAAGTATCGATGCACGGCCATCCCTTCGTCCTATACAAGGACCGCATTGACGCAAAGGATTGGGCCGGCGTCGCAGAACTCATGCTCTCCTCCGCCGAAAAGTTGGCCAAGGCCGGCGCCGACTTCTTCATCGCTCCCGTCAACACCGTGCACCAGGCTTTCGATTTGGTTGAGCACCGCTCTCCTCGCCCCTGGCTGCACATCGCGGTTGAAGTCGCCAATGAAGCCAAGCGCCACGGTTACAAACGCCTCGGAGTACTCGGTACGCGCTCGCTGATGGACGGCCCGGTCTACCGCGACACGCTGAAAGCCACCGGCATCGAGCAGCGCGTGCCGGGTGCGGACCAGCGCGAGCGCATCCACCGGATCATCTTCGACGAACTGGTCCACGGAACTTTCTTGCCTCGCACTCAGGCCTATTTCACAGAAGTGATTCGCGGCCTGAAAGATGACGGCTGCGACGCGGTAGCACTGGCCTGCACTGAAATTCCGCTGCTCATGACGCCGGAATCCTCCCCGCTGCCTATGCTGGATTCCACGCGCATTCTGGCGAGAGCCGCTCTGCGCAAAGCCGTAGAGGGTTAACGTTCTATGTGGGGCACGGTCGAGAACGTCGGCGGCGCTGAGTTCAATGCCGTGCAGGTCGAAATCAAGGACGCTGCGTAGTGGAAAAGCGCCACGAACTCAAATTTCGCTTGCTTCCTGGCCCCTATGCCATCGTGCGCCTCGCCCCCGACGTGCCTGTCCCCGATTGGGCGACTAAGGGCGACTTCACCTCGATCACCCGCACCGACGACGAACTCTCCGTAGTCTGCCCATCCGCCAATCTTCCGGCGGATGTGCATTCGTCGCACCGATGGGTCTGCCTGAAACTCGAAGGCCCGTTCCCGTTCTCGCAAACCGGTGTACTGCTTTCCTTCATCGACCCGCTCTCAAGGAACGATATTCCCATCTTCGCCGTCTCTACCTACGACACGGACTATGTGCTGATCCAGGAAGAGTTCATCTGGGCGCTCGACGTTCTGCGCGCAGCCGGTCATGAGCTGTTGCCGAGGGATCAATCCGGGGGCAAACAACTCGAGAATGCCTGAGCGGCGCGGGCTAATCATGCTGGCCATGATGGTATTTTTGTCTCTCTCGCGACTTGGATCGTGTCGCGCCTGGAGAAACGCACGCTCGACGAGTACGGGTTGAGTCGTCAAAGACGCGTCGTGCTTGGGATGCAATTGATGATTATTGATTGTTGATTGAAAACCTACTCCGCATAAACCGTCAGATTTTCAATCAACAATCACAATTCGACAATCAAGTATTTCCTATGCCGCCAGAATTCCCGTCAGCGCACCTTCTAGTTCCAGCAGCTTCCGCTTCACGTCGAGGCCACCGCCGTAACCACACAGCGTCCCGTCCGACCCGATCACGCGATGGCAGGGGACGACAATCGCCACCGGGTTGCGGTTGTTCGCCATCCCCACCGCGCGAAAACCTTGAGGCTTGCCCACCGCACGCGCAATATCGCCGTAGCTGCGAGTCTCGCCATAGGGAATGACCCGCAGAGCTCGCCAGCATGCCAGCTGAAAGTCTGTGCCGCGCAGGTCGAGCGCGAAGCTGAACTCGCGCCTCTCGCCCGCGAAATATTCCTCCAGTTCCCGCACGTACGCCCGCATCACCTTCACAGATTCCTCGAAGCGCACGCCCCGGTTCTCCGCCCGTAAATCGCGCGGATTTGGACGAATTGTCTGCTGGCCGGGAAGGCGCGCATCGAACTCCAGCGCTACCAATCCCAGATCGGAAGCAGCCATGAACAATGGTCCTACAGGTGACATAACCGTCGTAGAATGAAGTGTTTCCATAGAAATCACTCAGCCGTAGCACTGCCCGCCGCGCCCATAACCCTAACACAGGCGCTGAACCCCGGCTGCGCGGAATTGCCTAACTGGTTGACAGAACCGCCTTTTTCGACGAGAGTGTCTCGTTGCAATTCGCGCTCGGAAAAAACTCAGCGTTGAAAAAAGCCCTCATCGTTCTTGCCGCCGTCGTGCTGGCACCCGTGCTCGTGGTCAGCCTGGTAGTCTTCGCGGCCGGCGACTGGCGCACCATCGGCCAGACTGAAGCCGGCGATAAAGTGTCCGTCAGCTCCATCCGCATCCTCAAGAACAATCAGCGGATCGCTCTGGTTCGCGTCGAATTCAAAGAACCGGTAAAACTTCCACAAGGCGGACCCTTCGTCGAAATGCGTGCGCGCGTGCGTTTCAATTGCGCCAGCGGCGCTGCCACTCCTACGACCGAATGGTTCTACTCCCGCGACCACAGCGGACGCTTCGTGGTCAGCAAGAAAGCCACCCATGACGAGCAGTTCGGCAAGAACCCCGAAGGCGACTTCGTCGCCCTAGTCAGCAAGAACGTCTGCAGCCAAACCAAGTAGCCTCCTCGCCACTCATTTCTTCACCGCAAACGCCACGTAAACCCCGCCCGACTTCGACTTCAGATCTTTTCCTCCTCCCGCCGCGATCACCACAAACTGCCGCCCGTGCACCTCATATGTCGCTGGAGTTGCATTCCCCGCAAACGGCAGCGTGGTCTCCCACAGCAGCGCCCCGGTAGCCTTATCGAACGCGCGAAACTTCTTGTCGAAGTTCGTAGCCCCGATAAAGACCAGACCACCCGCCGTTACAATCGGCCCGCCATAGTTCTCCGTGCCCGTGTTTTTCTGTCCTTTAGCGGCCAGTTCTGGATATTCGCCCAGCGGAATCTTCCACACATATTCGCCGGTATTGAGATTGATGGCGTTCAATGTCCCCCACGGCGGCGCAACCGCGGGATATCCATCCGGTTCCAGAAACTTGCGGTATCCCGTAAAGTGATATTTCATGGTCACAGGTACCGGCTCAGATGTCACAACTTCCTTACTGTCACCTCCCACCAAATACGACAACAGGCCGAAGACTTGATCGTCGGCCAAATTGGAAAAGCCTGGCATCCGTCCCTTGCCGTTCCTGATGGTCGCCGCAATCTCAGCCGCTGGCCGCCGATCGCCCACACCCACGAGCGAAGGAATCGACGGGGGCGATCCCGCCATTTTTTCTCCGTGGCAAACTGCGCACTGGCTCATGTACAGAGCTTTGGGACTGTTCTCAGCAGTATTTTCCGCGAGCGCGCCCGTCCAGGCCAAGTCGTTCGCGTTGACGTAGAGAATTCCCGTGTGTGGGTCGACTGCGGCCCCGCCCCACTCGGCCCCGCCATCGAATCCGGGAAATATGATCGTATCTTTCCCCACGCCGAAGGGAACAAACTGCCCTTCGCTGCGAAAGCTGCGGAACTTCTCGACCGCCCACTGATGCACCTCCGGCGTGCGCTGGCTCAGAAGGTTCTCGGTCAGTAGTTGCCGTGCAAAGGGCGCCGGTTTCGCAGGCAGACATTGTTGCGCCGCGGCCACTTCTCCCGGTACATCGCTCGGCGGATAGCTTCGGCACTCAATCGGAAACAGCGGCTTCCCGTTTGTGCGGTCGAACAAAAACACGAAGCCCTGCTTCGTCGTCTGCGCTACCGCATCCACTTTCTTGCCTTCGCGCTCCACGGTCAAAAGCACCGGCGGAGCGGGGAAATCCCGGTCCCAAAGATCGTGCTTCACTCCCTGAAAATGCCAGATGCGCTCGCCCGTCTGGGCGTTCAAGGCAATCAAGCAATTGGCAAACAGATCATCCCCAACCCGGTCCGCCCCAAAGAAATCAAATGCCGCCGAACCCGTCGGAACATAAACGATCCCTCGCTCCGTATCCACGGTCATCCCCGTCCAGTTATTGGCCGCGCCACTCGTTTTCCACGTCTCCTTCGGCCAGGTGTCGTAGCCAAACTCGCCCGGGTGGGGAATCGTATGAAAGGACCAGCGCAACTTTCCGCTGCGCACGTCATAAGCCCGCACATCGCCGGGAGACGCCGGCCAGGTCTCCGCTTCACGCCCTCCCACGATCATCAGGTCCTTGTAAATCACCGCCGGACTGGTCATATAAATGGACTGCTGCGCCGGGTCGCGCCCCAAATCTTCGCGCAAATCGATACGTCCGTCTCTTCCGAAACTCGCAATGGCTTTGCCCGTGGTTGCATCGAGCGCATAAACGAAGTTCATCACCGCGACCAGAATCCGGCGGGCTTTATTTAGGCCTTCGCCGTCGGACCAGTAAGCCAGCCCCCTATCCGGTTGCGTCCCAAGAATTCCGGAGTCAAATTTCCACAGCAACTTTCCGGTAGCCGCATTCAAGGCAAAAACTTTCTGCGATGGAGTCAGCCCATACAGTATTCCCTCGACCACAATTGGACTGGTCTGCAGCCCGCCGGCCTCCTCGGTGTCAAACGTCCAGGCAACCCGGAGTCGCTTCACATTCTTGCGACTGATCTGCGTCAGGCTGGAAAAATGACTATTCTCCGGCGTCCCGCCATAAATCGGCCAATCGCGACTCTCTTTTTTGTCGGGCGCTTTTCGTGTGGACGATGGCGTTCCCCCCATCGCTGCCGCCATCGCCAATGACACCACGAGAAAAATGGCCGCAAATCTCATTCGTACTCCGCTTCCATCACCACCGAATATTCCAGCCGGCTGATTGTAGAACAAGCCGGAAGCCTTCTCGAAGCACGAGCCAATTCCATATTCTTCACAGCTTTGGCACCTCCGTAACCTCCCCACTACTTCCACGCATCTCGCTTTCGGCTTATGCTGGTAGAGAGATCGGCCGACACGGCACCGATTCAACCCACCCTGGTATGGATTCACTTCGACTTTATGGGCTAGTGACGGGCGGCGTCGCATTGCTCGCGGCGTATGCGCTTCTGCGACGCAAGCCCAAGACGCCCGACGACCTGGAGCGCGAACGCAGGGCGTGGCTTGAGGGTACAGGCCGCATCACCGACGGTACTGTGATTGATGTGCAGGAACTGGCCGCAGCCAACAACTATCACGCTGCCACCATGTTGATCTACAAGTACGACGTGGCTGGGGTATCCTACGAGTGTTCCCAGGATGTCACCTACCTGCGGCACTGGATCAATCTCCATTCCTGCCGTCTCGGACTGCCCACTTCGGTGAAATATGATCCGCAGAATCCTGGCAATTCGCTGGTTGTCTCGGAAAACTGGATGGGATTGCGGCAGTAGCCTACTGCCAACTCAAGTGCATGGCCGTGTTGTGTTTGTCGAAGGTGACCTGCAGAGACTTCTCGCCGCCGCCGATGAATTCGGCCGTAACCGTTTTGGAGAGATCAATCGTCTCATCGGCCGATAATGCCCTCACGCGAAGCGCATGTCTTCCTGCAGGAATCCTCAGCGTCTCCGCGTCCACGCCCCGTACTCCGTTGAACACGACCATCCGTTTCTGGGGACCTCCGTGCAAGGGTCGTGTCAACGCAAGCCGGTCATCGACCCAAACAAAAAGAGTGGCATCTTTGAACTGGTGTCGCACCGCTATGTCGAGATTCGAAAGTGGTACGACGATTTCTGGCCCCGTGGTCGAGACCGGAAGCGGTGAAACCGGGCGGCGAACTTTCCGCAGCTTTGACTTGGCGGCCGCGGGCAGTACCCCGGCGCTGCGCGGCTCACTGGCCGGTGCTGAACTCGGCTGGACGCTTTCCATACTCGGAACTGCCGGGGTGCTGGCAGCCACATTGAGCGCATTCACCCCCAGTTTTGGAGAAATCACCAATACCTTCGACTGGATCCCGGCAATGAGCAGGAGCACCAGCGCAGCCGCGCCCAATATCAGATTCCGGAGCGGCGCTTTCTGAATCGCGTTACGGACTAACCTCTCTATCCGATCCATCTCCGCCGCTGGATGCGTCCCGGAGGGGCGCTGCCCAGTTTTCCTGGTGTGCGTCCCCGTAGATTTGTTCCCGGTCGACATTATTGCCCGCAGCGACGTCGTGGTCGAGCCCACTTCGAATATTTGTTGCAACTGGCGTACATCCTCGGCGAACGCTGCGCCAGTCTGGTAGCGCTGCTCCGGATCCTTCGCCATGGCACGCGAGATCACCTCATCCAGTTCCTGAGGCAAGGTCAGGTCAAAGGCGGTCGCCGCCACGGGCTCACGGTTTGCCACCTTGAAGCACACCGTTGTCGCGCTGTTCCCCTGAAACGGAGAATGACCCGTGACCATGGCATACAAAATAACGCCCAGCGAGAATAGATCCGAGCGCCCATCCACTCCTTCGCCGCTCAGTTGCTCCGGTGCCATATAGGCGGGAGTTCCCATCACCCGCCCGGGCAGGGTGAAGTGGGCCACGTTCAGCTTCGCGATGCCGAAATCGGCGATTTTGGCGTGGCCGTCCTCCGTCACCAGAATGTTTCCGGGCTTGATGTCGCGATGGACCACGCCCTGTGCGTGAGCATAGTCGAGCGCTTCGGCAATCTCTTCCGCAAGTTGCAAGGCCTTCGGCAGCGGAAGTTTCTTCTCGCGCGCCAGAACCCGATTCAGGGACTCGCCCGCAACGTACTCCAGCACGATGTAGGGGTCCTGGTTTTCGGGATTTTCCCCCACGTCAAAAATTGAAACAATCGCGGCGTGATGCAGTCGTCCCGCGGCCTGCGCCTCATTCATAAACCGCATGCGAAATTCGGCTTCCTCTTCCCGATCCTGCCCCCACATGGAAACGGTTTTCACCGCGACCAGACGTTCGATCTGCGGGTCCCGGGCCTTGTACACCACACCCATGGCTCCGCGGCCCAATTCAGCCACGATCTCGTACCGGCCAAACCGCTTACCTTCCGGATTTTCCATGTAGTCCTTGAGCCGCAGCTTCGGATCGGCCACGGAATTGGGGGAGAGGTTCCTACATGTTAGCGCCACTAGCACCGTGATTCCGCACTCTGTTTGCCGTGATCCATTACCCCGGTAACAGCTTAATAATGCCTGGCCGAAGCGACCGTAGTCGCTCGCGACGGCGGTCCGTGGCCACTGCGATCACGGCCTCCTGTGACTTCGGGCACTTCTTCGTTGCTCTCAAATTCCTCGCCGATGACCTTGTCCGCGATCCACAGGCATACTAGCGCTTCCGGCGCGGAGCCCGCGCCACGTCGGTTATCCGGTCTGGGCCAGAGACAGCAAATCTATTTATATTGAGCGCTTCCACGCCGCCGAGCCTTCCATGCACAAGCTTAAGCTCGGCGAATCTCAATCCGAGCCCTTCCTTTCCTGGAACGGACTCCATCGCTCCGGAGGTGTTTTGGGGAACCTGGTCGGGTCTGGCGCCAGACGGAAGCGTGCTCGCGGTGCGCGACGCCAGCTCACACGAAATCTACGCCATCGATTTGCAACTACCGTAGAACAATGTCGAGTCGATGTCGGACGGGAGGGGACGCCAGCGCAGCCTGCTGAAGTGCCGCAGAGGACTGAGCTGAAAGCTGATGGCTGAGAGCTTTTTTAGCTTCCTGCGGTGAAGCCGCCGTTGTGCGCGACGGTCATGCGGAGATACTTATAAGGATTTACCGGGGTATCGTTGATGCGGACTTCGTAGTGAAGATGCGGTCCGGTCGAGCGTCCGCTCTCTCCCACATAGCCAATCACGTCACCGCGATGCACTGCCTGCCCAGCCGTAACCGCGTACCCTGAAAGGTGTCCGTAGCGTGTGCTGATGCCGTTGCCGTGATCAATCATGATCGCCTTGCCATAGCCACCCATGATCTCGCTGAAGGTCACCCTTCCGTCCGCGGGGGCAATGACCGGCGCGCCATAGCTGCTGCCAATATCCACGCCGCTGTGGAAGGCGCCTTCTCCGTTGAACGGATCAATCCGCTCTCCGAAGCTGCCCGTCACCTGGCCTTCCACCGGCCAGAGGTTGGGGGCAGAGTTTGCTTTGAACCAGTCTGCCGTCGTGGCATTGCGCGTCAGGCCCATGGTCAGGCCGACCATCGTCGCCCCAGTCAGAGCTGAAGTCCGCAAGGCATGCAATTGGTCCAGCGACGAACTTACGTCGGCATCCTGAATCTGCTCGGCGGTCGCTGTCACTAGCGTAGGCTGCGCCTTCAACCCGTAGAGGGCCGAAACTTCCCCGGCGATCGAGCCCAGCGATGCCACCTGCACGTCGCGCTCCTTGGCCACCTGCTCCAGGCGCGAATAGTTGTCCTTGAGCTGATCTTTTTCCGTCCGCAGTTGGTTATAG
>CABECM010000590.1_pt1 | contig 12936 bp, 7 predicted proteins | sample 3422391 | NCBI WGS metagenome assembly CABECM01 (sample SAMEA5534327, study PRJEB31848) | metagenome | biome: tundra; feature: field; material: soil | place: USA | collected 2013-05 | depth 0.15 m
GTTCCGGACTCAGTTCCTGCACCTTCGCCGGGTTCATGTTCCGCGGATTGCAGCCACGTAATCGCTCTCCGTATGACTTCGTCACTCCTCGCGCCGTATTGATCAACGACGTCCGCGTTCGCACCAAACCCGCTCGCGCCCGGATCGCCATCAGATCCGCTTGTGCCTGGGCACTGCGATGTTTCACCGGCGCCAATAACTGCGGATCAATCCGCACCAGTCGGGCCAGGGTTCGGGCATCCAGCCGATCATCCTTTTTTCGACTCTCTCCGATCAAGCGCACATTGCGCGCATGCGCCACGATCACTTCCTGCCCCAGTTCACTCAATACCCGACTCACCCAGGGCGAGTGCGTCCCCGTTTCCAACGCCATCCGACTGCGTGCCATCCCACCGAAAACTTCCTTCATGGCCTTCGGCGTAGTCGCCACTTTCTGTTCCAGAACTACTTCTCCCGTCTCATCCAGAACGCAGTACCAACTCCATCGGTCTCCCAGATCCAGCCCGATCGTCAGTTTCTGACTTACAACTTTTTCAACCTTCTTTGCCGTCACAGTGCTAATCTTTTTCATTGCCGGTCTCCTTTATCTCCTTGCGCCTCGAGCGCGTCGATAACTTGGGAGCTTATCGCATCCCGCCGGAGACCGGCATTCTCATCCCATCTGATTTCAGCAACTATCGGTAAACAGTAAGCGACGGGGAGGAATTTTCCCAGCTATTGCAACTTCGTGTACTCCGCTTGGACTTCCTTCAGAAGAGTGCAGTGGTGAGATAGGCCGTGACATTAGTGATTTTTGGGGTCTAATTGTCCGGCACGAACACTGAAACTCAGGTGTGCGGATGGATTCTTTCTTCGTTAGGCGGCACTCTTATCCGCCTCTCGGGTCAATTCCACGCCGGTGAGACCAACCTCCAGAGATGACTCGTTGAGGTCTGCACTGTTCGCGACTCGGCGCAGTGCCCCCGAAATACGCTCCACCGCCTCGCACCTGATGCGTTGCTGCTTGTCTGGATCAGGGAGATACGAAGCCATTGTCATCTGGGTGATTGCATTCCAAATGTGATGGTTCAAGAAGGTGAGTTCCCGCGCTTGTCGGATCGATCGTTTGCGACGTTGTTCAAGGACGATCATCAGCAAGAAGGTGACTATGACCACTTGCCCGACGCCCCCTATAGCGGCTGCTATATGCCACGGAATTTGCAGATAGCGCGACAAGGCAAACAGTGCGATACCCACAGAGGCAACCAGCGCACCAACCACGGTTGCGATAATCAGGGAGTCGAACAAAGAGGCCGAACGAAACCGAGACCGCCATGGCTCGTAGGCGTGAGCCAGATCATGCTGATAGGCTTTCATGACGAACCCTCCCGCCACGCAACGTGCCTATGAGCTTATGCTACCACCTCTGCCATTCGCATTCGCCTAATCTTGCCGGGGGAACATGGGTGATTACCCGCTAAGGCTGGTCAACTGTCGAAACATCGCCATTACACTCATCATCCCTGTTCTGGGTGCTCTAGCCTAACCTCTCCCGCGCCGTGAAGTTTGAGGCAACTGCTTGGCGAGCCGGTTTGAATTGGACCGTAATGGACCGTACTCGGCTGCTAAGCGCATGCAAAGCTTCATTCGAACGTATCCCTGTGGTCGCTGCTGATAGGCGGAATCAATCTCGTCACCTTGAGACTCTGCTCCGGACGGGATCCTCAAACTGGATGCCCAAAACCACTGAGGATTTCGTGGCGCGAAGATTCAGCAATTGCTGTCCGCGCGAGGACAGATTCTTGTTTCCAGAATGAAGACACCCAGTCTAGTTCGGAGGCTTGGCACAGAAAACGTACGCGGAGCCGTATTTTTCCACATCGAAATGGCCACGCTGATTGTCGTTCCCCCGACTATCGACTGCGCCGATCATAGGGATGTCCCTGTCTCCATCATTCCTACCGTGCCTCGCTGGTGAACTGAACTCTAGAACGTGATTCTAAGCGCGAACTGCAGGACTCGAGGCATGTGAGCTCCGGTCGAGAAAAAGAAGTTCGTTGTGCTCACATAGGGGTTCACACCCGACCACTGCGTGTGGTTGAAAACGTTGAATGCCTCGGCGCGGAACTGAACCTGTACCTTCTCCTTGGGTTTGAAGATCTTGTATATCGACATGTCGAAGTTCGTACGGTGGGGATTGTTCAGACTATTCCTTCCGGAGTTGCCAAAGGTTAAGCCCTGAGTCTGGGTATACGCGGCGCAGTTGAAAAGCGGCACCCCTTTCGTACCATCCCCCAGAGGTGGGCAGTTGAGGGACGCGTGAGGGTCGCCGATCCGATCGGCGTACGAACCGATTCCCGTCGTGCCATCGGCCACGCCGGCACTGTCGCCGTAAACGCCGTTGACAACGGAGAAAGGGGTCCCGGACTGCGAAGTCATGATGCCGTTGTACTGCCAGCCCCCCAGGAAGTTGTTTGAAAGTCCTTTGCCACGAAAGAAGGGCAGGTCGTAAGTCCAGGCCACGGTCAGAATATGCCGCTGGTCGTAGTTAGAGCTGGCGTAGTTTTGGTGAAGGTTGTAGGAGTTCACGAAGTTGCTGTCCGTGGCGTCCGAGGAATCATCGAGCGAATGGCTGTAGGTGTACGCGACATCAAGGGTGAGCGCGCCGCTGGTCTTGCGCAACGAGAATTGCAGCGCGTTGTAGTTGGAGTTTGCCGTGGGCTCGACGCGCTGAATGGAGCTCAGACCGGGGTAGTTCGTCCGGAAGAAGTCCGGGTTGTTTCCGCAAGCGACATATAGATTGACCGCCGGCCCGGAGGGGAGGCCGCCGGGAGAGGACGGGGGGGTGTACGGAACGGGCGCTCCGTAAGAAGTCACAGCGTTCATGGGAACGCCGTAAGCATCAACCGTCACGTTAGGCTGAGCGCCGCCCTGACCCCAGCTGCAATCGAAATCCGTTATCGGCTGGCCGGGTTGATATGGGTTCTGCGAAGCCGGCGTCGGCAACAGTTGGTTGAGTTCGTGTTGCAGGGTAAGGTGAGTCCCCTTGGCGCCAACATAGGCCAGAGTTGCCACGGTGTTGTGGATGAGGTCGCGCTGTATATCCAGGTGCCACTGCTGAACATAGGGCCAGACCGCGCGGTCAGGAATGGAAGTGGTCGATAGCGGGAACAGCAGTCCCAGTCCACCAACATTGTTGTAAGCGGTGACGTTGTACTGAGTGGGGGTTTCCACGATCGGCGGCGTACCCTCTAGGTTTTCGGCGTTGCCTTCCGACCCGTTGGTGTGCTCGAAGAAAATTCCGTATCCGCCGCGCACCGCCATTTTGCCATTCCCTTGAGGATCCCACGAGAACCCCAGGCGTGGCGCTGGATCGAACAAGTGACCTTTCAAACAACCACGGGGAATACCGCCAACGCCGCACTGGACCATGCCGTCGAAAGGATTCCCGGTTCCGGGAATGAGCGCTCCCTGTTGCCCCGTCACACTGCCGTCGATGTCGAGCTGAGGAGCGGAGGCTGGATCGTATGCGGAAGGCCGCCAGTTCGAAATCAGGTGGTTCTTTTCCCAGAACGTCCCGAACAGGCTGACGCGCAGGCCAAGATTCAAGGTGAGATTCTTGCGGATGTGGTAGTCGTCCTGGAAGTAGGGCTCGAAGATCTTGAAGTTGATGTGATATTTCGGCTGGGCGCTGGCCTGGGAAAAGCTGGCGATGTTTCCCATCAACAGGTCGGCGAAGGCATTCCCGGTGGAAACCGGGGCGGTGCTGTCGAACACCAAATCTCCGCCGAGATCGGTATACGCCATCTCATTTTTTTCGGCATTCATGAGGTAGCCGCCGAAGACCAGCTTGTGTTTGCCCAGACTCTTGGTGACGTTGTCACGATAAGTGAACGTGGGATTCGAGTTTTCCCACGGGAAGGCGGTGGGGCCCTCGCAGAATCCTCCGCCATAGACTCCCGCGGTAGAGAGACAAAAGCCCGGCAGCTTGCCGCCGAAGTCCGGGAACAGGCCGGGCATGGTGAAGCCACTCGTGCGCGTCCAGACTGAGGGGTTGGTGTTGATCTGCTTGATGTGGTCCGTGGTGTAGCTGGCTACGAACTCGTTGAGCAGGGTGGGAGAAGCCGTTGCCGTCAGCCGGGCGACCATCTCCACTCCGGGACCGATGAAGTGCGTACCGATGGTGGGAAAGCTCTCGCTGCCCCAGGTGACGGTAGCTTTCGTCGTATCCCAGGAATCGTGAATCACCCGGAAAGTGAAACGGAGCTTTGAATTGAAGTCGTGGTCGAGACGAATCAGGTCCTCTCGCCAGTGCGTCGGCTGGCCCACGGCCGCGGCAAAGACGGACTGTGCGCCCGAGCCCTGATTCGGCTCCGGGATCATGTTCAACAGAAACTGCGCATTGGCATCAATCGACGGCAACTGGTTGTTGTTAAACGGATTGCCGGTGTTGGGATCGAAGGGACAGTCGGTTGGGTTCGCAACGTTGCAAACGTCGTTGAAATCGCCCTGGCGATTCGCCATCGAGGGCACGAAACTATAAAAGTTGTACGGAACATTCTCCCGACGCCAGTTCTGCAACCAGAAGAAAAATGTGCGGTTCTTCCAGATGGGCCCACCGATGCTATAGCCGAAGTCGTGCTTCTTGTAGCCTGCTTTCGGAGTTCCGGGGACATCAAAATAGTTGTGCGCATTGAAGGCTTCGTTCCGAGCAAATTCCCACAGTGAGCCGTGGAACTGGTTGGTCCCCGACTTGGTTTCTACCTCGACGGTGCCCGAGCCGTTCTTACCATATTGCGCGCCGTAGTTGGAGGTTAACACCTGGACTTCGTCAATGGCTTCCACGCTGGGGTATACGTTCAGCGAAAAGTTGCTGCCATTGTCCATCATGTCGCCGCCGTCCACTTCCCAATTGTTGTATTCGGTGCGGCCTCCGTTGACGCTGTAGCTGATACTGCCTTCGACTCCGACGACGCCTTCATCCTGTCCGGTTTGGTTGCTCACCCCGGGGACAAGGGTAATGAGTTGAGTGAAGTTGCGGCCGTTGAGCTGGAGTTGCCTCAGCTCTTTGCCGGTGATGGTGCCGCCTATTTCCGACGATTGCGTATTCACCTGGGCTAGGCCCTCGCCGTGGACGGTCACTTCCTCACGAATGTTTCCCACCTGCATCGTAACGTCGATGCGGGCGTCCTGCGCGACTCGGAGGATCACGCCGTTGGCTTGATACTTGCGGAATCCGGCGACCGACACGGTGAGGTTGTATTGTCCAGGGGGCAGGGCGGCGGCGACGTATTCACCGGCGGAGTTCGTTTTGAGTTCGCGGATGATCCCGGTGGCTGTGTTTTTCAAGGTGACGGGAGCGCTGGGAATTACCGCACCCGTGTTGTCGCGTATCGTGCCCGTCAGAGTAGCCGTGTCTTGCCCGAAGGCGGCCGCTGAGAACATCACGACCAGTCCAAACACCAGAAAGCGCAACTGCAGAGTTTTCGTCTGCATATCTCCTCCTGTAGAACTGCCGGCCACGGTTGACTGTCTCATGGTCGGCTTCATGCCTTTCGCCAGTAAAGCCCCTTCGGGGAGGTGAGACTTTTTCGAGAGGCATTAATGCTCCACGGATGAGCACGTCATGTCAGTGACGTGGGTCACACCTGATGTGCGGTGACCGCCAAGAGCCACAAAGCCAGACAGTCAACTTGTCGTAATATCCCCATAACGCTCAAAATCCCCAACTGCGTCGGTCACTTGGTGCGTCGGGCAAAAAGGGGTAGCCGGAAGGCAGGGACGGGATGCCTGTGTCCGATACACGGAACCTTGCCAGCGGTGTCCGCAAGGTCGAGTTCAAGCTGTCACACCTGCTTACTTCCCTTCTTCTTTCCTTCTTCTTTTACACATACTACTGATGAGCAGACAGACAGCCTCGGTCGCGCGCGGGAGCAGCATAGGAGTGTACGACGTACACAAGGGTGCCCGTCGGGTTAACTAGATGGCATGACAGCATCCCGCCGCAGCAAGATGGCGACTGCCGTCGTCCTGTCACGGCCGGGCAGGCGTTTCTGGATGTATTCACGGGCTTCTCTGCGTGCGGATGATGCTGACTGCGATGTCAAGGCTGACCCGAAGCGGGACATGAAGCGGGGTTTCCTCATTTCTCTGGTGTGCCTTTATAGTAGGGAGCCGCCCACCAACGCTTGTCGCCGTCTCTGGTATCTTCCAGCGCGTACATCCGATTCAACTCAGCCTCGGCTTCATCCACAATGAAGTGCTTGCCGATGAAATCTGCCTTAGCACAGGTTATACAGCACGCCTCGATGCAGTCCGCGATGCGCACGCCGTTCCGTTCCATCCACACAGCGTACAGCTGGAAGTCGACTCGTCGTGTGTAAATCCTGGAGATTGGTCCCTGAGAATCCCGGCGTGCCAGTCCAAGTGCGATCGCCAAGTGTCGTTCGCAGCAGCCGTCTCCGCCGTCGCCACACTCTGGATAGTTTTCTAGGCACATATCGTCTCCTACGTGTGATTAGACCTGGGGCGCCTCGCTGAATGACATACCGACGACAGTCATCTGGGCCTTCAGAGCCGCGTCTGCCCTCAAATAGATCAGCGTGCTCGAGGAACTGCGGTGGCCCACGTGGTCCTGGATCGCGTTGAGGTCGTGAGTTTCCTGCCACAGCAGAATGCAGATGCTGTGCTTCAAAACGTGATAGTGCCGTTTGGCTGGATGAATGCCCGCGAGGGCAGCATATCGTTTGATGACAACGTCCATGTACTGGCGCGACCACGGAAACAATTCGGTCTCAGGGCTAGCCTTGGCGAGTTCCAGCAGGGGAGACTCGTCGAACAGGGGATCGCTGTCAATTCGCAGAGCGTGCAGAGTCGGGCGGCTCTTCTTCAGCCGCTTGACTGACACCCTGCCGTCGCAGATGTCGCGCCCACGAAGCGACCCGTGAGAGACCCTGCTCGATTCGTGTCATTGTGGTTTTTGTTCCCATGCGTCTATTGTCGCAGATTGTCGCAATATGTGGCATGATACAAAAGTGGGGGGTTGTCTGATTGATAACTGCTACCTATGGCAACAGGCCGCTACATGCTGCTACGCTGGCGGAATGAAACCTGAACGTACAGTTGTCCTCAGTTTTCGCCTTCCAGAGCGCCTAGTGAAGCGTGTGGACACTCACGCTGAGAAGGAGACCCGGACTCGGACCAACATGGTGCAAGTGCTTTTGCAGGAAGCGTTGGACGAGCGGGACAAAGAGAAGAAATAACAGACGGATTTGAATCTCGAAGGCATCGGAGCTCCCCAGTGTCTCTAGGCATGTAACTTGGCCCAGAACGACGGGTCCAAAAGCATGCGGCAGTTGCCGCCGGCTGGCTCCGGGGTCAATGGCACTAACATAACCAGCAGGTAATATTCGCTGGTTCGGCAAAAGGCCGTTTTGGTGTGGATCGTGCCCCTCGCGTGTGGCTCTACCGCCGCTCCAACCGGAATCCAAGCTTCCCACAAGCCGACTTCTGGACAACGTCGTCGGAGTCCGCGTAAAAACGTAACTTCCGGTTGGCCCGTGACTCGACCAGAATCATGACTTGCAATCTCGCGGTGGCGGTGAACGCAAAGGCCCGATCCCGTAAACGAGAGCTATTGAGTCTCGTGCAACACCTCTCCGGGTTCGCTTACTTCTTCAATTCCGCGGTAAAGTTTGTAACCACTGTGACGGATTGGCTGACCTGCTGCGCAACCCGGACCAGAAGAATTTTCTTGCCGTCGGGAGCGACGTCGTAGAAGACCTGTGGAGCGGACCAACTGCTGACGAGGGTCTCAGGAGCGCCGAATTGCAGGGCGCCGTTGGCGTCTTTCACCGGCACCGCGAAAATATTGTAGGTGCGGTCCAAGTAATAGAGTTCCTTACCGTCCTTACTCCACTGCGGCCTCGCGCCTCCGTTGGCCGAGACCTGCCACTTGCCCTGTCCGCCGCCAAAGGGCACCACATACACTTCAACCACACCGGATTCATCCGACGCGTAGGCCAGCCAATGGCCGTCCGGGGAAAGCTCTCCCTGGTTGCCACGCGGTATTACCAAGGATGGTTTGCGTTCTCCGTCGAGCGGCAGGGCCCAGATCTGCCAGCTTTCCGCCGGGTGCCGCGAATAGATGACGTACTTGCCGTCGCGCGACCAACTGTCAGCGATGATCTGCTGCTGATCGGTGGTGAGCAACAACTCTTCCGCTCCGCTGCCGTCGGAGCGCTTTCGAAAAAGTTTGAAAACGCCGTTGCGGGCGGAGGTATAGGCGATCCACTTGCCATCGGGGGACCAGACCGGGAAGGTGTTTGCTACGGGTCCGAAAGTAAGCCGGGTGCGAACCCCGCGTGCCAAATCGAGCACCCAGACGTCGTTCTCACCCGTGTCAATCTGAAGAGCAATGCGGTCGCCTTGCGGGGCGATACGGGCAAATTGCAGGTTGGTGAATTTGTCGGCGACGGTTGTGATCTGTTTCCCGTTGCGGTCCATCCAGACCAACTGCAAATCGGCCATGCCGCCACTGCCGAAGACGAGCAGACCGTCTCCCGATGCCGACGCATCCATGTGCCAGGTGCTGACGTCGTTCATGATCCCCTTGGCCACGCTCCGCGGCTCCCCGTTCAGTGTTCCTTTATCGGGATCGAAGGGTTGAGCCATCAGCAGGTCACCGCGCGCGAACAAAAGAAATCCGCTGGCGTAAACGGCGTTGGACTGAGAACGGAACAGGGGACGATTTTCGCGGCCATCGAGCGATGCGTAATAGAGCGAATTGTTGGCCGACTTGGAGGGATCGTGGTGAATGGCCATATAGAGAAAATGCTGGCCATCGGGAAGGAAAAACGGCCAGCGATGGGAAGTGTACTGATCCGCGTCGATCTTCGTGATCGGCTCTGCAGTTCCTCCGCTGACACTGACACGCATGATGGGCGCGGTCGGGGTCGGAGCGAAGACGATCACTCCGCCCGGCGCCCAGGCGCCGCCGCGGCCAAGTTGCGCCTCAGTGACCGCCTGCGACGATCCGCCGTTGAGATCAATCGTCTTCAGCTTGCTGTCGGCGAAGAATCCGAGCGAGTGGCTGTCGGGCGACCAGAAGGGAAAGATCGCATCTTGAGTGTCGGGAAGCGCATGGGCCTCCAGCGAGTTCATGGGACGAACCCAGAGCGCAGGCTTCCCGTCCGCACCGGCGGCTGTAAACGCGATGGATGCACCGTCTGGCGACAGCACCGGCGGCCCGGCAGTATCGCCGGTGAGATTGAGCGTGGTCTTATCCGGAGGATTGATGACGGTGCGGATGGACTGCACCGATTGGGCGGGACGATGGAGGAAGCCGAACATTCCGACGGCCGCACCCAGGGCAATCGCGGCCACTAGACCAGCTGCCCAACCGAGACGCTCACGCCGATGCGAGGGCGAGGCCGGCGATGCGACGACCGCAGGCGCTGACCGATCGGTCGCGACCCACTGCAGTTCGAGCTTGATGTCATGCGCCGTTTGAAAGCGCTCCTCCGGATTCTTCTGCAAACAGGTAGTCACGACGTGTTCGAAGGCAGTTGGAGTGAGCGGCTTGAGCGCGCTGATCGGATCGGGGTCTTTTTCCAGAATGGAGGATGCCAGCGAAATTTGACTCTTACCTTCAAAGGGTCGCTTTCCCGCCGCCATCTCGTAAAGCACTGCGCCAAAGGCAAAGATGTCGGAGCGGGCGTCTGCTTCCTTTCCTTCGATCTGCTCCGGCGACATGTACTGAATGGTGCCGACGATGCTGCCCGCTGTGGTTAGCGGGCTTAGCGGACTTGGTCCGCTTAACGTTTGCAGGGCAGTGAATGATGGCGGTGCCCCCGATCCAGCGCCCGTGGTCTGCAGGCCGAGCGGTTTAGCTAACCCAAAGTCCATCAGCTTTGCGCCGCCCTGGGTCAGCATGATGTTCCCCGGCTTCAGGTCACGGTGGACAATGCCTTGCCGGTGCGCCACGGCCAGCGCCTCGGCGATGGCGATCCCAATCTTGAGGATTTCGTTCATCGGCATCGCACCTTTGCGAAGCCGTTCGGCTAGAGTTTCACCTTCGAGGAACTCCATGACCAGATAATCGGTGCCGTCCTGCAAGCCGATGTCATAGAGATGGCAGATGTGGGGGTGGTTCAGCGAGGAAATGGCCCGTGCCTCGCGCTCCATACGCTGCTTGAGCTCTGGGGAAGAGGAAAGATGAGAAGCGAGAACTTTAATCGCCACGGTGCGATCAAGACGGGTGTCAAGAGCACGGTATACTTCCCCCATTCCGCCTGCGCCCAGCGGAGACTGAATTTCGTAGGGACCGAGTTTCGTGCCAGAGGTGAGGGCCATCGGTGTCGCGCTATTATAGTCTCAAGCAGAGGCATTAAAGCCGAATCGACGACTCTGGACGGGTGGTCGGCAAACCTTCCCTGATATGGTGTGACCCTGTCAACATCTTCGAATCGTTGGTGTGGTTTTTGTATTTGTCTTTCGAGGACAGGATCAGCAGCAGCCGAGGCAGGTAATGGCGACGATTGATCAAGCTGATATTCGCGGGTCGGAACCGCATAATCATGATCCGTCGGGAGCTGCCTCTGACTAAGTGCGCGAATCCGGCTAGGCCTGTCGCATAGGGAAGCCGAGGATTCTCCTTCGTGCTTGCTCCGGCTGCGGCTGACCCTGTCCTCGAATTGGAGAGCGTTGTCATTGGTTGAATCGTTTTTGCTTTTTCCTTATTTGGAAAGTCTTTGCTTTTGTTCTTTCGCTTCCCTTCATGCCGCCATTTGTTGCTTGCAGGCCGCTTCGGCCTTGATCCCGATGGCCCAGATAAAGCCCAACAGTTCGCGTGCGATCGCCGTCATGGTCTTTCTCTGCTCCTTGCCTCGAGCCATCAGCGTCATGTAGCGCTTGTGCAGGCGATTCTGCGCTTTCCATGCAATCTCGGTGATCTCTGCCGGAAGCCCTTCCTGTCGCCTGCGCAACCGGGCTCCGATCGCTGGCCGGTGGCGATAGCTCCAGGCTGATTCGACCACGATTCGTCTGAGGTGCGCGTTACCTGACTTGGTAATGCCTCCTCTTCGAATACGCTTGCCGGTGGAGTCTTCGCTCGGAAATGCTCCGCTATACCCCATAAGGTCACGCGCGCTCTCGAAGCGGGAGGTGATGTTGCCCAGCTCGACAACAATCGTGACTGCCGAGATATGCGCAATACCGCGCAATGCCTGTAAACCGCGAACCACTTGCTGCATCGGCGCGGGAGCCAGCTGAATCACTTCCACAATCGACTGCTCCAACCGCTTGACTCGTTCTTCCATGTGCTGAACTTCGTTCAGACAATCGAGCAAAGTGGCCTCCTGCGCAGGATGCGTGTAGCGGACCTGCTGGACCCACTCGACGTATTTTTCCGTCCACGCCTTCACTCCCAGCGGAGGACGCTGGCCCGTACGCAGCAGAAACTTGGTTAGCCGATGCTTTGCTCGCAGCTGATCCTGCTTGGCCGCCTCTCGCGCCCGGACAAGATCGCGCAATGCTTCCGAGCCTTCATCCGGCACCCACACCGCAGTCAAATCGTCGGAGCGGTGACTGCGCGCCAGCTTCAGAGCATCCCGCCGGTCGGTCTTTACCCGATCCCCGGGCTTCTTCGGAACCAGCGACGGCGCCACCACATCGCACTTGACTCCCAACTGCGTCAGTTGCCAGTACAGTACGAAGCCCGTCGGGCCGGCTTCATAGCAGGCTCGTAGATGCTCGGGCGAATCAAGCTTGCGGATGAACTTGCGGATCGAATCTTCGCGGTTGGCGATCATTCCTAGGCTGCGAACCTCGCCATTCGGTTCGGCTACTGCAACAGCTATCGTTTCGGCATGGACATCCAAACCCAAAAATCGTAACTTCTCCTTCATGACCGGTTCCCTCCGCTTGTGGCTCTGGACTACAGTTCTTAACAAACTCAGCCTACCCCACGACTAGCGCATCGAGCCGGTCACACCATAATGACTAATCCGGTAAGGGAAGGTTGGCTGACAATCCAGGAGCCATCGGGTGGCGGATCGGGCCAGGATGCCGGTTGCGATCACTTCTACGGGTGTCTTCGGCCGCATATCTGAGAATGCGATGTGCCGCTACCGACATACGTATTCTGTGGGCCTTATCCGAGCGATTTCGTTATAGACTCGTTCAATAAGCGTGGATAACCTCTCGTAAAGCATTCACCGATGACTACTGAAACGATTTCCGCAGAACATGCCGCCAGTCTTGTCAAATCCGGCATGTGGCTGGACTACGGCGCGACGCACTGCGAGCCCGATGTCTTCGACAAGGCGTTGGCAGCGCGAAAAGATGAGCTGGAGAACGTCAAGATCCGCTCCTGCCTTTCAATGCGTCCCCGCGCTGTGATCGAACATGACCCCGAAGGCAAGCATTTTTACCTTTTCAGTTGGCATTTTTCGGCTTACGAGCGAAGGAAGCACGACGTTGGCCGGTGCAATTACACCCCGCTGAATCTGGGAGAGGTGCCGGACTATTACCGGCGCTTTCTCGATCCCGTCGATATCGCCATTCTCAAGACCTGTCCGATGGATGACGGGGGCTACTTCAACTTTGGCCCGACGAGTCTCTGGCAGCAGGCCGTGATCGAACGTGCAAAGCTAGCGATCGTGGAGATCAATCGCGAGATGCCGTACGTCTTCGGCAGAGACAACGGCGTGCATATGAAGGACGTCGATTTCATCATTGAGGGGGATCATCAACCGTGCGCGGAACTGCCCAATCCAGAGCCGAGCGAGATTGATCGCACGGTAGCTCGGTATATTGCAGCCGAAGTTGAGGATGGTTCGTGTCTTCAGATCGGGATCGGAGGCATGCCCAACGCCGTATGCTCCCTGTTACTGGAAAGCGGAGTGAAGGATTTGGGAATCCACACCGAGATGCTCACCGATGGTCTCGGGCTACTTT
>CABECM010000602.1_pt1 | contig 12815 bp, 11 predicted proteins | sample 3422391 | NCBI WGS metagenome assembly CABECM01 (sample SAMEA5534327, study PRJEB31848) | metagenome | biome: tundra; feature: field; material: soil | place: USA | collected 2013-05 | depth 0.15 m
GGAAACGTGGCGCCGCGAGTGGCAGTCGGAAACCGCCGTCCCGCCGGATTTGCGCCGGCGCGTGGAGCGGCAATCGCGCTGGCTGAAGATCGGGATCGCGGCCGACATCCTGGTGACGGTCGTGATCGGTGGAGGCGTCATCGCCCTGGCGGCGCGCTCGCCGCAGCCCGACATGCTGCTGCTGGCAGCAGCCACATGGTCGTTCATCGCCGTCGCCTGGGCGTTCCGGCTCACCATCAGCCGCGGCCTCTGGTCGCCCGCCGCAATGCACACGGCGGCGTTTGTGGATTTGTCGATCAGACGATGCCGCGCCCAGCTTGCGGCCACGCTGTTCGGCGCCGGACTCTTTGTCTGTGAGATGGTGTTCTGCCTGGGATGGATCTACCGGCACTCCGCCCCGCGCGTGCCACTGCTGCCCTGGCTATTCGGCTCACTTATCAACGGCCTCGTCTGGCTGTTTTCGTTGGCGTTTTTCGTCTTTCTCGTGTGGTACCGGCGGAAGAAGCGCGCGGAGCTGGTCTGGCTGCTCACTCTGAGCGAGCCCTGATCACATCGCTGCGCTGTGGTGGCACAATTGATTAGGTGACACAAGTGTAGTGAGCTAGAGTTGATTTCATAAGCCAAGCAGCCATGTGGGGCAGCCAATCCTGGCTGCGGACCCGCTTTCCAGCGGGTCCAGCCGGCCGGAAGGCCGGTTCTTGTAGACAGGATTGGCCGCCACAAAACTCAGGACTTATGCCACGACTTTCTGATTCAGGACAATAGATTAGTTCCCAAATCACTAGCCCCAATACTGAAGCGGCCATCCTAGCCCGCCTGATCCAGATCGGGCAGGAGGAGTTGCCGCGCGGTGCGGCTGAATACCTGTTGTCGATTCGCTTTGGAGATCGCGACACCGCCCGCATGAATGAGTTGTCCGAGTTAGCTCGGCAGGGCAAGCTAACCGGCGAAGAGCAAGCTGAATTCGACAGCTACATTCATGTCGGTAATCTCCTCGCCGTCAGGCAATCCAAAGGACGCCGCGCTTTGCAGCGTTCGACTCGATAGTCAACGATATTGAACGCCGGTCTCATCCGTCGGGTTTGGCAGCGAGCGCGTTTCTCGCTGTGAGTATTGCCAATTGCCCGCGGCACTTCACCCGGCGCCGTTCCAGATAGACCACATCATTGCGCGGCAACACGGGAGCGCGACCCGACTTGAGAATCTCGCCCTCGCTTGCATCCATTGCAACCGTTTCAAATTCAAGGGTCCGAACATCGCTGGGCTTAATCCGGATAGCGGCGAAATCGGGGAATGCCCGGAGCTCCGTGGAAAGTAACGGCTCCCTTGTAACCCACTCTACGACACCTTTCTCCGCTTGGCAACTTCGGGCTTAGGCGGCGCCAACGCTTCCAGTTCTCTGATGAGCGCCGGAATCTGTTTGTAACCGGTGACTCGGCGGAACTGCGTTTGCGCAACCAAGAGCCCCGACCCTACCCAGCGCTCTCGCTGGTCGCCACCGTGCCAGCGTTTCACGTTCTTGCAAACCTGCTCCACAATTGAGAAGGCCGACTCGATCACATTGGTGCTGGCGAGGGTCTTCCGGAGTTGCGTCGGGACGTGAAGCCGATGCACGGTCAATGTCTCCTCCATCCCTTCGCCCAGGCTCCTCGCGGCGCTCGGATTGAGGTCCATCAGTTCGCGATGAAGTAGGTTGAGCGCCTGCTTGGCAGCGGCATAGTCTTCCAGAGCGTAGGCCGCGTTGAGCTTCTTCGCCACTGCCGGTTTCTGTTCGTCTGTCAGATGATCCAGCACGTTGCGGCGCTTGTGGACCTGGCACCGCTGGATCGCCGCCGATTCACCGGCGTGCTTTTTCACTGCCGCAGCCAGAGCCTTGCCGCCGTCCAGAACATAGAGGCGTGGTTCGGTGAAATCCAACCCACGACTTAGTAAGTCACTGAGTAACTCACTTACTACGGTCGCGTTTTCCGTGGCCCCTTGCCGAATGCCTAAGATCGTTTTCCGCCCGTCCTGCCCTATCCCCAATGCCGCCACCATCTGCTGACCTTCGAACGGCGTCGCATCGATCAGCAACGCGCATAGCTGTGTCTTGTCCAGCCGACGCTCCATCATGTCCTTCAACTTCGCCCGGCTCGCCTCGATGAAATGTTCGCTGATCGCGCTCTTCTCCAAACCGTACGCTTCGGTGAACTGCCGAATGGCTTGCCCGTATTTCCTCGTGCTCAGGCCGAGCATCAACTTCTCCCAGACCGTTTCCGTCAGCGGTTCGCCCCGATGGAACATCTCATAGCTGCCCAGCCGTACCTCCTTGTCATCTGTCGTGCGCACGCGGGGCCGCTCCACTGGCACCTTCTGCCCCATCACCACGCAGTAGCCCCGCTCGCTACCCCACCGATTGGCCGTCCTTTCCGCCTGCCGTTGGCTGCGCTCGCCGACCAGCTCCCGAACTTCTTCCTGCATCAGCAGATCCATCAACTGCAAGCCGGCTTGACGAATTAATTCGCCCACGCCTTTACGCAGCCAGCCCACCATCTCGGCCATGGGCAGCACCATCTGCACCGCCGGATTTCCTTCCGCGGCCATGGCCTCAAGCTGCTTCACAGCGCGCTGCGCTTCAATCTGGTATGGTTTCTTCATAGCGACTCTCCTTTTCTCGGCAAAAGAAAACTGCTCTTAGCCTATCAAGGCTGCGAGCGGGGAGTCGCTACTTTCTACGATCTACCGGGCATTCCCCGAAATCGTTCGCCTGTTCCACTCTCGTCGCGATTCCTGGGCGTAAGACTTTGTCTGGAATGGGCCTCAATTGCAGGCCCTGAGAAGGCGTTTTCGGAGTATAGAGCGCCCAAGCTGGCACTTGTGCGCGCCTTGTGTCAACATTTCCAGCCCATCAGCTACCTACTATAAAAGAGCGCGTTAAGAGCGCGCTTCGAATCTACCCAACCACCACAACGTGAATCGCCGCCGGCCCATGGACGCCCCGCACCATCTGCCGTGCGGCCGGGGGCCGGTGATCAGCCCTCGCATGCATCCATTGCAACCGCTTCGGGGGCGCCAACACTTTTGCCAGATTGGGGGCATAGCCTTGCCATGGGCAGCGCCTCCACCGGCTTCGCCTGAGGTTTCGTCACATGAAGTGAGCCGACGTATCGAAACCTTCCTCGGGTGTGCCGTGATCGTCGCCAGTGATCAAAAAGCTTGGTTCGTACTTTTCGTGGGCATAGGTGTACCAAGCGAAAGTCCATCGGTCTTCGTCTCCGAAGTAGCGCATCCGGCAGAGATGTATGGGAGTATTTCGCAGCCGATCAAGCCACTGTTCGCGCGTCTCACCGGTGGGTGAGGCACGTCCGCGCGGCACGTCTGGTTCAGTGTATACGTCGATGTAGCAGAGAGCGCCGCGGAAGCGTACGTCGACTCGAGTGAATTTTCCGGCGAAGTGCTTGTTAGCGTAATCGAGAATGCGCCGTTCCGTCCGTGCCTTTACGGCAGGCGGGATGCTTTTGCCGCCGGTGTGGGGGCTATAGACCCACGTCCGCATAAGTTCTCCTCCTTCATTCCGTCTGCGCGCGGAGGGCGTCGGGGGAAGTGCTCTGCTTCGTCATTTTACCGCAGGGGGTCGCGCCCCACAAGGATGGCGAGCAATGTCTTTTGTAACACAGTACTACTAGCTCATTTTTCTCGAGTCGGCGGGACGAGCATGGTGGCGCCCGGCGATGAATGAACGCGAATGAGTGTCAAGACATCGTCGCTATCACCGGAACTCCAGGCCTTGGCGGTCTCCGATGCTTGCGTTCGTATCTCCTTAATCTCCACATCTGTTAAAGCCTTCGCCCGCTTCAAAGCGCTCTCGATAGCCTCAGCAGCAGCCTCCATTCCCCGGTCGTTACGTTATCCATTCGCTCGCGCTCCCCTTTTGTAGGGTGTGCTTCGCATCTACCCCACCACCACCACGTGAATCTCCCCCGGCCCATGCACGCCCCGCACCAGGATCTGCTCGATATCCGCCGTGCGGCTGGGGCCGGTGATCAGCACCATCGAGCTGGTCTGCGCGGCGGGATCGGGCAGCATCGTGAACAACTCGTCGAGGCCCGATAGCAGGCGCTCCTTGGGTACTACCGCAATGTGCATCGGCGGCAGCAGCGAGATCAAGCGGGCTTCCGCCGGGCTGGCCAGCATCACCAGGGTGCCCGTATCCGCCAGGGCGTAGTCCGCGCTGGTGATGCCCACATCCGCCGTCGCGCACAGCGCCCGCAATGCGGCCGCATCCGTAAAGCCCGACTGCACACCCGCCAGATCCACGATGCCGCATTCCCGCAAAAACGGCGCGTTGGATGCCACCGCCGTCTTCCCGTCCAGCACCGCGCCAACGTATGCCCGCGCTTCCGCGCCCGTGGCCGCGCGCCGCGTCTTGCCCGCCAGCGCCTCCACCGCGCGCAGCATGCTCGCGACGCGCGCCTCCGCGTCCATCGCCTCAAGACGCGCGTCCACGCGCAAGCGGACCGGCGGCGGCTCCGCGATCCCTTCTCCGGCGCTGCGCCCCAACGCCGTCCGCACTTTGTTCAGGATGGCTTCACGGGACATCAGCGCTTTCTCCACAGTTCCCTGAAGCTCTTGCGCGGCGCGGGCGGCAGGTCCCGTTGGCTCAGCCAGGCGCGCACCGGCGGCAGATTCATCACCGCGGGCGCGCTCCGCAGCCACTTGCCATTCTCCGCCGGCGCCACGCCCGCGGCCACCATCGCCGCCATCTCATAGATGCGCGGATGGCACATCACCCAAGCCCAGATCTTGAACGCCAGCCGCTCCAAGCGGTTCGCGCCTTTGCGCTCCTCGGCCTGCTTCACCTCCGCGCGCAGATCCAGCAGCACCTTGGGAATGTCGATCTTCACCGGGCACACTTCCGCGCACGCGCCGCACAAACTCGACGCGAACGGCAGGCTCGGCTCATGCTCGATGCCCAGAAACTGCGGCGTGATGATCGCCCCGATCGGCCCCGAATAAACCCACGGAAAGCTGTGCCCGCCGATCTTGCGGTACACCGGGCAATGATTCAAACACGCGCCGCAGCGGATGCAATAGAGCGATTCCCGCTTCTCGCGATCCGCCAGCAGCTTGGTGCGGCCGTTGTCGAGCAGCACCACGTAGAACTCCTCGGGCCCGTCGATCTCGCCCGCGCGGCGCGGCCCCGAAAGGAACGACGTGTAAACCGTCAGCGCCTGCCCGGTGGCGCTGCGTCCCAGCAGCTTCAGAAACACGGCCAGATCCTGCGCGCGCGGAATCAGCTTCTCGATTCCCGCCACCGCGATGTGAACCTTGGGCGCGGAAGTCGTCAGGCGTGCGTTACCCTCGTTCTCGACTATCAACACCGCGCCGGAATCGGCGACTAAGAAATTGGCGCCACTGATCCCTATGTCAGCGGCCAGGAATTTCTGCCGCAGCACCGCGCGCGCGATCAGCGTCTGCTTCTCGACCACCGTCTCGTTGGCCACCCCCAGCGTGCGCGCGAACAGATCGCCCACGTCATAACGCGTCAGGTGCAGCGCCGGCGCGACAATATGATACGGACGCTGGTGCGCGAGTTGTAAAATGTACTCGCCCAAATCGGTTTCGACCGATTCCAGATGATGATGCTCCAGCCGCTCGTTGAGATCGACCTCCTCGGTGGTCATGGATTTCGATTTCACGATCAAATGCGCGCCGCGTTCCTTCGCCAGCCGCAGGACGAAATCCGCGACCTCCGTGGCGTCCTGGCAATAAATGACTTTGCCGCCGTGCGCGGTAACGTTGGCTTCGAACTGTTCCAGGTAGTGGTCCAGGTGGTCGATGGTGTGCCGCTTGATGGCGTTGGCCTGCGTGCGGAGTTCCTGGTAATCCGGCAGCGCGGTGGCCGCCACGGCATGCTTGCGATGATCGATCAGGCGGCCTGTGGCCCGATAGATGGCCAGTTGCAGGTTGGCATCTGCCAGCGTCTTGTGGACCTTCTCGTCGAATACAACAGACATTGCTTTAACGGCGCTTAGCGGCTCGCCAGGACCTCCGCCAGATGCATGGTGCGCACCGGCAGCGCGGCGCGCGACAGCGCCCCCTGTATCTGCATCAGGCAACTGGAATCCGCGCTGACCACTGTCTTGGCGCCGGTGCGCACGATGGAATCGATCTTGGTGCCCGCCATGCCGCCGGAGATTTCGGGGAATTTGACCGAGAACGTGCCGCCGAATCCGCAGCATTCCTCGGCCGCGTCCATCTCGCGCAGTTCCAGTCCGCGAACGTTCGCCAGCAGACGGCGGGGGCCGTCCTTGATGCCGAATTCGCGCAACGCATGACAACTGTCGTGATACGTGACCACGTCCTCCAGCCGGGCGCCCACGTCATCCACGCGCGCCACCTCCAGCACAAACTTTGAGAACTCCCAGACGCGCGGCGCCAGCGCTTCGGCGGCGCGCCGGGTTTCCGGGTCCTCTGGGAACAGATCGTGGAAATGATGCGCGATCATCGAAGTGCACGAACCGGAAGGCACCACCACATATTCGGAATCGCGGAAGACTTTCAGGAAGTGCCGCGCCACCTGGCAGGCTTCGCGGCGATAGCCCGTGTTGAAGGCCGGCTGGCCGCAGCACGTCTGATCCTCCGGAAAGTCGACCTGGTAGCCGAGGCTCTCCAGCACATCGGCCATCGCCAGACCGACTGTCGGGAAAAGCTGATCCACGATGCAGGTGACGAAGATCGAGACCCGCTGAGCCATGAACAAGGATTGTAGCAGAGTGGCCCCGTCACCCCAGTCCGCCGCCCTAATCACGCGTCTCGGTATTCCTCCGCCAGTGCAGTGCGTCAGAAGTTCTCATCAGACTCCTGAGAACGCCGCTGGAGCAGCACACCTCCTGCGCGGGCTTTTTCAATAGCCTGAAGTGCCCGCCGACATCGCCTATTGGAGCAACAGTCCCATTCCCGCGAAGCCGGGAACAACTGCGAAGCGCCGTCAATCCGAAGATGATGTCAGAGGATTTTTGACGCACTACGCTAGAATGAATACAGATCCACTTTCAGCCTCGAAGATTGCACCGCCAGTGTGAGACCTTCTGCTGCGACGACCTTCGGAAAACTAAGGAGATGGAATGACCTTTTGTCTGGGAATCACCGTTGAAGATGGCCTTGTCGGCATCGCCGACACACGGGTCCTTTCGGGCAGTGAATCGTTGGTTGCAAAGAAGGTGGCCACGTATCAGGGGCCTGGTTTTTCTTTTTTTATCATGACCTCGGGCTTGCGCTCGTTGCGGGACAAGGCCCTCCTCTATTTCGAAGAGGCTTATACGCGTCAGATCGCCTCGCGCGACCACCTCTTCAAGATCGTAAACCTCTATGCGGGCCAGGTGCGGCGGCTCGCGGAGGAAGAGGGGCCGTCGCTGCGCCAAGCCGATTTCCACTTCAATATTCACTCTCTTGTGGGAGGCCAGATGTCGGCCGACGCCGCGCACCAGTTGTTTCTGGTTTATCCGGAGGGCAACTGGGTCGAGATCGGTCCCGACACGCCATATCAGATCATCGGCAATTCCGGCTTCGGTAAGCCGATCCTGGAACGCTCCCTGACTCACAGCGATTCCATCCTCTACGCGTTTAAGTTGGGCATACTGGCTTTCGACGCAACCCGGCTTTGCGCGTCAAACGTGGATTTTCCCATCGATCTGCTGCTTTATACACGGCAGAGCTTCGAACTGATCGAGCACCGCTACGAACGCAAGGATCTCGAACAAATCTCAGACTGGTGGCAGGAACGCATGCGGCGCGCCGTAAATGAACTACCCTCTGAGTGGGTCGAGAGCGCCTTCTCAAAACTTGCGGGGAGAAACCCGCGAGAGTGAAGCAGTCGGCCTGGGAGGCCGGCTGCAGGCTGGGTGCAGGCTGGGAGCCTGCCCCACTTACTCCACCGGCATCACATCCACCTCCACGTGCAGCTTGTGCCTGGCGCCGCCCAGGAGAACGCCGTAGATGGGACTGACGTCGCTGTAATCGCGTCCCCAAGCCACGGTGATATGGCCGTCCGAGGGTACGCAATTGTTCGTGGGGTCGAAATCCACCCATCCGGCGCCGGGGCACCATGCCGAGCACCAGGCGTGTGAGGCGTCGGCGCCTACCAAACGCGGGCGGCCAGGCGGCGGCATGGTTCTCAAATAGCCGCTGACGTAACGCGCCGGGAGGCCGAGAGATCGCATGCACCCGATCTGGAGATGAGCGAAGTCCTGGCACACGCCGCGGCGCTTTTCGAAAAAGGTCTGGACGGGGGTCGCGACCTCGGTGGCCTTCTTGTCAAAGCGGAAATCCTGGTGGATTCTGCGCGTGAGATCCAGAACTGCCGCGAGCAACGGACGTCCTTCTGGAAACGACTCGCGCGCATAAGCGGCAAGTTCCGGATTGGACCGCACGCGTTGGGTATCGAAAACGAACTGATAGGCGTTCAGGACCTCGTCGCTAGGGTCGCCGTCCAACGACGCCCGCACGGTCTCCCAGGGAGGAGATCCGGAAAAGTCCGGTGGTTCGACGGCATTCACTTCCAAGTCGCTCGCGGCCTCCACGATGAGGCAGACGTGAGGCTCGTGCAGCGTGAAGGAGGTCAGAGTATTGCCGAAGTAGTCGAAGTGGGCGGAGGTGACCGGCGGCGCGGGCAGGATGGACACGTGGCTTCCCCGGCACGTCTGTTTTGGAAGATTGCGAGGAGTCAGACGCACAATATGATGCGAGACTGAGACCGGGTCCTCATATTCGTACGTGGTTCTGTGCCGGACGCGATAGATCAAATTGCCCGCTCCATTTCGGCGTGGCTGAAATAGACGTTGGTGATGGCATCCGACAAAGCGGGCAGCGCCGCGCCTGTCCCTGCGAGCAGTTGGTCTAACGGCTCGCGGATGCTGCCCTCGCCTGGCTGGCAGAGCATGCGGACGTCCGCGCGAAACAGATTCGCCGCCGCTTCTTCCAAACGTCTCTGTTTGGAAATCGGCCATGCAGCCCCCGAAGGCCTGCCGGATAAGCGCCGGCAATGCTCCAGCAGGTCGTGTATTTGGAAGGCAAGGGAGCGCGGATTGGCCTCTTCGTTCATCAGCAGATCGAGCACGGGCGCGGCCTGCAGCACGGTGAAGTAGCGGGACCGGTAGGTCATCGAGCTGTCGGCGACCTCCAACAACATCTCGAGCGTGGGCCAGGTCCTGGCGCTCAGCGGCACGATAATGGCCCGGAAAAGATCCACCAGTTGGATGGAGCGCTCGATGCGCCTTCCGAGGCCGAGAAAATGCCATCCGGGCCCACGGGTGATGTTCTCCATTTCGATTCCGCGCAGCGCGGCGAGTGTCCCGATACAGCGATTCAGGACGGCTAGCGCTTCGCCCGTCGTGGCGTAACCCCAGGCCGAGCTGTGTGCGGCGCCGAACTGGCTCACGACCCGCAGCGTGTCGCTCGAAAGGCTGGTCCGAACCTGCGCGGCCGCCCGCGCGGCGCGGCTCAAAACCGCACTCAGGCTATCGCTTCGCTGTTCTTCGAAAATCAGAGAAAGGATTTCCTGCTCCAGATCCCGCCATTGGTCCAGATGCCCTTGAGGGTCCTCCGCTGACAGCCGGGAGTGAGGCGATGCCAGACAATCGTACAGCTTCATCAGGGAATCCCACTCCGACGTGCCGGACGCCCCGAACTCACCGGTGAGCCGGATCAGAATACACCGAAGCACCCGGGCAAGGTGCTCGCAGCGTTCGGCGTAGCGGCCCAGCCAGAAGAGGTGGTCGGCCGCGCGGCTGGGCAGGTCGGTGCCCTCGCCGCGATTCAGGTCCACCGGCTGGTCGCGGGGATGTTGCAGCGTGAATACGTCCACCGGTCCGTTCGAAAGCACCCAGGTGTCCTTGCTGCCGCCGCCGCGCTGCATCGAAACTACCGGCGTGTCGAGCGCAGGAGACACACGGGCGAGCCCGCCGGGCATCGCCAACCAGGAGTCTCCCGACGCCGCCAGGAAGACGCGCAGAACGACCCGGCGGGGGGTTAGGCTGTCTTGGGACCAGACCGGGACCGTCGAGAGGTCCACTAATTCCTGCCCGGCGAATTCGTATGGACGTTCTCGCAGGCGCTTGATCATTCGCGACCGTTCGTCGCCGGTAAGCTTCCCGCCAAAAACCGGCTCCAGGCCGTGCGCGGGAAAGGCCGGCTTGATCACCAGGAAATCCAGGTTATCGAGCACGTACCGGAGCGGCGTGGGCTGGCCGCACCACCATGTGGCGACGGAAGGGAGCTTCAGCCGCTCTCCGAGCAACCGCTGGCTGAGCGGCGGAAGGAAGGGCATGAAGGCCGGCGATTCAATCAGACCGCTGCCTAACGCATTGGCGACCACGACGTTGCCCGCCCGCACGGCCTCGACTAGGCCCGCTACGCCCAGAAAAGAGTCGGAGCGCAGTTCGATCGGGTCGCAGAAGCCGTCGTCCACGCGCCGCAAGATCACATCCACCGGCTTGAGGCCGTCGAGTGTTTGGAGGAATACGCGGCTGTCGCGCACCGTCAGGTCGCCCCCCTGAACCAGCGTGAAACCGAGATAGCGGGCCAGGTAAGAGTGCTCGAAGTACGTCTCGTTGTACGGTCCCGGCGTAAGAAGCACTACCCGCGGATTATCGCGGCGCGAGGGCGACAGGTTCAGGAGAGTGTCGCGAAACGAGCGGAAAAAGGATGCGAGCCGTTGGACCTGGAACCCCCAGAACAAGTCCGGAAAGGTTTCCGCCAGAACAGTGCGGTTCTCCAGGGCATATCCCGCGCCCGAAGGCGCCTGGGTACGGTCCGCGAGTACCCACCATTGGCCATCGGGCGAGCGCGCCAAGTCAACGGCGAGCAAGTGCAGGTAGGGATGAACGGCGGTGGGCATGCCGTGACACGGCCGCCAGAAGCCGGGGTTGGCGAATACCAGCGCCGGCGGGAGAAGGCCGCCGCGGAGCAGTTGTTGCGGGCCGTAAAGGTCCGCCAGGATGCAGTTCAGGAGACGCGCGCGCTGTATCAGGCCCGCTTCGAGTGCATTCCACTCCGACGGCGGAATCAGGAGAGGGATGGAATCCAGATTCCAGGGGCGGTCCATTCCGAGCGGATCGCCGTAGACATTGTACGTAACGCCGTTTTCCCGAATTCGCTGCCGGGCGATCTTCCAGCGGCGGGCAAGTTCTTCACCGCCCAGCGCGGACATCGAACCGATGAAGGTGTCCCAGTGCGGACGAAGTACGCCAGGCGCGGCGGACATCTCGTCATAGACGCCGTCGGTCTGGCGATAGCCGGCGCATAGAAGCGGCGCTTCGAGGGTGTCTCCGGAGATGCTCATAAGCATTCGCGATCAACAGCTTAACGCGATTCGTGCCTCTTCAATAGCGTTTCCACGATATCGCGACGGATTCGAAAGTTCGTCGCCAGCAGACGGCTCACAGCCTCTGTAAGATTAACCAGGCCCAGGTTGGCCGCCTTTTCCAAGACGCCCAGAGTTCCGGTCACGAAAAGCCCTCGATTCTGTGCTTCCTTGTATCCCGCGCGCTCGTCGATGATGAGGACATCGGCGCCAATCTCCTGAGCCAGCAGGATAGCATCCTTCTCACCGGCGCCAAGGTGTGTGAGTTGCCAGCCCAATTCCCGAGTGGGAATCCGAACCTCGACCCAATCTGGCGGCCGTGCCGCCCAATTCCTGACGACGTTGGGGCTTTCCGCGTTCTCCAATTCAACAATGACCGCACGCGGTATGACGATCCGCCGTTCAGGTTTTCGAGGATTCCGATTCCGGCAATCTGGAGCAGGTAATTGATAGGGCTGGTGTTCGAAACCACCTGCATGGAGTCTCGTCAGATCCCCAATCTGCGGTGAGTTTCGCGATCCCGTTCCAGGTCTTCGAGCGTGTAGTCGAGATAGACTTCGGCTCGCTTGAGGATGCCGTCCATCGTATCCCGGCTGACGCTCAGCATTTCAGCCGCCTTTCCCGCAGAGATCACACCGTCACGCACGGCTTCAATGGCGGTTGCTTCGAGCACGGCGCGAGAAAGGTCTGGCTGCCTCTCGGCCAAACGGCGGGCGATTTCGTCAGGAAGTTCCACGGTGACCTGCATAGGGCTACATCTGTAAGGTTAGCATAGCAATAAAGCGCTGACGGGGAACGCCGTACCCACGTGAAACCGCATGACGGTGGAAGGCCTTCTGCGGCAGTTCGGCGGATCGGCGACGATGCGTTTCAGTCAGCTAGTGCTAGCCTAGTGCTAGTCAAATGAGCCACGGCGTGACCTTGGGCGCCTACCTTCTCGGAATCAGAGGAAAAGGAGCGTGATGGGCCTTGTGTGTCGCCGACCTGCCCAAGGCTCTAGTCTAGCTGAGAAGATCAGTTGAGGTTTAGCGCTTTCCACATACCACGATGCAGGATCAGTTTCTTGCCTAAATCCAACACTGCATTTCTGTTCCTGTACTTCACAGTGAAGAATGTCTTGCCCTCAATCTCCTCAACTGTGCCGATCACACTGCATTCAAATAAAAGTCGAAGAGCATGGGCCGGCTCCACGCTCAGCGAAGGCTGAAATTCGCTGGCGCACCGAAAGACATCGTTGAAGGTAAACTCTCGTTTACCGAGGCCGCTAAACAACGCGGGTGAGGGTCTCATTCTATTCTGTATGTAAGTATACACGCAGATAGATTCGAAAAGCAAACGATTTCGAGCCGGAAGCCGAAGAAAATGCCCGATAGGCGCCTACGGGCGGGACAGGAGCGACGCCTCTCGCCTGAGGCATCGATCCGCAGGGGCGCCTGAACGTGGTTGGTACAACCGCTGCCAAGCTGTCAGGAGC
>CABECM010000643.1_pt1 | contig 12097 bp, 6 predicted proteins | sample 3422391 | NCBI WGS metagenome assembly CABECM01 (sample SAMEA5534327, study PRJEB31848) | metagenome | biome: tundra; feature: field; material: soil | place: USA | collected 2013-05 | depth 0.15 m
GGTGCAGACAGTCGTAGAACCTGGGGCTACGGTTCCATGACTGACAATGCTAAAGACTGCGGCGATAGCGATTTGTCCGAAACATCTTGGGAAAGTGGCAGGCGGATTGCTTCTTCTGGCGGCCCTCACTTTTCTGGTCGGTTGCCAGGGTGTGAGCGCTGCTGGTTCTTCGGGCCAACAGCAATCCACCACCCTTTCCCTGCTAACCGCAACTGCGGACTTTGGCAGTGTTGCAGTGGGCAGCAGCAAGACCCTGACGGTCACCGCGACGAACTCCGGGCCAGCATCAGTTACCGTTAGCGGCGCTGCGATCTCAACAAAGTATTTTTCTCTGGTCGCACCCAGCCTTCCTGTTACCGTCGCCGCAGGACAAAGCACCGTGATCGGGATTAAGTTCACACCCAACGCGGCGGGAGCGTTCAACGCCACGCTTTCCATTACAAGCGACGCGTCGAATCCTGTGCCGAACCTTACGCTCTCGGGAACGGGAACGGGAACCGGAACAACCCCCGGGCAACTCACGCTCAATCCGGCCAGTGAAAACTTCGGCAGCGTGACGGTAGGAGCCAAGCAGTCGCAGACACTAACACTGACCAATATCGGTGGATCGAGCGTAAACATCTCGCAGGCTTCGGTGAGCGGAGCGGGATTCCAACTCAGCGGGATCACTGCCCCATTAACGCTCAACGCCTCCCAGAGCATGACCTTCACAATTGTCTTCGCGCCACAGGCCAGCGGGAGCTCGAGTGGCACGGCAGCGATCACCTCGGACGCCTCGAATGCCTCACTGACTATTGCGTTGTCGGGCGCGGGAGTTGCGCCGGGGGGACTGGGATCGAATCCGACCAGTCTCAGCTTCGGCGGCGTGACCGTAGGAAATAAGCAGTCTCTCTCAGAGACGGTGACAAATACCGGTGGCTCCAGCGTCACGATTTCTCAGGTCGGGATCAGTGGTACTGGGTACAGCCTGAGCGGGATCACTGCTCCAATCACACTGACAGCCGGGCAGAGCGCGACCTTCACGGTCGCATTCGCACCAGCGTCGGCCGGTAGTGTTAGTGGCAATGTCACAGTTACTTCGAACTCATCCAATCCGACTCTGACTATCCCGTTGTCTGGCACAGGGGTTGCGCCGGGGGCACTGGGATCGAATCCGACCAGTCTCAACTTCGGTAGCGTGATCGTAGGAAGCAAGCAATCTCTGTCAGAGACGGTGACCAATACCGGTGGCTCCGGCGTCACGATTTCTCAGGTCGGAATCAGCGGCATCGGATACAGCCTGAGTGGGATCACGACTCCGGTCACACTGACGGCCGGACAGAGCGCGACCTTCACGGTCGTTTTCACGTCGCAATCCGCCGGAAGCGCGAGTGGCAACCTAACTGTCACGTCAAACGCCTCGAACCCGACTCTGACCATCCCGTTGTCGGGCACGGGAGTTGCGCCGGGGGGACTGGGATCGAATCCGACCAGTCTCAGCTTCAGCAGCGTGACGCTGGGAAGCAATCAGTCGCAGTCAGAGACGGTGACCAATACCGGTGGCTCCAGCGTTACGATTTCTCAGGTCGGAATCAGCGGCACCGGATACAGCCTGAGTGGGATCACGACTCCGGTGACGCTGGCATCTGGCCAAAGCACGACCTTTACGGTCACATTCACGCCAACGTCGGCCGGAAGTGTCAGTGGCAATGTTACCGTTACTTCGAACGCATCCAATCCGACCTTAACCATCCCGTTGTCGGGCACGGGAGTTGCACCGGGGACACTGGGATCGAATCCGACCAGTCTCAGTTTCGGCAGCGTGACCGTAGGAAATAAGCAGTCTCTCTCAGAGACGGTGACAAATACCGGTGGCTCCGGCGTCACGATCTCTCAGGTCGGAATCAGCGGTACTGGGTACAGCCTGAGTGGGATCACGACTCCGGTGACACTGACAGCTGGCCAGAGCGCGAGCTTCACGGTCACATTCACGCCAGCGTCGGCCGGAAGTGTTAGTGGCAATGTCACGTTTACTTCGAACGCATCCAATCCGACCCTGACCGTCCCGTTGTCGGGCACGGGAGTCGCACTAGGGGCAGTGGGATCGAATCCGACCAGTCTCAGCTTCGGCAGCGTGACGGTGGGGAGCAATCAGTCGCAGTCAGAGACGGTGACCAATACCGGTGGCTCCAGCGTCACGATTTCTCAGGTCGGAATCAGCGGCACCGGATACAGCCTGAGTGGGATCACGACTCCGGTGACACTGACGGCCGGGCAGAGCGCGACCTTCACGGTCGTTTTCACACCGCAATCCGCCGGAAGCGCGAGTGGCAATCTAACCGTCACGTCAAATGCCTCGAATCCGACCCTGACCGTCCCGTTGTCGGGCACGGGAATTGCGCTAGGGGCAGTGGGATCGAATCCGACCAGTCTCAGCTTCGGCAGCGTGACGGTGCGGAGCAATCAGTCGCAGTCAGAGACGGTGACCAATACCGGTGGCTCCAGCGTTACGATTTCTCAGGTCGGGATCAGCGGGACTGGGTTCAGCCTGAGTGGGATCACGACTCCGGTGACACTGACAGCAGGGCAGAGCGCGAGCTTCACGGTCACATTCACACCAGCGTCGGCCGGAAGTGTTAGTGGCAATGTCACCGTTACTTCGAACGCATCCAATCCGACCCTGACGATACCACTGTCAGGAACAGGCACCGTGACAGCTGGGCAGCTTACCGTTACTCCAACCACCCTGGGTCTTGGTAGCGTGGTCGTCGGCACCAGCGGAACGGCATCAGGAAGCCTGACAGCCAGCGGCGCGAATGTTACGGTCACGGCTGCGAGCTCGAACAACTCGGTATTCAGCGTCGGCGGTCTCTCGCTACCAGTGACCATCCCGGCGGGCCAGAGTGCTTCGTTTACAGTGACTTTCAGTCCGCAGACATCCGGAGCGGCGAGCGCCGCACTCACCTTCAGCAGCAATGCTCAGCCTGCCACTACGACGGAAACACTGACGGGGACTGGTACGCCTGCGCCGACACACACGGTGGATCTGTCGTGGAGCGCGAGCACGTCGTCGAACATATCCGGCTATAACATTTATCGCGCGGTATACACCAACTCGTGCGGATCTTTCTCCATAATCAACTCCGTGCTGAATACGAGTACGTTGTACGCGGACTCCGCAGTAGTAGACGGCACCTCCTACTGCTACGCCACGACGGCTGTGAATTCGAGTAACCAAGAAAGCGGCTACTCGAACATCGCTTCCAACGTTCAAATTCCTGCTCCATAGTCCCAAAGCGGAGCGGAAGCCCTCGCGATGCTCCCCGGAGCTCGCGCCCAAAGCTCTGGTGATTGACCTGGGTGACCCTGACACTGGGGTAGTGAAACTGCGCCTCACTTGGTGGACGAGATCTCCCGCCAGCACGAAATGGTTGCCTCGCACGATCGAGTGTTAACGGCAATCCGCCAAGCCTTGCAGCACTTGGCGCTCAAGCGATCGCAGGGCGCCGAACGTCGTGCCGCTTAACCGCTGCGGGAAACGGTGAAGCACTCTCGACTGACGACTCACGGCCGAGAGCCATTTCGTTGTTGAAGCGGCGCCCGCGGCAACACGACTCTTACCAGGCAGCCTCGGCCGCCGATTCGATTGGAGATTTCGATCCTTCCGCCATGGGCCTCTGCAATCTGACGCGAGAGCACAAGTCCAACCCCGCTCCCACTAGGTTTTGTCGTATAGAACGGAGTGAATACATTCGCCGGATTCAGAAGGCCCGGACCGTTGTCTTCGATGAGCAGATTCACATCTGCTTCGGTGGTATCCCATCGCACCCCAACCTTTCGATCTACATCTGGACTCGAACTCGAGTCTGATGTCAGGGTGGGGTGCTTCGTCTGAACCGCGGCGGCTGAGAGTTCGAGAACGGCGTCGGCGGCATTCCGAACGAGGTTGATTAGCATTTGTTCAAGCTGATCGGGGTCGGCAGTGAACACCAAGTCTGGTCCCGGCTGCACGCACACTTTGATTCGGGTTTCCAGACTGGCGACTCTGGCCACCAGCTTGGCGAGTTCGACATCGCGCAGAACCGGGGCAGGCATCTGCGCCAGCTGGCGATAGGCTTCAAGAAAACGATGAAGAGACGCCGAACGCGCCTCAATAATCTCCAGCCCGTGCTGCAAGTCGTTGCGTACATCGGTGTCCATGGCCGTGGCGGAAACCCGCGAATTGAGGCTTCCAGCAATCGATTTGATTGGCGCCAGCGAGTTGCTTAGTTCATGCCCCAAGACGCGGATCAGCCTCTGCCACGCCCTCCGTTCTTCTTCGCGCAAGGCGCGGCTTACATCCGACAGAACCACCAGAGTGTGCGGCACGCCATTCTGACGGAACGAACTGCGGCGCAGCAGCCATCGAGCTTGCGAGTCCTTGAGTTCGAGTTCCACCAGGCTTTCATTGTTCGCGTCCAGACATTTCTGCAAGCTCAGGTCGGCGGCGCTGCGGCCCAACATCCGAGCCTTCGATTGCCGCAGCAGGTGCTCACCAGCAGGGTTCACCAGACGCAAAATGGAGGCGGGATCGAAAGCAAACAGGGGCGCGTCGATCTCGTCGACCACGCGCTGCAGCAACGCGGTCGCTTCAATGGCGCGGATCTTCTCGTCCGACAGCATGTCGGCCAGGGCATTTACTTCCAGAGAGAGTTCTCCGAGCGCATCCTCAGCGACAGCGTTGCGCGCGCGGAACGAATAATCTTCCTCCCGCAGAGCGGCGATCACGTTGGATAGAGTCTGCAGCGGCCGCGTGGTCTGCTCCTGGAGCGCCAGAGCCAAAAGCCACCACGCGAACAGTTCGAGGCCGATCAGCCCGAGTCGCGATTCGAGGGCCCAAGGCTGCATCCAGACCAGCACAATGCTGACGAGAAGGCCAGGGAGCGCAACGAGAAAACAGTAGAGGCTTACTCGATGTTCGTATAGGAGTCGAGCTCGTTTCCGCGGCCGAGACGCAGGTTTTGGCGCCGGCGACCTAAAGGCCATACTTCTCCATCCGCCGGTACAGCGCGCCGCGGCTCAGTCCAAGCGCTTCGGCAGCCTGGCTGACGTTGCCCTGGTAACGCTGCAGAGCTTTGCGGACGAGCATGGCCTCCACCGCCTCGAGACTGAGATCTTCCAGACCCTGGGTTTGGGCGCGTTGAGTATTCAACGCCAAATCGGCCGGCTGGATTTCATCCGTGCGGCACATCAGGACGGCGCGTTCGATGGTGTGTTCCAGTTCCCGCACATTGCCCGGCCATGAGTACTGCATCAATGTCTGAACGGCAGCGGAATCAAAGCCCTGCACCGGGCGGCGGTAGCGGGCGGCATAACGAGCGAGAAAATGCGCTGCCAGGGCGGGGATATCTTCACGGCGCTCGCGCAGCGCAGGCAAATGGATCTCGACGGTATTCAGACGAAACAGCAGATCCTCCCGGAATTGGCCGGAAGCGCAAGCGGCAGAAAGATCGCTGTTGGTGGCCGAGAGAACGCGAACGTTGACGCGGCGGGAGCGCGACGAACCTACGCGCTCGATCTCGCCTGATTCCAGAACGCGCAACAATTTTGCCTGCTGGCGGAGGGGAACATTGCCGATCTCGTCGAGAAAAATCGTGCCCCCGTCCGCCAGTTCGAAACGTCCGATGCGATCGGTGCGCGCATCTGTGAAAGCCCCCTTCACGTGACCAAACAATTCGCTTTCAAAGACGCCATCGGGAATCGCTCCCGTGTTCACGGCCACCAAGGCACGCGGTGCCCGCGCAGACAGCGCGTGCAGCGTTTGCGCTACGATTTCTTTTCCAGTCCCGTGTTCGCCCGTGATCAGCACATTCGCGTCGGATGGGCCCACGCGCGCAAGAGTTTCGAGCACAACCTGCATAGCCGGAGCTGTGGCAATAAACTCTGGCCGGCCCTCCGCGCGAAGCAGGCGATTTTCCGCCTCTAACCGCGCTGCCCGCTGCAAGACACGATGCAGTTCCACCTGGGTGCGAAGAATCGAGAGCAGCCGTTCGTTCTCCCATGGTTTCTGCACAAAGTCTCTCGCTCCGCGCCGCATGGCCTCAACCGCCAGTTCGACGTTCGCCCAGGCGGTCATCACGATCACCGGGATGGTGGCGTCAAGGGAGACAATTTGCGAAAGCAGATCGAGACCTTCCTGTCCGGAAGTGGTATCCCGCGTGTAGTTGAGGTCGATGAGGACCGCGTCGTAAGCACTACGAGTAAGAGCTTCGCGTACCAGGGCCGGAGAACGAACTTTGTCCACTTTGTAGCCTTGCGGACGGAGCAGCAACTCCAAGGCTTCTAGAATATGCTCCTGGTCATCGGCGGCAAGAACCCGGGGAGGTACACCAGAATCAGACTTAAGGTGCGATAACTCCAGTTCTGCGGATTTGGCCGAACTCGGCATACGGATTTACGGCGATTGGCGAGAGACTACGCCTTTAATCGCGTCCTGCAACAGTATGCCATTATGTTCCAAGGTTGCGCCGGTTGTGCGGTCCAGTTCAACTTTGGCCTTTTCATATGTGGTCACTGCGCTGACCAAATCCAGTTCGGCCAGCGCGAGATCGCGCTGGGCCGAGAGGGTTTGATAGCTCGATCCCGAGCCTAGATCCTGTTCTTTTTTTGTGATATCGAACGTGCGCTGGGCCAGATCCCGCGTCTTGCGTGCGGCCTGAACCCGGGCGCCGGTCTGGTCCAGCGCATACTGGGCGTTGCGAACTTCGATGCGAACCTGCTTCTTCAGTTGCTCCATGCGCAACTCGGATTGGCGATACTCAAGCTCGGACCGGTACTGGTCCGCCTTGGCAACTCGATTTCTGATCGGAATGTTTAGGTTCAGTCCAAAGTAGTAATCCGGGGAAGAATTGTTGAAAGCGTTTTGCATCGCGCCCACAAAGTCGACCGGGACCGCAGAAATATTTTGCCCGAGGTTGTAGGCGGGATTCAGCGGCCCGGCGAGACCGGAGCCGCCGTAAAAGCCCACCAAAGAAAGGGACGGCAACAGGGCGTTGCGTGCTGCACGGCGACTGATTTGGCGGTTCACCAGGTCGATATCAGTCTCGGCGAGCTCGGGCCGGCTGTGCAGGGCTTCCGAGATCAAGTTGGCGATGGGCGCGCTCGCCTGCTTCTCCACCGTCTGCATTCGGTCGGTCGGAATCACGCGCATGGCTTCGAGGACTGGATCGTCCAGGCTCTTGGTGATCGCGTTTTTCATCAAAGTCTCCTGAAGCTGGAGACTCGTTCGAGCCACCGTCAAATCCTGGTCGCGGCGTGAAACTTCCGCCTCGGCGCGCATTACGTCCATGGCCGGAACGCTTTCCAACTGCAACTGTTTTCTGGTGTTATCGAGGGTCTGCTGCGCGAACGCAAAAGATTGTTCGTTCACCTGTGTCTGCTCATAGGCGCTAACCAAGTCCCAATAAATGTTTTCGATCTGCGTGACCGTGGCGATCACCTGGTCCCTGAAGGCGATATCGGAGATTTTCTTGTTGTTCTGCGCAATTCGCAAATAGCGCAGATTCGGACCAAACCCGAAACCCGCGAGCAATTCCTGCTGAAATTGAAACCGAAACGTAGAGCTGAGTGTAGGGGACAGGTTGAAGTATGGACTATTGGTCGTTTGCCGGGAGTTACTAAACGAGACACTGATGCTGGTTCCGGTGGCAAAGGCTTGGGTGAAGAAGGCGCTCACCTGACCGGTGTTGAGCTGCAGGGACGGTACTCCATAAATCTGAAAGTTCGCGACCGGAGAAGTTTGATGCTCCTCTCCACCATTGACGTTGAGAAATGGGTCGTAGGACGATACAGCGGTTCCAGCGCCCAACGTAGACTGCACCAGGCCCGAAGCGCCTGCTCCCGCCCCGCCGGCGCCACCGGTCGTGCCGCCCGCACCGGCTCCGGGAGCGCCTGTGCCGAATCCGCCAACGCCACCGCCGGGGGTCCCCTGAACGACTCCAGTATTCACGCCGCGAAAAAAACCGCCGGCCTGCGTACGCAAAATGTCAGTGTTCGCAATCGGAAGATTGTAGCGAGCGATGGCCAAATCCAGATTGTTCTCCAGCGCAAGATCAATCGCGTCCTTGAGGGCCAGGTAGAGTTGGCCGTCGCGGATGAGTTGGTCGAGACGCGGGGAGTTCGCCAGCACCGGCTCGGGAACCTGGTCAGCCTCATAGGCGTTGAGCGGGTTGTGTGACTTAGGCATGTCATACTGGAGAGGAGCAGGTTGCTGAGTGGTCGCTGCGGCCGTCCCGCCCACGGTTGACGGGGCTGTGGTTTGCGCTGCAAGACTCGCAATGAGAGTTCCGCATACCCAGAGGACTGTGATCGTCCGTTTCACGAATCCGAATGCGAATGAGTTCAAGATGCGCTGACCTCCGCCGGTTGGGCGAGTGCGGGATTCGCGGTGTCTCCGACCAACCATCCGTCCCGTAACTGAATGGTGCGGTTTCCGTAACTCGCATTTGTCTCTGAATGGGTGACCTGCACGATGGTTACTCCCTGTTGGTTCAGTCCGCGGAAGAGTTCCATAATCTCCTTGGCCTGGCCCGAGTGAAGGTTGCCCGTCGGCTCGTCGGCCAGCAAGAGCGGCGGCTTGTGAATCACGGCGCGGGCGATTCCCACCAACTGCTGCTGGCCTCCCGAGAGCTGGCTAGGGTACAAATCCTTCTTGGCAACGATCTGAAAGCGATCCAGCGTGTCGGCCACAAGGCTCTGCCGCTCGCGGCGCGGAATGTCCTTGTAAGAGAGAGGGAGATCGATGTTTTCCTGAACGGTGAGATCGTCGAGCAGGTGATAGCTTTGGAAGACCATCCCGACATTGCGCTTCGCCACTTCGGCACGTTGCTTGCGCTTCATCTCGTGGACGCCCTGTTCGCGAAACCAGTACTCGCCTTGCCAGGCGTCGTCGAGCAGCGCCAGGACGTTTAATAAAGAAGACTTCCCGGCTCCCGAGGGTCCCATGATGGTGATAAATTCGCCTTCGCGAATCTCGAGGTTAATGCGGCGAAGTACCCAGGTTTGCCCAGCGCCGGCTTTGTAGCTGCGTTCGATATTTTTCAGTTCAATCATCTTCATCTCCGAGTTTCTGCGGCTACTCGTAGCGCAGCGCCACCATGGGATCGATTTTGGCTGCGCGCCGTGCGGGAATGAACCCCGCGACTGCCGCAACCATTCCCAGCAGCAAAACAACTGCGAGCAAAGAGAGCGGGTCTGTGCTCTTCAACCCAAACAGGAATCCGTGCAAAACGCGGGTGCTGGCTAGCGCCAAGGGAATTCCGGTCAAAAGACCGATCGCCACCAGCAGCATGCTTTCGCGAAGCACCAACTCCATAACATCGCCACGCCGGGCGCCGAGCGCCATACGCACGCCGATTTCGCGCGTGCGGCCCGCGAGCGTGTACGACATCACCCCGTAGAGGCCGACACATGCGAGAAGCAATGCCAATCCGGCGAAGAATGTCGAGAGCTTGGCCAGAGCGATCTGGTTGCCGGCGCTGTCTGCGACCAGGTTGTCAAGGGTCTCGATGAATGAGATTGGCAGACGAAGATCGGCGGCTTTGATCTGTCCTAGCACGTTTGTAACGGCTCCAGATGGTGCGCCGCTGACCCGGGCCTCAAGCACGATTTGAATGGGATCGGGCGTTTGCTGAAAGGCCAGGTAAAACCGCGGCTTAACGTCTTCGCGGATACCGCTGCCGTGGTCCTTGGCATCGTGAGAAATGCCGACGATCATAATCGGCTTGTCGAGCCAATCCGGGTCGTCGATCATGAATTGGCGCCCGATCGGCTCCTGCCCAGCAAAGAAGTGCTTGGCCATCGCTTCGTTCACGACGGCAACGCGGGTTGACGCAGCTGTATCCTGCGTCTCAATGCCCCGTCCCGCGAGAATGGGAATGCCCACAACCCCGAAGTAATCCGCTCCTATGTAATCTTCCAGCGCGCTTCGATCACGGGGAAGGCTCGCACTGAAACCGGGCACGATAATAGCGTCACCAGATTCACTCCCAGCGAACAATCCGTTGGTGGAATAGGTCACGGCGCGCACTCCGGGTGCACCCGCGAGGCGAGCGACAAGCTGCTGGGCCAGCAGCTTCATGTTTTCGGTACTGTAGCCCGCGCCGGTAGGGTCAAGCCGCGCGATGACCAGGTGATCGCGGGCATAGCCAAAATCCTGCGTCATTAATTTCTGCAGGCTGCGCACCAGCAGGCCAGCAGCAAATAGCACCAACAGCGAGAGCGCGACCTGTCCCGCAATCAATCCCTTGCCCCAGGTGAATCGGGAGCCCGGCTCCGGAGTCGCCCGGTTCGCGTTTTTCAGCGCGGGAAAGACCCGTACTCTCAGTGTTTGCAACGCGGGAACCAAGCCGAAGACGATTCCGGTCAGCAGAGAAATTGTGATTGTGAACGCGAGCACGCGCCAGTCGGGAGAAAGCGGAAGAGTTGTATCGGATCCAAGAAGGTCGACCAGCAGCCTTACACCCCAAATCGCCAATAGCGAACCGGCGATACCTCCGAGAAGCCCTAGAAGCAAGCTCTCAGTCAGGAGTTGTTGCAACAGGCGGCGCTGACTGGCGCCAATAGCCAACCGGACAGCAATCTCGCGATTGCGGCTGGAGGCACGGGCAAGCAGCAGGTTGGCAACATTCACGCAGGCAATCAGCAGTACCAGACCGACAATGCCCATCAGCAGAAGCAACGGAGTCCGGTAGTCGCCGCGCAGGTCAGAGACTCCACCTCCGCCCGCAGACACGCTTATGTGAGCATCGCGAATCGCGTTTCGGTCGTCGGATGAAAGCGCCGCCCCGTAATCTCCTTTAACCGCCTGCTGAAACACCATGTTGAGATTGGCTTCCGCCTGGGCAGGAGTAAGGTTTGGCTTCAAGCGCCCGATCAGCGATAGCCAGGAACTGTTCCCTGAATTGCGCCAGTGACGTCCGCGGACGATCTGCGGCTGCATGCTCAAGGGAACAAACAGAGCCGTCCGTTCGCCTACGACATCGCCGGCGAATCCAGCAGGCGCCACGCCGATGATGGTGAAGGGATTTCCATTCAGGCGAATGTCTTTCCCGATGATCGCCGACGAGAGTGCGAACTTATGCCGCCAATATTCATAACCGAGCACCATTACCGGATTGGCACCTTCCGTTGTGTCATCCGCGTCGGAGAATAAACGTCCAGCGGCTGGTTCGAGGCCGAGCACAGTAAAATAGTTTCCGCTCACCATGCGTCCCGTAATTTTTTCGTCAGGAAATTGACCCTGGCCGGCATCTACTTCAACGTGATGGTCGCTGGCAGCCGCGCAGATTCCGGTGAAAACCGAGCTCCGGTCGCGAAATTCCTTGTACAGCGGGTAAGAGAAAACATCCGTGCGAGGCGTTCCGTTGGAACGGTGGCTGGCGCGTGTGGGGTCGCCGACCACGACCAACTGCTGCGGCTCTCGGACAGGCAGCATCTTAAGGAGAAGCCCATTCAACACCGTGAAAATGCCGGTATTTGCACCTATGCCAAGGGCCAGAGTAATGACGGCCACAGCCGTGAATCCTGGGCTCTTGCGCAACTGGCGCACCGCATAACCGAGATCTTGGATAAGTCCCTTCATATTGTTCTCACTCGTAGCGCAGCGCCACCATGGGATCGACTTTAGCTGCGCGGAACGCGGGAATATAGGCCGCCAAAAGCCCCGCCAGTGCCACCGCGATGCAGACCTCAATGAGCACGACCGGGTTTCGCGACCCAGTGCCGTACAGCATGCTTTGAAGGATCGAAGCCGAGGCCAGGGCAGCCGCGGTACCAATCGCAATTCCGGTTGCGAGCAGGATTGAAGCTTCCCGCAAGACCATTTTCAGCACCGCGCTACGCTGCGCCCCCAAAGCCATGCGGACGCCGATTTCGCGCGTGCGCCGCGAAACTGCATACGTCATCACGCCGTAAAGGCCCACAATCGTCAAAACGAGGGCCAGCAGGGCGAACGCACTCAGAAGGACGGTCGCGAACCGCGGCTGCGAAAGTTCGCTGAACATCAGCTCTTTCATGGTGCGAACCTGGGTGACGGGAATGTCCTTGTCCATTGCTGCGACGATCCGTTGGACGCTCGCCT
>CABECM010000646.1_pt1 | contig 12083 bp, 9 predicted proteins | sample 3422391 | NCBI WGS metagenome assembly CABECM01 (sample SAMEA5534327, study PRJEB31848) | metagenome | biome: tundra; feature: field; material: soil | place: USA | collected 2013-05 | depth 0.15 m
TGTATGCAGGGTACCAGAGGGAAGAGTGGTTGAAAACATGGAGCCGCGCTCTGCAAGTCCTGCTGACTGCGCCCCTATTCAGTCCGCGCTTCCGTCGAACAACTGGAACTCTCGAATCCGCGGCGTGCCGGAGGAAGAGAGAATATTCAGGCGCACGTGTTGCGCATTCACGTGTGGAAAAATGTCGATCTTCTTGTGCCCAGCAGACTCACCAACTCGTACGCTCGACATCGACACGAGCGTTTTCCTGCAGTACGCCCATCACGACGCCATCCCTGCCGAACTGCTTAGCAAGCTGGATATGGGTTGCGCATGATCTCAAGCGCATGGTCGGAGTAACAAAAATTGCCGGCCCGAGGGCGAATCAGAACATGGATGGGAATGCGCACCCGGCGTCGAGCCGATCGCATCAGAGCGGCGCTCGGAGTGATCCCTCCGGACGACAAGTCCGCGCAGAGCTCAATCCGTGAATCGCGGAGGATCTGCGGGAATGCCTTGACCCAAGACCTGACACCCAAGACCTTTTACGCCAACTCCACCTTATTCTTACACCTGTTCGGACTAAGGGGATGAGCCGTAACGCGGTTAAAAAGATCGCTAAAGCGGTGCTTGGCGGGACGAAGGCTGACTTATACTTCTGGCGATGCAAGCTTTGGTCTATACCGCTCCCGGCAGGGTTGAACTGGAACAGCGTCCCCGCCCTGAACCGCAGAAGGGGGAAGAAGAAATTGCAATCGAGGTCGCTGGGGTGTGCGGCTCCGACATTTCGGGATTTCTGGGGCACAGCGCTTTGCGGCGTCCACCGCTGGTTCTCGGCCACGAATTGGTTGGACGACGTCGAGATGGACGGCGAGTCGTGGCAAACCCACTGGTGAGCTGCGGTCACTGCGACGCTTGCATATCGGGCGCGCAGAATCTGTGTGAATCGTGGAGGTTGCTGGGGCTAGGAACAACTCCGGGTACGTTCGCCGAATACGTAGCGTTGCCTTCTACCCAGGTCCACGAAGTTCCTGATTCTCTTACCGCGGAACAGGCGATTCTGGCGGAGCCGCTCGCTAACATTGTGCACTTGTTTCGGATGATTTCCCCGCCTCCATTCTTCCGGCTGGCGATTGTTGGTGCCGGGACGATGGGAGCGCTAGCTGTGTCAACCGCTCTGCGGATTGGAGCGCGGGATGTGCTGGCCGCCGATGTGAATGACCAGCGCCTTGAGATCATGCGAAAGCTTGGAGCCTCGGCCACCCTTAACGCTGGGTCATCGGACGCGGTCGCCGAAGGTTTGCGCGTCGCCGGCCGCGGATACGATGTCGTAATCGATGCCAGCGGAAGCGCCGCCGCGCGGCAGACGGCATTCGATTTCTGTCGTCCGGGCGGCCAGGTCGTGTTGCTGGGGATGGGGACGCAACGCAGCGAAGTGAACTTTGTGACCAGCATCCGCAAAGAACATCGGGTGGCGATGTCATTTGCTTATACGCCAGTCGATTTTCGGCGGTCGCTGGATCTGCTAATCGCGGGAGAGATCGATTTAACGCCGTGGACCGTGCGTATGCCGCTGGCTCGCGGCCAGGAGGCGCTAGAGCGGATGAGCCACGATCCCGGAGTCGCGCTCAAGATGATGCTGGAAGTGGCGGCACTGTGATGGGGATTTAGTTCTCAGTTGTCGGTTCTCAGTTCTTTAGTTCTGGCCCCTGAGTGTTTATCGAACATTCCCTGGCAGGTTCAGATACACGAAGTTTGTACGGAGCCGGTTGGAGGTCTCGCCCGGCTCCGCGATCCCCCCGGAGTTCTCTTTTCATGTGGTGCGCGACTCGTATCGGCTGGATCAGTTTGCTCTGCCTCTCGTGCAGTATCTGTATCTTGGGTCAGACGAGCGCACGCCTTCAAACGTCTGACACGGACCTTGTTCTGGAGGCTGGCCCCACAGCTCCACGGCTGATCTCGCTTGGTGTTCCCGGTCAACCCAAATGGGAGAACCGCGCCTCCGAAGTTTTGATTCCATCCGCGGAGGTCTCGGACAAACCGACGCCTCTGTATTGGACCTTCAACCGCGAGGCCAGCCAGATCGGTGAACAGCGGGTTGCCTTGGTCTACGACTCCGCTTCCCCACCTCTCCGGCTGACCTGGGAGTGGCGGACTCGCCAAACGTACGGCCCGATTGAGCACCAAATTCGGATCGAGAATCTCGGCGGTCAGGAAATCTGGATTCCGATGCAGGATAGTGTGGCCTTCAATTTTCAAGTCGATCCACTGGCGCCGCTCGAAAATCTTTTCGTCGAGAAAGGCGCGAATACTCCCTCGCCCGTCGGCACGCATCAGGTCGCGCTCGCGGAGGGCTACCACTGGACTGGCACGTCCAGCACCTATGGAGATCTTCGCGACAACGACCCCCGCGAAATCATTCCGTGGTCGTTGGTCCAGGGATCGCCGAATCCAACAAAAGATTCGGCACAAACCGGATGGTATGCGGGCATCGAGTTCAGCGGTCGCACCCGTATCTCAATGGCACGAGAAAAGGATTCTCTCCAGGTGGCTATCGGACTGAACCCCGATCCGGCTCCGTTCCGCACACGCCTCGCGCCCGGAGAAGTCTTTGAAACGCCGGTGGTATTTCTGAGTGGTTTCCGCGACGGTGCGGATGGAGCAGGAAATGTTCTGCGCCGTTGGGTGCGCGCGGTTCTCGGCAATCCGGAAACGTGGAAGAACCCCAACTATCCGCTGGTGGTCAACAACAGCTGGGGCGGTGGCATGGGCGTCAACGAAGAGATTGCGCTGCGCATGATTCGCGACTCCGCCGATACGGGAGTGGACATGTTCCACGTCGACGCCGGATGGTTTCGCGGCGTGGGCGACTGGTATCCCAATCCGCAGAAATTCCCCCACGGTCTTGCGGTTATCGCCGACGATGCTCACAAACACGGCCTGAAATTCGGACTCTGGGTGGACTGGACGCAGGCAGGTCTATCCACCGAACCCGGAGCGCTGAATGCGCGCGATCCCAAGCTTCGCGACTGGATGGTCACCGACCTGTCCGCCGACTGGAAGCCGGAGCCATTCAAAGGGCAAACCATCGATCTTGGAGTGCCCGAGGCCAAGCAGTGGGCTCAGCGCGAAGTCGAGCGCATCGTCACCGATTACCATCTCGACATGCTGGAGCACGACGGCTACCTGGTGGCGCACGGATGCGATCGCACGGACCACCCCCACGCCCCTCCCGATCCGCTGAATAAGTGCATCTACAAGTCTTGGGGCTCTTACTGGGTGGACAGTTCCAATTCCACCGACGTCAGCTACCACGCGGTTCGCGCCTACTACGATATCTATGCCAAGATGCGCCACGATCATCCCGGACTTCTGTTTGAAATATGCAACGACGGCGGCAGGATGGTCGACTTCGGCAGCGCGTCACACGGCGACTATTTTTCGATCACAGACACGTATGACCCGCTTTCGAACCGGCGAGCCTTTTACGATACCAGTCATGTGCTGCCTGCCGCCATGCTGGAGAGTTATATCGAAAAGTGGCCGACGCCGCACACTGAAAACTTCCGCTATATGTTGCGCAGCGGCATGATGGGTTGGCTGACTATCATGACCGACACCAATGCCTGGTCGCCCGAACAACACGCCGAAGCCAAAAAAGAAATCGATCTCTACAAAAAAGAACTTCGCTCGTTCATCCGAGATGCCAGCCTGTATCATATTTCGCCTCGGCCCGACGGCGTGCACTGGGATGGGATCCAATACTGGGACTCAAATCGCCAGCGTGGCGTTGTCTATGCCTTTCGGGGCACGACTGAAGAAGAGAGGATGCACTCGTACCGATTGCAAGGGCTTCAGGCCTGGGGCCGCTACCTGCTCAAGTTTTACGATCACAGCGCTCCTGATCGGACCGTTACGGGCCGGGAACTCATGACTCAGGGCCTGAAGGTAATACTTCCCTTAGCGAACAGTTCAGAACTGATCTTCATCGAGGACGCCGCACACTAGCATACGCGGAGACTTGCCCTGCAAAAATTGAAAGTATATCGACCATGAACGAATCAAATTCTCAGAACCACCTTGCCGGCCGTGTTGCTTTGATCAGCGGCGGTGGTCAGGGCATAGGACGCGGGATTGCCACTCTCTTCCAACGAGAAGGCGCGTGTGTATTCATCCTGGACTGCGACGCACGGAGTGGGAACGAGACAGCTGCTGATCTCAGCGGACAAAATCCGAACCTGCCGGTCAAGTACCTTCGCGCCGATCTGCGTGAGCCTCGTGAAATCCAGACCGCGGTCGACACGATCCGAAAATTCCATGGCCGAGTGGACGTCCTGGTCAATAATGCCGGCATCGAACTCCATAAATCTCTGGAGAAGTTGTCCATAGCGGACTGGGATCTGGTGCTGAATGTGAATCTGCGTGGCGCGTTCCTGCTGACGCAGGCGGTGGTTCCACTGTTTGCGGAATCTGGCGGCGCGATTGTGAACATCAGTTCCATCCACGCCACGCACGCTTTCCCCGATTCCATTCCGTACGCGTGCTCGAAGGCTGCCATGGTCGCGCTCACCCGGAACCTGGCCCTGGAGTTGGCGAGCCGGCACATTCGCGTCAACTGCATCTGTCCTGGAGATATCGACACGCGACTCTGGGATGAATATCTGCGCAACTCTGCCAACCCGACGGCGCTAGTCGAGCACACGACCGCCCTCCATCCCTTGGGCCGTCGTGGAATGCCTGCCGATGTCAGCGAGGCCGCATTGTTCCTGGCCTCGGATGGTTCCGCTTTCATCACAGGCACGGATCTTATCGTGGACAGCGGGCTCACCCTGCGGGCCCACCCTTGAAACCAATACGCGAAGTGTACCCCGCGGGAATTTGCCAGCCCGCCGCATCGCTGGGAACCAATGGCGGCGGCTCCGCTCTGGCCTGGCTGACCAATGGCGCTGCTTCCTCGGAACGAGCGAATCCTGGGGATGACTGGAGCGCATCTCGGCGCTGCTCATACCCTTTAAACCACGCGATTGCGGAGCACGCCCAGCCCCTCAATATCGACTTCCATCACGTCGCCGGACTTCAGAAATACCGGAGGCTTGCGAAACACGCCCACCCCATCTGGCGTCCCGGTCGCAATAATGTCGCCGGGTTCGAGCGTGATGGCAGCGGAAATAAATGCGATCAGCGCTGGGATGCGAAAGATCAGATTCGAAGTATTGGAATTCTGGACTACATTGCCGTTCACTCTCATGCGGATGAAAAGGGCATGAGGATCGGGCACCGCGTCGCGCGTTGTAAGCCACGGTCCAGTGGGACAAAATGTGTCGCAGGACTTGCCCCGCACCCACTGCTTGTCCGCAAACTGCCATCGACGCGCAGACACGTCGTTCAGAGGCATGTATCCCGCGACGTGGTTCAGCGCCTCGGCCTCGGAAACGGCCTTTGTCTTGCGGCCGATGACCACGGCTAATTCCGCCTCATAGTCGCCCTGGGGATCGTCCCCGGGAAGCACAACGGAAGCATCCGGTCCGTTGATGCTCGAGGGAAACTTGGCAAAAATGATCGGCACCGTCGGAATCTCCTGCTTGGTTTCGATGGCGTGATCGCGATAGTTCAGGCCCACCGCGATAATTTTTCCCGGACGCGTGACGGGAGGTAACAGAGCGACGCCGTTGAGGCGATACTTCGTCTGTGGTTGAGCTTCGCCGCGAGCAAGTTTTTCCGCATTGGCCAGTGCCGCACTTCCCGCCGTCAGAAAACTGATCATATCGGGATAGACGGAGCTGTCGAGAAGAAATATCTGATCGCCGACCACAACCCCCACGAGAGATGTTCCGCCGGCAGGTTGGAAGCTTACCAGGCGCATAGCGTAGATTCTATAGTTCGGAGCAGTTCTGCGTTTGTGGATTAGCGACGAAACCAGCGTAGCAAGTTGTTGGAGCGGGAGACGGGGATCGAACCCGTGACATCCAGCTTGGGAACTTAGCATTACCGCTAAGTCACTGAGTCCTTTAGGGATAATTCCAGAAGAAACAGGTATATAAAGCAAAAACTCGCGGCTCTCTAGTGCTGAGTCAACTGCTGAGTAGATTTTAGTGCGGCACGTCCGCCGCAGAGGTTTGCTCTTTCCAAGATTGGCTACGCTGTCTTGTTCCTTTTCACCTTCGCCCAGCGTGCGCGTTGCGCGGCTGCGATTCTCCTGCGGCCTGCGGGTGAGATCGTTCGCTTAGGTGCCGACCTCTGCTTCGCCCACCGCGCTTTCTGCGCCAGACTGATTCTCCGACGGGCGGCAGCGGACATCGTGTGCTGGCGTGACGAGCCATTGAAGCTAAGACTTCCCAAGGCAGCAAGTGCGGAGTCGATCCGCTGCACTTCTTTCTGAGCGCGTTCGCGCTCTTTCTTCAACTCCTGCACAATGCCGGACAGTTTTCCCATTTTAGTGTTTTCCCCCCAGTGAAGATCATAACAGGCAGGACGGTACGCAGAGTCGTGTGATCTTGTGCCCGTGGAGATTCTTTGCCTACCATGCGTAGCGTTCACGGGAACGTCGCCCACGAAACACTGAATTGAGAAATGAGTTCAACCAACAAGGACTGAGGTGTTTACGTCTTGCATCTTTCGGGGCTTCCTGCGGTTCTTCGCTTGCTCTTTCTTGGTGGCCCATCGACAGTTCCCCGAGTAGTACCCTTGGTCGTTGTCGATTCGATCTAGCGTCTTTCCGTCTGGTCGTTTCTTCATGTCATCAACGAAGGCCCCGAAACTATCGCGCCAGCGTTCACAGACGGTAATGCCACGTCCGCCGTAATCGGCATACTGCGGATGTTTCCCGTTCGTGCATCGCTCAATCATCTTCCGCCAACTGGTGTGAGTCGGTCTGTAACATTCGCAAATCAACGCCTTTCCGCGACGAAGTTTCGCCTCGGTGTCGAAATGAAAGCGGCTACAAGACTTGCAAACTGTCATCCACCGGGAGTTCCTAGAGGTAGGATTGGTCTTTCCCCATACGCGGCTGCCGCAGAAAATCTTCCCAACCATCTTCCCGCGCCGATGCGGCCCAGACTTGCGACGGGAACATCCGCAACTCGTCGTGTTGCCGCTGCGAAGATTTGCTCCTCGGACAGACCTTTCTCGACCACAGACACATCGGCTAACGAAGAACGGTTGGCCTTTCCGCATCTCGTCGAACCGCAGGACGGTCAGCCGTCTGTATCTGTTTCCGACTTCGTTCTTGAACCGCCATGTGAGTTGATCCGCCATTGGTTGGGGGTTGAACCTGCCGAGTTCTAAGTAGGCAAATCGCTAAATTGTCGCTAAGTTGTTGAAGAGAAACACCCGATTCTCAAGGCTATCCTCTGCACCATTCTAGAGCTACTGGTCTCCTAATACATTTATAATCAAACACTTGGAGTGAATCCTCGCCATGCTTGGTGCCACAAGCTATATATATATATGGGTATAGGATTCGCCAAGCAAACGCCTAGCAATCCCATAGTGATCGCTGTGTCAATCGCTGGGCAATGGCTTGTTCCTACCTCTAATAGCGCATACACCTGCTAACGCTAGGTAATCCCATGGGTACCCTGCGTCGGCTGCGCATTGGCAAGGCGATGGCACCAAGCCAAGACTGAGCCTCACTCTCCTTCTTACAACAACTGACTGCATTCCAGAGGTCTCTTCCGTGGCTGGTCTTCTGGTGTGTCACCTCCAGATCGAGCACGTTGCCCTTGCGCGAACCAAAGCCCGTACACTGTGCGCCGCATCGTGGAAGCCAAGGTAAAGGTGCTCCACTGTCCTATCGAGATTAGCGGGATCAGAGTACTGTAGTCGGGTTCGGAAGCAGAGAGGACAATGCCCTATGGCAGATCGCATTCTTGTCGTTGACGATGAAAAGGAGATTCGGGACATCGTCACCTCCATGCTCAATTCCGCAGGATATGCCTGTAAGAAAGCTGGCTCTCGCACTGAAGCCCTCGCAGCCCTCGATGCTGGGGAACAATTTGATCTCATGCTCTCCGACCTCACGATGGCCGACCTCGATGGTATCGGCCTGCTGGAGCGCACTATGGACAAGTGTCCGAACATGCCCGTGGTCATAGTTGCGGCAATAGACGAGATTCCTGTCGCGCTGACCGCAATTCGTAACGGCGCGTACGACTACCTACTGAAACCTTTCGAGCGTGAGCAACTGTTGAGCACAGTCAGCCGAGCGTTGGAAAATCGCCGTCTGAAGTTGGAAAACCTTACCTATCGAACGAATTTAGAATCTCTGGTCAAAGCCCGTACCGAGCAACTGCAAGCCGCAATGTCGAGTCTGGAACGCTCCTATGACATGACTCTGGAGGGCTTTGGTGACGCTTTGGCCCTGAAGAATGCTGAAACGGAGGGCCACTCGAAGCGGGTAACTGCTTTCACCATTGCTATTGCGCGAGCCTTAGGTCTGCCCCGCGAGCAGATCAACATAGTTGCGCGAGGTGCATTCCTGCACGACATCGGGAAGATGGCCCTCCCGGATCGCGTCTTACTCAAGCCCGGAAAGCTAGACGCTGACGAAACCGTGATGATGCGCGAGCATTGCGATCACGGCTACAAGATTGTCAAGAAGATTCCGTTCCTCAGCGAAGCCGCCGAGATCGTGTACGCCCACCACGAACGCTTCGATGGCTCGGGTTATCCGCGTGGGCTCAAGGGCGAACAGATTCCATTAGGCGCACGGCTCGTGGCCGTGGCGAACACCTTGGACTCAATCACTTCCGACCTACCTTACCGCCCTGCACAGTCTCTGCAAGCAGCAAGGGAGGAAATTGCGAAGTGGTCGGGACGCCAATTCGATCCCGAGATCGTGAAGACATTCTTGGAGATGCCCGACAACACTTGGGAAGGTTTGCGTAGAGAGATCGAGGCTCAGATTTTCCGCGTGTCGGTTCCTCCGACTCCACACGGACAAGCGTGATGAAAGGGTGCGTGCCATGAAGATTCTTGTGTTTGAGGACGAGCCAGTGGTGCAGACATACCTTACCGCTATTCTGCCGAGGGCTGGTTTTGAGGGTGAAGTGGAGGCGAATGAGGACGAAGCGTTGAGGCGATGCTGTGCAAGGCGTCCCCCATGCATCCGCCATGGGACTGGCTTGGCCGTATGCCCTGCGCCGCTGGGTTCGGCCTGCTGGCCCGGAGACTGCGTAAGCGGACAGTAACCACGCAGTGCCCCAGAATGGCCCTTCCGTTTCCTCCGCATCACTCCCCGCATTGGCGGGGCCGTACGCTGTGCGCTCCCACTTCGGCGCATGACTGTGAATGCCTGCATGATGAGAGAACACAGAGGAGCGCAGAGCCAAGCTCGCCTTGATGTGCCCAGCCGTCTCCCAGCCTTGTACCTTGCGGCCTCCCATCCCTCAATCTACCGTCAGTTGCTCCCAAGCGGATGTGCTGGCCCGGAGCGAATGCGTTACACGTTGTAACTCTAAGCGAGTGCTAGACTTAGGTGCTACAGCTTGTAACAGATAGTCCTACTCACTCCAACTGAGATGGACTTCTCTATGCCTTTCGCCTTGCGTTCGCTCTGCATCTCATAGCACCTGCTAGGCTTACGCATTTCAGTCGCGTTGCGATTGACATAGGTTTTTCCCCGCGCTCGATACCGTTATTGAGTTCCCATGGGACGGCGTCTAACCCGTACGCTGTACGCTCGTCGTTCCGGCAAGGACTCGGAAAGCCACGAGGGGAGAGAAGAAACAGGAGAGCAGAGCAGCCACCTCCAGCGTAGGCCACGCGGTCGCCGTGCCGTCACTAGGCGGTGGCGGTGTTCCTTCCGTGCCGTTTGCTGTACCTTTGCCATGTTTTCGCCCTGTTCAGGAAGTCGTGGCAGAAACCTATCTAACATATTGAAAAGGCTTCGCTTAGTGTTCGCCTCGCCATGTCGTGCTTTGTGACATGGTGATTCGCTATGCCTTCGCCCCCAAGTCTTTGCCCTGCAATCACCTACGCATTCCCTTCGCTCTGGTTCTTCCCCGCTCCGATGCAGCATTGAGTTCCCATGGCACGGCGTGGCTCCCGGCCCAACAAAACGGCACAGCGAATGCCCAACCTAGTCGTTTCAATGACATAGCGAATGCACAGCGAAGGTAAGTCGTTGCAAAGAAACGGTGAGGCTAGGATGTACCAGTGGAATCTAACACCCGGAGAACAATCTAGTGTGTACTGAGGGCCTGACGGGAATCGAACCCGCAATCCCCGGAGCGCGGTCTGATTGGAGCCCCCTTGGTAAGGAAACCAATTTGAACCGCTAGCCACCCCGGTGCTCTGTCCCTTTGAGTCACAGGCCCTAGTAATGTACTCAGCCTAGTGCTTTCGTAACTTGATGCACAAGTACCGGAAGGACATATCCAAGAGACACCCGGAAGTACATCACCGCAGTCCGTTACGAATCGGCCCGAAAACCCAAAGTAGTCACCATAGCAGCCCGTTCTGCGAGTGCAGTGAGTTTCGGAACAGCGGTTCCACTTGCCCACAACCACTTGGTTTCGGGCACGCAGAACTAGCAATTCCGGGTACTGACGAATCAAGCACTTGGAGAGGTCTGTGCAGCAGGGGTTTTGGGCAGGCTGCTGGCCTGCGCTCTTTGCGCTGTGCCCTTGCTGATCCCAGTCTCACGGGTGATCTCGGCCCACGAGCGTCCCTCGCGGCGCAGTGACGCGATCCTCCGAACATCGACAGCTACCCTTGGACGGCCCACGCGCTTGCCCTTCGCCTTCGCTGCCGCCAACCCAGAGCGCACTCTATCGCGGATCAGTTCACGTTCAAACTCTGCGATGCTGGCGAAGATGCCGAACACTAGCCGACCATTGGGCGTGCTTGTATCAACGCCCTCATGGATCGAGATGAAGTCGATCCCCAGTGAGCGGAACTCTTCTAATGCGTTGACGAGTTGCCGCAGACTTCTAGCGAATCTGTCGTAGCGATACACCACGACGGCATCCACCAGCCGCTTCCGGCAGTCGGCGATCAACTTGTCCAGTGCAGGTCGCTTCTCACGAGAACCGCTGATGCCCCTATCCACATACTCGTGGGCAATCGCAAAGCCTCGGCGTTGGCAGAACTCGCGTAGTTCTCGAAGCTGTACTTCTGGGTCTTGGCCGTGGTTGAGCGTGCTGATCCTCGCGTACAGGGCTGCACGGATCGGACGCTTGCTGCTGGATTGCTTGGTAGATGTCATGCCCATTGCTCCGAATTGAGATGGGCATCAGGTGCTACCGAAAATAAACGCCGCCCACAATCAGGCGGCTCGTGGGACTGTTTGCAGTTTGTGCCACATCGCCTTTCGGCAAACCACCGTGCGTCCCCGTCGGTTGGTCGCGCTTTCGCGCTGTCCTGATGCTGATTCATTCTATGTGCGTCAGCGATCAGATGGAATGGCCCGAAAGTTTTGGAACGTAACCAATCGAATCGGTTCTCTCTGAACTCCCGCCTGGACCCACGGTGAGCGGCTGGCAATCCTATCTCAGTTTGGCTCTAAGTTTGGCTCTAATGTTAGTTCTCAGTGATTGCGCTAAGGTGCTTTCTCAATCCCTCTTCAACCTGTTTTTTGCCTGCAATTGTATTGTCGTATTTTAAGACGCGATATCCACTTACATCGAATGGCAAGGGAGCGTCGCGTTCGGCTAAGAGAATCGTCGGTTTGTCGAGAGCGTGGGCGTATCCAAGTTCGTAGAAGACGTTTTGGTTTACTGGCGTGATTTCAGCGATCACTACTTCCGACTCAACAATTCCTTTTACGATGTCCCTCAGAATGATTCCCGGTGCGAATACCTCGCCGACGTGATAGGCGCGAAGATAAAACTCTTCCACAACGGGTTTGATGACTTCTTCGTATAGCTGCTGATACGGTTCGGCGAACTTCATAATGACGAATGCTGTAGGCCGCTGCTGTTCGACGGTAAAGTTCTCAAACTCGACACGATTCCGGCCCCACGCGAAAAGGCCGACCTGACCCTGACGTGACCGGCGATTTTTGTACCAGGTGGAATGAGAGAGAATCCACTTGGAGGAAAAGCTGGCCATGCCGATCAAGAGGTACAAACCAGAGCAGATCGTGACGATGCTGCGGCAGATCG
>CABECM010000753.1_pt1 | contig 10902 bp, 12 predicted proteins | sample 3422391 | NCBI WGS metagenome assembly CABECM01 (sample SAMEA5534327, study PRJEB31848) | metagenome | biome: tundra; feature: field; material: soil | place: USA | collected 2013-05 | depth 0.15 m
GCGTGGCGGCGGTGCTGGGCGTGGCGGCGGTGATCTGCGTGTCGTCGGCGGTGGCGGGCGAGATGCTGCAGGATTTGAAAGTGGGCCACATCCTGGGCGGCACACCTTCGAAGATGCAGATCGGCGACCTGCTGGGCGTGGTGGTCGCGTCGCTGGTGCTGTTCTTCCCGCTCGCCGTCCTCGATAAGGCTTACCACTTCGGAAGTTCGGCTCTCCCGGCTCCGCAGGCGGGCCTGATGGCGATGCTGTCGAAAGGGATTGTGGGAGGCGACATGGCGTGGCCGCTGGTGGTCGTCGGCATTCTGTTGGGCATCGCCATGATCATGATTGAAGTGAAGAGCGTGATGCTGTTTTCGGTGGGCATGTATCTGCCGCTGGGAACGACTTTCGCGATTTTTGTGGGCGGCGTGATTCGCTGGATCACCGACAAACTGCGCGACCGCCGCGGTTTGAACGATGCCCAGAAAGCGCGTGTAGATAATGCCGGCGTGCTCACCGCCTCAGGGCTGATTGCCGGCGAGGCGCTGTGCGGGCTGGTAATTGCCGGACTGGTCGGATCAGGGAAAGATGTGACGCTGGTTCATTGGACACCTTCCGTTTGGGCTTCGCTGGCAGCGTTCCTGGTGCTGATCCTAGTGATGGTGCGGGTGCCGCTAGCCAACGCGGGCAGCCCGGACGAACCCGCGCCGCCGACGGCGATCATGTAGCTGCTCGTGTGGCGCGGGCGCCCTCGCCCGCGCTCTGCCGGCAGCAAAGAGCTGTCAACCACGAAGGACACCCTTCGCGGTTTAGTGTTCTTATGTCCATCCCTGAGAACATCGCTGCGGTGCGCGAACGGGTCGCAGAGGCCGCGCGCCGCGCGGGACGGCGTCCGGACGAAATCGCACTGATGGCGGTGAGCAAGACTCATCCGCCAGAGCGCATTCGCGAAGCCCATGCCGCCGGGCTGCGTCTGTTCGGAGAGAATCGCGTGCAGGAATTTGCCGGGAAGGCCGGCGCGCTGGTTGATTTGTCTGGAGCCGAGTGGCACATGATCGGGCACTTGCAGACCAACAAGACTGGCAAAGCAATAGAACTTTTCCACGCGGTGGACTCGGTCGATTCGGTGAAGCTAGCCGAGAAACTGGATGCGGCCGCACGTGCGGTGGGCAAGAAGTTGAGCGTGCTGATCGAAATCAACGTCGGCGGCGAGACGGCGAAAAGCGGCGTTGCGCCGGACTCGCGGGAACTGGAAGAACTGCTGTTGGCTGCACCGCGGCTCGAGGCGCTGGAATTTCGAGGCCTTATGACGGTGCCTCCGTTTACCGACGATCCCGAGGCGGCGCGACCCTACTTCCGAGAGCTCCGCGAATTGCACCATGCAATCGCTGCCCGCAAACTCCCGGCGATTGATATGGATGGGCTTTCCATGGGCATGTCCCACGACTTCGAAGTAGCGATCGAAGAAGGCTCGACCTGCGTGCGGGTCGGCACCGCGATCTTTGGGGAAAGAAAAGCTTCACAGCAAAGTTAACCACGGAGGCACAGAGACAGAGAGAAAACCAAAACGCCCTTCTCTCTGAAGTCTTCTCTGTGTGTCCGTGGCTCCGTGGTGAAATCATGCTCCTGATTCACGAAACCACCGATGGGGCCACTTTCGCCGTCAAAGTCCATCCCCGCGCGAAGAAGAACGCCATCACCGGCGAACTTGGCGATGCGTTGAAAGTCTCCCTGACCACTCCTCCCGTGGAGGGCCGGGCAAATGAAGCCTGCATCGAATTCTTTGCCAAACTTTTGAAGGTGCCGCGATCTTCCGTTACCATTGCCTCCGGCCAGGCCAGCAGGAACAAGGTCATTCGCGTCGCCGGGGTGACCGGCCAGTACGTCCGAGATCGCTTATGCGGTTAATCGCGGACGGGGGCGCCCGCGCCACGTAACATCAGGAGCCACTTTGACCTTCTCGCAACGCTTCGAGGAAATCCGCACCGGGTTCGAGCGGCCATTCTGGATCGCGAATATCACCGAAATTTTCGAGCGGCTTGCCTACTACGGGGCGTTTGCTTCGCTGGCTTTGTACCTGCAGGAGCAGCTGAATTTCTCCACCGAGCAAACCGGCACGCTGACAGGCATCTTCGGCGGCATGGTGTGGTTTCTCGCGATTTTCGGCGGGGCAGCTGCCGACCGCTTGGGCTTCCGCCGCGCTCTTTCGGTCGCCTATCTCATTCTCGGTGCCTCGTATTTCCTGATCGGTTCGATCGGGGCGTCGTGGCTGGCGCCCGTGCGCAACGCCGTGCCCCTGGGGCTGTTTGTCGGCTTCATCCTCATTCTTCCGGCGCTCGGAGTAGCGCTGGTCAAGCCTTGCGTGGTGGGCACGACGGCCCGCGCCTCAAAAGAAAACGTCCGCTCCATCGGCTACTCGATTTACTACACGATGGTCAACATCGGCGGCGCCGCCGGGCCCTACTTTGCTTCGTGGGCTCATCGCCATTTGGGTGTCGAAAATGTTTATCGCGTGGCCGCGCTCAGTGTCTTCGCGATGTTTTTCGTAGTCCTGCTTTTCTTCCGTGAGCCACGCAAGGCCGGCGATGCACCGCCGCCCTCGATCGCAACGGTGGCGCGGAATTTCTGCGTGGTGTTGGGAAACTACCGGCTGGTCTTGCCCATATTGCTGGTTGCATTGGTGCTACGGATCGCTCTGTGGGTGCATCCGGCGTGGGGAGTGCCGTGGTGGATCTGGGCCGGCTTGCTCGCGATTATGCTGGCGGGCATCAGCCGGTTTATGTGGTTCCTCGTGATCTTCACGGGCTATTGGATTGTGTTCTGGCAGCAGTACATCAGTTTGCCCGGGTTCATTCACGGCTACATCAACCCTCACGCTGACGTCGAAATGATTCTGGTGGTCGACGGGTTGACCGTGATCTGTCTGACTCTGGCGGTGAATTTCCTCACGCGCAAGGTGCCAGCGTTTGCCGCCGTGATTCTGGGCACGGTGATCACGTCGCTTTCGTGGTTGATCCTCGCCTTCCGGCCGACGATCTGGGGCGCGGTCTTCTCGCTGTTTTTCCTGGCGCTGGGTGAAATCATTCAGGCGCCGCGCTACTACGAATACATCTCGCGGCTTGCGCCTCCGGGGCAGCAGGGGACGTACATGGGATTTGCCTTCGTACCGATCGGCATCGGATCGCTCATCGGCGGACCGTTTGGCGGATTCCTGCTGCATCACTTTGGCGAAGTCCAGCACCGGCCGGCAATGATCTGGTTTTGGATTACTGGGATAGGGCTGGCGACGGCAGCACTGCTATGGATTTATGACCGGTTAGTGCGGCGAGACAAAAGCGTCGCGGCTTGACTTCGCTCCCCGCCGGTGGGATCATTCGCCCCCAGCAAGTGAAACCAAAAGGAGGCTCTATGCCACATTACCTGCATCAAGTCGCGTATTCGCGCGAGGGGTGGGCTTCTCTGTTGGCCAATCCGCAGAACCGCATTGAAGCCGTGCGGCCTGCAATCGAAAAACTGGGAGGAAAGATCGAAGCTGCCTGGTTTTCCTTCGGAGACTACGATGTCGTCGTGATTGCAGAACTTCCCGACAACGTGAGCGCTGCAGCAATCGCCATGGCGTTTGCCGGAGGCGGAGCCTGCAAGTCGGTGCAGACCACACCGCTGATTTCTCCGGAAGAAGCACTGCAGGCCCTGAAAAAGGCGGGGGAATGCGGGTATCGGCCTGCGTCGGCCCAGGCACGCGCGGCTTAACCAACGACCAGCAAGATGGGGCCAGGGCGGCCTCCGCAGGCCGCCTTTTTTGATGACCTCTTGATTTCGATGCCCTCCCGCAAAACCAGACCGGCGGAGATTGCGGCGCAGATCCGACACGCGTTGAAAGATGGTGGCTCGGCCGAGCACGCCGCCGGAGTGCAGTGGTTTTTCAAAGAAGAGATCAAGTCACACGGCTGGTACACGGGCGATTTGCGGCGCGCTATGCGACGCTGCCGCCGCGACATCTTGCGGAAGCACGACTTCAATTTTCTCGTGGGTGTCGCCGACAAACTATTCTCCGGCAAGGTGCTCGAGGAAAAAGCTGCTGCGGTGTTTCTGCTTGAGAAGATGGATGCGCAGTGTGGCAACCGCGAGTTCCGCATGTTCGATTCATGGCTGAACCGCATCAGCAGCTGGGCCGATCACGACGGGCTGGTGCACTGCCTGATCGCGCCGATGGTGGCTGCGAAGCCGGCTCGGATCAAGAATGTTTTTCGCTGGGCGAAGTCGCCGAAACGGTGGCACCGGCGGGCGAAAATGCTCTTTCCCGAGATCGTGAAGCTTTCCGACTCGCTGCTCTCCGACCACGACGACATGGTGCAGAAGGGCCTGGGCTGGCTGCTGCGAGAAACGGCAAAATACGATCCGAAGCGCACCGTACCGTATCTAATGAAGATTCGCGGGCGGGCTCCGCGGCTCGTATTGCGGACCGCGTGCGAGCTTGCTCCTTCCGGAATTCTCGGTAAAGGTTGTTCGTCACAGGAATTGCGATTCTTTTTGTGGAAGGCTGTGGAAAAAGGGTGGTGGCCGCAATCGGGCCGAGTCCGGATGCGAAAAGTGTCCAATACCAGCGGGACGGTGACTGATCTCATCGGCGCGGGCGCGCCCACCCTTCGAAAATCGCGAAGGGTGGGGCAGCCTCTGGTCGTGATGACGCTGGCGAGTAAAACGATAAGGTGGGCCAGCCCCCGGAAGGTAGTGGGTCAGTTCAAACGTTTAGAGTGACCCCAGTCATGGAGGCTGGGATTGTCAATCACGTGTGGACCTTGGAAGAACTGGTTTTCATGTTAGATACGCCATCACCCTTTCATTCGGCCTAAAATAGTAAAGCCCTGATTCGCGGCCAGGTCCTTTTGTAAATTCGTAATAGGGAGATTTGGCAGTGCACTCCCAATAGCAGCGTATCGCAGGAGTGTGCTCATTCAAAGTGGGAACACTCAAGACAATCGCCGACGCACTGATTAAGGCATATCACGCATCTCCTCGATTTATGGCCGTTATGTGTGTAGTCTGCGCCGTGTTGCTATTCCTGCCAGCGCGTTTCCTTGGCTTGCTGTCGGTGGAACCCGTCTTATCTCACTACCGACCACATGTCGGCATGGCCTTTGTTTTTTTCTTGGTGATGACGATTTCTTATCCCACATCAAAGGCGTGGAATTGGTCCTCCTCAATCGTTCGTCGCCACTCATTACACAAACACAGGATCGCGAGATTGCACGCTCTGGACAACCGAGAAAAGAAAATTCTCAAGGGGCTTGTCGGGGAGAACATATGAGCTGCCTACTATGATTCCTTTGACCCTACAGTTCTAGGCCTCATAAGATGCAGCATTATGACGTGGGCGACTTCCATCATACCTACGCGGAGTGCGCCCGCAAGCATTACGGAATGGGCGTGGGACTATTTACGCCAACACCCAGAACTGCTTGAATGAGCAACCGTCGCGAATTCAAACTGACCCACTACCCCCCGGAAAGCGGAGCTGCACGTCAGAGAAGTCGCTTGATACCATCGTCCCGGCACGCATTGTTGTCCCCCGTAAAAACTCGGCGTGTCAAAGGTGGAACACCCGGAATCATGGTTTGCCCATCTCTCGCGCGCAATGGGACAATACAAACATATGCAAAAATCGCTCACGATTGTGTGTCAACTATTCGCGGCTGGGATAATGCTGCTGGGCCATGCCCCGGCGCAGCAGACTCCGGCAGTCCCACCTCAACCCAGTCAACCCGCTTCCACCCAGGCGGCTCCGGCCAAAACGCAGAAGGCTCCAGCAGCCAAGAAGACTCCCGTGACCACGAAAAGTGCAACCGCTCTAACGCTCAAGACCCAGAAAGAAAAGGCGAGCTATGCCTTGGGGATGAAGATCGGAGGAGATCTTCGGAAGCAAGGCGTGAATACGGCGGTGGATCCGGCGATCGCGGCGCGAGGATTCAAGGACGCTCTGGCCGGCAGCAAACCGCTGCTGACCGAAGACGAGGAGCGCGCCGCTCTCACGCAACTGCAGACTGAGGTCCGCGGGAAACAGGAAGCGAAGGCGCACGAGGCTGGGGCTGCGTCCCGCACAGAGGGTGAGGCATTCCTGGCAGCCAACAAGAGTAAAGAAGGAGTGGTGACATTGCCGAGCGGTCTGCAGTACAAAATCCTGACGGCGGGGACGGGACCGAAGCCCACGGCGGCCGATACCGTGTCCTGTAACTATCGCGGGACGCTGCTCAACGGCAAGGAATTCGACAGCTCGTACAAACGCGGCGAGCCGACATCGTTTCCAGTGGGAGGAGTGATCAAAGGTTGGACGGAAGCGCTGCAATTGATGCCGGTGGGATCGAAGTGGCAGCTGTTCATCCCTGCGGATATGGCGTATGGCGACCGGGGCGCAGGGGGCGACATCGGCCCGGGAGAAACTCTGATTTTTGAAGTGGAGTTGCTGTCGATTGGGGAGCAGAAGAAGTAGGGCCGCTGTCAGCTATCAGCTATCAGCTTTCGCAATGCTAAGGATTACCGTTGTTAAGAACTCACGATTGGCCGTCTGCAAATCAGCAGGCGGCCTTATTTTTGGTTGGCATGCCGTTCTCTTCAAGGTCGGTCTCTCTAAAGCCTGATTGCTGCGCCGCCGATAGAGATGGCAGCGACGAGGGAGAACAAGGTGAAAATTCTCTTAGTGGAGGACAGCAAGCCCATCCGACGGGAGAATGAATCCGCTTTGCACAAAGCAGGATATGAAGTGATCTGCGCTGAAGATGGGGAGACTGCGCTGCAGCTGGCGCAAGCGCAGCAACCTGACCTGATTCTGCTCGACATGATCTTGCCCAAGCTGAGCGGACCGGAGGTATTACGGCGTCTGAAGAGGGGACGCCTGACGGCCGCGATTCCGGTGGTGGTGGTCAGCAGTCTCTCGGAGAGGAACCGGCAGAAGTTGCTGGAAGCTGGCGCGGAGGAATATCTGGAAAAGAATTTGCTGATGCCCGGGCAGGGAATCAATCTGTTGCCGCAGGCGTTGCAGAACGTGATTTGCCGCATCAACCGGAAACGCGGAGTCGCCTTTTCCAACATTCCTTTGCACGAGTGAAGAGCATACTGAGAACTGCTCTTTCGGAATCGCGTGCTCACGCACACATTGAAGGCGCTATAGAGCGTGATGCAAGTGTTCTTCCGCAGAAAGATTGGCGCCCGCCAGGAGCAGCAAGCCCGAGAGAAACGCCCAGAACATCATGCTCACGGAGAGCGCGAACGGGCCGTAGACCTCCTGAAAATTCAGCCAGGGCAGAGCCAGGATATAGGCATATTTCAAAGCTTCCGAGAGCAACCCCATGATGATGGCCGCGGGTAACACGGCCCGCGCCGGGACTTTGCCGTTGGGCAGCAGCCAGTAGATCAGGAAGAAGATAGCGATACTGGCGGCGATGGCGAACACTTTCATCGTCAGAAATCCCACCAGGCGCACGAAGCCCGTGCCGTAGCCGCGCAGCAGGAACTCCATAAACGCAACCGGGCCCGCGGTTAGCGCAATCGAGAGCAAGGCCAGGACGCCGCAGGCAAAGGCCAATCCGAGCGAGATCAATTGATTGCCCAGGTAGGAGCGATTGTTCTCAAAGCGCCAGATGCGGTTGAGCGCAACTTCGAGCGGCAAGAAAACGCCGGACGAAGTCACCAGCAGAATGATCAAGGAGACAACCTGCACGCGCTGCCGGGAATTGACCATGGCGTTGAGGTTGCGGATGACAAAGTCCTGCCCGGCAGGCAGGTAGTCGCGCAGCAGTTGCAGGACTACGTCGTACATAACGCGCGAATGAAAGACGCGGCGGATGAGGGTCATCAGCAGGACGACGAAAGGGAAGAAGGACAGGATGGAATTGGCCGCGACCGAGAAGGCGAAGGTGTGGACTTCGGTCCGCATCAGATATTTGACGGTGGAAAGGACCAGGCCTTGGGAAGGGCGCGGCGCGGGGCGCACAGGACGCTGCCGTATGGCTTCGGCTTTGGGGAGCGTCGAAATGGGCGGGTCTGCCACAGGACATTTCATCGTAGCAGAGGGCGGCCAGGGGGTTGGCAATCCAAGGTTTCAGGCGTGGTTACCGAGGTATTTCTTTATCTTTGTTAAAGTTATCGGGAATTTAGTGGTAGTGACCCATGGTCATATTACGAATCCCTTCTAATTTTTGTTGCGAATCGTTTTAATAGCCCTTATTATCGGGGGCTCAATACCGGGGGGTGGTCCGGTGGTGAGACCAGTAAGTGGTTGACGTGGTAGGGTGTGGTGGAAACGCGCCAAATTGTCGGACTCCGGAAGTTCACGCAGCGGATGCACATCGCGGCGGAGAACTGAGGAGTCTTTTCTTTTTTTGGAGTAGTTCCTTCTACACATCGTAATACGCAACCGAAAGTTCTACCGGATTCTTTGAGGGGGGCTTCGGGCGACCGGAGCTACGATCGAGAATGCCGGAGAACTATTCTTCGCGATTGTGAAAGGAGTAGTTGCCGTGAGAGAGAAAGGTACAGTCAAGTGGTTCAACGGGGCGAAAGGATATGGATTCATCCAGCGCTCCACGGGGGAAGATGTATTCGTGCACTTCTCTGCCATCCAGGAGAACGGCTACCGCACGCTCAACGAGGGCGAGACCGTGGAGTTTGATCTGCTGAAGGGCCCCAAAGGCTTCCAGGCGGCAAACGTCGTGCGCGCCTAAACTGCGAACCATTTTCAGAACCCTCCTGCCCCCCAGCAGGAGGGTTTTTGGTTGGACGGAATTGGAAGAAGGAGCGTAGCAGACGAGGAAGATCGGGTCGTGACCTGCAAATTCCCGATACTCTTTAAACTTCTTAGACCGAAGGTGCATCTCAGATCGGGACACTTTTCTGGGACCTGCAAGCACCCCGGTGACCTGTCCTGCCTTATTGGGGCGCGTTATAAGGAGGACTATGGAATTCCCTGCCAAAGGAGCGCCGTTATTGCTTCTGTTCTGCCTGGTCGCTTTACAGGCAGCGGCAGGGCAAGAAGAGCGGGGAAGGCCGAACGGCCCGAAGTTGGTCGCGCGCGAAGATGCTGACCTGGGGCAGAGGTCGCATGAGGCTCGGCTGCTGACTCGAGCCGAGGGTTCGGCGATTGTGCGTGTAGCAATGGATTCTCGCCATCATGCGCGTTCCGCTTATGATTGCTCCCACTTTGTCCACGGACTATATCAGAGCGCTGGTTTCCCTTATGGGTACGCGAGTTCTTCGGAACTCTACGCGGGGATCGCCGAATTTCGGCGAGTGGCCAGTCCGCAGGCTGGCGACTTGGCCGTATGGCCTGGACATGCTGGGATTGTGATCAATCCCGTTCAGCATTCCTTTTTGAGCGTGCTGCATTCGGGACCCGGCGTCGACCGATACGATTCACCGTATTGGAAACGTCGGGGACGACCTCGTTTCTTTCGCTACGTCGAAGCGGTTCCAAGTGGAGTGTTCTCCAGTTCGCTTAGGACTGCCAGCCTGAGGCCCATCGCAAGCAAAACGGAACCTCACGAGCCGGCTGCGGAGCTAGTGCCTGATGAGACAGGATCCAGGCTTGCGGAAACGCAACCCGTGAGCACAGCGACTTTTGGTAGTCCTACGGTGCATTCCGTTCGTCCCAAGCCCGAACAGGTGAACGCTGCGTTCCTGCAAGCATGCACAGACTTAGAGCAAAACCTTCGTGGCCGTGACCTCTTCCGGTCAGATCAATCACTGATTGTGTTCGATCAGTTCGAAGTGAGGAAGGTACACCTCACTGGGAACGAAGGCTGGGCAGAGGTTCAGATCGATGAAGTGGTTTCTCTCACGGGCAGTAAAGCAGACGTGCACAAGCGTTCGGAACGGCAACGGTGGCCTCTGAATCGCCGCGGGAATGCAAGTTGGGAACTGACGCCGTCGCAGAACGCTCTCTACCTTCCTCCACAGGTAGCCGAGCGCATCCTGGCACACGAACTCACGCAACTCACCGAAGACAGTCTGGACACAGACAGCAGGACCCAGGAGAAGGCTGAGTTGGCGCGAGTTCTTAATGCACTGCTCGGAAAATAGCCGCCCCAAAGGCTTCCAGGCGGCGACGTTGTGCGGGCGGGTTTTTTGCTGGGAACACAAACTTCCTTACGCTATCGCACATGGCATCTACCCTTTGCGGCGGAGGCCTACAGCTTGAAGGGCGGACGCGGATTATCGGGTGTTGCGGTTCTGGAGCTCGGGAGAGGGATTAATTCGTAGTTTACCGCATTTCCAGCGAGACTAAATCTCCGTCCTTGGCTCCACCGGGCTTGTAGTTCACGGTGACCTGGCGGTCTCGCCAGTCGCAGGAAAAATCATCGGCACCAATCAAAAGCAGAGACTTGTAGTCGGTGGCGCGTAGTTTCAGCGTCGCGTGCTCGGAGGTGACGGTCAGCACGGCGGCGGGGGTCTGCGAGCAATCGACCGCGATCAGGCGGCCTTTGAAGAACTTGGTGGGACGCTTGTCCCCCGGTTCGCCGGAGGGCGTTGAGTTCTCGGCGGCGGCGCGCTTGGCGGCGTCTTCCTCCAGCACATCGAAGGGCGACTTCTGCGGGGCGAGTTTAGGTTGCGCCCTGCTTCCCGCGTTCACCGGGATGCCGTATTTGCGCTCGGTTCCGGCCTGCTCGATGAGTTCGCGGGCAAGCGCGGCAATTTGGGGATTGCCGCTGGTTTTCAGCCGCTCGAGCAGAACGTTGGCCGTCTCCCATTTCTTGCTAGCAACATAAATTTGAGCCAGGTGATAGACGTAGCGCTCATCGCGCGGACTCAGACTGATGGCGGCGCGTTCGGCCTGCAGAGCGGCGGCAGGGCCTCCGCCGGCGTTGCGGGCGACAGCCAGCAGATCGTAGGCGTCGGCGAGTTCGGGATACCAATCGAGCACGCCCTTAAGGT
>CABECM010000779.1_pt1 | contig 10638 bp, 9 predicted proteins | sample 3422391 | NCBI WGS metagenome assembly CABECM01 (sample SAMEA5534327, study PRJEB31848) | metagenome | biome: tundra; feature: field; material: soil | place: USA | collected 2013-05 | depth 0.15 m
TGTGCTTTCGGCGATTTCGACAACGACGGGGATCTGGATATTCTGATCCTGAATATGAACGAACCGCCTTCCCTGCTGAGAAACGATCTGAAAGGAATGCACCACTGGCTGAAAGTCAAGCTGGTCGGAACAAATTCGAATCGCAGCGCGATCGGCGCCCGCTTATTGGTTCGCTACTCGGGCAAGGTCCAGGCTCAGGAAGTCCTGAGTCAATCGAGTTTCTATTCGTGCAACGACTCACGTCTCCACTTTGGCCTTGGTCAAGCAACCACGGCGGACCTGGTGATTCACTGGCCGAGTGGCATCACGGAAAAATATCCGAACGTGAAATGTGATCAACTCATCACAATTCGGGAAGCCCACGCTATCATTCCGAATGTTGGCTGGGCGCGCTGATCGGGCGCCTGCTACCGCACGCTCCCGCTGGTCTTAACGCTGACGCATCGAGATTGATGGTTCTATGTTTCCTGCCAAACGCGTGGCGCTTTTCATTTTAGGAACAGCTTTGGTTGCTCAAGGGCAAGCCACCAAGGTGTCGATTGCGTCGATCCAATCGCTGATTCGTTCGCAGCAGTATGACCAGGCGCTACAGCTTACCAGATCCGCCTTGCACGACACGCCCAATGACTTCCGGCTTTGGACATTGGAAGGGATTGTACTTTCGATCAAGGGCAGCAACCATGATGCGTTAGATGCGTTTGACCGGGCACTGAGTCTGTCTCCGAACTACACGGCAGCTCTAAGGGGCGAAGTGCAACTCCTCTACCCGACCCAGGACAAGCGAGCCATCCTGCTGCTCGAAAGGATATTAAAAGCTGATCCAAAAGATGAGACCGCGCATGAAATGCTCGCGATCATCGAGGGAAGGCAAGGAGACTGCCTGGCTGCGAATGAGCATTTTCTTCTCAGCACGGAAGTGATCGCAAATCATCCTCAATCGCTCGAAGTATATGGTTCTTGCCTGTTGCAGACGAAGCAACATCAGAAGGCGGTCTCCATATTTGAACAGCTTGCCGCGCTGCTTCCCGAGCAAACTTATCCAAAATATGACCTCGCGGTTGTGTTGGTTGGAGCGAAGCAGCCTCAAGCTGCCCTTAAGGTACTTAAACCTTTACTGGCGACGAATCAATCCGACCCAGATATCCTGAGTCTGGCTTCTGAGGTTTATGAAGCTTTAGGAAACACTCCTGAAGCGGTGGCTCTTCTTCGCCATGCAATTGTATTGAGCCCGACGAATGCAAGCTACTATGTTGCGTTTGCGGCGCTCTCTCTGGATCATGAGTCCTATCAGGTCGGGATTGATATGATCGATGCCGGCTTGCAGCGCATTTCTGATGACCCGTCCTTATATATCTCGCGGGGCTTACTTTATGCGCAGCTTGCGCAGTACGAAGAGGCGGAAGCCGATTTCAATAAGGCCGAGCGCATTGATTCGGCGCAGAGTTTAAGTTCGTACGCCATCGACCTTACCGAACTGCAAAGGAATCACCCCGACAAAGCATTGCTAGAGGTACGGTCGCAATTGAAATCTCACCCGGACGATGCATTTCTTCATTTTCTGTTTGCGAAGTTGCTTACTAATCAGGGGTCCGATACAGATAAAGAAATCTCCGGTGAAGCAATAAGATCCGCACTGCGCGCTGTGAAGCTGAAACCGGATTTAGTCGAAGCAAGGGATCTCCTTGCGAGTATCTACACACGTTCTGGCCAGTACAATCTCGCCATTGAACAATGCCGGATTGCGCTGCGATACTCCCCTTCCGACCAGACTGCGCTCTACCATCTTATTGTTGCGTTGCGACACTCCGGGCAGAGTGGGCAGCGCGACGAAATCCAAACCCTGGTAAAGCGCCTCTCAGACGTGCAACAGGCCTCACGTCAGCAGGAAACCGACAGGAAGCGATTCAAGCTGGTAGAGCAACAACCTGTGCCTCCGCAGTAAAGCGACCGCCCGCGACGTTGGCACCAGCCCGGTGGTGCACCTGGCCCGATGAACCAGCGTCATTAGTAGGTTGCGACTGAGACGCGCAGCACCACGGGCTCCGAACCAAAGTTGAGGCCCCAGTCGGTTTCATCACCATTCCAAATGCGAACGAAATTGAAGACGCCGTTCTCGTATGTTCCCTCTTCGACGCGCAGGAACTGGCGATGCTGCCATTTGCCATCAATCAGAGCGGAGGGGATCTGTCCGGTTCCATCGATGACATGCTGGGACTTTCGTTGCTGGTCGGTGCCTGCCGGCCGGAAATCGACGCGACAAAAGAATCCCGTCACCAAAAACTGATTGTCTGACAGCCGGGCCACCAGTGCACGCCCCATCGGCTCCGCGTCCCCTATCGCTTGACCACTCCGTGTGGCTCCATACGACACCACAGCGTTCCAGTCTCCAAACGGCAGGGTCTCGGTGACCTTCGGGGCCACTTCGGCGACGGCCTTGAGCTTGCCTTCAAAATTCAGCTCGGCAACCTCGCGCTGCATCGGGCCGATCAACCGGTAGTTCATCGCCCAGGCCAGGAACTCGTCCGGCTGTCGGGATCCCGGGCTCGTGTCGTGACCCCTGCTGTAATCCATCCCGAAGGGTGAGAATCCTATGGTCTGGAGACCGAGCGCGGAGAAGAAGAAACGGGCGTTGACGACGCCTCCGGTCTCGGGCACGAACAGGGGATTGTCGTCGCGGCGATAGAGCTCCAACACCCTCAAATACGCGGCGGGATCGTTCTGGTAAATGTCTGGCGCCAAAATATCCAGCGCGGGCGCAGCGACTTTCCAGATGGCGAGCACATTGTCCGTGGGGCCGCCGCTCTCGTAGCTGCCGGGAGCGCCCGGCTTGAGCGGGTCGCGCAGCGCTGCGTTGGCATATAGGAGCAACGGATATACCGCCTTGCCTGCGGCGGCCACTTGCCCTACGTATTTCGCTACCGACCAGGCGTGGAAGCAAACCTCGCCTTCGGGGCCAAAAGCTTCCTGCCAGTTCAGGGATGGCGAAGTGATCTTCAACTGCATGGCGGTGAGCACCTCGGGCGGCACCGGCGCTTCGAAGAGCTTCTGTGCGGTCGAGGAATAATCGCGAAGGGTACCCCAGGTTCCAGCTTCATTCTCCACTTGAACCATGATTACGGTGCGCTCGGGATCGGCTGACTTGAGGTGTCGCATGAAAGCGGTGAAGGCCGTCTTGTCCGCTTCCAGCGAGGCGGCCGCAAAGGGCGAAGGCGAGTCCACCGCCTGTCCGTTCTTATCCACCATGTGCGGGTAATGGTCGGGAGCCAGCTTCATCCACTCCGGCATATAGTGCTGGCTTCCGTTCTTCCAGGTTCCGAACCAGAGCAACACCAGGCGCAGGTGATGCTGGCGAGCCTGTTCCAGCACGGTATCAATTGTCGTGTAGTCGTACTGGCCTTGCCGCGGTTCAAACTGCTCCCAGTAGATCGGCATCTCGACCGTATTGACGTTGAGGTATTCCATGGCGGGCCACACCTTTGGAAGCATGTTGGGCCAGGTGCTGGAGTTATGTACCTGCGCGCCCAACATCAAATAAGGAGCGTCGTCCACGAACAGGGCGAAGCGTCCGTCCTTTTTCACGATGCGAGGGATTGGGCGCTCCTGAACTTGGGCGCGAAGAGCAATCGCCAAACTGGTGGCGATGACAGTGCCGAGAACTGCAGAAGTAAATTTCATTTACAAGAGTCCTTTGACGGAATATTATGCCGCTTCCGTGCTGGCGTCCAAATCTGGACTCGCTTCACGGTTATGCGCCTCGCGCGGACGCCGTTCGCGCCGCGTGTCCCAGGAGTCACTTGCTTCCATCTTTCTTAACGTCCGTCTTCGCCCGCGCCCACCTGCGCCGAGCGATCTCTGATGTTTATTCGTATCTCAAAGACATTCTCATGAGACCCCGACCACGTGCTGTAGTTCTTCCATTACTTCTGGGTGTCGCCATGGCGCAGACGCCCACCTCCGTTGAACTATTCCGCAATCCCAGCCTCCCACTTGAGCAGAGAGTGGACCGAGCTGACTTACTGGGACGCGGGCAAGCAGACCTTCGTGGTGGAACCCGGCCGCCTCAGCATCATAGTGGGCGCGTCGTCCGCCGACGTGCGTCTTGAAAAGACGATTGAGGTGAAGGAAAAATGAACTCAGTAGTTCGGTTTTCGATCATGGCTGCATGGGCGGCGTTGGTCGTGATCCAGGGTTACACCCAGTCCGACTCCGGCGTTCCGCAACTGCGGAAACAGGGCACTGCCACGCAGTTAATCGTGGATGGGAGGCCTTTCCTGGCGCTGGCGGGAGAACTGGGAAACAACACCGCGACCAGTCTCGAGAACATGCAGCCGATATGGCCCAAACTGGTTTCGGGCAATCTCAACTGCGTGTTGGTAGCCATATCGTGGGCGCAGATGGAGCCAACCGAGGGCAAGTATGAGTTCGGTCTGGTAGACGGTCTCATCCAGGAGGCACGGCGCAATAATCTAAAACTCGTCTTTCTATGGTTCGGAAGTTGGAAGAACGGTTTGTCGAGTTACGCTCCTTACTGGGTCAAGGCCGACTATAAGCGCTACCCGCGTATTCAGATCAAGGGCGGGAAGACGCTGGAGTTACTCAGCACCTTCGGCGATGCCACCAGGGACGCGGACGCTCGAGCCTACCGGGCGTTGATGCGACACATCAAGGAAGTGGATAGCGTGCCGCATACCGTCCTGATGATGCAGGTGGAAAACGAAGTCGGCGTTCTGCGCGATTCGCGCGACAGATCCGCACCTGCCAACAAGTCCTTCGCGGGACCGGTTCCGAAGGAGCTGATGGATTATCTTGAGCGGCACAAGGACACGCTGGCTCCTGAGTTGCGCGAAGTGTGGGCCGCGCAGGGCTTCAGGACGTCGGGAACGTGGGAAGAAGTGTTCGGCCCGGGTAAGCCGGACAGTTTCGATGTGCCCATTCAGACGAAGAGCCCTCCGATGAGTGCAGAAGAGCACGAGACAAGCTGGCGAAAGCTGCACTGGCCCGTAGATGAGATATTCATGGCTTGGAACTACGCGCGCTACGTGAACACCGTGGTTGAGGCGGGCAAGAAAGAATACGTCCTCCCGATGTATGTGAACGCCTGGCTGCAACAGCCGAATCATGCCTGGCCCGGAACGTATCCGAGCGGTGGCCCGGTGCCACAGGTTCATGACATTTGGAGAGCCGGAGCGCCTGCGATCGAATTGCTCGAGCCCGATCTCTATTTGGAATACTTCGACGAAGTCTCCGCGCGGTTCACGCGCAATGGGAACCCGCTGTTCATCCCGGAAACCAGCACCAACGCGACCAACGTGCTATCGGCCTTCGGCAAGTTCAATGCCATTGGGTTTTCGCCGTTCTTCATCGAACATTCAGCCGCTCCGGACACGGAGCTTGCCGGAGCCTATGCTTTGGTTTCGCAGTTGGCTCCAGCCATCGCTGCGCAGCAAGGAAAGGAGACCATCACCGCCGTGCGCCTGAATCAGGGCGACGCACCGCTCGATCTCAAGTTGGGGAACTACACACTCACTCTTACCTGTGTTGGCACGGGCCGCGTTCCAATCGCTCCGGATCCGTCGGCGACGCCGGCGGCTCGCGATCCTAAAGCGCCGGAAGCAGTGGCCATTCTCATCGCCGCAGGGCCGGACGAGTTCTATTTCGGATCGGTCGGCGGCGGCATACGAATCGCTTTTGCTCCGACCACTCCCGGACCGAAGATTGTCGGTCTGGGCGACGTGCAGCAGGGCAAGTTTGTGCAGGGCGAATGGCGCGTAGTCCGGCAATTGGGCGGCGATGACACCGGACAGGGCGAGATTCTCACCGTGCGCCCGAATGCGCCACTACGAGTGACGGTCTACCGTTACGAATAAGACACTGTTCCAAATTATGCGAAGCAGTCACCGCGCCATCTGCTTGCTCGCTGCCATCATCTTTCTTCAAATTCCTTCCGGGCGAACGTGCGCTCTCATCAATCTCGTCAGGCGACGCCTTTTCGCGCTATCAGGGATTGATCCGACGGGATTGATCTTAGCCGGTGAGACCGTGAGCGGACGATCAACTCTGAAGTTACGGGGGCGAGGACCGGGCCCACGATTCGGCATGGAAGTCGGTCTCCGACAGCCAGCATGTTCCGATCCGTTAGTCTTGGATCCATGTTTACGAGGAACGCCACTTCGCCAGTTGGAGTAGTCGATAGCGCGAATTTTCCGCAAGAGCCTGTGCAATCTGATTCCACGAATAGAGCGTTTGCTGGAAGGAGAGGTGCGGTTCGATGGCCTGCTGGATCTGGTGAAGCGCGAAACTGAATTCACGCGACGGACTACATGGCCCCCCGCGCCGAGAGTGGGTAGCCCGAGGGGGAAATATCGCGTCCGATGCGAATCAATTTTTGTGCCAGAAGCGTGACAAGCAATTTCCCATAAAGCCAAGCACGGGAACTGCGGTCGTCATGCTTGGGCACGTGCCCCAGTTGGGCAAGGCTCTTCAGTCGCTTAAACACCAGCTCAATTTGCCAACGCATACGGTAAAGTCTCAGAACGTCCGCCGTCGAACCACCGGAGCAAGTCGTAAACACGATCACGTACTTAGCAAATTCGAGTGTTCCCGGCCTAGTGATCATTTGCTTCTTACTCGCTTTGCGCAGTAATCGCCGATGAGCCTGTTGAACCGCGCAGTCGCTCTTTCGTACTGCACACAATCGGCCTGCAAACGCCGAACCTTGACCATGAAGGACAACCCGCCATTCACCGAACTGCCCCACTTTGGACAAAGTGCGTAATCGCGGGAGCAGGGAGAAACGTCTGCCGTATGGCGAGTACGCCACGAAACTCTGAGGGTTGACACGAACCAACACATCAGCACCATGTTGCCAAACGTACTCAATGCCACCGACTGAGCAGTAGCCGGCATCCGCGAGAATGAGTTCGTGCGGACCCACAGGCAGACGGTTCAATGACTCGCCACTGCCTTCGCCAATCGTGGCCGTTACCTCGAAAAAGTCACAGACCAAACGCGGCAGTCTGATGCTGTACAGAATCCTCCATTGGCTCCCCGTCTTGCCTGGCTCTCTGACGATCGTGCCATCCACAATCCGGATCACGCGAGTGGTAGCTTCTTCGAGCCGGTATGGGACGTTTTCCCGAAGCAATTCGATACACAACCAACGTAGCCACTCCTCGCTGTTACGCAGGCGTTTGAGCAAGGCGACATCCGAAATGTCGGTCCAGTTCGCCAGCTTAGCGTGCACAACCGTCTCCCGCAACGAGTAACCCCGCGCCACATGCAGCATTAGCACACGCAACAGCACGTCAGGCGATCGAAAACCACGCAATCGCTCGACCGCACCTGACTGCCACGCCATTTGCTGCCATCCTGTGGGAAAGAACGACATGAGCAGCTTCCAGTTTTCTTCGAGGATACGCATCCACCAAGAATAGGTCCGCGAACACTAAAACCTGTTCCTTAAGTTAGCGCTTATGGGGCATTGCCCCCGAGCCAGCGGCGGTTGTCGCTTAACCCAACACAAAACCCTAACTCACAAATCTCTGTGCAGGTCGTCATGCGCGGCATGTGATGGCCACACCCCAACCACTATCGAGGAACAAAACAATGAAAAGGAGAATAGCCATGCAAGACGCGCAGAACACTGCAATCAGTAACGAATATCGAAGCGTTCCCATCAACATATTGGTGGAATCAGCTACCAACCCGCGCAAGCGATTCGATGAAAAGAACCTCGAAGAACTTGCCGCCAGCATGAGAGCGCAAGGAATTCTTGTCCCTCTTCTCGTGCGCGAACTGGAGGAAAGCAAGTATGAAGTTGTCGCTGGGGCACGTCGCCTAAGAGCGGCGAAACTGGCGGAACTCGATCAATAGGAAAATCAAGATCGCGATTCTCGATGTTAACAACCTTGGGGCATGAAGGGGTGCCTCTCCGACGCGAGAATTTGCACCCGAATGCTCTGTTGCGAGATTGTCAGAGATGGCTGCGCTGTTCTAAGGACGAAGAGCTTCCCAAGGGAGTAGATGAGTGGCATTGTCTCGAAAGAAGATTGCGACTGTCGGAGAGGATCGAAATTACACGGCAGAAGCGGCCAGATGTCTCACAAATTTCATGGGCTGACTATACCGATCCAGCAACGGATTTCCACGAAACTTTTGAACCGCAACCGCCCACGGTAACCGCTTTGGTCGCGGTCGCTGTTTTGTGCCGAGAATAGTGAAAATTGCCGCCGCTACTCGAGGCCAACGGCGCGGAGCAAACAATCCGAAATGCCGTATCGTGTGCCGATAGAGTTTGGGTATGTGCTGTGACCAGCGGTCGATGAACACTTCAATGGTGCACTCCACCGTGATCCATCGCTTCCGGCGTTTATCCTTATGCCAGAACTTCACTAGCCCATTCTCGATCGCAATAATTCGCCACTGCGCGATGGGTGGCCGCCTGACATAGCGTCCGCAGTATTGCAGAAAGTGCTCTTTTCCCTTGAAGCTTCGCACATGGGCTATCCACTCTCGCGCCTCCTCAGAGTTGAGCAAACCTTCGATCTCATGGCGAGTTCCTTCAAGTTCAAGTTGGCCCGTCTCCAAAGCGTCTCGAAGAATTGCAATTATTAGCCGCTGCCAACTGCCCACCAGGGCGCCTCGATCGAAGAAGATCCGAGGATTCCAACGTGATCCTGCAGCCTGAAGCCCTCCGGCTGTGACCAGAGAGTGGACGTGCGGCTTAAACAGCAACTCACCGTTGAATGTGTGCAGGACTGGCATCACACCAACTTCAACGCCGTGGCGCACTCTGGCATAACTCCGTATAACTCGGGCAGCGATCTCGGGAAGCTTGCCCCGAAGCCGCGGGTTTCGAGCAAATATGCCCCAGAGTGTATTAGGCATCGTGAGGGTAATCTCAAGGTAGGGTCCATCCGGAAGGGCACAAAAGCGCTCGCGCTGCCATTGGATAGTGGCCCAATGACCACAACTGGGACAGGCTGGCGACTTGCAGGTGTTGTAAAACACTCGTTCCTCACTCTCGGAAGCAAAAATCCGGCCGCCCATCGCGGCTGTTTTACATTTCTTTGCGCGCAAGAACGCGCGACGCGAGTCAGGATCGTAATCGTCATTATCCCAATGGCCGCTCCCAAGGATAAGAATCTCCCGCAACGGACTACGACGAGAAACCGAAACTTCAGATCGTTTATGCAAGCAGGTTTAGCTCCTTTTTCTCCATTGCCGCAAGCAAGTCTTCTCCGACAACGATAGTTGTGCTCCTGCGGTGACTCGTCCGGATCGTGATGGAGCCTGGCTCTCGATTTTCCCCATGCTTCAAAGCCTCGATCACTTGGGCTGGATCGAGCGATATTTTTGATTTTCCAACCGAAAAATCTCCAAGAATCTTGCGACGTGTGTGGTCCTCTTCGTAGCGGGCGAATTCCTCTTTCTGCTGCGTTTTGCTTAGCTTGCACCACTTCCAAGCCTGATGGATGCTCAACAGACCGTTTTGCAACGCGATGATGATATTTGGGTGAGCACGGTCCAGGATGGTTTCTACCTTAGTTACATTTCCGGTCCCCGTGCCTGCGATCTTGGCGATCTCATGGCGGACATCGATGCGGTCTGCGTTTGGCAATTTTGTCGAACCCTTGTACTTACCCCCGGTCCGCATGTTGTCGAGCGCTCTTTGCTGAAGACCAAACTTCAGCCTACGTGCCATAGCAATGCGAACAAATGCATTCCACGTCTGCCGTGGCTGATGATAGCGAAGGATGAACGGTAGGATTTCTTCGTCTGCCAGCGCATACTCGATGCAGTGCACCACGGCGATGCGTTCAAATTTTGCTACCCTCCAGGCCCCAAAGCCAGCAACGATCGTGCCATCCGGTGTGATGATGATCGGCTCGGGGATCGCGAGTCTTTTCAATTCTGCCGAGTTACTTAGCTCTTCTGCAGACAAAAAGTCGAACTCCTCCATTACGGGGTGTATCCGTAATTCTTCTGGAAGGCGCAACACAGCACGCCCATCCAACCGACGCAATTCACCTAGACTGGGGTGCGTTGAACCCAAAGCGATGGTGGGTGATATCCCCATGATCCTCGATTGTCCAACAGGTGTGGACTCGTCTTGCACATGTAGTTACCGCTCCAACGAAATTGGCGAACGCCGGCGCGGTTAAGGTTTAAAAGTTGGACACAACTTGGACACAAAGATGAGGGTAATCTGGTAGAAATTAGAAGGATGCAGCACGGTAAGAGCAGCAGTCTCAACAACAACTTAGCTGTTGATCGTTTAGCTCATAACCCAAAGGTCGGTGGTTCAAATCCACCCCCGCAACCAACCTTCTCAATCACTTCCAGACCCTCGAACTTCGACCGTGATAATCCGCGCCGATTTGTGCTGCGATGTTCGTGACTTCGGAAGGGTGACAGATGGCGAGACGTTGTGGGCGGCTGCCCGATTTCAGTGTCGGTTTTCGTGTCGGTTTAGTGTCGGTTTTTGTGTCGGTGCAGGGTTGTGCAGGATAATGCAGGCAAGTTACGCCGCTCATATTTTGCTACAACTTGCAGCGTCCTGCACTCCCATGCACACCGCAAATATGGATTTTGAGTCCGCTGCGTCTGCCAGTTCCGCCATCCCGGCGTTAGGAAGGC
>CABECM010000780.1_pt1 | contig 10635 bp, 10 predicted proteins | sample 3422391 | NCBI WGS metagenome assembly CABECM01 (sample SAMEA5534327, study PRJEB31848) | metagenome | biome: tundra; feature: field; material: soil | place: USA | collected 2013-05 | depth 0.15 m
GGCTGTTCTCCAGGCTTTCCAGACGGTTCCAGGGGAATCCACTCCCGTAGCGCAGCATGGCCATCATGCTGGCCGCCGACTCATCGTACTTCTTGTCGCCCGCGGTCGCGGCGATGGGTGCCTGTCCCTTGATCCGCACCAACACGCCGGGGTCCCGCTGGAGATACACTTTACCGTCGCAGGCAGTATCCGGACACGCATCTCCCGCCTTCAAGGACGCGTGCGGAACTTGGACCTTCCGCGCCCCGCCATACGCGGCCGCGCCATGGCGCCCGTGCCCGGTCACCGCGCGCTTCGGCTTCTGCGAGACGCGTTCTGGGCCCGGCTTCTTCTCCCCCGTCGCGATACCTGCCTGCTTCAGCACCTGGGCGGTTTTCTCCGTGCTGGCAGGACACAACCACTCTCGCAGCGCCGCCAGGGTGGTTTCCTTCTTCTCCAGCAACTCGGTCACATAACCCAGCGTGCGGATCGCGGCGCGCAACTTTTCATAGCCCTCTGCGCCCAGCGCCGGCCGAGCCCGCTCCAACCATGCCTCCAGTTCCTCGATCGAGACATCCAACCGCGGGGCGCCCTCTGGCTGCGGAGGCCGCATGCTTCTACTCCTTGCCGTAACTCGCGAAACCGTGCGGTGAGCAGGTAGCCCAGCACCTCTTTAATCGACCGGTTCGGCCGGTGCGTCTGGTCGTCCTTGCCGCGTCCCGTGGTGCGCCCCAGCAGCACCCAGTTCGCCGCCCGGTAACAGGTCCCGCGAAACCGTTCCGGATCCACGAAGGTCTCCAGAAAATAGATCGGGTGCCCATAGACGCGCTCCCAGTCCTGCGACAGCCGCTGGGCGATGCGGCTGAGAATGTGCGAGGCCAAGTGCGGCACCGCCACCCAGGGCAGAATCGGGAAGCGACTGTTGTAGGCCAGAAAGCGGATGTTGCGCCGCCGGGCTTCCGCATTCCAGCCGATGTAGCGGTCGCGGCTGCCCAGGTGCCGCGGCGCCGAACTCCAAGCCAGACAGGCAATCGGCCGCCCCTGGGCCCACAAAAGATATTTGAGATGCTCGCCCACCGGCTGCTCGTAGCCCAGGTAGTGGTGGTGCTCCATCAGGCTGTTGAACAGCGACTCATCGGCGGTGCGCCGCACAGGTTGGATCTCCACCGGGCGCAAAGCCGAAAGCGGCATGGCCAGCGGCGTGGTGTCGAGCAGGACCGCCTCGGGCCGGGGACGCGCCGTCCGGCATGGCCCGCGGATCTGACGGCGGGGTGCCCTCTGGGCCCGGCGGCAATTCGATCTGGCCGGCCCGCTCCAGCATCAGCAGCAGACCGCGGCATACCACGTCGCGCAGGGCGCCGTTGGCCTGCTTCCAGCCCAGGGCTTCGCATAACTGGCGGGATAGCTTCCAGCGGCTGCTGGTGGGATGGCCCGTATGAACTCTCTCAGCAGAGTAATCTGCTGGCTGCCGATCTCCTGCCCGCGGTAGCGCCACGTTTCCGCCATAACCGCAGCATGCCAGAAATTAAAGCAGAACGTAAGCTTTTTGTTTTAACTTTTTTCAGCTCACTTTGCGCCACACCGGAGCGGCGTCCGTCTCCGGGTTGCCTGCCGCCAGCAGTAACTGCGCCTGGTGCGCTTGCAACAGCCGGGCCGGCTCCTCTCCGCTGGGCCACCACACAAATCGCCCCTTCGACAGCCGCTTCTGCGCCAACCAGAACCCCTGCCCGTCATAGACCAGGATGCGGATCGAAGTGCCCCGTCGGCTGCGGAACAGAAACAGACATCCCGAGAAGGGATCGGTTTGGAGCTTGTCCTGGCACAATCGAGCCAGTGAGTCGATGCCCTTTCTGCCATCGACCGCCTCGATCGCTACCAGGATGCGCATCTGCGGCGTGATCTGGATCACGCCGACTCCCACAGGGCCCGGCTCAGTCCGGCCAGGTCCGGTGCCGTAGCCCCTTTCCACTGAATGCGTATCTTGCCACGCGGTCCTTCCAACTCAATGAAGCACTCCGATATCCGACTGCCTGCGGTGGCACCAGTTCCAAAAAAGTTGCCGGCGTTGCTGCCGTGCGCACGTTGCGAGGGGCGGACGCCACCATCCGCTTGAGCTTGGCGTACTCCAGGCGCAAAACCTTGGCGGTTTGGAATACACCATGCTCCCGAGCTACTTCCGCGGCGGAAGCCCACAATCCCGCTGGAATCGGCAAGCGGCCCCGGTGTGAACTCCGCCAGCGCTCGAAGCGCCGGTAAACCCTCTGCATGCCGGCCGGAACCTCGCGCGGCGTCTTGGTGGTCATCCATGGTCCTCCCTGCCTCTGCCGGGCATAAGACCGACGTTACCAACTACGGCCTGGCGGAATCATGCAGGCTTACCGATTGACCGGCCAATCTTTCCTCACTTTTCCGGCGCTGCGATGTGCTGGAGTTGTTGAGCGATATCCAGGAGCCGCCGATCGAGCCGCTGTAGACGGCGGCGGGTCCGGTCGTCGGAGAACTGCTGTCGGTACATCTCCAACAGGTGGCGGGTGGCCGCGACGGCCTGACAGATGCCAGGCAGATCAGGGGTAGCCGTAGAGATAGAGAGCGATGGAAGGCAGTAGGGTTGGGGTGTGTTGTGGCGTGCCAGGTAGAACTCGCGTTGCAAGTCTGGCTGGGCGACCTTCAGATACCGAAGGGTCATCTGGAGATTTTTGTGCCCCATCAGTTTCATCAGGGCTGGTAGACCAATTCCGCAGTTGAGTAGTTCCGTCGCCCAGGTGTGACGCAAGCGGTGAGGCGAGATGGGTTTGGTGTCGGTACAGCCCGCTCGTTTGGCGGCATCGGCCAGTACCAAACGCAGCGTTTGAAACAAGGCAAAGCGACCGCCCACTCGAAGCAAGAGGAAGTCTTTGGATTTCGCCAGACGAGCGGGTGAAGCCATAGAGCGCAGTTCCAGAATCCGCTTCAGCAGTCGTAGTCCTTCCGAGTCGAGGGGTACCAGGCGTTCGGTGTGAAGCTTTCCGAGAGGGACATGCAGTGCCCATTGTTCGGGTCCCACCTGACGCAGACAATCGAGTGGTAAGTGGATACATTCTCCGATGCGGATTCCGGTAACGCGAGTCAACAAGAGAGCATTGGCATACAGGTCGTCTTTGCGGCGTAGCTCCTCTTGGAGCCGATGGTCATCTTCCGGGGACAGAGGCCTGGGAAGATATTCCGGGAGAGCCGGAAAATCCTCACGAATAATGAGACCGGGCGGGAGAGGATGGCCTTGAGCGGCCAAGTCGTTTAGCAACCGGCGGAGACAAAGCAGGCGTTGCTGGCGGGTATGGGTGCCAATAGGCGGACGCAACTCGCAAAGCCAGCGGAAGAAGCCCAACATATGGGGATCGCGGCGAAGTTGTGAGAGCCGGCAGACCTCGGGGAATTCGGCACGGAGATAACCGACAAAGTAGCGGGCAACATATTGATACTTGACCACCGTGAAGGGCTGCAGAGTCAGAGAAAGAATCTCGACTTGGTTCTGGAAAATCTGTTCGAGGCTCTGTCGGGATTGTTTCATGGCATCTTTGGAGAGGTCGCAGGCACGCGCGTGCGCTTAGCGACCGCGCGCGCATATTCGCGCCAGATGTCCTGGGGCGCCAGTTGGACATAGAGCATGGTGGTGTGAATCTGCGCATGACCCATGAGGTGCTGGAGGGCGGGTAAGGAGATGCCCGCGCGCACCATGTCCGCTCCGAAAGTATGTCGAAATCGGTGCGGATTGGCGGAAGGAACCGTGCTCCGCAATCGATGATGGCGGAATAGCGAGCGGAGTCCAGCTGGCGTCATCGGCTGACCGCGCCGGCGTCCTTTTAGCGAAATGAACAGGTATGGGGAGTTGGTCAGGGGCCGTTCCAGGCGCAGATAGTTTTGCAGCACTTCCAGGATTTCGCCGGGCAGCGGCAAGGTACGTTGTTTTCTCCCTTTGCCCAGAACGTGCAGTTGTGCATCAGCCAATTTCAAATCTTCGAGTTGGAGGGTCAGGATCTCGCACGAACGCAGGCCGTCGAGCAACATCAGGCCCACCACGGCCAGATCGCGGAAGGTACGAAAGCTCGCCCAAAAGTTCGCGACTTGCTCGGCAGATAGCGGTTGGATAACGCGCTGCGGTTGCTTGAGGCGGAGGCCGAAGGCCGTGGTGCGATGGGGGCGGCCAAAGCCGAGCGGGCAGCGCGTCGTATAGGTGCGCTGGAAATGGGAGTGGCCGGCGGGAATCTCCTGTCCGTGATGGAATCGATACAAACAACGAATCACGGTCAAGCGATGATTCACGGTTTGGGGAGTGGGTTGCGGCTGTTGGTTCAGTTGATGCCGGACATAGTCCAGTAGCGTGGACTCGGTGAGCTCGGAAATGGCTTGCGGCTGGCTCTGAAACCAGCGGGCGAAGTGCAGCAGGTCATAGGCGTAGGCGCGCAGCGAGCGGGGCGACAGTTGACGAGTATGCTGAGCATCCAGAAAATCATTGACCCAGGCGACCTCATGATCTTGCTCATCGAGCACGCGATAGGGACAAGCGCCAGCTTGGGTGGCAGTTGGCGGGGCCATGATCAGTTTCATAACTGTTGCGCCCGCTCCAGGCAGTCACTGAACTCAGCGGCCGTGGCGCCGGCCACAAAGTAACTGTTCGGGTCATGTCCGGCTGGTAACTGAACCACGCGTGCAGGGACGCCGACGCCGGCCAGGCGTAGCGCGAGGTGGTGGGCGGCGAGTTGTCCGGCCTGGTTTTCATCCTGATCAAAGACGATGTAGACCGGGCGATCCGGCTGTTCGGAAAGCTGTTGGAACTGTAATGGCGTCAGGTGGGTGCCAATGGCGCAGGTGGTGTTACGAAAACCGGCCTGCCAGAGGGTGGCCAAGTCGAACAGCCCTTCCACCACTATCACGGAGGAAGAGCGACTCACGGCGTCCCATGCAACCAGGCCGCCTTTGGAACGTGGCAACAAGCGGTGCGGGAAAGCAGCTCCGATACTGCGTCCATACAGGTTGACGATCTGGCCATGGTGTCGCCATGGGAAGATCACACGCCGGCAAAAGACGTCACGGCCCTGGTTGTCGATCAAACCAATGTCGAGCAGCCACTCCAACGAATAGCCGAGCGTAGCCAGGTGGCGACGTAAATTTCCACCCCGAGCGAACCCAATGCCCAGCTCTTCGATGGTGGCGGGGTCGTGCAGTCCACGCTGCTCCAGATACCGGGCCCCTTCCGAACTGCGGTGCAATTGCAGTTGGTAGAAAGTGAGTGTCTGCTCCAACAACGGTGAGGCGGATACGGGCGTCAGTTCTCGCTGTAAGTGAGCAATGCATTGGCGGAATGGCAGGTTTAGAAAAAGCTCGACGAAACGGATCAGATCTCCGCCGCGCCCACATCCGTGACAGTAGAACAGATTCTTGCGGGCATTGACGTAGAAGGAAGGGCGGCTTTCCCGATGTAATGGACACAACCCAACAAACTCTTGCGGAGTACCGGCAGGGCGGGCGGTCCAGTTGTGCCGCTGCAAGTATTCCAGCAGCGGAAGACGCTGTTTGAGCCGTTCCAGATCCTCGCCCACGGTGTGTTTTTCCCTTCCCAAGTCAAGCATAGGAGAACAGAGGCCGTATTCCCAGGCGAGGATGGTGGGTGGCTCAGTTTTTTTAGAGCCGTAAGGGCCAGCACCGATCGAAACAAGGGAATAGAGTTCGCCAGCACAGCCGCAAGCCACCCAAGTGGAGAAGTTTGCCGGCATCCAACGCCTGACAGACAACGTGTATCGTGGAACGCAAAAACGAAAACGGCGGCCGAGAGGCATCCAGACTGCGGAACCATCGGCGCAGCGTGGACGGATCGGTCAAACGCTGGGGATCTTTGGTATCGGGCGCCGCGGCCTCCCAGTTGCAACCTTCCACAAAGTGGCGCCGCAGCGCTTGACTGCGAGCGACGAGGCTGTAGTGGGTATAGGGTGGGGAGAAAGGCGGCAGGAACGTGAACGTCTTGCCGCACAGATTGCAGAGGCCGCGCCGAATGGGAATCCAGTCATGATCTTCGTCATGCGCCTGTTTGCGCCGGCGGCCATGACCGATGATCGAATCCCGCAGACAAACAGGGCAGTGGCGAAGGATCGCGCCCCCACCAGGTTCGACCCAATCGACTTCGAGGTTGTTCTGTGCGGCCGAAAGTGAGATAAATAGAATCGTGACCTTGGGGGCTGTGCCCGGGCGGACCCTGCCAAGATCGAAGCCCGAGCGGAGCCCTCGCCTCCTGAACGAAGTCTCAACTGGAATAGAATACCGCCTCCCACCTGGAAGCTGTCGCGTGCGCCGTTGGCCGGTTAATTACCGAAAACTCACAAGAGATCTGGCTCAAGATGAGGAGCCATTTTTGAGGATCGGTCAACTGCTCCGCAGCATTGCGAACTGTTGCCAGGAACGAGCTAATTGCTTGCAGCGCCGAGCGCATCTGGGGAGCCTTGGCGTGCATGCTGGTGACAGTGACGGTGGTTGTCCCGGCGTGAGTGGTTTGCTTGCCGACGGCATTCAGCAGTAGCGGGCGGCTGGTGATGGCCTCGGCGTGCTTTTCCGGAATCGCCAAACGCGTAAACAGCGACCACCAGTTGTAGACCAAGGCGATGGTGCGCGCCATGATTTGGCAGCGCTTCAGATCGTGCGTCGTGAAGCCGCTCCAGGCCCACTGGTTCTTCAACTCGTCAAAGTTATTCTCCGCGTCGCTCCGGTCCCGGTAGTGCTGGCCCAAGCCCAGGATCTCATCCGGCAGTGAGGTGACCAGCACCGCGTATTCATGCAGCGGACCATCTTTGACCATCTCGACAAAACCAAGGGCCAGTTGCTGATCGGGTGTCGTATCCGCCAGGCGTTTGTTTTCCTCCAGGAGAGGTTCGTCGGGGATGCGCCGCCGAAGCACAATTACCCGGCGCTGGCGGCTCCAGCCGGTGAGCAGTAACTCCGCCTCGACGCCCTTCCAGCCCTGCCCTGCCGACACCCAATCCTGGCGCGAAAACGCCTGCTGGATGAGCCGCTTCACTTTGCTGCTTTGCTTCAACTTGGAACAGATACTGAGTCTTCCGTTCCTCTGCCTCGGTCATCATCCTCTCAGTTCCCCAGCCACAGTCGCCTCGCACCAAGGCCGGCCGCGCCTCCGCCGGCAGACTATCGATGTATTTCCAGAACTCCGGCTGCGCATAAGACGACGCCGTCTGATTGCCGGCCTGCACTTCCACGTCCAGCACCAGTCGAATATTGGCCGCAAAATAGGTGTGATACACGTGCGATGGTCGCCCAGGCTTGCCGGGGTTGTAGCCTTTCACCGCGCCTTCCTGGTGGCCATAGAGCGGCTTGACGGTGGAGTCGATATCCAGAATCCAGGGTTCCCGCAACAGCGGCTCGTAGCTGTTTCGCAAATGCCGTGTCTGCCATGTCGCGCATTCCGGCGCCTCTACCCCACTAAACGCGCGCCGCACCGAATCCTCGCTACAGACGTTCGCCATCCCCAACAGTTGGGATTCACGCCGTCGAATCGTAGCGCTGTGATATGCGCGTACCGCCGATGACCCGCCAGTACGGACAGCAGAATGGTGCCCAAAACGTCCGCCTTGCCCGGGGCGTTGGGACTCTCATAGGTCACCGGGCATTCCTCCACCCATCTGTCCCACAGGCATGCCGTCTTCAGAAATTCGATGAAAAATGCCAACTGCCCGAAAGGCGTTACCGCCGCCGTCTCATCCCACTTCACGTGGATCGTTCCGCCGAAGGTATCCAACGTACTGGTCTGATTCGGACCCCCGACTACCATCAATTCCTGCTCACCTTCCGGGTGAAGGACGGAAACTTCCTTTTCCATGGCCATCGCTAACAATACCAGATACTTGCCACTTCAACCTATTTCTGAATCGCCGGTTTTAGGTTGAAGGATTGCATCGCGGAGTTTCGCCCCCAGGGTCATCGGGATTTCGGTGCGTAATATCGATGATCAGAACATGGACGCACCGAAATTCCTTCTGCCTCCTGTCCGGCAAGTCCTGACGACCTGCCGCCAGTTGTCCGATGCCCCGACTGTAGTTGGCGGAGCAGGCTGCATATCCTTCCCGAAAGCGCATTGCACTACCTGGGTGCCAATATGGGAATCCGCGGTGAGGGGGAAACAATCTTTTCTGCGCTGCTGGAGCGTGCAGCAAGGCGGGCTCCGCTGGCCGGACTTGTTCATTCAAATTCCGCTGCGTGCCTTTGGTGCGGGATACAGCTTATGTCCACGATCCGGCCGGAACCAGGCTTGAAGCAACTCCAGACGGCGCCGTAGCTGTTTTGCCGGCAGATGCTCAGGGCCGCTGACGACTTCCACATCATGCCAGAGAGAATGCACATACTCCGCGGCGGTTCCGGCGAACGAGGCGCACCCGTAACGCTCGAGTCGCCGGTCGCTGCCAGCGCTGATGCGGCCCCCTGAGAGCGCCCGTTTCTCGCGGAGTGCATCTTCGTCAATCTCGCCGCCGATTCGCGCCAGAAACTCCGAGTCCAGAAGTAACCAGTACGTTTTAAGCTGGCCGGGACGCAACTTCTGCCAGAGAGCCTGTCCCAGGCATAACAACAATTCCATCGCGACATCATGGCCGTCCCGGCCGCCAACAGAAATCGAGATTCTCAGTTCCCGTCCGCCCGCGGTCCACTTGGAGGCCACATTTGGGCTGCCGAGGTCAACGAACAGCGAGATTCGGCTAAAGCCTATCTGGCGGGCCATTGGCGATGGGAAAGCGCGTACTGCGGGCCGGATAAAATCGCGGATCAGCGACCCCGAAGTCTCCTCCGCGGCCACCAGTTCCCACCCATGCGCGAGACGAAGACTCCGCCCGCCGATCTTCGTTACGGATGACGCTTGCTTACCGCCTTTTGGGCACCAGAGCCTGTTTGATAAGCGGAACCGCCTTCTTGGCGTCGTCCTCGCTTTCGAATCCGGCTACGGCCGAATATTTTCTGCCGATAACATGGGCGACAAAGAAAGTAAAGTTGACGCCCGCACTGGCCATCGCTTGTGCGATGGCGTAACCCAATCCGGGCTTGTTGTCGCCTTCCACCAGCAACGCCGGAATCGCGGCAGCGCTCAGGCCTGCCACCTGTGCGGCGGCCATCAATTTCTTGCCCGCGATGGGGTAGACTTCAATCGTCGCCTTGCCCTCAGGGCCCGCATGGCGATAGCCCATGACTATCTGCAGATCCGCACCCGCCTTGGCAGGCGGTTCGATAGTGTTCGCAAGCGCTCCCGGCTTGTTATCGACCTCAGTTCGCCATAAGACGATCTTCTTCACTGTAGCTGGCATGCTCTTCGGGCGGCATACGCCGCCGGCTCCTCGACTACCATCCGTTCCGAACTATACACCCTTGTGACGCAGGGTTCAAGCCCACCGCTTACTGACGTGCGCGGCTCAGTAGATCCAGTCCGTTACAGAGCCGCGACCATAAGGGAGCGGTTTTTACGACGGGCTGCTAGGGCTAGGCGCTATGCTGACCGTGAGCACCTCCGGAGGGAGCGTCTTGGCGCGGCGGCGCGAGGCGCTCGCGGAGAGCGAAATGCCCAAGCCGGCCCATTGCTTAAGAAGCTGAATGCGACTGAGGAGATCAGCTACAGCTCATACCGCAAGTTTGAGGCGCAATCGCGCACCACCGTGTAAGCGAGATCGGAGAGCGCTAAGCCGCGCAGCCTTCTGCTACAGTCTCCGAGCAAGCGCCCGCTTCCGCGATTGCAGCCCGTATACGATCAGGCTAAGGAGGAGGCCCATGCCAAGCAGCGTTTTCCCGGTCTGCGGATCCCCTTGGATCCGCTCTTCGCGCGAAGAATCAAGTCCTTTGACAACCGCGACACGCCGACGAGGCGCAGGCCGCGGTCCAGGGGGACCGCCCACGATTAATTAATGCAGGCGTTGCCCACCCGTCCTTTCAGCCGCTCCTCTTTGACCGGGAGGCGCGCAGACCCCAGCTCCGCCAAGACTCAATTCTGAGGATTCCTTAGACCGAGAGCTTGTCAAGATCCACCCGGATACCGAGCCCCGATCCGCATAGGGCGCGGCCTTCGGTTCCGCCCATGAGATGTACCCCGCCTGGGTGCAGGGGAGAACGTCTTCCAGTTCTTGAATCGACATCAGTGTTTTGACGTTGAGCCCCGGCACGTAAGATTGAAAGATCCCGTTGAGGAATGCATTCACTCCCAACGTCTCCAGATCGGGATCAGCGACTACGATCACCAGATAGACTGCCGCCGTTCTTCTGTCGGAATTTGATGTCTGGCCAAACAGCGTCGGAACCCGGCCATCTCGGACAGCGGGTGACGAACTGGCGAGTTGACGAATCGCTTTTGGCTTACCTTTCTAACTCAAACAGGATTATGGAGTCGCCGAAATCCAGCAAGGCGTCCACCTGACCTTCATCGAACGGTATGTCCGTTTGCAGGAAGCCCGCTGGACGAGGGTACTAGCACTCAACTCACTCTACTAGTCGTCTAATGTAACTGACTTGTATCTGAAAGTGTCAAGTTTTCAGCCGGCTTTCGGAAGCGGAAAAGCGTCGTAAATCAGCAGGTCGAGCTGCCTGTCGACGCGATCCAAGGCTTGCCGCAACGGGAACGGTAGAACGGCATCGTTGGCGGTGAAC
>CABECM010000785.1_pt1 | contig 10624 bp, 7 predicted proteins | sample 3422391 | NCBI WGS metagenome assembly CABECM01 (sample SAMEA5534327, study PRJEB31848) | metagenome | biome: tundra; feature: field; material: soil | place: USA | collected 2013-05 | depth 0.15 m
GAAGAAGCCAGCACCCAAATCCCCATCGAAACACGCCAAAGGAAAGAAAAAGAGATAGAGGGAGCTACGTTAGCTTGATCGAGGCGCTAAAAGGCCCGCAATTTCTTGCTTGGCGGGCTTATAATAGCCGTGTATGCGTCGCCTGATGCCCATCGCGGCGTTCGCCGTTATCCTGGCTCTGCCCCTGTGGGCGCAGCACGGCGGAGGTCACGCCGCGGGTGGACACGCAAGCTTTAGTGGAGGCCACGGCGGTGGCTTTAGCGGCAGTCACATCGGGGGCGGCCAGGTTTCCAGGGGTATGCACTTCGCCCCGGGCGCCTCACGCGGTTTCACTCGCGGTCCCACTTTCTCCCAGCGCAGCTTCTCGAATCGCCCATTCTTGCATGACGGATTTCGCGGTTCCCGCATTCGAACGCGTGGGTTCCGCAACAACTGCTTCGGATTCGCCTGCCGTGGCTTCGGCTATCCTTGGGCGTACGGCGAATATTACGATCCCTACTGGTGGTGGGATTCAGGCTCTTCGTATGACGAAGACTACGAGCGCGATCGAGCCACTGCCAACGAGATGAACGAGCAAAGTCTGGAAGAACAGCAGATGCTCCGCCAGGAACAGGCCGACGGCGATCGCGACCGGTACGCGCGTTCATCGCCCGACCCGCGCCGCGCGGCTGGCAACGAACAGCAGGGAACCGCGATCGTGCCCGCGACCGTTCTCGTCTTCCGCGATCAGCACAAGCTTGAAATCCGAAACTACGCCATCGTCGCTCAGACGCTGTGGAACTTCGCTCCCCAGCGCACGGAAAAGATTCCGCTGTCCGCTCTCGACCTGTCCGCAACCACGAAAGCCAACGACGATCGCGGCCTAACGTTCAGGGTTCCAGCGAGCAACCAAGCCCAATAACGCCTCCGGCTCAAGTCATCCCTGCGCCCACTCACCGCAGCCTTTCGCCTTTCGCTGCATCCGACAGTGCATTCACCCTTACGATATTTCCTTTTTGCCACAGAGCTAGTACAGTGAAATCAAGCGTTTAGGTCATGACCAACGGATGTGGGGAACCTGCGGAAACACGGGGTCAAACCGTGGAATAACTCTGTTCGAATGCTAAAATAAAGAATACCCAAATATGCCTCTAAAAACATTGTTTCTAAATCCTCCTTCGTTTGAAAACTTTGACGGAGGCGCTGGTTCCCGTTGGCCCGCCACCCGCGAAATTGAAAGTTATTGGTATCCGGTTTGGTTGGCTTATCCGGCAGGGATGCTGGAGGGGGCGCGGCTGCTGGATGCGCCGCCACATCACGTTTCGGGCGATGAGACCATCGAGATCGCCAAGGAGTACGAGTTCCTTGTGCTGTTTACTTCGACGCCTGGATTCCCGGGCGACATCCTTCTTTCGCGGGCGATCAAGCAGGCGAATCCGAAGATCAAGATTGCTTTTGTGGGACCGCACGTGAGCGTGCTGCCGGAGAAGTCCCTGCGCGATTGTCCCGAGATCGATTTCGTCTGCCGCAAAGAATTTGACTACCAAGTGGTGGATTACGCCAAGGGCAAGCCGCTGGCCGACATTCCCGGGGTGTCGTTCCTGAAGGACGGGAAAGTCGTGCATAATCCCGACGCTCCGCAGATTCAGGATCTTGACGCCCTGCCGCATGTCACCGAAGTCTACAAGCGTGATCTCGACGTCACGCGATACAACGTGCCTTTTCTGCTGAATCCGTTCGTGTCGCTCTACACCACGCGCGGCTGCCCGGCGCAGTGTACGTTCTGCCTGTGGCCACAGACGCTGAGCGGACATCCGTGGCGCAAACGCTCCAGCGACGATGTTGCCAGCGAAATGGTGAAGGCCAAACAGCTGTGGCCGAATGTGAAGGAGTTTTTTTTCGACGACGATACCTTCAACATTCAGAAGGCGCGCACCATCGAACTGTGCACCAAGCTGAAGCCACTTGGCCTGACGTGGTCCTGCACCTCGCGCGTTACCACCGACTTCGAAACTCTGAAGGCGATGAAGGAGGCGGGATGCCGCCTGCTGATCGTCGGGTATGAGTCCGGAGACCAGCAGATCCTGAAGAACATCAAGAAGGGCGCAACCGTCGAACGGGCTCGCCAGTTTACGAAGGACTGCCACAAGCTTGGGCTTGTCGTGCACGGCGACTTCATTCTGGGTCTGCCTGGCGAGACGCATGAGACCATCAACAACACCATCGCCTTTGCCAAGGAACTCGACGTCGAGACCATCCAGGTTTCGGTGGCGCATGCGTATCCGGGTACGGAGCTTTACGACTACGCGGTGAAGAACGGATTCATGGTCGGCGACAACAAGATGGTGGACGAGGGCGGACATCAGTTGGCGCAGATTCAATATCCGGGGCTGCCTGCTGACGACATCATGTCGGCCGTGCACCGGTTCTATGACGAATATTATTTCCGTCCGAAGGCCGTGTACCGCATCTTGAGAAAAGCGGTCTTTGACAGCAACGACCGCAAGCGGCTGTACAAAGAGGCGAAGAGCTTCTTGAAGCTGCGGTCGGCGCGCAACAAAATGGTAAAGAAGCATCATGAGGCGGCTGCCGCCGCCGAGCCCGTCAAGGCGTAGGGATGCGCGCCAAACGGGCGATTTCGCATTCTCGCGAAGAACGCGAGAATGTTCGCGCGGCGCGCCCAGATCGTCTTCGGCTTCGCCCCGGCCATGCTTTCAGCGCCGGAAGCGGGCTCGGATGACAACACAACTGAGTCCCAAGTGACCTTTCGCAAGTATCTGGTGCTGGCTGGAGTGACCGTGTTTGCAGCGGCGGGGGACTCCATGCTTTCGCACGGGATGAAGCAGACCGGCAACATTTCCCTCCATCACCTGCAAGGCATCATTCTGGCGGTGCTCAATCCCTGGGTCGCGGCGGGCATTGTTCTGCTGCTCGCCTTTTTCGCTTCGTATATGAACGCGCTTTCCTGGGCCGACCTGACCTATGTGTTGCCGGCCACATCGCTGGGATACGTTCTGCTGGCGCTGGTGGCAAAGTTCGCGCTGCATGAGCAGGTCAGCCCGCTGCGCTGGCTGGGGATCGCATTGATCTCCGGCGGAGTGGGATTCGTCGCGGGCGGGCCGGCGCTCACATCGCACGAGCATTCCGAATCCCCGCCTCTCGCGAAGAACGCGAGAAACGGGGTACCCGCAGATGGAGCACGAAACGGAAATCCCGCCGAAGATGAGATACCCACGGTTTCCAGCGGGGTGCAGCGATGAAGAACGCATATACCTGGGGCGGGATTCTAGTCGTCGTCTTCGCTTCCGTGGTGGGAGATGTTCTTCTGGCGCGCGCCATGAAGCAAGTCGGCGACGTGCATGCTCTCTGGCGCCGTGCCGGACTGTGGGCCGTGGTCTCCCGAATCTTGGGCAATCCAAACTTCTTTCTGGGCGTGAGTGCCATGGCGGTCGCGTTTTTCAGTCTGCTGTTCGCGCTCTCGTGGGGGGACGTGAGCCTGGTCGCTCCCGCTGCCGCTTCGCTCACCTTCATCGGCAACGCGTTCGCGGCGAAAATCTTCCTGCACGAAAAAGTCGACCGGCGCCGGTGGATCGCTGCCATGCTGGTCGCGGCGGGCGTGGCGTTACTGGCGGGCTAGGCACCCATAAGTGCTAGCGCTCCGGTTCCAGGAAAGAATCCGAGAAAGATTCGATCAGGGATCAGGCCAACCGGCTTGTGAAGGCTGGCCTGTTCTTCAACGTATCCGGTGTTCAAAAAATCTGCCTCCGGCCGAAACGTCGGTCAGCAGGTTCGGCCATGCGGTCCGGTGCGTTGCTGCTTCGCCTGCGCACGAGCCATTTTGAGAGCACTTGCGATCGACACTCCCGTGCTTACTGCAGGGAGACGCTTGCAGTGAGCGGCAAGTCGCGGGATGAGCCGCCCACCAGCACATCCCGCGGACCGGTGGCCTTGACCCACTTACCTTCCGCAGTCGACCAGTACTGAAGCCTCCGGAGCGGCACGTGGATGCTGACGGAATGCGATTGGCCGGCCTCCAGGTGGATGCGATCGAAGGCCGCTAGAGCATGCACCGCAAAGTCAACTCCTTTGGTTCTCTTGGCGGGCGCGCCTAGATAGATTTGCGGGACCTCATCGCTCGCGACATTACCGGTGTTCTTTAGTTGGAAGGTTACGTCGAGACCGCCATCGCTGGCGGGTACGGTCTTGAGGTCGGAGTAGGCGAAAGTCGTGTAGGACAATCCATATCCGAAGGGAAACACCGGTGCGATTTTCTGCTTGTCGAACCAGCGATAGCCGACGTGGATCCCTTCGCTGAAGGTCGTAGTCCCGTTGACACCGCCGGAGGAGCGCTCGGGATGCGCCGGATCAGTGGCCGCGTAGTCTTCCAGTTGCCTGCCCCAAGTGAACGGCAGACGTCCCGCGGGGCTGGTCTTGCCCAGCAGAAGGTTGGCTGTCGCCCATCCGCCTTCGTCGCCCGGCCACCACATCTGCAACACGGCCTTCACTTGGTTCAGCCACGGCAGCGCCACCGGCTGGCTTACGTTCAGCACGACAACGGTGTTGGGATTCACAACGGCGATCTCTTCGATCAGCTGATTCTGATCCCCAGGCAGCGCGAAGTCGGGACGGCCGCGAGTCCAGGCAAACACTACGGCGGTCTTCGCAACTTTGGCGGCGGCAATCGCGGCCTCGCGGTCTGTCTTCCTCTGGGCGGGCGTTATCCAGGCCAGCCGTATCTGTTCGGGATCGTTCGAGGTGTCGCCCTCCACAGTGACGGAGAGGGTGTGGGGTCCGGCGGACAGATCGACGGCAGTGCGCAGATTGTCCAAGCCGTCGGTGGTGGCCATCAGGCCATCCTTGCCGCCGAGCACGGTGTCGCCGTGCACTCCGCCGCGCATACCGTTCGCTCCGGCTACCCTCTTACCATCGATGCTCACTCTTCCCGAGGCGCTGAGCAACTGGAGATAGATCCAATAGGAACCGGCAGAGGGCACCGTGAGCGTGCCCGTCCAGGTGGCTTCGAAGTTTGCCGGCAGTGCGCTGCCGCTCTGGTTGGTGAAGTCAAGAAAGTTGTCGACCTGGGTAGCGTGCCCTTTATCGGTGCGAAGCAGACCAGGCTGGCCGTCATGGGACAGGGCGGAGGCGGGGATAGGTGCGCCCGTCATGTCGTCTTCGACGGCGTATGTGATTTTGGCGTCGGGGGCGAACTGCTTGAGCGCCTGGTAAGGCCCCACCTGCCTCCAGGGCCAGCCCAGCGACCGCTCGCCCGCAATGCCGATGGCCACTACCTGTCCGGCTCCCGGCCCGATCATGGCGAGCGACGCCAGGTCGGAGGTCTTCAGCGGCAAGATATTTCCTTCGTTTTTCAACAGAACCGCTGCATCCTCGGCGGTCTTTCTGATGATGAGTGCGTTTGCCTCCGTTGCGTGCGGTTGGATCTGGTGGCTGGGCGGATGGTCAAGATAACCGAATTTGTCGATCTCATACAAAACATGCCCAGCGGCCTTCGTGATGGTCTCTTCCTTTAGTTCGCCCGATTGCAGCAAAGTCCAGAAATTTACCCGGGGATCTTTCCCGGTGCCAAAGGACCCGAAATCAAACGGCTTTGGACGAGGCTCTTCGGGCAAATCTCCACCCAGAAATCCGTCCAGGATCGACGTGTCGGGCTTTTTTTCGGAAGGCGGTTCCGGCTTCTCCGTGGTGAAAAACGAGAAGATCATCGAGCCCATGGGGCTATCTTTTGGCCCCGGCCCTGGCATTTCCATGTCGAGTCCGTGATTGATAAACGAAGGCGCATGCGTGGCGCCCCAGTCGGAAGTGACGAATCCTCTAAAACCGACCTCCTGCCGGAGAATCTTGAGCAGCGTATCTGAATTGCCGCAGGCGTAAGTGCCATTCACCTTGTTGTAAGAGCACATGATCGATGAGACATCCGCATGGACCGCATCCACAAACGGGGCAACATAGATCTCGTGCAGCGCCTGTTGATCGACCACTACGTTGTCAGCTCCGGTGTCATAGGCCACGTAGTGCTTGGCCTGAGACATGACGCCCTGACCCTGGATGCCCTTAATGAGGCCCGCGCCCATGACGCCGGTTAACACCGGATCTTCGCCGTAGGTGTTGTAGCCACGATCGAAGGTGATGTCGCGATCAATATTGATAAAGGGTTCGAGCACCACATCGATACCCAGCGACTTTGCTTCGCGTCCGATGACTACTCCATTGTCCTCGGCGTCTTTGACGCTGAAAGTGGCAGCAAGGCCCATGGTGGCGGTCTCGGCTTGGGATGGCAGGCGCGTGAGCACGCCGGGAGGACCGTCGGACATCCGAATCGGAGGAATGCCGAGACGAGGCACTCCCGCGAGATATCCGGCCTGCCCTTGATTGGTGGCCGGATCTTCGGAGGCGCCACGAATGAGAGCCGTCTTTTCCTCGAGCGTCATCTGGCTCAAGAGTTTGTCCACGCGAGGATCGCCAGTAACGACCGGAACCGTGCTCTGGGCCACTGCGGTCGCTACTCCCGCAGCAAGCGCCGTAACGAGAATGGCGGCCACGAATAGCTGCAAGCGATTGCGATAGCGGCATCCAAGCGACACCTGACGGCTGTCCATCACATATACCTCCTTCAATGAACTGTTCGCGAACTGGGACAAACTCGACTGCAGCGCTCGTCCCGCGGCACAACCTGGCCCGAAGCGATCTACTCTACACGCTTCTGCGCTCAGGAGAACACTCATTAAACGGCCGTGTCTGAGTGCTCTACTCCCACAAACCTATTCTGGATATACAGAGGAAAACAGGTGGCGCGGGGCCCTGTGGGCGCTGCGCCATTTTCGTTTGGACGGAATTGCAAGAGTGTGGTGGGGGAAAGCGCAGCCGAGGACGGCTGTCCTCACACTCTAGCGGCTGGCGGTTCTGGTTGCTCGTGGGGGTGGCGTAAAATAGCGCACCGTCACATCGTCCCCGATGTGTGCGATCCGACTGTCCGGAGCCCGACTCCGCTTGGCTGCGGGTTTGTCCTTAAATATGCGCACCGTGACATCTTCTGCGATGTAATCGACTTCATTCGGGCCTACCCGCACTCGTCTTAGTGCGGTCCTCGCATGCCTGGCCTCTTTCGATGAACCTGGCGCGGGTTGGACCGCGGATGCGTCTTTCCCCGGCAGCGGCTTCCGGAGTGGGCTCTGCTGATCGACCGAGGTTGATGTCGGTAGAGTGGAAGATTCCAGGGGTGAGATCGGGCCGCGCCCCTTATAGGCGATCCAGCCAGAGAACGCGAGCACGACGACAACTGCCGCCACGGTCAAGTCCCGTCGGCGGAGGGGCCAAGTGAGGTTCTTCGCTCGCTGCGTGAGCATCGTCGCGAACAGAACAGACTGCTTGAATACCGGCAACTCCATGACCGCAGCCAGGGAGAAGTTCCGCCGGGGATTGGGCCAGGTCAAGTGCTTCGCTCGCTGCGTTAGCATCTGCGCGAGCCGAGCACACTGCTTGAATACTGGCAACTCCATGACGTCTTCCAGGACGGCTCCACAACGCGCGTAGAGAGAATGCTCGTTTTCTGGGAGCATGAAGAATTCAGGAGCGGGGACAAAATTCTCGCGGGAAGGTGCGATTTGCTCAAAGACCTCGGGAATGGGCGGCAGTTCGGCCGCGCGGGTTGTTTTCTGGTCGAACTGGGCGGCATGAAACATGGCCGCTTCGATCTGTTCGGCCATCAAGCGATAGGTGCGTACTTCGCCATCCTGGAAAGCGTGGGCTTCGCTGAACCGGACGTCCAGCACTCCTGCTACGGCGCGGTCGTAATAGATCGGCAGGATTAGAAGAGCGTTGGCTCCAAACTGCCGACAAATGTCCGCTTCAATCCTGGCATCTGTCTGGGCATTCTCAACACGGAGAATCTCACGGCTTGTCTTGGCATCTGCTGAAACAGTCAGCAGGGCCATGACATGCTGTCCGATGCAGGAGGCGCTAGTTCCGCTTCCGGCCCGATAGGTGAGTTGGTCGCCGTTTAACAGAGCGATGGCGACGCCAGCGGCGTTAGCGACGTTTCGCGCCGACTCAACGAGGTGACGCATGGTGCCATCCACGTCAAGTTTTCCCCTCGCGACCGACCGTTGGACATCCATGATGTCGGAGAGGGATTGAGGATTAATCTGACTTTCCTGTACCGCAAATGCGCTGGCCAAAAGCTGCTGAAAAGTTTCGCGATCGAGGCTGGATGAGGTATTCATGCCGCACCTGTACTGCCTGGCAGGCTTGGGCGGGCGAGCGGGCCGGACCACTTTGGAAGCCAGCAATGGCAGTTTCTCATCGAGCGAAATGTACTGTCAATAGAAACGTGTAAAAGGGGCTCGCTCTTGAATTGAGCTATATGAACCCGGGACAAAATCCTGTCAAGACCTTCGGGAATACGGCAAAATCTCAGTTAATGCCTGCGGCTTGCGATCCCCGCCAATCCTAAGCTGCTATAGAGCAGATATGTGGACTGGTTTTGCACAGGGCGCGAATCGAATGAGCTGTTGCGAAATCCGCTATAGAGTACTATACTCCGCCCGTTCGCATTTCCCGCAGCACGGGAGAGGTTTGCCATGTCGAAAATCATTTCACTGCGCTCCTGCCGAGCAGTATTGGTGGGCGTACTAATACTGATTGCATCGGTAGCTCCTTCATTTGCACAAGACAACAAGATCCTTGGGGGATATTTTGAAGAGTGGAGTATCTATTATGCCGGGTACAACATTGCAAACCTGCAACAAAATGGGGTCGCAGGAAAGCTCACTCACCTGATGTACGCCTTCGCTAACGTAACCGCGACGCCGGCAGCCGCGTGCTCGCTTGCGGATCCTTGGGCCGACTATCAGAGTCCCTATCTACCGAGTGTCAGTGGGGTAGCGTATCCGGGGCCGCTCTATGGAAACTTTGCGGCGATTCAGCAACTCAAGCAACTCCATCCCAGACTCAAGGTTTTAATATCGATTGGTGGTGCATCGGCGGCCAACACTGCGGCTTTTGTAACCGCCGCCAGCACAGCGGCGGGGCGTAAGGCCCTTGCTGCCTCGTGTATCGATCTTTTTGTGAACGGCAATATCGCTCCGGGGATTACTGCTCCCGGGTTGTTTGATGGCTTCAATATTGATTGGGAGTTTCCGACTGCGGGCGACACCCAAGATTTTACCGCGCTGTTGACCGAGTTCCGCAACCAGCTAAACGCGCGGGGGAAGGTGACCAGGAAAAAGTATGTGATGTCGTTCGACGGACCGGCCGGCTCGCAGAACTATATCAACATTGATCTGAAAGCTGCCGCCAAGCAAGTGGATTTCATCACGATTGATGGCTATAACTACGCCGGATCGTGGGATACGCAAACCAACGATGCTTCTCCGTTGTTCGATAGCAAGAGGGACCCTCTGTACGGCCAGGGGCTCGATATCGATGCAACGGTGAATGCCTATCTGAAAGCGGGCGTGCCGGCTTCGAAGTACACGATGGGAGTGCCTGCCTATGGAGCGGGCTGGACTGGCGTTCCCAACGTAAACCATGGCCTGTACGAGAATTCCACAGGCCCTTCCCCGGTTCCGCTGGCTAACGGAACTGGCCTGTGCACGGACCTGAGCGGCAACACTCCGGGATGCGACACGCTATTGACGCCGGGGCTGGCGACGTATTCGACGCTGGCGACTCTCACAGCGAATGGATACAGCGCACACTTCGATCCAATTCGAGTCGCGGTGACGCTCTATGATCCCACCAGCGGAAATTTCTACACCTATGACAATCCCACGACGGCGTTTCTGAAGATGCTCTACGTCGATCTGAAGGTTCCGGGGGGGCTCGGCGGAGCTTATGTTTGGGCACTCAAAGACGACGATGCCAATGGAAGCCTGGTAAAAACCATGGCCTTGGGGCTAGGTCGATAGGCGACGGAAGCACCAGTTGGACTATGGTCGTCTCGAATAGACGAACGCGGCAGGCTGGGGGCAATCCGGTCTGCCGTTCTCGTTTTCTTTTACCGACGCGGTTAGCGATGAATTACAACGACGGCGCCGCGGAAGAGATTCCCGTGGACATTTCTGCAGAGATCGATTGTCCGCGGCTTCATGAAAGGACAGCACAATAGTTCCGCCGTGCAGTTTCACCTTCCAATTGAGACCTCGGGGACCCGGTTCGGACTTGCGGCCGTGCTGCCTGCCGGTTCGACGGAGACGCGAGAGCTGGATGACGCAGCCACCGCATTGCTGGGAGGGGCGGAAGGGGGCTGCTTCGCGCACAGGTCGATCACTTCGGAAATCCGCTGGTTTTCGTATTGCTTCTGTATCTGCCAGGTGCGCAACGTTTCCTTCTCTTGTGCCACCTGATCGTGATTGTGCTGGATGCGCTCGGCGTAGTGCGCCGTGACGCGCTCCATCTCGGCCTGAATTTGGGCGTTTTCCTGGACCTTGCGTGCCTCGAATTCCTCAAGCTGTTTCTGCTGGCCGGCTTCATAAGAACTGAGAGCTTGCTGGCGCCGGGTCGCGTCCTGAAGCAGATCATCCGGCGAGGTGCCAGCGGCATCGAGAGCCATGAGCACGGAGGCGCGCTTGACGTCGGGTGACAAGTTGCGGATGCGGTCGCTGTTCAGCATGTCGACGACCTTATGGAT
>CABECM010000791.1_pt1 | contig 10598 bp, 5 predicted proteins | sample 3422391 | NCBI WGS metagenome assembly CABECM01 (sample SAMEA5534327, study PRJEB31848) | metagenome | biome: tundra; feature: field; material: soil | place: USA | collected 2013-05 | depth 0.15 m
ATACGCGCTGCCGGAGAGAATGTGCACCCCGTGATTCCACATCGTGCCAATACTCAGGGTTGTGTTCTGCGCAATCTCGCGCTCAATCTCCAAACTCGACTGCAAAATGTAGGGCACCCGGAATTGCGGCGAAACCAGGGAAATATCCGCAGCCGCTTGGAACAACGGCGAGTTTGGCGGGAGGATATTCGGGAAGGTTGGCGCCTGCTGATTCGGTGCCCCTCCGTTGTATTGTGCACTCACCGAAGACTGCTGTGAGGCCAGCCCATTCGAGATCACCGCGTTCCGATAGTTCAGGCCATTCATGTTTGTATAGAACTGTCCGAAACCTCCCCGAACTACGGTCTTTGACATCGGCTGCCAGGCAAATCCGAGACGCGGAGCCACACGCTGAAACTGGTTCGGGTACTGTCCGGTGAGCGGGAAGGCTGGATTTTCCGCGGGCTGCGGATACACCTGGAAGTCCTCCCGCAGCCCCATTTCCAACGTCAACTTGGGCAGCGCCCGAAACGAGTCCTGCACGTAGAACCCGTAGTAAGGCACCGAAAACGAAAACCTTGGATTCCCAGCGGCCTGGCTGAAATTGATGTATTGACCTAAGGCAAAGGCTTGCAGACTGGAAAATTCGTAGAGTCCGAGCGGCGACCCGAAAGCGACAGCTGCATTCGGGTCGGCACCGCCATCATCGGTGTCCGCATCCCACGAACGGCTCCAATCGAAACCAAATTGCAGAGTGTGCTTGCCAATCACATAGTCCACGCGGTCGGAGAGAGAGTACTGTCTTTCAGAAACTCTCCCAATGGAAAACGCGGCGTTTCCCAGAGCGAAAGCAGCGGGACTATCGAGAACGACTGTCGGTGTGTCGGGAGCTAGACCGGTGGGTGTCGCGTTTTCATTGTCTTGCGACGTACCCGCATGAAACTCATTTAACAGCCTTGAGGAGAACCCGTGCGTCCACCCTACGTTGGCTTCGAATGCATCCACACGGGCATTGGCCAAAGTTTGCAGTCCGTAATCGCCGACTGTCGGGTCGGTGATCACGCCTCCGGGCGAGTTGAAATGATTGAAGTTCATGCTGAGGAAAAAGCCATCCCGGGAACTCGGCTGGAAATCGAGCCGGGGTGTAATCACCAGATCGTTGCGCTCTCGTGCTCTGCTCCCCAGGTTGGAATTCAACGCATGGATCACATTGGCCACCTGTTGCAAGTAGACCGGATTGCTTGCATCCGGCGCGGTGTCGGTACCGGGCACAGGCAAATGTCCGTTTGCTGCAGGGAGGGCCGTCCCATCCGGAATTCCAAAGTTAGAGGACAAGAAACCGGGCTGCGTGGCCACCAGCGCCTGGTTGATCACGGAAATCGGATCGTTCCGCAGTTGCTGCTCGTAATCGACGAAGAACCACAGACGGTTTCGCAGGATCGGTCCACCGACCCCGGCACCAAACTGCTGCAAACTATCCAGCGGTTTCGGAAAACCGGCCGCTTCGTCGAGAGCGTCGTTGGCGCCGGTAGCCGAGTTGCGGTTGTAATAAAAGGCGCTGCCGTGAAAGGTATTGCTCCCCGAACGAGTCACGGCATTGACGAATCCCGCTCCCCCACCATAGACAGCGGAATAGGGACTAACCGAAACTTGAAATTCCTGGATCGCTTCTTCGCCATATAAATAAGGAATGCGATAACGCCCGATAATGTCGGCGAAGTAGTTGTTGGTGGCATTGGTTCCGTCGACGGTGAACGCATTCGAGCCATTTCCGTTGGCGTAGCCCGAGTCTTCGCCGCCCTGCTGTCCCGCAATGCTTACCAGGCCAGTATCGCCGTCATAGCTGGTATTGGGCGTCAGGGCCGTGAAATCGGTGTAGCGGCGTCCATTGAGCGGTAGTTCATCCATGAAAGACCGGTCAAGCACGGTGCTGGCCGAGGACTCCGCGGGCCGCAACAGTGGCATTGTCCCAGTGACCTTTATAGTGTCCGCGCTGGCTCCCACTTCCAGTCTAAGATCCTGCACTGTAGTGTTTCCCACCAGCACTCGTACTAGAGCCTCTATGTCGTGAAAGCCTTTCCCAGTCGCCGTGACCGAATACGTTCCTGGCATGAGAGCCAGGAATTGGTAAAGTCCGGCGTGATTCGTAGGGGCGGACCGTTGCAGTCCCGTTGCAAGATTCCGCACAACCACTGACGCTCCCACTACGACTGCTCCGTTTTGGTCGGTCACGCGACCGCCAATTGCGCCGGTTAGTACCACGTTCTGAGCTGGTAACTGGAAAACGATCGATATGACGAACAATGAGGCGAGGAGCCACCGGCTTGTGCGCAGCCTTGGTGTCGCGGTGAACGGACGGAAACTATTCGTTTTGGAGTTCATTTTCATCGAACTGACTTGCGGGAGAAAACAATGTTCATTAGCAGGCCACGTTCATTTGAGTCCCCACGTTAGCAAAACCATGCTTTTCCACATAAGGAGAACCTGGATCAGAACCTGGGTCTGTAGTGAGGTCGTGGACTGTACTGCTGATCTCATCGCTAGTTTCCTTTCGAGAAGATCAATGCTGGCCGAGGGTTCAGAGCTATGGCGACATAGTGTCGCCGCGGAGTGCCGTTCTGCATTCCCCGCGCCGGGGTGAAAGACCAGCCTCGCCTCAGGCGGGAACTGGAAGAGGCAACCTTACGTGCACATAGTTAGGGGAAGTTGAAGCAAATGTTAATTTCTAATGAAAAAACAGCCACAGCTAATGTCATTGCGATTTTTGCCACAGAATCTGCGCGGAGGCTACAGTGAGAAAGATTGGTTCGAAAGGATGGCAAATCCAGATTCCCCTGCGGTGTCAAAACCTCGCCGGCGCGGTGGAAGTCGTTCTGCGCGCTGGTTCAGGGCGTGGAGAGATCGCGCGACCTGATCGACTGTCGGATCCGCCAGGATCCGATCACGAAGTTCGGCAGCTCACGGCTGCACTTCCCCCAAAACTACCGTCACCCTCATCCTCGCGGATACTGAGGTACGGCAGAAACCTGGCGTACCCTGGACCGACGTCTACGTGCTCGATGCGTGGGGCTCAGTGCTCGCCCGCGCAGATGTCCCTAAGTTGCCTCGCTGATCAAACACTAGCTGAGAGTGCGGCACACACCTGCGCCGAGAATGGCGCCGTTCGAATCGCAGGGGACAAGCACACTCGTTGTTCGCTCGTATGGGGCGTCTTCTGGGCGGGGAGCTTGCCAGAGTTCCGCGAAAAGCTAGTGCCCGGCCGCCTGCGCGGCGGCTGCCACTGGAACCGCAATCCTCACTGAGTCGGGTTGCGTCCAGACTGCCTTGCCGGTGGTCAGGTCCACGCGGTTCATCGTGACTTTCAACTGCTGCTGGTCCACTTCGACGAGCAGGTAGTGATAATTCACTTCCTTGCTCTGAAAAGGATCGCCCGAAGCACGCTCGATGGGATAAGCATGAGCCGCTCCTCCGCCTGAGACAAAATAAGTAACGCCGCCGTGCTCATGGCGCTCGTAGTTGTGGACGTGTCCGGAGAAGACGACGATCCGGAAACGAGCGTGGGCCTGGCGTTCCTCCAGCATCTTCGCCAATGCCTGCTCGGAAGCTCGAGCCGAGTGCCCGCCGCCAAACGCCTTCGCCTCGGAGGAACTGGTGTAGGGCGGATGGTGGAACATCAGAAACACAAAGTCCACGTCAGAGGCGACATGATCGAGCTTGTCGGCCAGCCACTGGCCTTGCGGACTGCCTGTTTCTTCGAAAGAGCTGTCGAGCACGAGCGTCAGCGTATTCGCCGCGCGCACGGAGTAGTATCGATTGTTCTTCAAATCGGGGAAGCGCTGAAAATAGTTCCCCAGCGCGACGGTTGCATCTCCATGCAAGTCATGGTTGCCGAGCGCCGGATAGACTGGGATTTTCTTGTCGCGCCAGACGCTGGTCTCGCTGTCCCAGACTTTCCAGTCGTTTACGTCATAGCCGTTGTAGACGATGTCGCCCGTGAAGCAAATAAATGCCGGCTTGAGTTCGGCAATGGCCTGCACCAACGCGACGCGTACGGAAGGATTTGCCGCATCCGTGTCGTTGGGATCGTGGAAGCGGGTGTCTCCGTAAGCCACGAAGCGAAATGGAGCCTTTACGTCGAGTCGCAAATCAACGGTGGATGTCTGCGCACTCGACTTCTTGGTGCAGCAAGTCAGCGCCAGCAGCGTCGCGGTCGCGAGCAACACGACTACGGCTTGGGCGAGAGGTGTACGTCGCGAACTCATAAGGGAAGGCCCCAGTTCGGAATCAGAGTCCTATTTTCCCACGACCAGCACTTCGAACTGTCCATTCTCTGCCGTGGAGAGGAAAAGGCGGTGAGTTTTCGGATCCAGCGCCATGGTCTTCGCTCGCGGCGCGGTCTTCACCGTCTCGACGATAGAGTACTTGTCAGGACCGTCCTGGCGAATGACTGTGATGGTGCCTTCGCCGTTGGAGTTGAAAATCAGCTTCGTCTCGGGATCGAAGGCGGTCGCGTCGACGTGATCTCCAATCGGCAGCGTGGTGATGACCTGCCCGGTGTCCGCGTTCACCACGGCCATGACCTTGCTGCGGCAGCCGAGGAACAGACGCCGGTTGGCGCGGTCCATGGCCATGCTGCTGGGAGAAGCGCAGGGGGCGGTGGGCCAGCGCCGCTCGACTTTCAGTTCGCGCGAATTGACCTTGAGAACCAGGTTCTCGTCTTCCAGGTTGTCGTACACAAAGCCGTTGCCGTCGGCCGCGGCAAATTCCGGTCCGCCCTCCAGATTGACCGTACCCGCGACCTTGCCAGTGGCAGCATCAATCGCCGTTGCGCTGTTGCTGCCACCGTTGAAGGCGAAGACTCGCGAAGTGGCTGGATCGTAGATGATTGCGTCAGGCTTCTGTCCAGTCGGCACATCGGCGATCGCCTTCAGCGTCTTCAGGTCGAAGATCGTAACGGTGTTGGCCTTGCCGTTGCTGACGAAGCCACGGCCGAGTTCGGGAGCGATGGCAATTCCGTGCACGCCGGGCGTGTTCGGAATGCTGCCCACGACACTCAGGGAATCGATGTCGACTACTTCGACCTGCGTTCCGTGCGAGACGTACAAACGACGGGCCGCTTCGTCGACCGAGAGGTAATCCCAGCTGCCGTTGCCGGCGATGGGAATCCTCTGGGTGACTGAGTAGCCGCCAGACGGGGCCGGGACGGCGAACAGGGCACAGCTCAGAAACAAAATGGCTGCTAGACAGAACTTCCGATTCAACATTGATTGGTCCTCACCGCAACCTTAGAGGGAGTGCCTGAAATTTGCCTGAAGGTACAAGTTCCGCAAGTCAAAACATGAAACGAACCATGAATTGAAGCTGCCGCGGCAGACCGGTGCCAGTGTTCGGCGAGGCTTTGTTGTCATTATTGTTGTTGAAGTTTACGGTGGAGCTGATGATCCCGAAGGTTCCGGGGACCGTCAGGTTGCTCGTGGTTTGTCCGGGTGCGTAGACAAGAGTCAGGTTGCCCGGATCGCCCAGTTGTACGTGGTTGAAGATATTGAACGCTTGCACCGCGAATTCCATCGATACACGCTCCGTGAGCTTTGTTTCCTTCGTGAGCGCAAGATCTACTTGCCAGCTATTCAGGGCGCGGATAAGGCCGTTCCCGGCGTCGCCATACCGGGTGAAGTTCCCGTTGGCGTCTACCGGCGGGGCCTGAAAGGCGGCAGGGTTGATAAGAGGATTGCCAGGAGCAAAGGGAGTGCTTGGGCGGGGGTTTGGCAGGGTCAGCGGTACCCCCGGAATGACATCCGGTCGTTGGCTGGTTTGATCATTGCCATCGGGAAGGAGATAGGTATAGGGAAGCTGGTCGAAAGGCCCTCCGCTAATGCTGCCGCTGAGGTCCATCTGAACCGTCAGCGGATGGCCGGTGTGCCAGAGGCCGACACTGCTCAAACTCCAGCCACCCACAATTTTGCCCACTGGGCCGGAATCGTTAAGGTAGGCCTTACCGGGCCCAAAGGGGAGTTCATAGACAGCGTTCAAGGTGAAATTGTTGCGAATGTCGAAGATGCTAGGCCCCTTATCACAGGGCAGACAATTCACGTTTTGCGGCCCGTTGGATTCGCCGCCTCCAACCGACCCGTCATTGATGGAATGGGACCAGGTATAACGCGACTGGACCGATAGCCCTTTGCTGAAGCGGCGCTCGAGTGCCACTCCAAGCGCGTTGTATGTGCTGGACCCGATGTCTCTTTTTATGTCGACTGAACCGAAGGGGTCCGGGTTGTTGGGGTCCGGATAGTATTGATCCAGTGGCCGGACGCAGTCGCCGTCAGCCGGGTTGAAAGTAAGCGGAGTCGTGCAGAGATTTACGCCGCCGCGGGAGAACAGCCGTACACCACGGCTCCCGAGATACTGTGCTGAGAACAAGAAATTAGCGGGCAATTCGTGATCGATGGTGAGCCCCCACTCCTCCGCGTACAAGTCCCGGCGGCCCTGGCGTTGCAGGGCGCGGGGATGCGAGGCCTGCTTTTGATTGGTCACGCTGGAAAGATCCGGGGTCGTCTGCTCAAAGGCAGAATCTAAGGGAATTGACTGGTTGACCTTTACGCGAAACGTGTCGCTCTCCAGTCCTGCGTTCAAGTCGTCGTTCTGAGCCGCTCCGTGGTAGATGCCAAAGCCGGCTCGAACAACCGTCTTCCCGTGCAGCGCTGATGGCGCCCATGCCAGGGCGACCCGGGGATCGAAGTTCTTGTAATTTGGGTTGTACAGTGTTGGATTCGTGGGGCAGGGCGGAGTGTTGATCGGACCTGAACTGGCCGGTACGGGCAATGTGTTGAATGAGCCTGATCCCAGGCAGACTCCGTGAAATTGATTCAAGTCAAATACCGTGGTCCGATTCGTTGCTTCATGGGCAACCCCGTAGTATTCCCAGCGGAGCCCCGCCGTCAGAGTTAGAGTCGGAGTTATTTTCCATTCGTCCTGGAAGTACGGCATATAAAACGTGCGGCGCAGGCCATGGCAGCACCACGGAGCGATGTAGGTGATGTTGGAAAGCATGGCATTCGCCATATCATCCGGGCTGGAAAAACTCAGGGTGTTATCCGCGGTTTGCCCCTGATTCAGCCGTACCCGGCGGATTTCCATGCCCGTTTTGAAGGCATGCCGGCCGTGGGTCCAGGTCAAGTTATCGACCACTCCGTAGGTTGTGCCGATTTCAATGTCGGCCGTGTTGTCGTTGAGTCCTACGAAGTTACTGGTGCTTACCGCAAACGGAAGGGCGCTGGCCTGCGGATTGTGGAATGGCGAGCGGTTGATGTAAACCTTGGCTTCATTGAAGATATTGGGCTTGAACGAGCGTTGCAACGCCAACAGGTAGTTCGCCGGGTGGTTGATGGTTTGCAGCTTGTCCGCCGGAAGACTGCTGCCATTCGGCGCGTCCACCAGGCTGATGTCGCGCTGAGCACGGCCGTAGAGTGTGGTCTTATCGTTGAACCTATAATCAATTCGCACGAGCCATGTGTCTTCATGGACGGTGGTTGGGGTCGCGGCGGTGACTACGTCGGCGTTAGGGTCAGATGAGGTTTGGAAAGCGGTATCCGGGTATGTAAATCGCGGTGCGCAGCCATTGATGGCACCGATGGAAGCACGCCATGGATACGCCTGCATGATAGTGCACATCTGCGGAGACGTGTTCAACACGTATTGCTGGTATGGAACTGTAAGAGGAGGACCCGACGACAGTTGGCCGCAACAAACACCGCTCGGCACCGCGAACTGCTGGGTCGTCGACTGCAACTGGCGAAGCCCTTCATAACTGATAAAGAAGAAGGCTTTGTCCTTGACGATTGGTCCGCCGAGAGTTAGTCCGTACTGCCCCATGCGAAACGGAGGAACCGCGGGGTTGCCCGTGAGGTTATAGTCGTTGAAGTTCCGTGCATCGAAGACAGAATTTCGGAAGTAGCCAAAAACGGCGCCGTGCCAGTCATTCGTGCCGGACTTAGTGACCACGTCGACCTGCCCACCTGCCTGGGTGCCGTATTCGGCATCGTATAAAGCGCTGTTGACGCGATATTCTTCGATGGCATCCTGAGAAATTTGCAGACGGGTTTGTGATTTTTGCGCTTGCTCCTGAATGCCTCCGGCGTCGACGCCGTCAAATGAGAAGTTGTTGTCGTCGCGGGCGCGGCCGGCGAAGCGGATCGTGCGCTGATCGCCGCCTCCGTCGTCTTGCGCGAAAGGCGCGAGCAGCGTGAAACTGGCCCAGTCGCGACCGTTGTTGGGAAGCTCGGAGATCTGCTCCGTATCAATCACTGTCGCGGCCTCGGCCGAGCTGCGGTCTGCGGGTCCGTTCGATGCCTTGACTTCAATCTGCTCGTTAAGCGCGCCGACTCCAAGGTGGATGTCCAAAGTGCGGGTTTGGCCGACGCGGAGTATGACGTCTTGGACTACCTGGGTCTTGAAGCCGGCGTTTGTTACCGTCACCGTATAGCCACCCACTGCCAGGCCAGAAACACGGTAATAGCCCTTGGAATTCGTCTGCTGTTCCTCGCTCAGGCCAATCTCGACCGCCACCACCTTCACACCGGCGCCAACGATAACGCTTCCGGAGGGATCACTTACCGTACCTTCGAGCACAGCGCGATCCACTTGCGCGCAAGCGGCAAGCGTTCCGCCCAGCAGAAGCAGCACGGCCAGCACTAGCGCAGGTGTGAATCTCAGGAAAAGGGAGATGGTCGAACGACACTGACCCATGTTCATGACTTTAGCCTTGCGGTACAAGAAAATGCTGAATCGGGAGACGCTCTGAGGCGGCCCGATGGCCACAGCGACAGAGATGGTTTCTCTGCCGTTACGTTGAAACTAAGAGAACTCGATGAGAGGGAATCCTAAAGTCGGGATGTGACGGAGCGATGAACGTCAAGTTAATATTTATTCATATTGCTGAGTGCCATCCCGGCTTAGGCTCTAAAACTGCGGAAGTATCAGGCATTTGGGCCGACGAATTCGATGAAGCTGCTGATCGTGGAAGACGAAGCGCGCATGGCCGACCTTCTCCGTAAGGGACCGTCCCAGGAGGGCCAATGGTTACGTGCAACGTCCGACGGCGCCGAGGGCTTAGCGCGGGCGGCCCGCGCAATTCCATGAGCCCGGAAAAAAGTTCCCATTTGGATTGTGAACGCGCAGATGGGACCAGGGCCTACGCTTCATACTTGAAGATCTTCCCCTGACCTAATCTGAGGCTTGCCGCCCGCCCTATACTGCACCGGCAACGTGTCCGTGAGCCCAAAGGCGCGAGGGCCTAGGGTGTAAGAAACCGGCAGAGAATGGTCGGTCGGGTTATAAACCGACACAGCTACAATTTCACCAACAACTCTCAATGTGTGCTATGGCTTGTCGCGCCGCAGCGTTCCGACACGCTGAAAATAGTGTCCGTGCGGTGTTCCAAGTCAACGTTTGGAACTGCTCAAATGCTTCTGAAAAAAAGCAACGATCCTTGTCCGCGCATCTTCCGCCGCCGGTCCATCATACCCAATGTGAATCACGCGGAGCGCCTTAAACAACAAAGTGTCGTGATTGTTAAGAAACGAGTGGCCCGCTTCCGGGTACTCTTTCACATCGTGGGCGACACCTGCCGCAGCGAGCGTCTGCTCCAACTTCTGCGCCACTCCCCGGTTCCAGTGGTCCTTGGCCCCATAGCTCCCGACAATCGGGCATGCCCGCGCAAGAAAGGTCTCGGCATCTTTCGGTAACGGGCCGCCGTAATTGACGCTTGCCGCTCCGAATCCATAACCTGGCGCGAGTAGTAGCGCGAAGCCGCCTCCCATGCAAAACCCGATGACACCAATCTTGCCCGTACATCCCTCGTGCCGAACCAGCCATGTGCGGACGGCCTCGATGTCGTCGTAAGTCGGTCCGCGCCGTGCTTTCAAGTCTCGCGCGATGGCGAACACACATCTCATCATCGTGCCTCGAAAGTACAGGTTCGGCGCCGCAGCAAGGAATCCCTCCCGTGCCAGCCACCGGGCCTGATTACGGAGATCTTCCTTCATGCCGCCGACGTCGTGGAGCACCACAACACCGGCCCCCGGAGCGCCCTGCTCGGGAACCGTAACGAATACCGGCATATCGCCGCCATTCACGGGAATAGTGATGTCGCCCATATGGCTTCTTTCCGAAGGTATCGCTTGAGCTTGCAGGTTGTCGCACAGCAAAAGGTCAGGTCGGAATGATCTGCTTCCGACGATTCCCGGAACTCAGCGCGCGGCCAATACACTTCTTTTCTTTGCGAGTGTACTGCTTACGACCGCAAATTGTGCAATGCTATGCCCCGAGTGTTACCGGACGATTAAAAGAAACAAGCTCCTATTTGGAACCCGAAATGACCCGTGACTGGTGTCACAGCGAGATGAATGGGCGGAACGACTATAATGTAGTGTTGCTTTCCTTTTTTCCCTTACCTAGAGCTACAGCAACGCAGAGGCATTTCTATGACAGAGAAACAGGTCGGTCTTTCCACCAGATTAAAGCTATTGGGTTTCACTAAAGGGAACCAGATGAAGCTGTACGGGGAAATACTTGAGTTGGTTAGCGAGCCCATCGTTATGGCGGATAACGTCGTTCTTGTGGAC
>CABECM010000812.1_pt1 | contig 10533 bp, 8 predicted proteins | sample 3422391 | NCBI WGS metagenome assembly CABECM01 (sample SAMEA5534327, study PRJEB31848) | metagenome | biome: tundra; feature: field; material: soil | place: USA | collected 2013-05 | depth 0.15 m
ATCACGAATCTGACAAGATAGCCTCGGTGAGATTCAAACTTATGTTTCAGACTGTCGTTTAAGACTGTTGTTTCATGTTCCTGTCGCAACAAAGTCGAAGGCAAACGCATCGGGTGTCCGCGCCCAGGGCCGCTGCTTCAACGCGCGAGAGGCTGGTGGAAGCCGCCGGTCACGTCTTCGCCGAGCGCGGCTATCACGCGACCACGGTGCGGGAAATCGTCAAGCGCTCGGGCGCCAATATCGCAGCGGTCAACTATCACTTCGGCGGCAAATTAGGTTTGTATACCGAGGTGTTGCAGCAATTGGTGCGGGCGGCCCGAGTGAATGCGATCCACAGTGCACTTGATCAGAATGCACCTCCAGAGGAAACCTTGCGGGCGGTGATTGGAACTCGCCTACAGGGCGTGACCAGACCCGACTTGCAGGACTTGCACTTTCGAATCGTGATGCACGAACTTGTGCAGCCCACGCCGGCGCTGTCGCGAATCGTCAATGAAGTAACCCGGCCGATTTACGAGCGAATACTCGAATTGGTCGGAAGGATCATCGATTTGCCTCCCAAGAATGAGAAGACCCGGCTGTGTGTAAACAGCATCATGGGACAGATGCTCGTTTACATTCTGGCGGGTCCTCTATTGATGCGACTTTGGCCGGAGTTAGAGATGACACCAGCGCAGGTGGACCGGATCGCTAAGCATATTGGGGACTTTTCGCTGACGTATCTTCGACAAGCAAATTCAGATGGTCGGCAGGCTACCGTGCCGAGCAAGCGAGGTCGGAAATGACGGAGCAGCCGGTGATCGAGAAGCCTCAAGATCTTCCAAAGCAGGACCAAAAGCTACCAGAAGCCGAACCGAAACCATCACCCGCGCCGGCGATGGGAAACGTGTCTGAAATAGTCCAGAAGTTGAAGCAGGAGCGGGAACGAGCACAGAAGGAAGTCCAAACTTTTGATGCGGCGATTACGGCCTTGGGAAGTAATGGTTCCAATGCGCAGCCACTCCAACAGAAACCACAGTCTGTTCCTGTGACAGCGCAGGCGGCACCAACAACACCGCAACCGGCTCCTGAGGCGGCGAACCCGACGCAACCAAAATCTCGGCCTGCGCCTGTGGCAGGGCAGACAGCTCAACCAAACCCGCAATCTGCCACTGCCGTAGGGCAGCCAGTTCAAGCAAAACCAAAACCTGCGCCTGCCGAAGCGAAGCCGCCCCGCTCGATGGCCCGTCGAATCATTGTTTCTTTGTTTGTCATTCTGATTCTTGCGGCCATCGGATTTGGTGTTTGGAGCGTGTTCTTCTACACGCCGCCGATGTCGCCAAACATCGTGCCGCTCAGCGGTCGAATCGAAGGTGACGACTCGGCAGTGTCCCCCAAGACGAGCGGCCGTATTCTCGAAATCCGAGTGCGCGAGGGAGACAGCGTATCCACTGGAGACATCATCGCCGTACTCGACGACGAGCAATTGAGGGCACGCGTGGAGCAAGCGCAAGCCCAACTTCAGCAAGCGGAAGCAAAGGCCAGGTCCGCGCGAGACCAGATTGCAGTCCTCGACGAACAGTTGCGGCAGGAAGAGGCGAACGTTGCTCAGCAAGAAGCCGCCCACGACATTGCCAGCTTTGATAAAGAGGCATACACACGGCTGGCGCAAACGGGTGCGGTATCCGAGCGCCAAGGAAAACAGGCCGTGTCAACAGCGGACCAACAAGCGGCTGCTGTGGCCGTCGCCAAGCGCCGCGTAGCCGGAGTGAATATGCAGTTGGCGCAGCAGCAGGCAACGATTGCCGACGCGATGGCGAGCGTTGGTCAGGCCCAGGCGCAGCTAACTGAGGCGCGGGAGAATCGCCAGGATCTGACCGTGAAGGCGCCCTTCGACGGGACGGTTGTAACCCGCGTGGCAGAGCCGGGAGAGGTGATTACCGCCGGAACCCCGGTCATCACTCTTCTGGATCTCAGCAAGGTGTACCTGCGCGGTTTTATTCCCGAGGGACAAATCGGCAAGGTCAAGGTCGGCCAGGCTGCGCACGTGTATCTGGATTCGAATCCCACGCAGCCGGTCGACGCGTACGTTTCGCGCATCGACCCGCAAGCGACGTTCACTCCCGAGAACACCTATTTCCGCGATGACCGTGTGAAACAAGTCGTCGGGGTAAAGGTGCAACTGAAAGCAGCACTGGGATATGCCAAACCGGGCATGCCGTCTGACGGAGAAATCCTCGTCGCTGGCGATCGTTGGCCGCAAGAAAAGCGCAAATGACGACCGCGACTTCCACTTCGCTAACTTGCAAATCTGGCCCCGATGGTTCGGACACGAGTGCCATTCGAATTAGCGAGCTTTGGAAACGCTACGGCAAACTAGACGCCGTTCGCGGAATCAGTTTTGAGGTGGGCAAAGGCGAGATCTTCGGCTTGATCGGGCCCGATGGTGCGGGGAAAACCTCGACGTTCCAGATTCTCGCCGGGGTCATGGAAGCGAGCTCGGGATCGGCTGAGGTTTTTGGCCAGCCAGCGCGCGAAGCACGCTCCCAGACAGGTTATCTGACTCAAGCATTCAGCTTGTACCCCGATCTTACGGTTATCGAAAACATCCGCTACGTCGGCGATTTGCGCCGCGTCGCATCCGACGACATCGTGAAGCGGGGTCGCCAGTATCTGCAGATGTTCGACATGGATCGCTTCTCCAGCCGCCTGGCTGGCCAGTTAAGCGGCGGAATGAAGCAGAAACTTTCGCTGGCTTGCGCCTTGGTGCCTCAACCTCGCGTGCTCGTGCTCGATGAGCCCACAACCGGCGTGGACCCAGTATCACGGCGCGAGTTTTGGGACGCCCTGGCGCATCTGGCCGCCGAAGGCTTATCCATCCTGATTTCGACGCCGTACCTGGATGAGGCCGAGAGATGCAATCGGATCGCGCTTATTCACAAAGGCGAGATCCGGAAAGTTGGCACTCCGGCCGAATTACGAGAAGGTCTGGGCGCCAAGCGACTGGAAGTCCGCGTCGACAACTTGAGCGAAGCCGAACGCGTATTGTCAGAGGTATCTGGTCCGAAGCAAGACATCATGGATGTGGAGCGTTTTGGTGATCGTCTTGATGTCCTGGCGCATGATCCGGATAAAGCGCGCCAAATCGTTGAAGAACTCTGTAGCAAAACCGACCTGCACGTCAGCGGCGTTCGCGTCGATGAGCCGACTCTCGAGAACGTGTTCGTTGCCGGCCTGCGAGCTCTAGGTGAAGACTCGAAGGAGTCACCGTTTCCCGGGCACCACGATCACTCGAACCTGCGCGGCCAAATTGCGGTCGGAGCGGACAATTTGACGAAACAGTTTGGAGCGTTCACTGCGGTAAAGAATGTAACCCTTGAGATTCCGTATGGAGAAATCTACGGCCTTCTGGGTGCAAATGGCGCTGGCAAGACTACCACGATCAGGATGTTGTGTGGACTGCTTGAGGCCACCAGCGGAAGCATGCGGCTTGCCGGCGAGCAAGGGAACCTCCGCTCGGAAAGCATTCGCCAGCAGATCGGTTACATGTCGCAGAAGTTCTCCCTCTACAACGATATGACCATCCGTGAAAATCTCAGCTTTTTCGCGGGCGTCTACGGCGTGCCCGAGAGCGAGCGCGACGAGAAAATCCGCTGGGTGGTGTCGTTCTCGGGACTCGAAGGGAAGGAAGACCAGATCACTGGCAGTCTGCCTGGAGGCTGGAAGCAGCGTGTCGCTTTCGGCGCCGCCATCATGCACGAACCGAGGGTGCTCTTCCTCGATGAGCCCACCTCTGGAGTCGATCCTCTCGCTCGGCGCGCTTTCTGGGTGATGATCAACCGCCTGGCAGACGCAGGCACGGCGATTCTTGTGACTACGCATTACCTCGAAGAGTCGGAACAATGTAACCGCTTGGGATTCATGGCCGGCGGAGAACTGGTGGCGCAAGGAACTCCGAGCGGCATCAAGAGCGCGCAAACCGGCCATTTACTTGAATTCATCGTCGACCAGCCGCAGCACGCCGCCGACCTCCTCAAGAGCGACACCGAGCGTTGGCGAGTTTCCCTGTTCGGCAATCGGCTCCATGTGGTCACGGACGAAGATGTTGAGGCAGGCAAACGAACCACGACAGAGAGGCTTGAAAGCAATGGAATCAAGGTAATCAGCGCACGCGAAGAGCCCTTCTCCCTCGAAGACGTATTCATCAACGTGATCGAAAAAGCGCGCCAGCAGGGAAAGGTTTCAGCGGAAGAGTGAACCGTAAGGAGCGCATGCGATGCGACGTGTAGTTGCGCAAGCCCGTAAAGAGCTGACTCAGATCTGTCGTGATTGGCGGACGCTGGCTCTCGCACTCGTGCTTCCGCTGGTTTTGTTGCTCCTGATGAGTGTGTCTCTTTCGTTGACCGTAAACAATCTTCCCGTCATCGTGCAGGACTTTGACGATTCACCCGCTTCGCGCGATTTTGTGGACGCGATTCGCGCCTCCATTACTCTCCATGTCGTCTCCTGGCCGATCGATCGACTCCCTGAGGAGGCTCTCAGTTCAAACACGGCCAGGGCAGTCCTGATCATACCCGTGCATTTTGGAAGGGACATGGCACTAGGAGCAAATTCTCCCGTTCAATTGCTGGTGGACGCCTCTGACGCCAATACCGCGAAGCTTACGGCAGGTTATGCCAACGAGATTACGCGCGCCTACAATCAACGCATCGCTGGCGCCCAAGGACTCGCGCTAGTCCAAACCGCGATTCGTCTCTGGTACAACCCAGGCCTCTCCGCCAAGAAGTTTTACGGTCCAGGGATCTTCGTGCTGGGACTTTCGATGTTCCCTCCTTTGCTGGCCGCTCTCGCCATGGCAAAAGAGGGTGAGCTGAAGACAATTCTTCAAGTTTATGTGTCCAGCATCTCCGCCCACGAATTCCTGCTGGGAAAGATTCTTGCCTTTATGGTAGTCGCGCTCGCCGAGTGCGTAGTTATGCTTGTCCTTCTCTTTACGTATTTTGGTTTGGGGCTGGCGGGCGATCCAACCCCCTTCATCGTCGCCACGATTCTCTATACGTTCTGCGTGGCGGCCTTTGGAACCATGGTGGGAGCGACGATTCCGAGCCAGGTCGCCGCGATGCAAGTGGTGGCCCTCGGCGGCTTTCTCCTGGTGTTTCTGCTTTCCGGCCTGATTTTTCCCATCGAAAACATCCCTGTGGGATTGCGTTGGATCTCGAATTTCATGTGGGGCCGGTATTACATCGAAGTCGTGCGGGATGCGCTACTCCAAGGTGGTGGCTGGCTCGCCGACTGGTGGAAGGTCACGATCATCGGCATCATCGGCTCGGTTTTCTACGGGGTTGGATGGTTCAGCATGCGCCGAATGCAGCTCAAAGCGTAAGCGAATGACGAATCCCTTTCAAAACGTCTTCAATCAGCGGTTCCGCGCACTTGTGGGCAAAGAGTTCAACCAGATCCGGCGCGATCGCCGTCTCATGATTTCTTTGATTCTTCCTCCCATTTTGCAACTGACGCTGTTTGGCTTCGCGTTGAGCGCGGCGGTGTCGAACGTTCGCCTCGGTGTCGTCGATGAGAGCAAGACTCCGGAGAGCCGGGAGTTAATCGCGACCCTGACCGAGAGCGAAAGCTTTCGCCTTGGAGGCTACTATTTTTCGGTAGACGAACTCGGGGAGTCAATCAGTCAGGCCAAGGTAGACGCCGGAGTGGTCATCCCCTACGACTATGCGCGGGATTTGCACCGCGGACATTCAACCACGGTCCAGTTCCTGCTAAACGCCACGAACGCGAATACGGCCACCATCAGCCAAGCCTATGCGGAAGGCATCATTCAAACTTACAACGCCGGGCTGCAGAGCATGGGCATTCATCCCAGCCTTAAGCAGGTTGCTGCGTCCCAGATAAGCCGCCGGGGGCAAGTGCAACTCATGCCGGCTTTCATCTACAACCCAGGCCTGATTGATTCCTGGTTCATTGCGACCGGTGTTTTCGGTCTCTTGCTGATTATGAACAGTTCGTTGGTTGCATCCGCGGCCATGGTGAGAGAGCGCGAAACTGGGACGATGGAGCAACTGCTGATGTCTCCCGCCAGCACGGCTGAAATCATCATCGCCAAGATCGTGCCGCTGTTTGCCTTGCTCTGCATGATGATGCTGCTGGCTCTTTCCGTGCTCAAAATCGTATTCCACATCCCGTTTCATGGCAGCTTGCCCTACGTCTTGTTTGGCGGCATGTTGTGCATTTTGTCCGGGATCAGTCTGGGCACGGTGATTGCAACTTTCAGTAAGTCGGCCCAGCAGGCGCAGCTAACTGCCTTTTTCATCAATCCGCCATTGTCCTCTCTGTCGGGAGCTCTGAATCCTGTCGAAGCGATGCCGCGATGGATGCAGCCCTTTACGATCCTTAATCCCATTCACCATTTCGCGACCATCGTCCGCGGCGGGATGCTAAAAGGAAGTGGGATCGTCGCGCTGTGGCCCAATTTCCTGGCGTTGTCGATTTTTACCATCGTCTTGGTTTCGCTCAGCGTATGGCGTTTTCGCAAGCAACTTAGTTAAGAATGGAAAGGCACGGTCCATTGCCCATGAGGAAGAAGAAACTGGCCACGCTACCGAGACAGCTGAAGACAAGTGCGACATTGATCCTGCTCAGCATGTGCATCGCAGGCGGAAATGCGTCGGCCCAGACGCCGCCTGGGCAATCCCAAGGCGCGCAAGCAACGCAGTTGCCGCTGTCGGGCCGAACCGCACAGAGCGGCTCGGTGACGGCCACGCAGTCATCCACTCCGGGAGTAGCGAGCACGGTCAACACACTCAATCCCACGGTTCAAGTTCAAGGGGCTTACTCGGGAAGTACGTCTGGTATTTCCAACATGCCGTTTTCCGGCAAGCTGTCTTTGCGAGACGCCATCCGCCGCGGCCTTGAGTACAATCTTGGAGCAGTTGGACTCGCCCAGGCAGTGCGTCAGGCGCATGGGCAAACGCGTGTGGCACGCAGCGTACTACTCCCCAACCTTACCGGCGATCTTACCGAAACCGTCCAGCAGACCAGCCTTGCAGCTTCAGGCTTTAAGTTCAAGCTTCCAGGCTTCACTTTGCCGACTATCATAGGGCCCTACAACTACATTGACTTGCGAGCCCGTCTCACGCAAACCGTAGTGGATCTCACAGCGTGGAAAAACTACAAATCGGCCAATGAAAGCTTCCATGCAGACCAACTTTCGGCTCAAGATTCTCGCGATCTCGTGGTATTAGCGGTCGGGGGCGCTTATCTTTTGGTCCTTGCCGACAAGGCGAGAGTGGAATCAGCCCTTGCTCAACTGGAAACAGCCAACGCTCTCTACCAGCAAGCATCACAGCAACGAACTGTAGGAGTGGTGGCACAGGTCGATGTCGATCGCAGCCAAGTGCAGGCTCTGACTCAACAGCAGCGAGTAACTTCACTACAGAACGATCTTGCGAAGCAGAAGATCAACTTGGCGCGGATGACCGGTTTGCCGCCCAACGATCAGTACGACCTTTCCGAGGATGTCCCTTTCTCAGCTGCACCGCCGATTACCATGGAGGAGGCTTTCAGGCAGGCCTTCGAGCAACGTCCGGATCTAAAGGCAGCGACGGCTCAGGTCCGAGCCGCCGACCTCGCGCGATCCGGCGCGCGGGCTGAACGATTACCATCTCTTGCGGTGAACGCCGATTATGGCTTGATCGGAACCAACCCGTCCCAATCTCACGATACGTTCTCGGTCACTGGGACACTGCGCTTCCCCATCTGGGAGGGTGGCCGGACGGGCGGCGATATCGAGCAAGCCGATGCCACCTTAACGCAAAGACGCGCCGAACTCGAAGATCTCAAACTGCAAGTAGAGGGCGACATTCGAAAAGTCTATCTCGACTTAGAGGCGGCAACCAGCGAGGTGGAAGTGGCGCAGAAGAATGCGCGGGTCGCTAAGGAGACTCTCGATCTCACGCGGCAGCGTGTGGAGGCAGGCGTGGCCGACAGTGTTGAACTGATTCAGTCGCAGGAAGCGCTGGCGGGCGCTGAGCTTGACTATATCAACAGTGTGTTCGCCCACAACGTCGCCAAACTAAGCCTGGCTCGCTCCATGGGCCGCGCAGCAGAAAATCTGCCGAAGTTCCTTAGTAGTCCATGAAATTCGCGCGTGGCGGATGGTTGCACCATGTTTCGTGGTTGGCAAGTTCCTTGGTCCGTCATTATCAACCCGCGTTGATGTCAGACGCGTGACGGGGGCTTTCCTCTCAGTTTCACGCCATTGGATTCTGTACCGGCGTAGATAAAATATTGGTTCCACTGTTCCACTGGTCAGTTGGTGGTTCGTCGGCAAACAGGACGGAAACTATGTTTTTGGTCGCAAAATCACTTCACGCTAATAACCAGCTCGCTTGCAAGATCAGCGCCTGCAGCAGCTCTTCGAAAAAACGGCAGGGCTGGCTCCGATCTTGGAGCAGATATTAAAACCGTTTGAGAACAAGATTCAGAGTGCTTTTATCTATGGCTCTGTGGCACGAAGCCGGGAACATACGATGAGTGACGTGGATGTGATGGTCATTGGCAGAGCAGGTCTTGCTGACCTGTCTCCGGCGCTCCGTAAGGGGGAGGAGCGGCTGGGCAGAGAGGTCAACGTCACCGCTTATTCGCCAGAGGAGTTCCGGGAGAAAATCAAATCGCGCAACCATTTCCTTGCCGCCGTTTTGCGAGGACGGAAACAGTTTCTGAAAGGAGGTCAGAGTGACCTGGACGAAATTGTTGGCAAATAAGGAAGCCCAGAAACACAAGACCTCCAAGAATGAGCTGGACAACGCCGAGAACCAAAGAGGCCACGGCGTGAGTTAGATCACTCTCGGCATTACTAAAGGTTAGGCCGCTGGGCCTTCCGCCGTTCAAGAGTGCTGGACGCTACCGTCCTTCTTCGCCCGACCCGGAGACCACGCCGCTGCTCAGGCGCTTTTGATGAATACCTATTCATTGGCAGCACGGCCGTTACCGATAGTAGCCATTTAATGGCACGTCTCAGGGACGACGCTCAAAAGATGTATCCGTGAGCCAACGACTTCGGCCTCTTAATAAGAGTAACTGCCACTCTGAAGAATCAACATCTTGGGGGCGCGTTCCGAACGTCTTCAAAAACATCTTTTGGGAGCCAACTTTGGTTTTCGTCGATTTAGCGGCTTTCGTCGCTGGTGCGGGCCGCTGGCAGCTATTCCGTTCCTTCTGAGAACAGGCACCCACACCACTCCGGCACTTTCACCAACGAATCGTCTCTCTCCCTCGTGGGATCACAGCAACAACGTTTCTCGGGCTGCTCAGCGCGAGCAACACTTTGGTAATACAAACAACGGGAAATCAATGCGGATGCAAGGCATGGAAGGTCAAGAATGGACAGGGGCGTCATCGTGCCCAACTAAAGACTGGTACATGCCGCTTGTTGGTCTCATGCCAGAAGACAGTTTTTCGAAGCAGTGCAGCTAAATCCCCGAGATCCGGTTGCAACCCCGATTGTGGCTCAGATGGACGAACTGTTTGCCGTCGATGCAGAAGCTCACCGCAGAACGCTGACTACTGCGGCACGCCATATCCGGCGTCAGGAAACAGCGAGACCTCTTCTCGATGATATCCGCAGCAAGATCGAGGCCGCGCAGTCCGCTGCTTTGCCTTCCGGCGCACTTAGCAACGCCTGCCAGTATGCGCTCGCACTGTGGAAGAAGCTCACCCGCTTCTTGGAGTATCCCGAATCAGAGCTAAGTTCTCGGCCCGCCGTGTTCCTTGGCAGGAAGCAGCCCGTCTGAACTAAGCAACTCTCCAAATGTTACCCGCGTAACCGTGGGTGGAACGCCATCACTGACAGATCGTGATCCGTTCTCCTACGCTTTAGGACATGGCAGTCCAAGAAGCAACCGTCTCAGCGCCTCGCAAGGGCGACCGCATTTCCATCTCCATCAGCGTACAAATCTCATCAACCGATGTTAGGGGTGAACACTTCAGCGAGGTAGTGCAGACTGTGAATGTCAGCCGTAGCGGGTGCTGTCTGCTTTTGAAGCGATCACTGGCCCCCGGCCAGAAGATTCGCTTCCAAAGAATGGGCAGCGGCGAGGAAGCGGTCGGTCGCGTAGTGGGGCAGACTGGCATTCGCTCCGAAGGCAACCTTTATGGCGTCGAAGTGCTTGAACAGGGCGACACCTTCTGGGGTATTCGGTTTCCTCAACAAAAGGAACTGGAACAAAGCCCCGTGCGCGTACTTCTCAAGTGCGCTGCGTGCCAAAACTGTGAAGTGACTGCCCTCAACGAGGTGGACCTCTCCGTTTTTCAAATCACGCATCATCTTACGCGCAAATGCCAAGTATGCTCTGCCGACACGATGTGGGAACAGGTCCCGGATAAGACCAGTCCGCAGGAATCCCTCGGGTCTGGAAAGAAGTCGGAAAAGCGAAAACATGGGCGCATCAACATGAAGACGGTTGCATGCGTTGGTCCCGTTGGCCCCCGCGCAGACATCGTTGAGGTGATGAACATCTCACGCGGAGGAATGTGTTTCCGTAG
>CABECM010000982.1_pt1 | contig 8987 bp, 9 predicted proteins | sample 3422391 | NCBI WGS metagenome assembly CABECM01 (sample SAMEA5534327, study PRJEB31848) | metagenome | biome: tundra; feature: field; material: soil | place: USA | collected 2013-05 | depth 0.15 m
CGATCTCATGACAGTAGATACTTGGCATAACGTCTATTGCGTGGGATGCCCGGGCCCGGGCAACACGTTCGGTGGCTTGATCGGAGCTACTCAGACTGATCCACGTTTCAATGAAATCTCCGATCTGACCAACGACGGCTTCTCTAGCTATAACGGCGTCACGGCCAGCTTCAAGGTAAAGCCGACGAAAGGCTTTTCGGGGCAGGCTAATTACACCTACAGCCATGGCCGCGACACCTGCTCCAATAATTGTCTGGAGCCGTTCGTTGCCAACACCCTAGTCAGCCTCCGCTACCAGGCGTCTCCCACCCTGCCGGGCAGTTCCTATGGCAACTCGGACTACGATGTTCGCCATAACTTCAACCTCAACTACGTTTATCAAACACCATCTCGCTGGTCGAACAGCCTGATGAATCGCGCTGTAGGAGGCTGGACGGTGGGTGGGACGCTCTTCTACCACACTGGCCTGCCGTGGAGCCCAGTTGATACGTTGAAGAGGTCTTACTTCGCTTCGCAGACCGTGGTTGGGGGCCTTCGAACCACGACTCCGTTAGCCACGTTCGCTGGGGGTAGCGTCATCTCAGGTTCATGCGGCGAAGCCGCTGCCCAAGCTGGCGCTGCTATTGGAGGCGCCCCGTGCGCAACCGTCAGCGAGTTTGCGGTCGGAAACAACGACTTCGGGAACTCGCGTAATGCATTGCGCGGGCCCGGGTTCTTCGACACAGACTTGTCTGTCTTGAAGAACTTCAAGGTCGGTGAGCGTTTCGGTTTCGCCATAGGCGCAACCGCATTTGATGTCCTCAATCACCAGAATTTCGACCTGCCAGGTAACAGCATCAGAAGCAGTTCGTTGGGCAAAATCCTGTCCACGATCGGTTCGAACACCAACCCGTATGGAGCCTTCTTCGGAGTGCCGCTGAATGGGCGCATTCTCCAGATCAACGGGAAGATTACCTTCTAGTTGTTCGACGTTTTTCCTTGGCGGCCGCGGAATTCCGGGGCCGCTTTTTTGTGCACTAGCGCCGGCCTACACTCCTCTGGACAAGAAAGAAGCCCAAGTGTCGGTCATCTTGATCTTTATAGGGGCGGCCAGCATCGGCCCGTTGATCACTGGCGGGCGCCGTTCAGCGCAATTGCGCTTGCAAACTGGATAGCTGCTTTCTCACTGCTTCAGCTCTCTCGCCGGTTGGTTCTTCCTTCAGGAATGTCTGGAATTCGGTTACGGCATCGGAGAAATGGTTCTCATGCTCCAGGGCGTGGGCGGCGATGTAGTGGACCACTGCATGGGATCCGCCCGGCAGCGAGTGAACCTTGCGGCAGGCAGCAATTGCCTGGTCATAATGCTGCTGTAGCAATTCGACATTCGCCAGAAGGGTCAGCATCTGGGCGTTGGCCGGGTCCGCGGAGTTCGCCTTGTCCAATAAATTCTCGGCGCGACCCATGTTCCGGTCGGCGATGGCTAGCTTGGCGAGACTGACGAACGCTGGGGCCAGGTGATCGTTGAGACTGACCGCTTTCTCCAGCGCTTCCTGTTCGTGGGACCGGTCGCCCAAACGAGCGTAGGCTGCCCCCAAGTTGTTCCAGGCAGCAGCGTACTGCGGATAGATCCCTACAGCTCGATTCAACCGCTCGATCGCCTTTTGCCACTCCTGCCGTTTCATCAGGTCGATCGCCTTATTAAACTCTCTGGCCGCACTCTCGGGAATGTTCATGTCCGCGGCCGCGACCGTCGAGGAGCCCGGTACGTTTTTGGTCGTATCATCGGCCTCTTGCAGTCGTCGTACCGTTACATTGATGGACTGGGTCAACTTGCGCGAATCAACCTCAAACACGCCGCTGTCGGCGGTCTCTATACCTTGGCCGGAAATGACCAAGTGATAGGTGCCGGGCTCGAGGTTATAGAGTTCGGTAGTTCCGCTATCGTTGGTATAGCTCTCCGCGGCAATCGATGTTCCCGCACTGCTCATCAACTGGACATGAACAGCGATATTGCAGCGCCGCCCATCGGCGAACACGACTTCTACCCTTAGATTTCCATTCTGTTGTGCCGCCGCTAATGATACGAATACCAGGAGGATCAGCGCGGCTGCTGGAAAGCGGCGTGTCATGAAAGCACTCAGAATATGGCAAAGTATTGGGCCATTGGCCCGCGGTCGTCAAGCTAAATGCATGCGCGTCCGTGGCAATGCCATGCTTGGGTTAAACAAAGGCCCCGCGCGCGATCCGCTCGAGGCTTTTGGAAAGGTTCGAATCCTACTTCCCGAAGATCACGGTGCTGGAAAAGTGGGAACTTGCTGCCATGTAGAACAGCAACGGTACCGAAAGGAAAAAGTTGGTGCGCGAGGCCAGAAATGCCTGGCGCGCCATGGTGGCCGCGTTGGCGGGAGGAGTGCCGGCCAGCGTTCCTCGGATGATCTTCTTATTGTTCGGCCAGATGATGCCCCAGACGTTGAACAGCATCACGATGCCGAAGCCGCCGCCGACCCCGATGGAAAGGACATGATTGTCGTCTCCGCCGACGGGAGTGTAGTGCACAAACACCCAGCCTGCAGCGTAAACCAAAATTGCCGTAATCGCGCCAAGGATGTATCCGCTGGGGATCATTTTCTTGATCACGACGAAAAGCACGAACCAGACCGCGATCCAGAGCAGCAGGAAGAACCCGATGGTGGCGCCCACGCTGCCGCCCTGGCGCTGCGCATCGGGACCGACGTAGAACTGCGCCCAATACCAGAATCCGATGAAGACCGTAACCAGCGCGCTCCAGCGGAACCAGTTCAGGGCAGGCAAGGTTAGGTTCTGGAAGATCTTGGGTTTCATGCTGGCGTCCACTTGCTTCATGAAAGGGACGTTAATGAGGTTGAAGAAATACAGCAGTCCGACCCAGGTGATACCCGCGATGAAGTGGAACCAGCGCAGAATAAGCTGGGTGGCTTCATTGCCGGTAATGGAGGGCATGACCGTTGAGGCTGCCATTGCGACGAAATGGTGCATAGAATTTCCTCCGCCAACTTGTTCGCCAACTTCGAAGTGCACGTTGCGGGGCCCCCGAAAGCCCTGAGAAAACGGGCATTCGGCGAAGAGACGGCCAAGCTGTAATGAAAGGCAAAGACCTCGCGAACCGCGGAATCGTGTCCGGCGGTGCCGTCGAGTCGAGGAAAGTCTGCACTTTGCGGGCGGCTGCTGTCAACCGGCAGAAGACACCGCGGCAAGTTCCAGTTGAAAAGCGGCGGAGATCGCCGTATGGTACTCACATCTACCCGCCGAAGGCGCTGTCCGCGGTTTGGAGACCAACTGCTACGATTTCAATAGTTACGCCTGATCCTTGGTTTTGGCGGCAGCGGGCGAGATCTGGTCAAGGCATTCGAAGTGACTTATGTGGGCCTAGAGCTTGGCAAGCAGAGGCGTCGCTTGCTGGTCGGACTCGCGCTTCAATCTTCCCGGGAAGAAGGCACCTACTGAGATTGACTGGAGAGGGCATAGCTGCCGGGACCGACCCGCGCATCAGGTTAGCCCACCTCGATGTAAGTCTTTTGTAAAGAGAGAACAGGATTCTCCTGACGCGCGATTCGAAGGAACGCGCACAACGAACCTGCCAGAATCCGCAGTTCGCACCTGGTGCCTCTCTGCAGCGGTTCCTGTGTTCAGAACCGGACATCTATTCGCTGTCGAGGTCTCCTGAGGGCCGTCACACAAGAGTGAGTGTGTTCAGTCAGTCCTGAAACAACTAAGAAAGGCTCGGAGTTTAGCTCCGTCGCTCAGTCGGCAACCGGCGGGACTTGGCCTCTACGCGCTGTGTGATCCCTTTTGCTTTTCTTCTGCAGCCGACGGTTTCTAGGCCGCCGCACAACTGGAAAAGTCTCTAACCTACGATCTCAAGCACGCCAGGCCTATTGTCAACCTGGGCCGGACCCGCCGGAAGGCTAAAAGCGCCGCCGCCGGTGCCATCGCCGCTTGGGACAAGCTGCCGAAGTACAATCCCGACAACGAAATAAGGAAACCGTCGAGAATCTGATCACTGATGCGAAGGTACACACGGAAAAGAAAACCCCCCAGAGTGAGTGACAGTGCTCGTCTGGTGCTCCATTTATCTCATCGCGAGGCGACGGTGAAGGAATCTCCTGTGTTGAAACGGCCGGAACGAGATTCGTTCATCTCTGTGTTTGCGAGCTTGAGATTTTGACTCTAACGATTGCGATCAGGCCCTTTGAGCGATCGTAACAACTCCGCCTTTGTGCGAGGACACTTTTGGAACTCTCATCCGCGATGCAGGGCAGAATGACATGCATCGCAGACGGTAACGAGGTTCTCTTTCGAATCGTCGCCGGAGTGGCTACGAAACTGTTTGTGATGGACTTCTAGGTTCGACATCGTGCCACACGATTGACACCGCCAGCCATCGCGACGCAGCACCTGCTGGCGAAGCTTCTGGTACGACACGGGATCCAGGCGAAAGCGGGTAGGGTCTGGGCGCGTTGGACTCATGAGGCTTTCTCTCGCAGGCCACCAAGAAACGCCTGCCGCTGCTCTCCGGGCAGAAACTTGAAGAATCTCGTCATCGAGAACAGCAGAGTCTCCGGATCTCCGTTGTCGAGGTTGGCCCCGGCCAGGAAGTCCGCGCAGATCATTTCCAGACAGTAGCCGCGGGAGCGGTCACTTCCCAGCATCAGAGCCGCCGTTTCGATCGCCCGTTCAATAACCGGCATCTGACTTTGGTACAGTTTGAAGTAGATAATTTCCCATGGTTCAGTTTCCCGCCCCGTCAGTTCCTTCTCGACCTCCTGCTTGAAGTCCTCCTTTGGCATCTGACGGGCTTTGTGCAACCAGGTTGCACAATCGAAGTGCTGCCCGTCCCTCCTGGCCAGCTTGGCCAGCTCCAGTCCCTTGGTCCAGCCCACTTCTTTTAGCTGCTTTCTCGCCTGCGGCGGCAGGTGTTCGTGGATCGACATCAGGTAGTACGCCTTCCTCCTCGATTCCGGAAAACGCCTCTCCAGAAATTTGTCGAAGCACTTCAAATTCTCCAGACGCCAGTACTGTCCCGCCCGCACCTCGCAGAGATAGCGCCCAAGTTCCACGAACTTGGTGTCGCGCTCTGTCTCCTTCCGCTGCTCCCAGGCCAGAATCTCGTCAATCTTGTCCAGTACAAATACGGCGCGGCGGCGATTGAACTTCGGCGGCATGGGCGGGTTCCTAGTAATCAAGCTCGTCAAGCCAACCAAGACTGTCTGCTCCTGGACGCCGCACCAGAGCGGCATCGATCATTTGCTGTTTTCCAAGACAAAGGCCTACGTATGGGCAACTGCGGCAAGGGTTTTGGGGAAAGCGGATGCCACTGTGCGGGAGAAAGTCCGCAGACTCGATACGGCGGACTGTGCCCTCTACCAAGTGGCCAAACTCCTCGCGCTGTTCGTCGGTGATGGTGGTGCGCAGGTATTGAACCTCGACCAGACTCTTGCGGACAAATACTACTTGGGCAACCTCCGCAATACCCGTTATCCACGAGTAGCAAACCAGTTGCGGATCCAGAGATAGCAGTCCCTCAGGTTCTTTCGGATATCGGCTCGAAGACGTTTTCCACTCGAGCAGACAGCGCTTGCCATCGAGTTTCCCGATGGCGTCGATGTAGGCAACGAAGTCGTTGCTGCCAGCAACCTGCCGGGTGAATTTGACTTGCAGATTTCGTTGAGGCTGGCAGACCCGGACGCGATCGTCCTGGCAGAACCGAGTCAATAGAGTGATTCCTTGCCCGGAGCATGCGATCCCAAGAGTCTCGATTGGAGTAGTGCAGTTCCTGGCTCTGGTACGCGGACCATTCAGCGAATAGCACAGCTCCGGGGTCTTCCCGGCGAAATAGAGAGCCTAAGGCTCGTTCGAAGGCGCGGCCGAACAACATCGCGGCTCGGGTGTCTTTTTCCTTCCAGCCATCGAGATACCGATGCCGATAGCGCCGCGGACAGGTGAGGTATTGGCTGATCTGGGTGTAACTGTACGTCATTCAGGCCACCTGTGGATTGTCCAGATTGGCGGGCGAAAGTTCTTCCCAACGGCCGGCGGGGGCAAAGCCGTCAAGTCGGAGCAGGGAAGCGCCGTTGAAGACGATGTGGCTTATCTTCACCACCCCTTTCATCCCGACGAGTTGCCGCTCGTCCACCTCGTCGCGTCCGAGCATTTCGGTGTCGTAGCCGAAATCGCGCAGGAACCAGTTCAGCTTCCACAGGGCTTTCGGGCTGCAGTACAGCCGACTGGAAATGACATGTCCGCCAAATCGGACGGGCTCAAGAATGGCCAGAGTGAGCGCGTAGTAAGGCTTCTGTGCATGACGTTGAAACCTGACTCGTTGCACGCTAACGAGGAAGACGCCGTCGGGGATCTGATCGGCGGCGCAGCGATCGGCGGCATGTAGGCCGGTGATCTGGCGCCTCATGCGGCACCTGCTTTCTGGCCGGGATAGCTGTTGAGCTGACAGAGCAAGGCATTTCGGTCCTTTTCAGCCCAATCCGCCAGATGCGTGACGAAGTTTTCCACCTGTTCCCGAGTCGCTTCGCGCAGGGTCTTGGCTCCGCAGAAATCCGTTGCGTAAGCCTTGACCAAGTTGGGATCGAGTTGATGCTGGCGGATGATCTGGCAAAGGCGGTCACGCACCTTCGGGGCGCCGTGGTTTCCATTAGCAGGTTGTGGCGGGAGTTTCTTCGGCTCTCGGGAGGAATTCGGTCGCTCAGCGAAGCACCCGATTTCCTCAACGGAGCAGATGCCGATCCCGTAAGCCTTGCGCAGAGCACGGTTGACGGCCCTGGTTTCCGCCACGCGCATTTCGGCACCGTGGACAAGGAGCGAGACGTTGGAGGGGTCGGCATCACCGTAACCAACGAAACCGCGACAGGCTCGCGACTTGTACACCGTAGCCTCGAATGCCCAACGTGAGGCCTCTGGATTACAGAACTCGAGGGCGGGCCGCACCTGAATTCCAGTGCAATGACTTCGGCGCGCAACGCCCAAAAGTCCCGCATGGGTGACATACCATTTCCCATCGAGCAAGATAAGGTCTCCGGCTGAGACGACGAGGCCGAATCTCCTCGTGAGACCGGATAGCGTCTCCAAGGTCGTGTCGGAGAGAGTGCCCCAAAACTTTGTCGCGAGTTCAAGGTTCCTCTCTACAAGCCTCCTTGGGTTATTTGCCGAGTCCATGCGTTCCTCCAATCGTGTTGACCCTTTCCAGTGAATTGCGTTAGCGGCTGAAATGGATTACTAATGAGCAATCAGGCGGCTTATCGGTATGCATCTAGCGAATATTCATTATATGAATATGCCATAAATGAATATGGACGTCAAGAGGAAATCTTGGGCACCCATAAAGCAAAGGTCGACTTAGCTGCAATCGGCCACAGGATCAGAAAATTACGGGGGCAGATTTTGCAGGAGGAATTGTGCAGTTACCTTCACGTTACCCAAGGGCATCTTTCGAAGATTGAGCGAGGGAAAATTGCTCCGAGCTTAGAGATGCTGATTCTGCTGTCCGATCGATTTCACAAAAGCGTGGATTCGATATTACGGGGAGAAGGGAACTAATCGGACTCACCGATTACGAATCCGTTGGCGTCGTCGAGGAATCTCTCGTACAAACGATTGCCACCTGTTTGTGGAGGAAAGCGCGTGTGATTCGTGCCGAAAATGACGAGATGATCATGGCGCTAGCCTCGGCTTCCTAGAGCATTTTGATTCCGATCCCATTCCGGCCGCAGCGCCATGGCCTTGATGTGGAACTGCGATTCCTTCGCAGCATCATCAATGCGAATCAGCATTTCGCTTTTCTGGAGGCGACGGGCATTCGGTGAAGAAAACAGCCTGGCTGTGATGAAAGGTAAAACCCTCACGAACCTCGGAATGGCTTCCTGGGTGCCGTCGAGTCGAGGAAAGTCTGCACTTTGCGGCGGGCGCTATCAACCTGCGGGCGCCATCGCGGCAAGTTCCAGTTGAAAAGCGGCCAAGATCGCCGTATGGTACTCACATCTGCTGGAAGGCGCGACCCTGCGGAGTTTGGGCGCGCAGCCGGCGGAATTGTCCCCCCTTGTTCCTGTGGCAGCGGGAAGGCTTCCGGGAACATGCTGTTGCTTTGAGCCTACCCCACAGCGAAGTCTGCGGGCGGGTGGTTGGCAGTTCGCAGTCTACAAGTCAAGGAGATCGGCTATGGACAGCAATAAGCCGGCGCAGAACATTCAGGATTCCTTCCTCAACACGGCTCGCAAGGAGAGACTCAGCATCACCATCTATCTGCTGAGTGGAGTGAAGTTAACGGGCCGCATCCGCTCTTTCGACAAGTACTCCGTGGTGCTGGAGGCGAATGGTCAGGAGCAGCTCATCTTCAAGCACGCCATCTCCACCGTGGTGATGGGGCGGGTGGCGGCGACGCATGTCGCCCACGTGGCGCATCCAGATAAAGCGGTGGGCACGGGAACGGCGGCAGGGCCGGTGTCAGCGCCAAGCGCTTCGGGCACCGGCACCGAAGGATAAGGCGTTTTCGGTTTGGGAAGTTCTCATACCAAGAAATCCCGCGACACCGCGCGTACTGGCAGACGTGTGCCTCTGGGGACCGTTCACGAGGAGCCGGAGCGCGAACGCGCATTTCTGGTGGGAATCGATGTTCGCACGCGCGGACGCAGCGCGGCGAAGGGGAGAGTCACGGCGCAAGCGGCAGTCGCGCGCGAAGCAGCCGCGATGCAGCCGGCAAAGCCCGGGGCTGCGTTGCGGTCCAACGGCAAGCCTAGAATTCCTGAGTTCGATGCGGACGAGTCGCTCGCCGAACTTCGTACCCTGGCAGAGAGTGCCGGGGCGAAGGTGGTGGGAGAGATTCTGCAGCGACGCGATCGGCCTGATCCGGCCACATTGATTGGCGCGGGCAAGCTCGAAGAAATCGCGGGCGCGGCTGCCTCGGTGAATGCCGACGTCCTTCTATTCGATCACGATCTCAGTCCTTCCCAGCAGCGCAATAT
>CABECM010000988.1_pt1 | contig 8970 bp, 9 predicted proteins | sample 3422391 | NCBI WGS metagenome assembly CABECM01 (sample SAMEA5534327, study PRJEB31848) | metagenome | biome: tundra; feature: field; material: soil | place: USA | collected 2013-05 | depth 0.15 m
CTGGTACACCACCGTGTAATACACGCCCGCCGGAGTCGCACTCGCATTCGGCACCAGCGCCACGCTCAGCGCGCCGTTCGCTCCCAGCGTCACGTTCGTCGTGCCTCCAGCCACCGCCGTCCCGCTCGCGGTTACAAACGCCGGCCACGTGATGATCAGATTCCCCTGGGCTGTGTTCCCGTCCGCCAGAAAAACTGTATCCGCGATCGTGGTACTCGCCGGTCCATTCTGGGGAACAGGTGCCGCTCCGGTAGCCGTCAGCCCAGAGCCGGTAATCATCACCCCCGCCACCAACCAATAAAAAAGCCGCCCGAAAGGGCGGCGGCCCGCGTCAAACATTGTCTCCTCCATCAGATCCCGGTAGGGAACGGATACTCTCTCCGCTGCCGTTTCTTCCGGCTCATCAGAACTTCTTCAAAAACAGACGGGAGCCAGCTCAGGCTCCCGTCTCAAAGACTTGTCTTTGATCGAACCATCAACAATCGACCCTCAACCGAAACCGCCGTTGAGGAACCGTTTCACAATTGCCGTACCTTCGAAAGGCAGCCTGCGGTCATTCCCCCAGAAACTCCTCCACGCTCCGCACATACACGTCGGCAAAATCCGCCACCGGACGCCGTCCCTCAATCAAATCCATCCCATCGTGTAGGCTCCATCCCATCGATCCCAAAACAGCCAGCGCCATCATCGGCGCCCGGTGTACTCCCGCCGCGCAATGGATGAGCAGCTTCGCGTCCCTTCCTTCGAACGCCGCCTTCGCAAAATCCACCCCGCGCTGAAACAGCGCTGCCGGCTTCGCCTCAAAATCGTCGTCTGTCGGATTCCACAGCACCTCGATGCCGTGCGCCACTCCCAGCGGCGTGTCATCGAACTCAATCTGCATGTCGATGACGTGCGTGATGCCCGCCTTCGCCACCTTCGCCATGTTGTCCGATGTCCAAATCCCACCTCCGACCGCGATCCGGTCGGTCAACCATGTAATATCCATCCCCGTCCTATGTCGCCTTTTCTGTGGAGCAGGCTGGGTGCCCCATTCTTCGCGTTCTTTGCGAAGGGTGGGGATTTTCAACTTCGGACCCACCCAGACCGCCACCGATTCTTCTCGTCGCACCGCTCCGCCTCATTCTACGGTATCGTTCACACCAGCACAGAGACTTCCTGACTTGCATCGCCAGTTGTCTCATGTTCTGGCTGTGAATCTTCTTGCTCAGCATCTTGCTTGTTCGATTCCTTCTCACTAGGTTCTTCGTCAGCTGCCGCGCGCTGGGCCGGAGTCGTGGCCTTCGCCGGTTGGTCCTCTTCATCGCGCCCCACCGGTGTGTCCGGAAGGTTCAACCGGTCCAACAACGTTTTCGCGAAGCAGTCTTCGTCCTCGGTCGCGTGACTTCCGTCAGTCGACGGCGGATAGACTCCCGCCACTTCGAACAAGTACTTCGCCGGCGCCAGTTGTCCGGTCATCGCCTGGTCCATTACCGCCTTCGTAATCTTCTTGGCTCCCGAGTGCACGATCTTGGCGATGTCGTTCCGCACCTCGGCGGCATTCGCCTGCTTCTTTGCCTTCGGCGTCCTCGCCGTACTCTTCTTCTTCTTTGCCGTTTGCGTGGCCGCCGTCTTACCCTTCGCCTTTTTCCTGATCATTGCCGCACCCGGCTCCCTTGGATTTTTTAAACTTCGTGCCAACAAGAAGAGGGCGCGCCTGAAAGCGCGCCCTCGTTTCTTTTTCTTACTCTCTATTTCAAGAATATCAAATTGCTAAGGGTGAACCGGAAAATTTTCAAACTTTATATTTCCCATCTTCACAATCACTTGCGTCGATTCGATCGTTTTTACCCTCTTGACAACATTTTTTCAAATCGATTCCAAGTAGACTCCACCGGTCGCACACGAGGAGAATCCTGTCTCGTCTCATAGCGGTTCGTTGGCCCCGAACCTCGATTTCCTTGAACTCTCAAACTTCCCTCCAAAAAGAAGGCGCGCCCTGAAAGCGCGCCCCTCCACCAGAAACGTTTTGTTCTTACTCTCTATTTCAAGAATATCAAATTGCTAAGGGTAGACCGGAAAATTATTAAACTTTATATTTCCCATCTTCACAATCACTTGAAAGGTTTTGTTCCTTTTCCCCCTCTTGACAGGAATTTCTTTGTACCGAATCGAGTCGCTCCATCAACCCCACATCGAGCAGAATCTCACTCAATAGGTCCAATACGACCGGGACATAGGTCCGTACCGTCCTCTCGGTGCAGTGCAGCAGCTTACCGGTTGCCGCCTGATCGTGCTCCTGCAAAATATGCCGCGCGATCAGTTGCCGCGAAAATTCGTCCAGCCGCTCCAGGCATTTCTCCATGTCATGCACGAAGATGACGCGGTCTTCAAAGGTGACCACCGTGTACGAAGTCACTTTCGCCCGAAAGAACTCCCGCCCCAGCAGCGAAGGCAATCGTCCTGTCTCGATCGAGTAACGCATGTAGCGCCGCAACATCGCGACCGTCCTTCCCCGGTAGGTCCGCCGTTCCCGTTCGCGATCCTCTTCCGCCTGCTGCCGTTGCTCGGCCGAAGTCGGTTCCAATATTTCGTGCGTCGCTTCTGTCCCTGAGAATTGGGGCGCGGGCAAGCGTTGTGCTGATGGTTGCTCCTCCCTATCTCGCGTCCGCCGTGGAAATCCGGCGCTCGCTCCAATTTCGGGACGCTCCGCCTCAGCCGCCATCCATGCAATCACGTTGCTCATGCCACACCCCCCGCCGCTTCAAAGTCGCTTAAGTCCTCAACATCGAGTTCGAACTCGTAGTCTTCCACCGCCGTGGGTGGCCGGACGGGAAGGATGATCTTTCCCGGTTTCTTCTTGGGAGCGGGCAACTCCGCCACTGCGCGCTGGCAGTTCTCGCAGTAGACTCCTGCGCCACGCTCCCGCACCCACAAGCCCCCGCAGTGCTCGCAGTATTTCAATTCCACGCCGACTTCATCTTTGTCTTTGCCTTTATGATCGCTTCTCATCACTCCTCCAGAGTTTTGAATTAAGAATTCTGCCTGCCCTGTCTTTGCGCCGTCTTCCGATCCGCGCCTAAGCCCGATACCTCAAGCTGATGCTCAGAACAAAAAGCCCTGCGCCGATCCCCGCTAGTTGCGGGAACCGAACGCAGGGCTCGTTTTTCTTGCGATGACCTGGTTGAGCTATTTAGTTTTTAGTGAGTTCTATGAAAATGGGACCGTATCGCTGAGAATCTATTAACCGTCGCCGCTGGCTCCCTCCACTTCTAAAGTTTCTGCGCGCCCTCGTCTTCCGCGCCCCCGCCATGCCTTTGATGGAAGTATCCTTCCTCGTAGCCCGACTTGAGCACGCGCCCGTTTTGCATTACCACGCTCACTCGTCCCGTGAAGTGCAGCGACATCAGCAGGTGCTCCATGGATGCCGATAACACTTCGGCCGACTTTACCTTCCTGCGAAATTCGCCGAAGTTCTTCTCCTCATTTGAGTGATCCGGGTGACTCGTCATTGCTTTCTACCATAGAGCATATGGGCCTCTAGGATGCGGCGATCCTATAACTGTCAATTTTCTCAGTCAAGGTTGGATATACCAATGCGGCCTGTGCAAATCTTTCGGACTTAGCGCCGGGCTATAGGCCGGTGCTATACTCCGGGCCATGAAGTTCAAAATCCTGCAAGATAATCTTCGCAAGGTTCTCTGGGAGCGCATCGATGCCGGCGAATTGACCGGCCTTCGACTCGCCCAGCAGACCGAATTCAAGCAGGCCCACATCTCCAACTTCCTGAACCGGAAGCGCGGCCTGAGCCTCGAAGGCATGGACAAAGTGCTCGCCGTGCAGCATCTTTCCGTGCTCGACCTGCTCGATCCCTCCGAGGTAAACAAGCGAGCCTCCATTCTGCCTCCCAGCGGCGACGAATTTGAAAATGTCCTCCTCACCGACGCCTCCACCGCTGCCACTCAGCCTCTCATCACCAGCATGCACGTCAAAGAAATCCTCAAATTCAAGAAAAGTTTTCTCCGCAAGCTGAAGGCCGAAACCCAAGGCGATCGCTCCGCTTGGCAGCGCTTTGTCCTCATCAAGGTCGATTCCAGGGAAGCCATGAGTATGTATCCACGACTCATGCCCGGGGCAACGCTCTTGATTGACCGCCATTACAACTCACTCAAGCCGTATCGTAAAGGTGAGTTCAATATGTACGCTGTTCTGAAAAACGATACTTGCGCGGTGAGATACGTCGAAGTCGCCGGAAATCATCTAATCTTGCGCCCCCACAATCAGTCCTCTCCCATCGAAGTCGTTGTCATGGAAGATGGCAAGGCAGCCGCCGACTACCTTGTCGGCCGCGTCTGTCACGTGGGATTGGAAGCGTAGTGCGGATTGTTGATTAATGATCGCCAGGGTGCCCCACCCTTGTCGCGCCTTTTGCGACAGGATGGGGATTTTGACTTCCCTGCGTTCGACAGGATTTGTAGCGCCCAGACTTTGTAAAACAAAATCCTTCCGCTCACTTCAAGTCTGCCAGATCTGCCTGCAACTGCTGCAGGCTGAAGCCTTGCGGAGCCTGCTGCTTTCCATTCAGGTAGTCGGGGCTCAAGATCGCGTACGCTTCGTCGCAGTACGCTTCCCAGAACGACCAGGTCATGACCTGCAACGCTCCCCAAGTCACCACCGCGACCCCGCGGGCATCGTAAGCGACCACGGGGATGGCGTGTCCTCCCCAGGAACCCGGCTTGCCATCGCCCGTCGGACCTCCCGGAGGTACGGACCACGGCTGATGGTTCTGCACCTGGGCTTGCGCGCTGAGGGGCAACTGCACCCCTATGTAGCAGCCTTCGAAAATATAAACCGAATCCATGACGTGGCTGTGATTGGCTGGTTCGAGCGCAACATACGCGCCGATCTTGTGTCCCGCGATACCAGTTTGTCGCCAGTAATTCAATACGTCGCCCTCATTCGCGCCATTGTCATTCGCTCCAGTCACGGGATTGTAGCCAGTGATGGCCGAATACGCGGCCACGATCTGCTTGTCTGTGGGCGTGAACATTTTCTTCCCCGAGTTCGCGGTCCACTCCATCAGGAGGTGACCCGCGGCCGCGCAAGTGCAGTCCCCAATCTGGTCGTTGTCCATCATGCCCCATGCCTTCACCTTCGAAGTCACGTCGAAACTCGCGGGCGGCGCGGGCAGCGTCCGTGTGACGTAGGAGGCGAGCAGCAGAGTGCGCGGATCGTGTCTTGCCACGCTCTTGCCAAGTTTGAGTTTGCGGGGATCGATCCGCGTCGGATCCGATTTCATAGTGACGCCCAATCGCGCGTCGACAACTGCACCGTCCAGTTTCCTTACAGCCATAGGAGTCTCCTTCGGTGAGATTTCAAAATTCGCTCAGAATTTACACAAATGCGAAAAAGGTCCGGCCGCTCGCATCCCTGGCGATCGCGAACGGGAGTGACTGAGGGGAAGAAGTTGGGCGAATGTTAGACCCGAACGCAGGTGCGAGCACACGCGGCAAGAGAATTGTTACGAAAAACGAACAACAGCAAACACCTCATCGGGAATACGCGCCGCACGCAGCATGACGAACGGGAGAAGGGTAACGGTGGAACGGCGGCGTTACTCAGCAATCGTAGGTAAAGCAGCATCGCGTGGTATGTCGCATCGGGTCAGGGATTGGACTGCTTCTTTGTGGGCGATGGCCGACGGGCTCGTAGCACCCGAACTCAGCAGTGGCCACCCTTTGTGCAGCACGTAGTCGAGCCAGGCCCCCGCTGCCTGCGAGGTAAGGCCCGCAGTTAACACAAGTGTAGTGTAGAACTTCGCGCTGATGATCCCGGCATCAAATGCTACGCTGGCCAACACGATGCCGGGTCCGCCACGTGCGTTGGTCGTGATCCCGAGATTGAGCAAATCCAACCCGCGGAATCCAGCCAATCGTCCCGCCAAAGATACTGAAAGAACCTTGACCACGCAGCTTCCGAAAAGGAATGCTGCCATCATCCACAACGAAAGCCCCCGGACCAGGTCGAGCCTCAGTCCCACCAAAGCGAAGTACACGGGGATGAAGAATGCGAACGACACCTTTCCGATCGCGTCGAGTGCTTCCGCGAACAGTTTGCGCTTCTTATGAACCACCGCGAAGCCGGCGAGGAAAGCAGCAAATACGATGCTCACGTCGAGCGCTCCTGCAACCACACAGTATCCGAGAAGAACCGCGATGGCATACGCTACCGGCGAGTGTTTCGCGAAAATATTGAACCGCGACTTGTTAATGCGCTTTACGATTCGAGGAAGAATGGTCAAACCCAGCCCGAAGAATCCGACCGTCGTGACGAGGTGATAGGACATTTGCCGCGCGTTGAGCGCAGTTTTCCCAGCCATCGCCGTGGCCAATGCCAGCGCCATCCAGAGCACGATGTCTTCCAGAACGGCGACTCCGAGAATGAGTCGTGCGAAGCGAGTTTGCAGGATCTGTAAGTCCGCGAAAATCTTCGAGACCACTGGAACGGAAGTCACCGCTACTCCCACTGCCAGAATGATGATTAGAGAAATCCGGTTGCCGTTCGGACCTGCCAGCGCTGGACGAATCAGCCACGGCCCGAGTACCAACCCGAGTAGAAAGGGAATGCCCGTTCCCACCAGGACCAGCCAACCCACTTCACGGCGCTCATCGCGGCTGAACAAGTGACGCGTTTCCGCACCCGACAAGAACATCAGCAGCAGCAATCCGAGCCAATACACAAAGTTCAGAATGCTTCCCTGATGCCTGGTGGCTTCCATCAGCCCCGACGCGAATGGCAACCGGCCTATCAGGGGCGGGCCAAGCACGATCCCAGCCAGAATTTCACCGACAACCCTCGGCTGTCGCAGCTTTACAAAAACATAGCCAAGCAGTTGAGCCAGTGCGACTAACAGCAGCAGTACGAACAGAATCGAGGTGAGATCGGAATTGGACATAGCGGCGCGCCCACGTAGGATGCCTTCTTCGCGGGAGGAGTTTGGAGACGGCTGAATCTATTCGTCATCAAAAATGACCACGAGGGAGCTATTCCAACGCGTTTTCTGTTGCGTTTCCTGAAGAGCGCCGGAAAACCTGAATTCACCATTACCGCAGTAACCTTTGGGTGCCGTTACTTTTTGCCTATGATCATGGTGCATGAATCTCACGTCACTCCTGGTCTGCTCGGACGACCGCTCCCTGCGCGTTCTGCGCAGCGTCCTGTGCGAATTGGAAATCGACGTTGAGCACTGCGCGGACCACATGAGTGCCGCGAAAGAGTTGGCCCAGCGCAACTTCGGAGCCGTCATCATTGACTGCAAAGACGAGCGCAGCTTCGGGCTGCTCAGCAGCCTGCGTTCCGGGCAACATAACAGTAAATCCATGGCGATCGCGATTATCGAAGCCCGCACCAATTTGCAGGCCGCCTTTAAGCTGGGGGCGAACTTCGTTGTTTTCAAGCCGATCTCGACCGAAAAGGCGAAGTCGAGTTTTCGAGCGGCCCGCGCCCTCATGAAACGAGAGCGCCGCCGGTCCGTGCGGCTGCAAGTGAAGATTGCCGCCTATTTCCGATTCCAGAACGCAGACGGCGAGCAGGCGTCCATCTCTGGCCTGAGCGAGGGCGGGATGTCGGTCCGATTTGCCGGAGCGCCGGGCAAGAAAAGCGGACCCATCAACTTCAGCTTCGCGCTGCCTGACACCACGACCGTCATCGAAGCCACCGGAACGATTGCCTGGCAGGATGCGCGGAATCGTGCCGGCATCCAGTTTGCGGCGATTCCTGAGACCTCGCTCCAAAGCTTGAAAGAATGGTTGCGCGTGCAGTCCGGAGAGAAGCACGATCCACCCATCCGCTGCACTCTCATGGGGATCAGTGTTGGTGGGTGCTTCTTGCGAACCCAGTCGCCCTTTCCGCCCCAAACCCGGGTTGAGCTGCTGCTCCGAGTCGCGGATTGTTCGGTCAAGACCCAGGGAAAAGTGCAACTCATGGATCCCGAACTCGGTATGGGAATCGAGTTCCTCACCCGGACGCCTGAGCACCGGCAGCGATTGCAAGGGTTAATCCAGCAAATGACCGCCAGCCCGGACACCGTCTCCGAGGTGCTGGTTGAGCCGGAAGGAATCGATTGGGACCACGATGCTACCCGTTCGTCGGGAGCGACCACACAATCGCTGAACAGCGAGGCGGAACCCGATCCTCTCCTGGAATTGTTCCGTACTGGAGCCTCCCTGACCAAGGGACAGTTTCTTCTTGAACTGGAAAAGCATCAGTTGGCAGTTTCGCCGGCAGAGGTGTCGGAACTGAATTTAACCGAACCAGTCGCTTATCAACGTCGGGAACCAAGGATAGCCGTGTCCCTGCCGGTTCAAGTGCGGGCCCATGACCATCAGGGCAATGACCACCAGGGCAACGACCACCAAGGCAACGACCACAATGGCAATGACCACCAGGAATCCTCTTCCCAAACCACTCACTTAATCGACGTCAGTCATCGCGGCGCACGGGTCGACGGCGTTGCGTTCCATTTGAAGGCGGGCGAAGTCGTGAATCTAGTGTCAGACGGCTGCGATGCACGGTTTCTGATCATTTGGGTAGGAGAGCCGGGCACACCGCAAGAAGGTCAGATTGGATTGCAAAGCTTAGCGACCGACTGAGTGCCCGACCGGCTGTTGCAGTCAGGCTGTCAACAACTTTCTTCCCGCCAATTCCAAACATAAAATTGCATCAGGGCTAACGAAGATCATCGGACTTGGCAGAAGTTCTGCCAAAGCAGCCCTGTTTCGGCGGATTACTGTTGCACAGTCAATGACTTTAAATAGACAACGACCGCTTCGGCATCCCCGCGGTCCATGCGGAACTGGGGCATCGGAGGACGAAGACGATTATCGGTGGTCCAGATGCCGGTCGTCAGCAGTTTGATCATGTCAGCGTCGCTGGCGGGTAAGGGAGTGCCACCAATCCGCGGCGCATTGATCGGCCAGTTCGAGTCTGGCT
>CABECM010000998.1_pt1 | contig 8852 bp, 8 predicted proteins | sample 3422391 | NCBI WGS metagenome assembly CABECM01 (sample SAMEA5534327, study PRJEB31848) | metagenome | biome: tundra; feature: field; material: soil | place: USA | collected 2013-05 | depth 0.15 m
TGAAACGCCGTCGTTGTGCCGAGAGTCGCGGAGCTGCCAACCTGCCAAAATATGTTCGGGTCAGTGCTCGGCTTACCAGTTAGGCTATTGATAAAAATAACAGACGAACTGCTTGCGGTCGTGAGCGTACTCCCTATCTGAAAAACGAACTGTGCACCGGGTGTACCCTCGAGAGTCAATGTCCCCGTCAGCTGGGCAGAAGTAGCAAAAAAATATACGCCCGCCGTCAGATGCTGTCCACCCAAGTCCTTCCCAGTGAGAGTGCTTGTGGGCGACAGGCCCATAGCCTTGTTGTACGCCGTGGTCAGATCACGCTGAGCCTGACCTGCCGGTCCGTTGCATGCGTTGATGGTTCCGCTCACGCTCCCGGAAGGAAAGCCGACCACCCCGCACCCGCCGCCACCCGGGCTCAGACCAAGATCGCCAGTGAGGACGCTGGAGCCGGTGTTGGTCACAGTTGAGCCACCCAGCACCGCATAGTTGGCGGCAGTGCCGAGGCTGACCGAATTGGCAAAAGCACTGACTACCAACAACGGGAGCGGTAAGAACGAGAGAGCTAGCAGACGAAGACCGCGCGACTTCATATCTTTTCCTACCCTTCTAGATGTTCTACCAACAAGGTGACAGCACTTTGGCCACCATTGCTCTTCCCCACCAAGCAGCGTTGATAAGGTGTTCTCGCGTCAGAAACTTAGGTACCCGAAACACCTGCAAAACAAAAAGAATCAAACCCAACAAGAACGCCGATTATTTGCAGCTTGGTTGCAAGAGAATAGTCCTCTTTAGTCACGGAAGAGATCGATTTCAAACGCCACACGCAGCACGCGTGACATTCCTCCGAGAAAAAAGAAAGCGAACAGATTCCCTTGATCGGCCAGTGGAGACGGAAAATGGAGAGGGCACGTTCTTTCACGTCTCTTCCTAGTGAATTTACAATCGTCACTTATTTGGTGTCTGTTCAAAATTGCTCAGATGTGGAACTAAACCTGAAACGTGTCAGCGATTGTGGCGTCGCAATACCTTATTTCAGTGGTTGCGCCCGTCCCCTTGTGCATCGCTCAAATTCAGGTCTGCAATCGAATCTGGCATCCCCACAAAAGTCACTCTGGCGGTATTGACAACAATTGGTATCCAAGCTTAATGTGCGAATTAACACCGGAAAGGAGGTGGTCGGATGATAAGTTCTGATGGCAGTAGTTGGGATGTTCAAAGACCAGGTGAGGTGGCTGAGACTTAGAGCGGGTTGCTCTAAGCGGGGCTTCGGGCCGCAGTAACGAATAAACGGCGCGCCAGGAGCTACAGCCCGCACACTACCGGTGAATTAAGGATTGGATCCGCCTGACGCAGGTCGGTCAGGAATCCCGGAGTTGCCGTAGAGGCCACGTAGAGTGACCACCTCTTGGTCAATCCCAAACAGTCCACCGGGCGGCCCGCAGGCTTCGTGCCTGCGGGCCGTTCTGTCCTGGGGGAAGCCTGGCCACGGATTCTCAGGGATTTGGATTGGAGTATGATCCCCTGCCATGGCGATGATTGACCCCGAGCAAGAGCGACGGCGTCTGCCTGATTTTTATTCTGATCAGATGGACGAAGAGTTGGAGGCGATCGCAAAGCAGGCGTACGAACTTACCGATCTTGCTCGAGAAGCTTTAAGAGGTGAGATGTCACGAAGGGGCCTGGCGGCTGAACTGGTCGAACTCCGTCCTGCGGCCCCTGCTCCAACCGCACTGCCGGGTGATCCACCAGAACCTGAGCCGCTGGCAGCGGAAGTCTCCTCTGCGGACGGTGAACTTGAACTGCGAAGGATGGTGACCATCCGTCAGTTTCGCGATCTGCCCGAAGCGTTGCTGGCCAAGGGCAGTCTCGAGTCTGCGGGAATCGAGGCGGTTTTCACTGACGACAACATCGTCCGACTGGATTGGTTCTGGTCAAACTTAATGGGAGGGATCAAGCTGAAGGTAGCTCCGGAGGATGTTGAGGTGGCCAATGAAATTCTGAACCAGCCTATTCCGGAGGGATTCGACGTCGCGGGCGTCGGTGAATATCAACAGCCGCATTGCCCAAAGTGCCAGTCGCTGGATGTCACTTTCAAGGAACTCAATCGGCCAGTCTCGTACCTGACCGTATGGCTGCACGTGCCGATTCCAGTCTATCGCCGGGCCTGGCGCTGCCATCCCTGCGACTCCGAGTGGGAAGACGACGGAGTCCCCAGCACGCCCGAGTCAACAACCTAGCTTTCCAAACCCTTTGCGAATCACATCGACGGTGTCTTCTGCGAGCTTCAACGCCGGCAATTCTTCGAGGGTGCACCAGCGGACTTCGGCAGCGTCGCTGGCGGCCTGAAGTTCTCCTCCGATGCGGCGGCACAGGAAATCAATCAAAACATAGTGATACTGCACGCGCTGTTCGGGGTTGCGCAGGACGCGGTCGTAGACGCCGAGCAGGTCTTCGGGCTCGACGGTGAGTCCGGTTTCTTCACGAGCCTCGCGAACGGCGGCTTCGCGGATCAGTTCGCCAACTTCGAGCACGCCTCCGGGAATGGACCACTCGGCTTGCAGCGGCGGGTGAGCGCGTTTCACCAGCAAGACGCGAGAGCCCTCGATGATAATGGCGCCGACGCCGACCAGAGGAACTTCGGGAAATTCACGTTGCATGGTGCGAGGATTTTAAAGCATGGCGCATCGTGTTTCGGCTGTGTCTCACCAACGCAGCGTCATCACCAACGTGGCGTCGTGCTGAGCGCAGCCGTTCTTCCGGCGGAGCGAAGCATCTCGCGGGGAGCTTCACGCTGCATGAACAGTCCGTGCGGGATCCCTCACTCGGCTGAACTGCGCCGAGTGAGGGATGACGCCTCTCTGTTCGGGACTCTGGGACTCTGTGGTTAAATAGTGGTTCCATGGCACTCGAAGAATATAAGCGGAAACGGAGGTTCGAAGAGACCCCGGAGCCTCCGCCAAAGGTTGCAACGAAGACCGGGAATCGATTTGTCGTGCAGAAACACGATGCAACGCGGCTGCACTATGATTTTCGGCTGGAGATGGAAGGCGTCCTGAAGTCGTGGGCGGTGCCCAAAGGACCATCGCTGGATCCCGCCGACAAGCGACTGGCGATGCAGGTCGAGGATCATCCGGTTTCGTATTTCGATTTTGAAGGCAACATTCCAGAGAACAACTATGGCGCCGGAACGGTGATTGTGTGGGATGTGGGCACCTGGCAGCCGCTCTCGCCGGTGCCGATCAATGGGAAGTATGTGCCGGGCACGGAAGCGGAAGCTGCGGCGATGCTGGCCAAAGGAGACCTGAAGTTTCGTTTAAATGGGAAGCGCCTGAAAGGAGACTTCGCCCTGATCAAAATGCGCCGGCGGCGTCCGGGGAGCAAGGGCAACGAATGGCTGATCATCAAGAAACACGATGATCATGCCGTGGACGGATACGACATCGAGGAGATCGACCAGTCGGTGCTCAGCGGGCGGAATCTCGAGGAGGTTGCCGGCGACGCGGGTTCGCGGGAGTGGAAAAGCCGCCCATCTTCCGGACGAGGCAAGTTGAAGGCAGCTTGGCTGGCCGATGCGGTGGCCAAACTCGATCAGAAAAAGGCCGCGGCGAGCGGCCAAAAAAAAAAAACGGATCACCGCCGAGGACGCAAAGAACGAAAACGCAGAGTACGCGAAGGAAAGTAAACAAAAAGACTTAGCATCCTCCGCAGATATCCCTCCCACAGTGTCCCAGAAAGTTAAGAATAAATCAAAACCCTCCGCTTCCTCGGTTTCCTCTTCGTCCTCCGCTTCCACTGCGTCCTCTGGGGTTCAAGCTTCTTCGGGGGGTCCGATAAAGAGGCCGATGCCCACGACGATTCATCCCATGCTGGCGGAGTCGGTTGCGGAACCGTTTGATGGGGCGCAGTGGCTGTTTGAGATCAAGTGGGACGGATATCGGGCGATCGCGTTTATCGAAAACGGCAAGGTAAGGCTGGTTTCGCGCAATCAGAACGATCTGACAGCGCGCTATCCCGAATTGAACGATATGGCTCAACTGATCAAGGCGAAGACAGCGATTCTGGATGGCGAAGTGGTGGCGCTTGATGAGGAGGGCAAAGCGTCGTTCAGTCTGATGCAGCAGCGCACTGGATTTCGTCCTGGCGGGCGGCGGGCCGCCGGCAACGCCGATGTGCCGGTGCTGTATTACGCATTCGATCTGCTGTATCTCGACGGCTACGACTGGCGGCGCGTGCCGCTGGAGGAGCGTAAGCGCAAGCTGGCGTCGTTGGTGGCAGCGGGTGATGGCGTGCGTTATTCCGACCACTACGAGCAGCGCGGCAAGGCGCTCTTCGAGATGGCGCGGAAGACCGGGCTGGAGGGCATTGTTGCGAAACTTCGAACCAGTTGCTACCAGGAACGCCGCAGCGGCGAGTGGCTCAAAATCAAAATTCGCCATCGCCTGGAAGCCGTCGTTGCGGGATATACCGAGACCAAGGGCAGCCGGACGCACTTTGGTTCGCTGGTGCTCGGCCTGTATGACCAGCAAGGGCGGCTGATTCATGTGGGGCAGGCGGGGAGCGGCTTCAATCAGAAATCGCTTAGCGAAATTTCGAAGGTATTGAAGAAGCTAGAGACGAATAAGAATCCGTTTTTCGGCGACGTTGATGCGCTGCGGAAGGTAAGTTTCGTGAAACCGGAGTTGGTGGCGGAGATCGAGTTTGCGGAGTGGACTGGCGGGACCAGCGAGGGGAGCGGGCCGAAGCTGCGCGCTCCGGTGTTTCTGGGATTGCGCGACGACAAAGACCCGAAAGAGTGTCTCTTGGATCAGATGCGCAAATAACTGAGAACTGGCTTCCCCTACTTGATGTCCTTCATCGCCAGCAGCGTGCCGTAGTCGCGGCCGCTGGGGTCCACGGCGCGCGCCACGACGGCGGCGAACGCGTCTCTCACCTCGGGATACTTGGTTGCGAGAGCCTTGATGACGGTCACGTTGCCTTGGTAGGCCTGGTTGGTATTCGAAACATCGGCAGCCTGATACTTTACGATCAAATCCAGATCGTTGCCCACGACTTCCGGAAAGATCGAGATGAGCTTGTAGGTTGCGGTTCCAGCCGGAAGGTCGACCGTCTTCCCCACCGGAAGGTCGGAGGGCTGCGAGCTCTGCCCTTCGTCATAGAGCTTGTCGGTGGCCAATGTGCTCATGAAGGGCAGCGGAGAGATCAGGTTGCGGGCCTGGGCATAAAAAAACCATGCATTATGCATCTGGCCTTTAGTCTTGTATTCACGGGCGCGCGCCAGAAACCACTCGCTGTCGTGTCCCGCGACTTGGGTGGCCTTGATGTAGAGGCCGCCTAATTTCCAGTCAGTTCCCGCCTGCTGGAGAATTAAGGAAAACATGGTTCGTCCTTTCGGGGAATTGGCGTCGAGAAGAACCATGCCGTACTTTCCGGCGGGGAGATTGTCGAGATAGAAGACAGCGCTGCCAGAGGTCTGGCCGCTCTTGCCAAAGACCCCGCAGTAGAACTCGGCGTGCGGAGATGGAGTGGTGCCGTCGAGCAGAAATATGCCCTTTACGGTTGCTTGGGCACCAGCGAGATCCTGCTGGTGGTCTTTGATGGTGGCCTCGACCTCGGAGAAATCGGCGGCAAGGCTGGGGATAGCATTCTGGCGCAAGGATGTAGCGTCGCTCTTGGTGGCCATTCCGAAATACCGTTGGCCAACCGCGGTAACGGCGGTCCGGGTAGCGTCATCGAGATCGCTCGAGGTCTGACAACTCTGCGCGCGGACGCTCAAGGGCGAAAATGCCAGGGCAATCCAGAGACCGGGGGTTAGGCTGCGGGCCAGATTCATATTGAACTCCGCCTTTACTTTGATAGAGTTGGAAAAGGCTGGGTTCAGTTTACGCTGCTTCAGCCTTACGCTGTTAAGATTTAGCGCCAGCGGAAATGGTTGACTGCAATCCACTTGTAGATTGGTCCCGGCTTCGTGGCATGGCATCAAACCGGTGCAAGAGTGTAGGGTTACGACGTTCCATCTGGTGGGACGTCCCGCCAGTCCTTCAAAGCCCTACCGGTGATAAAATTGCGGTAAGTTGCCTTGCGGTGTCCCCCGAAATCGGATTCCTGGGAGGAGTAGCATGAGCACGGGATGCAAATTCAATAGGGTTGCTAAGGTCCTCGTCCTGTGCCTCAGTGCGTTGTGCCTCGGGATCGTTAGCCCTGCGAATGCTACGTCCTCGCAGAGCCAGCGGGCGACCAAGAAGCCGAAGAAGCCGCAAAAGCCGCAACTCGCTCCCCTGCCATCCGGGCCCACCGGGCCGGTACAGCAGGTTCCACTGGATTCGATGGCGCCAGTGCCGCCGCAAGTCAGCTATCAGAACGCGCAATTGACCATTGTCGCGCCCAACTCGACGCTGGGCGACATTTTGCGAGCCGTCCGCAAACAGACCGGGGCAGAGATTGAGATTCCCGTGGCGACGGAGCGTGTGGTGACCCATCTGGGCCCAGGCTCGGCGCGGGAAGTCGTGGCCGAACTATTGAATGGATCGCGCTTTAATTATGTGTTGCTGGGGTCGCCGGCGGACAGCGCGGTGCTAACGCGCGTGGTGCTGGTGGCAAAAACCGGACCGGACGACGCAAACCCGAATACCCCGTCGATCGCAGAACAACAGCAACCGGGAATCGTGCAACACTCGGGCGGTCCGGGGGCGGCGTCGATGCCCGATGTGGCAGGTGACGCAAATGACGCGGAAGCGACGGAAGACGACGCCGCCGACCAAGCGGCCGCGGAGGCGGAACAGCCGCCTGCCTCTCCGGATCAGCCCGCCGTGAAGACACCGCAGCAGATGCTGCAAGAGATGCAGCAGCGGCAGTTGCAGATCGAACAGCAGCAACGGCCGGGGCAAGCGCCCATACCCGGGCAGGGCGTGCCGCCGCAACCACCGCCGCAGCAACAATAAGCCAAGAGAGCCGCGCCCATCGGCGCCGCCTTTTTCGATTTCACCTAAGGTCTTTAGCTGCCCGGAGGTTTAGGGCTGGTTTCTGCGGATACTTTCAGAGCGTGGCGCGACCCGAATCGCAACCGGCGAATCGCTCTCAGTCATTGTTTTCTGCAGGAGCTCCCAGTCGCGCGCAACTTCTGTTTCGGAGAGCCCCTGCGCCGATCCGCGCCGCAATTCCGACTGAAGGCGAGCCGCCAGAAGCCGACGCTCCATCTCGGGAGGAGCGCTTCCGCGTAATACATTGTCGGCGGTCGCTCCGATCTGCACTACACTCTCTCCAACCTGCACCTCAAGAACCGGTCGGCCTTCGTCGTCAACGCCGGTCTTGGCTTTGGATTGCAACCTCGCCCACACCTTGTCTACCTTCCGTCCCGGTTTTTCCGGATAGGCGCCGGCCAGAAAATGTTTCAGTTGCTGTTGGTAGGTTCGGCGATCTTCACGGCCCAGGGGCCGCTCCGGGTCGCCGCCCACTACAAAGACCATGGCGTTGCGCCCGGGCTCGAAGTGGCCCGCACCCGTGCCAACATAGACCGCAGCCACGCATCCCGCAAAGATGGGGCTGACCACGACGCTGGGCACGATGTACTTCTTCGCTTTAAAGAAAGATTCGACCACGCCATGAACATCCGTACTGCGCGGCATGCTGCCGGGAACCTGTGAGATGATGAGCCGCGAAAATTTAAGCTCAGGATGACGCGCACTAAACTTGGTGAGCATTTTCGCAATCTGTTTCGGCGTAGTAATGCCAACATCGGCGATCAGGCTGCGATGCAGGGATTTCGGGTAATAGAAGTTGAGCACACCCTTGGCGAAATCGGCGCAGTTGTTCGTAGCCAGGTGGAAATGAGACTGGTTCGGCGACGCATTATATTGGCGGATCAGAGCATCGTCCCGCTCTGGGGTAGTTTCAACCTCGAAACCGTAAATGGCGCGATCGTAAGAAGATCCCACGAGTTGGTTCCAGTTGCCGCCGGGAGTTTCGCCATTCTTCGCGTCGGGCGCGACGTCTTCCAGATATTTGCGGCGGTAGCGGTCGCGCAGGAAGGCGGCCATCTTCGCATTGGCAAAGAGTGGCACATCCTGGGGGCGTTCGACTGCATACAGGTAGGGAATCAGAGGAATGGCGACCCAATCGTGTCCGCCCACGCCATCGTAGCGGCTCAGCACGATCCCGGTTTCGCCAGGGGCACAACGGCGCAGAACCAGGGGAGTGTCGGTACACACGCCAGAAAGATATACGGCGGCATGACCGGTCGCGGTAAAGACTCCCATCTTGCCGTAAGGCTCTTCCAGAAGAAGCGTGGCCGAGGCGCCGGCAATCGAGACACAAGCCAAAACCATCACGACTAACTTACTGAAAACGCGCCGCATTGCCTGAATGTGGCGTGAAAACATACTCCCCCCCCAGATGACTCAGTCTAACCGTCTAATTAAGAACCCTTTAGGCAGAGATTAGTTGCTGCTAATCGGAAAAACCAGTTACGGAAGTTCAAAATACTCAAGGGATAAGAGTGCTCGGCCGGGAGCGAATATACGGCGAATATAGGGTCTTGCCGAGGGCTCCGCGGAGGACCGTCGAAACCATGAATGTTATGGGGCGGATGTCTGTAAATGTGTTATTGCCCACTGCGCGCTTTCCGCAACGGATTCGTCCTCATCGGCAGCTAGTTGATCCAAGAGGGGCAGGAATTCTCGACTTCCGCTGTTACCCATGGCGATGGCGACATTGCGGCGAAGGCCGGAGCGCTTGGTACGACGGATGGGTGATCCGCGGAAGATCGCGCGAAATTCTTCTGCGGACATTTCGGCAAGCCAGGCAAGGGCGGGGTTCACGAAGCCGGGACGAGGTTCAAACTCAGGCGCCGTCGATGCCGGGGC
>CABECM010001003.1_pt1 | contig 8803 bp, 6 predicted proteins | sample 3422391 | NCBI WGS metagenome assembly CABECM01 (sample SAMEA5534327, study PRJEB31848) | metagenome | biome: tundra; feature: field; material: soil | place: USA | collected 2013-05 | depth 0.15 m
TTTTCCCACAGGCAGCAGGTAGTCGACGCTATTCACCCAGCGCTTGCGATTATCGAAATCCGCCAGCCCTTTTTCTGCCGCGATATTGTAGCTGTCCTGCGGCCACGGAGCGTTGCAGCAGATTTCGGGCTGGTCGTTGATGGCTTTGCCGAAAGTAAATGCACTCAGGAAATACAAGCCATGGCTGGTCCGCTTTTCGGCCTTGATCTGAAATGCGTGATACGTGGAATTTCCTTTATTCGTGATGGACGTGAAAGTCCCATATTGGCATTGGAGGGTGGCCGTCGGATCGCAGTACGGAGCCAAGGTCGGGTCGTACGTCGACTGGGGCGTGGGAATCTGGTTGTAGTCGCGCAGGACTTGCAGGTGAGTGCCTTTCGTCCCGACATAGCCCGGACTGATTAGAATCTGGCCCGGCAGTTGGTATTCGAGATTCAGATTCCACTGGTCATAAACCGGCGTGCGAGGATTCCAGTCTTGGCTGGTCACATTCGCGAAGGGCGCCTCGCTCGCATTGAGGGCCGGGAATCCAGACGTCAGGGTAACTTGCGAAGGCGTTATGCCATCGCTGTTGAATGTAGGTTCGAAGAAGAACGGGATATTGTAGTCGACTTGCAGCGGGTCGCCCGTGCGGATTTCATAGAAGACAAAAAAGCGCCCATACCCTCCCCGAATCACGAATGGCTTGGACGGGAAAGGGCTGTAGGCCAAGCCAATGCGCGGGGCGATGTTGTCTTTGGCCGGGGTCGCCAGGTTCTTCGGATAACCGGGAGTCCCCGCCGTAACGAGGATTCCCTTCGTGTAATCCCAATTGCTCTGGCGATGCTGGGATTCGTAAACAGGTGTCGCATAGTCCCAGCGCAGCCCAAGGTCCAGCGTCAGCTTCGACGTTGCTCTGTAAGTATCCTGAACGAACGCCCCGTACGAGTGCTGGCGATTGCCGAAATATACCTCTGTCGAAATGATCGATGTGATCGGCAGCCCCACCAGCATGTCAGCCAGGCCGTTGCCGCTGCCATCTCCCAGCCCGCCGGAATCGGAGGTGAATTGGCCGCTAAACGACAGGTTCCCGCGGGGCTGGCCGACCTGCAGAAGGTTGAACTGGTCAAAGTGAAACTGCGGTCCAAACTTGAGCAAGTGCTTCCCGTGCACAATATTTAACGTGTCGTTAATCTGGATGTCCTGGCTGGTGCTGCGGGTCGGCGTAAACAGGGGCTCGCCCAGCCCCGCGTATGCGCTGGGAGCAAACCAAGACAATCCATTGATGAGGGGATCGTTTGGCACACCGGGCAACTGCAGGTTAGCCGGCGGGAATTGCTGCCCATAGGAAGGAGAGTTGGAGATGTAGTGGACGCGGTTAAATCCGACGCGGAATGCGTTTACCATGTTCGACTTGATGGCATAATTCAAGCCGAATACCGCCCCCTCTGTGTCCAAAGGCCGCCCCCCGGTGTTGTAACTGCCTCCGTCTGCAATGCCTGAGAACACCGGTGCCTGAAAACGTGTGTCCTTGATGTACGAAAATCTTTGGAAGAGCTGGATTTTGTCCGTGAGATTCTCATCCGTCCGCACATCCATCTGATCGACCCGGTCATTTCCGGGCGCATTCACCGCATAGTTGAGGGTCGAATAGTCTCCGTTCGGTCCCGGCTGGTTCGGCGCAGGATAAAGAGCGGCATAGTTCAGTCCAAGGCTGTTCAGGCTTCCCGCGGGAATGATATTTGCCTGTCCCGCTAGGGGCTGCCCGGTAGCTGGATCAAATCCGAAGCCGTTGCGCACGCCGGTCGATGGGTCCGGGATCGGGTTGTAGATTTCGTTCGTGTAGACAGGGCGACCCAGGGCATCGACGCAAGCCGAGGCTCCGTCGGCGCCGCAAATCATTGATTGCCCACCCAGAATGCCGCTGAAATCTCCGGCCCGCTCGTTGGACGTGCCGTTTGTGCCGTCGGTCGGCACAGTGACAATATCGCTTTGCGCCTGGCGGATGCGTGTTCCTTCGTAATCGACGAAGAAAAACGCTTTTTCTTTTTTTATGGGTCCGCCGAACGTCGCCCCAAACTGGTTTTGCTTGTAAGGCGCTTTAGTCAAGACAGAGCCAAAACCGTATTGCGCGGCATCGAAGGCGTCATTGCGCAGGAATTCCCAGGCGCTGCCGTGGAACTTGTTTGTGCCCGACTTGGTAGTGGCGTTGATGACCGCGCCGCCGCTGCGGCCGAATTCTGGCGAGTAGTTCGAGGTCTCTATCTTGAATTCGGCGATGGAGTCAACGCTGCTCAGTACAGCCACATCTCCGTTGTCGTTGGAGTTGTTGTCGACGCCGTCGAGAATAAAGTTGTTCTGATCCCCGCGAGTGCCATTGACCGCGAAGCTTCCCCCCGCGTTCCCGTTCGTCGGTGTGCTGCCGCCGTTGACCGGTCCCTCGATGACCTTGGCCACCCCCGAGGTGAGTTCTGCGAGGTCCGTGTAGCGCCGCCCGTTCAGGGGCAACTCCTCAACCGTTTCGGCGGTCACAACGTTGCCCAGGGATGCGCTCTCGGTTTCGAGCAGCGGAGTAGCTCCTTTTACTTCCATCGTTTCCGAAACTGCACCGATGTTAAGACTGAAGTCCAGCCGGATGCTCTGCTGCACATCGAGCACGATGTCCTTGCGAATTTCGCGATGGAAGCCGGTGGCTTCGACGGAAACAGAGTATCGGCCGATATGGAGCGGAGTAATCACGTAATCGCCGTTCTGCTCCGTTTTTGTCGCAGTGGCAATACCTGTGTCCGTGTTGGTAGCTGTGACGGTGACGCCGGGCAGTATGGCGCCGCTGGCATCCTTGACCGTCCCGACCACGCTGCCGGTATCGACTTGCGCTAACCCAACCATGGCCACACTGATCAGAAAAACGACAACTCCTATGGTCTTTCTCATAGTGATTCTCCTTCCGCGGACGTGATGCAGTGTCAATCAATGGCTCGGCAGCAAACCTCGCAGCCGACTCTACCCTCCCGCTGTTTGCAGCACAGAAACTGCTCCGAACACTAACGGAACGTTTCTTTTTATATCGTTTTATTTTCTTTGTCCAGAACAAAACAAAGCTTCGATAGCAAGCGAGAATTTTGAGGAATAACAGACTGCGGGGCTATGGACAAGGAGGTGATCAGCTGGGATGGGGTCGGGATGGCGCCTGTCGGTAGCACATGATATGTCCGGTTGAGATAGCACGTGAGATGTCCGCTTTTCTGGCGGCGAGGATAGGAGATCATGCGGAGCATGATGCGATATCCGAGGGCCGCGGTGGAGCGGGCGATGGCGAAGAAGGTCACGTGGTGGCAGGCAGCCGAGATCCTGGGGATCAGCGATCGGCACATGCGGCGCTGGCGGGAGCGCAATGAGGAGTTCGGCTACGACGGACTGTTTGATCGCCGGTGTGGGACGCCTTCTCCCAAGCGAGTGCCGCTGGCGGCGGCGGAGCAGGTGTTGGGGCTGTACCGCGACCGCTATCCCGATCTGAACGTGCAGCATTTTCACGAGAAGCTGAGCGACCAGCACCAGATCGAACTGAGCTACAGCTGGGTGAAGCAGGCCTTGCAGGGCGCGGGATTGGTGCCGCGGGGGCGCACCACGGGGTGCATCGCAAGCGGCGTCCGCGACGACCGCTGCCGGGGATGCTTGACAGCGACTCTGTTGACAATGACGGTTAATAATTAGTAGATTGTGTCGTTTTATCCATCAATTTCGCTCTATCCGGATCGAATGTGATCGCAGCCCAAACCAGCTGCCGTCAGGAGGTAGAGGATTGATTTCCCAACGTGAGTCTTGCGGCATTTTGCACAGGCGTTCATTGGCGCAGCAAGCAGGCATGTGGCGGGTCATTGTTTGGCCCGTGGTTTCAGTCTTCTGTCTGTCTTTGGCGTGCTATGCCGATACAGAGATTCGCAATGCGAACTTGCTGGTGCGAGTAAGTGAAGCAGATGGCTCTTACACAATTGCGACTAAAGGACCTGAAAATCCCATCATTCGAGCGGGCGTGGCGGCTGAAGTGGACCATCGCTGGATTAAATCGGCGGATTATCCAAAGCATGAAATATCTGTTTCGAATTTCGAAGACGATCTCGGGCGAGCACAGCAAGCGAATGTCGAATGCACCGGAGTGCCGGACCGGCCAGATCTGACTTATACGATTCGCGTGTACGACAACCGGCCTTATGGCGAGCTTGAAGTCCAAGTAAAGAACCGCACCGGGCGCGCTATTGAAGTCCAGAGCATTCGAAGTGTCGATGCTTTAGGGAACAGAATCATCGATCTTTCGGGCGCCCCGGGCTCCGGTCGAGTGCTGTCTGACAGTTTCAGTGAAGACTGGCCGCCGATGCAAATTTACGATCTGGGCAAAGCGCCCAATGGCCTGCACCTTGCAGTTGGCAGTCAACTGATCTACAACCAGCAGAGCAAACAAAGTGTTTTCTTCGGCGCACTCAGCGCGGACCGCCTGCTGACAATCATTCATTTGCAGACAAAGCCGGCTTTATCTGGACCAACTATTTCCGGCTTCACGGTTGATTCCACCGGCACAACCGAAATTATGGCGACCGATGAGGAATCAGGCGTGCGCGAAGGACCGAAAGAAAATCTGGTCGAGTTGAGCCTGCCGGTTGAGAATGGCGAGAGCATCTCTTCTGAAGGGCTCATGTTCGCCGCCGGTTCGGATTATCATGCACAACTGGAAAGTTACGGAGCTGTTATACGTGAACTGCGCCACAGTCGCGTCCCCGAGAGCAACATGCTGGGATGGTGGAGCTGGACCGCGTTTTACATGAAGATCACCGAAGGCAACACCTTCACTAATGCGCTCTGGCTCGCCGAACATTTGAAGAATCTTGGCTACGACTGGTTTCATTTCGATTTTGGTTATGGTTACGCGCGCGGAGACTATTCCACGCCAAACGCGACCAAGTTTCCTCATGGCATGCGTCCGGTTACGCAGCGCATTAACCAGTTGGGACTGAACATTGGAATATGGACTGCGCCTTTCGAGGTCGGCGAGTTTGGCTCGATCTACCAGAACCACAAAGATTGGCTGGTGCACAATGCCAAGGGCGAGCCGATTCAGGTGACTACTGATGAAGAAGTCCGCTCAGAAAAAGTGTTCGCGCTGGACTGCACGAATCCAGCGGCGCAGGAGTTCTTGCGTCAAACCTACCGAACGTTAGTTCTCGAATGGCAGGTGAAGTACGTCAAGCTCGACTTCATGGACACGACCGCGATCGAAGGCTACTTCTATCGTCCGCATACAACCGCGCTGGACAATTTGCGGACCGGACTACAGATCATTCGTGACGCGGTTGGCGAAACCGTGCTGCTCGACAAAGATGGCAGCCCAATGTTAACTCCAGTCGGTATCGTCGACGATGGGCGCACATCCCAGGATACCGGACATACCTTTTTTCGCAGCAAGGAAGCGGCCTCCGGCATCGCCGCCCGCTATTACATGCACCGAAATTTCTTTATCAACGATCCCGACGCGTTTACAGTTTCGCGACAGCTGATTGAAGAGAGGCCAATTCAGGCTCCGCTTACCCTGGACGAAGCCCAAGTATCCATTGCGCTAGCGGCAGTATCGGGCGGAATGTTCGAAATTGGCGACGATCTTCCAACGCTGGGCGCGGATGCTAATCGCGTAGCGCTGGTCACGAATCCTGATCTGCTACGCATGGCGAAGCTGGGGCGCGCTGCGATTCCGGTCGATCTTCTGAGTTACCGTGCAGAGGACAAGCTGCCGAGCGTCTTCCTGCTGCACGAAGATGCGCGGCAGTCGGTGCTTGCAGTCTTCAATTGGACCGAGAAGCCAAGCGCCCACCATCTCTCCTTCGCCGAGCTCAAGCTCGCGGCTGGCGAAAACTATAAATTCACGGACGTTTTCGGTCCAGAGCGAAGCGTTACGGTCAGCGGGGACGCAATTCAGTTTGAACAACCCCCGCATTCGGTGAGGATGGTGAAGATCGTCGATGCGTCGGTCCCCGCCGCAGCACCGTCAATCAAACTGGAACTTCCTAACCACGGGCAGTTCGATGAAGACTTGAGACTCGCAGCAAGTGCCGACGGGAATGGGGTGCCCGCTCTGAGCTATCGCTGGGACTTTGGCGACGGCACCAGCGAACAAGGCCGGCAGGTGCACCACGCTTACACGAAGGCTGGCAACTACACGATTCGGTTGATGGCTGAGGGCATGGACGGCATTCCCGCGGAGAAGCACGCGACTATCTCGGTGAGCGGCAGCCGGACCATCGGTCCGCCGACCCGATACAACCCCGATTAAGACTGCGGAATCTCGAAGTTGATCAAGTTTCCGCGGAAACCGCCGGTACGCCAAGCCCCGTAAGCAAGGCCAAGCAGGTGGGAGGAATCATTTTTTCTCCCCGAGTCCGAAGGTCCTAGGCCGCTTTCTTCGCACGGACCTTCGCCCACCTTGCCCGCTGCGCCGCCGCGATCTTCCTACGAACTGATGCCGACATCGTATGACCTTTCCTGTGGGCTGAGCCCGTCACTGCCTTCGCTGGCTGCGATTCCTTCCGAGCATTCGCCCATCTCACCTTTTGAGCTAGCGCCATTTTCCGCCGCGAAGCTGCCGATATTGTTCGCGTTGGTCGGTTTGCTTTCCGGAATGTTCCCGAACCGTTTAACGACTCGATCACCGAAATCGCTTGGTCTAACTTCTCTACATGTGCGTGCGCTTGCTTGCGCTCTTCTCGAAGCTCCTGAAGCGCATTGGTTAGATTTGACATTGTTGCCCCCTCAAGATTAACAGCGGGGAATATTGTATAAGATTGGAAACCTTCGCCGTTGAGTCCCGTCAGTTCGCGAAGACATCAGGACACCGAGAACCGAGTCCATGGTCGCCAACCGTACAGTGGGCCGAGCGGATCATGGCATCCGGGCATTGCGTCACGGAGTAACCAACATGACCGTAGACGATTTTCGTCAATCGCTCACCGCAGCCAAACCGCCTGCGGAACTCACACTCGCTCTCGCCGGCCTATGGTGGGATGCCAAGGGCGATTGGACGCGGGCCCACGAATCCGCTCAGCAAGACGAAGGATCCGAGGGTTCGTGGGTGCACGCCTACCTGCATCGCAAAGAAGGCGATGAGGGTAACGCAGCTTATTGGTACAGTCGGGCAGGCAAGCGTGTTTGCCGACAACAACTCGATGCGGAATGGCTTAGCATCACGACAGATTTGCTGGGATAGAGCGAGCTCCCTTTTGGGTGATTGCGAGGCTGCATGAGCTTGTGAGGATCTCGGTTATGCAGGAAAGTACTTGAGGTCCCCGACTGTGTGCTTCTCATCCTCCCCGGTAGAATGTAAGAATCACGTCAGTAACGGAGGGATGTAGTGCAGGAGTTCATCAGCGAGGACGATCTCAAGACGTTCGACGGTTGGCTTAGGTATCAGGGCGTTGACGCGGCGACTGCGCCGGAAGAGCTGGCGACATGGCGGTACCTTTTCGACGAGGCGCGGACGCGCAGTTCGGCCAGCCCCAAGGTCGGGCTGATGAAGCTCCGACCAGTGCCCGGTGAACACCGGTACGCGGTAGCCGTCCGTGAGGGCTTCGATCTCTGGCTGACCTTGTGGGTTCGGCGTTCGCCGAAGGGTGAGTTCTTCATCATGGTGCCGCGCGGCGATCGAGATTGGGACGTTCACTCGAGTTATCACCTTGACGGCACGCTGCACATGAAAAATCATGGCCGCAGGGTCCTTCCGCCCATGAAACGTCAGCCCTTGACGGGGCCAGCGTTCCGGGGAACAGAGAACCTTGGAACGTTTGCTGGCTCTGGTCCGAAAAGCGTTGGGGCGATTTGCACCCCGACCGCATTCTCTGGGGTTGTCGAAATTGCGCCGGGTATTCTGGGGCCCCGCGACGGCCAGATCACGGTCGATCTTGTAGAGCCAGATTGCCAGCCAGCAGCTTTCCCTTGGACCAAGATCGCCCAGCGAGAAGTCTTTCGTGACATCCTTCCGTGGGTCGTGATCACAGTCGGGTCATGCGGCTGACCGTTGCACGCGACGGTTCGCCCGACTCTATCAGCTCTGTGCTTCATCGGACTTGACGAGGGTTCAGGCGTCGAGATGGTATTGTTCTGGGTGCCATTCTCCATCCGCTGAGAAGGTAAAATCCCAGACAGAGCGAACACGAAATTGCCTCCCAGATGAAACTCAAGCTCAAGGCACGGGTCAACCGCTCGGATGCCCAGACGATCCGGCACGCTCTTGAGCAACTGTCCGCGAACAGTTCTGTCGTGAAAGCGGGACACGAGTTCGTCGTCGAAGCCCAGATGGAAGGAGACAGTGCAAGAGATTTGAATCGCACGTTTCTTTCCGCCCTGAGAAAGGTTGAGAAGAGAACGACGCTCCGTGCGGAATGGGTTTCCGCCGACGGCACCAGCGAAAGGTTCTTCGACTACGTCCTGAAGAAGACAATTAAGTAATCGTTGATTCGGTGCAGCCCTAAACATCGAAAGCGAGGTCGATCGCCATGAATCTGACACGTAGAGACTTCGCCAAGCTGAGCGCGCTCAGCCTGGCAGCCCGGTTTGCCCCGAATCTGCATGCCGAGACCTCCCCTAGGAAGACCGGCTACTGCGTCATCGGCCTCGGCCGCATCGCCGGTCACTTCATGCCCGCCGTGCGCAGCAGCACCACTTCCCAGATCACCGGGCTCGTAAGCGGCCATCGCGACAAGGCGGAGCGGATCGCGGCCGAGTACGACGTTTCGGCAAGCTTCATCTACAACTACGAAAACTTCGATGAAATCGTGCACAACCC
>CABECM010001019.1_pt1 | contig 8744 bp, 9 predicted proteins | sample 3422391 | NCBI WGS metagenome assembly CABECM01 (sample SAMEA5534327, study PRJEB31848) | metagenome | biome: tundra; feature: field; material: soil | place: USA | collected 2013-05 | depth 0.15 m
CGCAAGGGCAAGCAGTGGTACTTCGGGATGAAAGCCCACGTGGGAGTGGACAGCCAGACCAAGCTGATTCATTCCGTGGTGGCGACGGCGGCCAACACAGCCGATTCCACGATGCTGCTCCACTTGCTGCACGGCGAGGAGACGCGGGTATGGGGCGATCAGGCTTATCGTGGACAAACTGAGGTGCTGCGCGAACACGCACCGCACGCTCAGGACTTTACCCACCAGCGCTATCGCTACAAGGACCGCATCGACGAGATCGAACGGGAGAAGAACCGCACCAAGTCCAGAGTGCGATCCAAGGTGGAACACGTGTTTGGTGTGATGAAACTGAAATTTGGATTCGTCAAGGTGCGCTATCGCGGACTAGATAAGAATGCGAACCGACTGTTTGTGACTTGCGCGCTGGTGAATCTGTTCCTGGTGCGCAAGCGACTGCTGGGCGCAACGGCGGTGTAGTACCGCACGACGCTGCCGAAACCGCCCTCACGGGGGGAGCAAAAGCTCGTGGGGAAAACCAAACCACCGACTACCCCGGATCTCTGCTCTTCGCTTTTGGCTGTGAAGATTACTTGTTCAGAGATTCCCTAGGTGCACAGCGGGACAGTGGCGTGACGAAAGGGGTGCCCGCCTTATCTCTCCGTTCTTTTGCGAGACAGGATGGGACTTTGACTTCAGGTGGTCCGAACGGAAAAGGCGAGCGCAGTTTGCGAACTTCCGGAAACACCGCCGAACCTAAGCCGCAGGCCCGGCGGAAGACCCAGACGACTTGCGCCAGCGGTAGAAGAATGGAATGCCTGCCACGATGACCACCAAGCCGAGCGAGGAGCGCACCGGCCGAACCATCCACAAGTTGATGGTCAAAGCGACGGCCGCCAATAAAAAGATCAGCGGCGTCCAGGGATAACCCCAGGCGCGATACGGCCTGAGAAGATCCGGCTCAGTTCTGCGCAAACGAAAAACGGCTATCGCAGTCAGCGCGAAAAAAATCCAGACCGCAAAGACAAAGAGTGAATAGAGCTCCTCAAAAGTGCCCGTCAATGCCAGCAGCGCCGCGACGCACCCAAGAAAAATCAGCGCGCCACTCGGCGTGTGAAAAGAGGGTTGAATCCGCTTGGCAAATTGGAAGAAGACGCCGTCCCGCGCCATGGCATAGGGAATGCGCGCCCCCGTCATCACTACCACGTGCAGCGCTCCCAATGCCGAGACGGCCATCGCTACCGTGAGCCAGGCCGCCCCGCGAGACCCGGCGAACGACCGCACTACATCGGATGCGACGTGCTGGGAAGAAGCGATCTGTGCGAACGACAGAGTGTGGAAGTAAACCACATTCGCCAACAGATACAGACTGCCAACCGTAAGCAATCCCAAAATAATTGCGACCGGAATGTTCTTTTGAGGATGCAGTATCTCTTCGCCCAAGTCGCCCAGGTCGTTGAAACCGTTGTAGGCCCACATGGCAGGCACCAGCGCGGTCAGCACGGCGCCGATCGTTCCCCAACCCCAATGTGTAATCACCGGAGCAGCATCAATCCCATGTTGCCTTCCAAAGAAAACGCCGGCGATCACAATCACCACGATCGTTCCCATCTTCAAACAGGTCAGCAGCACCTGGATTGCGCCACCCAACCGCACACTCAAATAATTGATCGCGGTCACAGCCAGCACCACCAGCGCCGCGAGCGGTTGAGCTGCGGTGAACGTGAACACGTAACTTCCGAGATGTCCTCGGAACAACGGCGCGCCCACGATGGGGAACAGAAATCCCGCGAACCGCAGAAATCCTGCGGCCAGCGTCGCCATGGCCACCGGTCGTTCAAGAAACGAACTCATCCAGCCAAAGAGAAATCCCCAGAGCGGACCGAGACTGCGGTTGAGATAGACGTAAGGGCCGCCCGCTTTGGGGAACGCCGCTCCCAGTTCGGCATAGCAGAAGGCGCCACACAGCACGATAAGGCCCCCCGCAATCCACGCAACAAAAACGAGTGTCGCCGAACCCACCGCGCGAGCCATGTCACTGGTAACCAGAAAGACGCCTGTGCCGATGGTGTCGCCAATTACGATCGCAATCGCAGACCACAGACCTAAGGCACGAACCAGAACCGCTCGCTCGCTATGTTCTGCCAGATGGTCCTCGCGCTCCCGAAGGTTCAGAGAGCCTACTCTCAGCGCGGTGGGCCGTCAACCAGCGACACCAGCGCTTCCCTCCAGTGCAGCCTGTGAAAGTGGAAGCCGCCCGCACTTTGGCCCTGAGAGTACTTACGCGCTATCATCGGAACCGCGATGGCAACGCAGAAGTCCATGCTGAAAGAAATGCACTGGGACCAGCACTACGCCGTGTCCGGTATCGAAGACGTGCTGACTCCGGCGCTGGTGATATATCCAGATCTCATCGCCGCTAACATCGAGCGCACCTTGGATTTGCTGGCCGGCGACGCCGATCGCTGGCGTGTGCACATCAAAACCGCGAAACTGGGCCACACTCTGTGCATGCTGGTGGAGCGCGGCGTCCGCAATTTCAAGTGCGCGACCACGCTGGAGTTGCTGGTCGCCTGCCGGAGCGGCGCCGCCGACGTGCTCTTCGCGTATCCAGCGATGGGCGCAAATGCGCGCCGCGCGCGGGACATCGCACAACAGTTTCCGGACGTTCGCATTTCCGTTCTGGCCGAGAACGAAGAACAAGTGCGGCAATGGCGCGGCAGCCGCCTGGGAATTTTTCTCGACATCAATCCCGGCATGAATCGCACCGGCATCGACCAAAGCCAGACCAACAAAGTTGTGGCCCTGGCGCGCGCGATTGCCGCCGCCGGACTGGAGTTCCGCGGACTGCATTACTACGACGGCCAATTCGGTAGTCTGGCAGAGCCCGAACGGACGCAGGCAGCCCATCGCGGCTATGACCGTTTGCTGCAAATGGTGAGTGAACTCGAACGTACCAGCATCCCTGTCCCGGAAGTGATCACCTCAGGCACGCCCACGTTCTCCTGCTCGCTTGCCTACGAAGGCTTTCGCTGTGGCAAGTTCATCCATCGCGTCTCGCCGGGCACCATCGTTTATTGCGACGCCACGAGCCTCCAGCAACTTCCGCAGGAATGCGGCTACCGGCCGGCGGCGCTGGTACTGACACGCGTGGTGAGCTGTCCCCATCCGGGCATCGTCACCTGCGATGCTGGCCACAAGGCAGTATCCGCCGATGCCGGCGTTCCCACCTGCGTCGTCCTCGGACATCCGGAACTAACGCCGCTTTCGCCCAGCGAAGAGCATCTGCCCATGGCGATCAAAGAAGACGCAACAGGTCCACAGGGCGGCGATGCGCTTTATCTTCTTCCGCGACACATTTGCCCCACGGTAAACAATTTCGATTGTGCCCTGCTGGTACGGAACGGCAACATCGAGTCGACGGAGAACGTGTCGGCGCGCGGGCGTGAGGCGCCGCTCCTGCGAAGCTCAAGCCGAGCCTTTTCCGTTCCTGGTTCAGAGACGATGAACTAATCTAGAGGCTATTCATCAAGTCGGGAAGGGCACGACTTCGGTGGTGCCGCCACGAGACGCCTGCTTTAGCTCCTAAGGATCGACATCGTCCTCACTTTCTCGGCCGCCGCATCTTTTTCTTTGAAGCACCCGTTCTCTTGCTCGCTTTCTTTCCCTCGATGTAAGCAATGCAATCGATTTCAATCAGCATCCCCGCCGCGTGACCAAGATCGCTCCCCACTGTAGTGCGCACCGGATACGGCTTCGAAAAGCGCCGCGCATACACTGCGTTGTAGCGCGCGAAGAGACTGGTGTCGCTAAGGTGGACCGCAACTTTGACCACGTCGCGAAGCAAGGCGCCATCCGCCTCGAGGATGGCGGAAATGTTGTCGATGGTCTGCTCGGTCTGCTGTTCAATCGTATCGCCCACCAGTTCTCCGCTGGCCGGATCAATCGGACCGGTGCCGGTCACGAAGATGAAGTCCCCAGCTCGCCATCCCTGGGAGTACGCCCCTCGCGGCGGCGCGCCACGCTTGCTCTGAATTTCGTATTTAGCCATGTTGTCCTTTCCGCACCACAGCTCAGATGTGCGGTCTCCAATCAGTGTTTTCAACGACTTACAGACACCAGAGACAGCTTAACAGACTAAATAGACAGATTACGAGACGGAGCATCTTTCCCTCCTACAAAAGTGCGCAGTCTGACATTTCTCTGCGCAAACGTGCAGCGTTCGACACCTCTCTCGTAAGAAACGAATGCAAAGTACGAAGGGACGTTACGGACACACGCGGGTTTACCCAGTGCAAAACGGTATGCGGACAGTCTAAGATGTCAGCGTAGTGACGGAGGCGCCTTGATGCTGAAGGGAACGAACAGGATGTTCTAGAAATCTCCACTGCGCTAGAGCAGGGCGTATGCGATGCAGTCAGCGGTCTGGTTGGAGCCCAAGAAAATGACACCGGTAATAGACTCGGAATACGTTGTAGAGTACGAGCTTCGGTGTTTCTGTGGTTCACTCATCGTAACGACCGAGAAGACGGTGACCTGTGCCGATTGTGGCAAGGTCCTCGGGATTCGCCGGGTTGGCCGCAGACAACACTGGAAAATAGCTCCGCCCCAAAGACCTTACCGCAAACTGCAGGTCGAGGACCTTGAATCGCTGATGAATCGCATTGTGCCTTACCTTTTGTTGGGGTTCTGCTTGCTCTGCTTGTATTATTTAGGACAGTACGTGTTAGGACTTGGTGAATAGCTAGAGGTCAGCCGACCCCATCCGCTATTGGGCCATCGTAAAATCACCCCTACGATGTCTACTGGCACCTGCGCTTCTCGCCTACCACAATCTTCCTCTTCTTTTTGGCAGTTCCAACTCTCGGCAAAGGTTCGCGGCCAAGCTAGACCTATATAAAACGAGCCTGCCCCCATCGTCTCAAAATGATCCCAATTCCCCTTTAGCGCATCCACTGTCCAAAATTTCAACCCTTCCCCTTGACTTGCAGTCAAATCCTTGTAATAACTATTCGGTCCATCCGGACGGGTTTGGGGGTGTGTCAGTTTGGCAGAAGTAAGACTTCAAGAGGGAGAATCCCTCGAGAACGCTCTGCGCCGCTTCAAGCGCAAGGTGCAACAGGAAGACATTATCAAGGAGGTCAAGCGCCACTCCTTCTACCTGAAGCCCGGCGAGAAAAAGCGTGTCAAGGCTGCTCTCGCTCGCAAGCGAGCTCGCAAGAAAACGCGCAAAGAACAGGACTAACGCAGCAAAGGGCCGCTCCTTCCCGGGGCGGCTCTGCTCGATCTGGCCCCCACCATCTCGAGCTGCAGCAGGGATTTCATACTCATCATTCTTCCGGCATCGTTGCACGAATAGTTTGTACCCACGCCCCTCCTGGGCGCGTGGCGGGCCGAATCCAAGGGGCTGTCAAGAGGGGGAGTTGTACAGGACCTGTTTTTTCGGTGTACCACCGCAGTTCATTCCCCGCGGGTGGGCGCGCGGAAACGGGCTGAAGGGAGCCATCCTCAATGGAATTTCAGGACAAGGTGCTGAAATGTATCGACTGTGGGAGTGATTTCATTTTCACTGCCGGGGAGCAGCTTTTCTTTCACGACAAACAGTTCAAGAACGAACCCAAGCGCTGCAAGGCTTGCAAGAGCAAACGGGTCTCCGTCCTCGGCGTGCCCCCCGCACCCGGACAAGCTTACCGCTACGCCAAGGTCGAGACCCAGGCCACCTGCTCGGGATGCGGAAAACAAACCACCGTCCCTTTCCGTCCCACGCAAGGCCGCCCCGTCTTCTGCCGTGAATGCTTCCAGTCACGGCGGACTGCGGCGACGGCCTGATCGGCGGTGCCGCAGTCTCGTTGCGGGGGGAGTGTGCACCCATCGCAAATGTGGCGCGGACCTGCCCTGAGCGCAGTCGCAAGGGGCCCTCGCCGGCGGCTTTTGACTTTGCTTTCCCTCGGTGACGCGGAGTGTGCGTTACCATAGGGACGTGCCTGGATATTATGTAGAGAACTTTGGCTGCCGCGCCACGCAGGCTGACGGCGCCGCTCTCGAACGCCAGTTCGAAGAGTGTGGAATATCTCGCGCCTCTACTCCCGCACAAGCCTCCGTGGTTGTGATGAATACCTGCACGGTTACGGCAGGCGCGGATCAGGACGCCCGCGCCGCCATCCGCCGTGTGCGCCGGCAGAATCCCGACGCACAAATCGTGGTGACAGGCTGTTACGCCCAGCGCGCCCCCAAAGAAATCGCCGCCCTGCCCGGAGTCAGTCTAGTCGTTGGCAACTCGCACAAGCATCGACTCGCAGAAATCGTAAGCGCCGCCCCCGAGGCACTTGCATTCGTCCCGTTGACAACTCTCACGACGCCGCCCGGAAGCCGAGGGCCGGAAGCCGGAAGCCCCATCTTCGTCTCCGACATTTTCGCTCACACCGAACTGTTAGCAGCCCCCGTCTTCGACGCTGCCAACGAACGCACGCGCCCCAATCTCAAAGTGCAGGACGGCTGTGACAATCGCTGCTCGTTCTGCGTGATTCCTTTCGTGCGGGGCCAGAGCCGCTCGCTGCCGATCGATCGGATCCTACGCGAGGTAAACGGACTCGTAGAGTCCGGCTATCGCGAAGTAGTAATCAGCGGAATTAATCTGGGGCGATGGGGACGAGATCTGAGCGGCTCCCGGCTGCCGGCTGCTGGCTTCCGGACTTCGCTTTCTGATTCAGAAGATGCTTTCCGGAAGCCGAGAGCCGGGAGCCGGAAGCCCACACTCGAGTCCCTCATCCGCGCCATCCTCGCCGAGACCGCTCTGGAAAAACTGCGCATCTCCTCTGTCGAGCCCATGGACTGGAGCGACGAACTGATCTCTCTGGTTGCGACGTCGGCGCGCATTGCCAAGCACGCGCACGTCCCCATGCAATCCGGCAGCGACACGGTCTTGCGCCGCATGCATCGCAAGTATCGTCCCTGGCACTATCGCGAGAAGATCGAAAAGATCCGCGCCGCCATGCCCAGCGCCGCGATTGGCGCCGACGTGATGGTCGGATTCCCTGGCGAAACTGAGGCCGACTTCGACGCCACGCGCCGCATGATCGAAGACCTGCCCTTCACCTACCTGCACGTCTTCACCTACTCCCCGCGCCCCGGAACTCCCGCTGCAGCGATGACGAATCAAGTCCCAGTCCACCTGGCCCGCGAGCGCAATCGCATCCTGCGTGAGTTGGCAGCCGAAAAAAAGTTAGCATTCATGCGCAGCTTCATAGGCAAGCCGCTCGACGCGATCACGCTGAATGTCGTGGGCACCGACGCCGCCGGCGAGTTCACCGAAGCCCTTACCGACAATTATCTGAAGCTGCGCCTCCGCGGGCGCCACGAGCCCAATCGCTGGCTGCGCGCGCGGGTTGAGGACGTAGTGGATGGAGCACTGGTGGGGCGGGAAGCCATTTCGAACCCACGAATCGAGAACTCGATCGCTATACCGCAAGCGTTTAGAGGAAACTCTCGGCGAGGGCGACGAACTTCGGAGCAACGAGTTTCATGGTAGCCAGAACATCCGTCCTTTGGCGACGAATGTTAACAGCCTGAGCGTCAAGTTTTTCGAGGACCTGATACGGATTCAGGTGAAACTGGTGAATCAGAAAGTCATCGGCTGAGTGGCAGAGGATATCGAATTGAGCAAGATATTCGGGGGGAAAGTCTTTTAAGTTATTCGTTACGATGACATGGGCGTGCCCAGAGATTGCCGCAGCTAAGACATGTCTGTCGCCTTTGTCCGGGATTCCATTCAGTGATTCCGCCAAACACTCCGGAGGCTGTATTGAGGCTTCCGGGAACGCTGCAGTCATCTGGTCGATGCGCCGCCTGCGCTGTTCTGTTGACAATTGGATTTTGCTTTCCAGCGCGTCACCGACCTCCCCAAGTATTTCGCTACTCCAGAGAGGTCGGTACATCGCCGGGTCTTCCGCAAGCCGCAAAAGCGTATCGCAGAGGCACATTGGTACGAGCACGCAGGCGTCTAGAAGGGCCGTGTACTCATTGTCCTGGTTTAAAATCATCGGGCACCCTGTCGTAGATACCCTCTTCGGCTTCCGCGCGCGCCAAATCATCCAAGGTTTTGGTGCGCGCAGCATCGCGTTTAGCTTTGTAGGCCAGCACGTCGCGGGCATACAAACGCCTGTGGGTTCCCACTTTGTGACAAGGCATTTCCTTCTTCTCCAAGAGACCGATCAAGAACTGCCGAGACACACCGAGCAACTTGCTGGCCTCGACAGTTGTCAGGGATGCGTTGCTTTGCAATATCGTTACCGAATGTCCCGCTTTCAAATCGGCGAGCAATGTGCAAAGAAACGAGTACAACGTGTTTGGTAGAATTTGTGTCTTACCGTCCGGCCCTACTAGTTTTGCATCAGCCGTCCGTAGTTTTTCGTAAATGTCTGCTATTTCTCGCTGATCCTTATCGGAAATGGGGACAGCGGTAGCAGTGCCCATCGCTTCCTCCTTGGTTGTCATGCGCTCCTCCATGAGCCCTCTATGGTGAATCCCCCCAATCGCCTCACCCGCGATTAAATGCTACATGTGCTATATCTGCTGTAAATGTATGCGATATGTGCTATAAGTGCAAGTAAGATTTCCGTAAAGCTTTGGTTACGGAGGTGAATGGTCGGTAGTGGCTCAGTTTCAACTGGTGAATTTCGGCTGGATTCAAGACGGTTAACTGATGCACGAAATCTCCAAAAAGAAACCGCCGAGGAATGAGAAGGATCTGCATATCGACAACTTTC
>CABECM010001029.1_pt1 | contig 8674 bp, 10 predicted proteins | sample 3422391 | NCBI WGS metagenome assembly CABECM01 (sample SAMEA5534327, study PRJEB31848) | metagenome | biome: tundra; feature: field; material: soil | place: USA | collected 2013-05 | depth 0.15 m
AGCCCAAACACATCGCCGAAGCCATCCAGTATCGCAGCCTCGACCGCACGTATTGGGCGTAAATGGCGTGGCGAACCGGGAAGGGTAGGACGGTCAGTCGTGCCGTGACCCAAGCAGCTTGACTTGAACTGTCCATTTGCCTGGCTTGTGCAATCCCGATGTTTCGCCAGCAGCAGCAATAGCCTCCAGTTGGCGCCGCCCTGGCCGGCGTTATCTACTCCGGCTGTTTGCCGAGGGTCCGCAAAAGACAGTTCGCGCCGCTGAGAGCGCGCTGACCACAATGACGAGGGGTTGCCGGGGTCAGTTTGCCGTTTGTGCTCGTTTTCCGCCAAAGATGCGCGACAGAACCGGGAGCCCGATCTGCTCTGGGACGTATCGAAGCAACAACTTGCGGTGCTGAGGGAGAGGGCCACTCAAATGCTGCAGTTAGGTGGAGTGAGTATCCTTCTCCTCTTTCAGGTTCCCTGAACTAAGTCAGCCCATCTGAAGTTCTCTCCTCTTAGCGCTAACCAACCTTTTAGGAGGTTTATATGTTTGCACGCAACGTCTCTATACATCTGAAATCGAACGTGCTTTCCGATTACACCCGGACCTTTGAGAACGACACTCTTCCTTTGCTTCGCAAGCAGAAGGGCTTCAGAGACGAAATCACATTGTCAAATCCCGGCAGCCTGGATGTTATTGCCATCAGTCTGTGGGACAGCAAGGCCAATGCAGAAGCTTATAGCAGCAATACCTACCCAGAAGTGTTGAGAACACTTGCAAGAATGATCGATGGAACGCCCAAGGTTCAGACGTTTGAGTCCGTCACCTCGACCTTCCAAAATGTTGCGGTAGCAGCGTAAAGAAGCTCCGAGTTTTTTGGCACGAGGAGACGGAATTACTTCCGCCTTCTCGTGCCACCAAATGACATGCACTTGATCGCGCCAAGGAGGGCGGACATGCACCTAGCGCTTCAAAACGCAGAAACTATCAATCGCCTGGTAGAGCAGGGCGAATTCCTTCTGAAAAGTTTCCATAATGAGCACCAGAAAGACCCCGAGGGGGTGGAAACTGAGTTCGCGCGCGGCGAGTTGATAGGCTGGCGCAGCACGTTACACACCATGTATCGGGATTGCGCTGAAGACATCGTTAACCGCGTTAGCACCAGGACACGCTTGACCATTCCCGACGGCGAAGTCCCCAGCGGTGCCACTCATGCCTATTGAGGCCATCCTGCACCAAGTTGAGCAACTCCATGACGTCAGCGAGCGTCTTGCGATACTGGCGGGACAACATCCGCCTGTGTCAGAGGCGCTTATGGCGATCTCGGGAAGCGTTCGTAACACAGCCACTATTTTGGGAGTGCTGATCGCGACAAAAATGACTAGACTGATCTGACTGGTGTTTACCGGATCATTAAATCGCTGGATCGTCCTGGAGAGACCAATGGCAAATCTTGAAACAATTGCCAATCTCGCGGAGATCACGACCGCCCTACTCGCAGCCATTGCTAGCGTTTGGTACTGGTGGGATCAACATCGAAAACGTATCACACTGGAGAACTACCTGAAAGATGAAAAGCTGGCGAACCCAAATAATCGAAGGCATACCACCCTGCACCTCATGACTCGGATCGGATTAACCCAAGATGAAATCTTGAAGGCCAGCTTCAAGAGCAGCCATATCGCACGTAAGGTCCACGTGAATGACGATACGCACTTGGCAGATGATCTGCTCTTTGAATATAAGGACTAGTCAGCGGCAAACCACACGCGAAACGCAAGACACCTTAAACTCAAACTGCACCGTGTTGGTTCAGCCTGAAAATGCCCTTTGAGCGATTCCTTAAGAATCGTAGCCGGGACCGCCAGACGACCCGCACTCTTTCCACAGCTTTTCCCAATTCCAGATCCCGGACGTCACCTTAATCGGCAGCGGGAATCCGAACTGATGCGCGAGCATGCATACCTGCCCGCGATGGTGGGCTTCGTGGGAAAGCATGTAGCACAGCATTTCCACGCCAACCGGCCAAGGCCGAGCCCAACCGTCTCTGCGAAACTTCTCGACGCGGCCCCCACCATCGCCGAGCGCTTCAGAGAGCATCTCCGCGCAGCGAGCGGCGCTCTCGGCTAATCCCGCACGGGCCTGCTGCGGCGTGCAGTGCGAGCGGTTGAGTTGCGGTGGAACCTTCAGGTGCGGAGCAGTAAGCCGGAGCCACTTGCAGCGGACATTGTGCATGTGCGTGAAGATCGCCGCAATGGTGCGGGCCTTGCCGGGCGGTTTGGCTCTCCAGGCGGCAGGGTCAAGATGTTCGATGAGAATCTGGTTCATGCGATCATTGGCGGCAAAGATCTGGACCGCGGCTCGGCCGAGTTGAGTGTGAACCTTGGGTGGACGCGTGGTCACGGCTCCCTGCTCCTTGACCTATCATACTTCCCGGCCGTCGGCCATCCGGAAGTAATCCACTTCATCCGTCACCGAAAACGCCGGGTGCCGGGTGCCCCAGGTCTCGCCGTTTTTGCGAGACCCTTCGGCTCCGCTCAGGGCAGGCTCTGGGAGGGCCACCTCGAATGTTCACTTGTCACAGACAGGTCTTTCTGATTCTCCTACTCTCCATTCATGAACGAAGGTCTGCACCGAATTTTATGGCGGTAACGACTTACACTTTCTGACGTTCAGTTGCTACCGACGCCGACCGCTCTTCAGGAACGAGGCTTACTGTGATTTGTTGCTGAAGATTCTGGAACGGGTTCGCCGGCGTTATCGGATTGTGGTATTGGGGTATGTCGTCATGCCGGAACACATTCATTTATTGGTGAGCGAACCGCAGCGGGAGACGTTGTCGACCGCGATTCAGGCATTAAAGCTCGGCGTTGTGCGGAGTATGCAGTGTTCTGGCGGTGGGAGTGTCGTGGTGGCGGCTCCCAGGTCTCGCAAAAGCGGCGAGACCTGGGGCACCCCAGTTTCGGGCGCCTCAGTTCATCCTGACCGATTCTGGCAGGCGCGGTTTTATGATTTCAATGTTTGGACGGAGCGCAAGCGGATTGAAAAACTTCGCTATATCCATCGCAACCCGGTCGAGCGTGGGTTGGTGTCTTCGCCTGAGCAGTGGCGCTGGAGCAGTTTTCGATGGTACCTATGCGGAGAGGCAGGTCCGGTGCGGATCAATGATACGGATGTCATGGTAATGAAAATCCGACCACCAGCGGCGTGATCGAAACGTTTCTACTGTCACTCATAGGGTGTGGGCTGGTCGATCATGGGGTGCCCCATGTCTCGCCGTTTTTGCGAGACATGGGAAGGCCGAGACCTGGGGCACCCGCAAAGAGATTCAGCGGCGTCGAGCACTCTCCTGTGACCGGGCGTAGTCTAACTGACCTTGCGCCAGGGCCCTCGCGTCGAAATGGATGGCAAGCGGGGGCGAATTGTTAACTAACGGGAAGGTCATTGAATTGAACTGGCTGCACTCGAAAATACGCTGTTCGCATTGCTTCCGATTAGGCGAATCGTACCAACCACCAATACCAGAATAACGGCCAGCATCACCGCATACTCGGCGATGTCTTGGCCCTCGTCGTGCCGCCACAGCTTGCGAAGAAGATGACTCATGTTCGCGCCTCTGCCAGATTTTACACCCATGTTCCCGCAACAGGAGAAATTCCACCATGCTCGCGTGGGTCCAAGGAGGAAAGGGGAAAGATGATGGTGACGGCGAGACCGTCTCGCGACCGTTTTTCAGTTCTCTTCCCGAGGACGCATGTTTCCGCTGCGCAGATAGCGGTTGTGCCAGCCCAGCGATTCCGTCAGCAAGTGCGGCGTATGTTTGCCATACGAAAGCTGCTCCGATCGCGACAGATAGTCGAGGAGCAAAGGTTTGTAATCTGGATTGGCGCACTTCTCGATAATGAGGTGAGCCCGCTGCCGCGGCGAAAGTCCACGCAGGTCGGCCAATCCGTACTCTGTGACCAGGACCTGCACATCGTGCTCGGTATGATCCACATGCGACACCATCGGCACGATGGTCGAGATCGTCCCCTTCTTTGCCGACGACGGGGCCATAAAGATCGAGAGGTAGCCATTGCGCGCGAAGTCTCCCGAGCCGCCGATGCCGTTCTGAATGCGCGATCCCATTACGTGCGTCGAGTTCACATTGCCGTAAATATCGGCTTCGATCATGCCGTTCATCGCGATCACGCCCAGCCGCCGAATGATCTCCGGATGATTGGAAATCTCCTGCGGCCGCAGCACAATCCGGTCCCGATAGCTGGCCATGTTGGCATTCACTTCGGTCAGCATCTCCGGACTGAGCGAGAAAGCCGTCGCCGACGCCGACGTCACCTTGCCTGACTTCAGCAGCCGAATCATTCCGTCCTGAATCACTTCCGTGTAGGAAGTCAGCCCTTCAAACGGTCCTTCCTCCAGTCCAAACAGAACCGCGTTGGCAATATTACCCACCCCGGATTGCAGCGGTAACAGATTCGCCGGCATGCGTCCCTTCTGCACTTCCCAGCTCAGAAATTCCAGAATGTGTCCCGCAATCCGCTTCGACGCATCATCGGGAGCCTTGAACGCGCTGTTGCGGTCCGGAGAATCCGTCAGCACAATCGCCGCAACTTTCTCCGCAGGAAGTTCCAGATACGGCGTGCCGATGCGCTGCCCCGTACGCACCAGTGGAATCGGCCCGCGATTCGGCGGTGGCTCGAGACCGTAGTAAATGTCATGCATACCCTCGAGCGCAGCCGGCTGCCACGAGTTAACCTCAAGAATCACGCGCTCCGCCTGATCGATCCACGTCTTGTTATTGCCGATTGAAGAACTCGGCACCAGCCGTCCATCCTCAAGCACAGCCGTGACTTCGATCAGCGCGACATCGAGCTTGCCCAGAAATCCATACTCCACGAACTGCGCAACGTGGCTGAGGTGAATGTCCATGTAGTCCATTTCGCCCGCGTTGATCCGCTTGCGGGTCTCAGGGTCGGACTGGTAAGGGAGCCGCAAGTGAATGCCTCCCGCCATCGCGAGCGCCCCGTCGAGCTCCGGTCCGGTCGAAGCGCCGGTGAACACACTGACCTGAAACTTCTGCCCGCGGAAGTGCGCATCCGCGATGCGGTGCGCCAGTTCAATCGGCACCGTCTTCGGATAACCCGAGCCGGTAAACCCGCTCATGCCAATCTGGTCGCCGGATCGAATCAAAGCCGCCGCCTCGGCGGCGCTCATAATCTTCCGCTCCAAACTGGGGTTCAAAACGCGTGTGCCGGTTGGGGACGCAATACTCATGGAAAAGCCCTCACTGTCTGAAAAACGATCTACCCTAACCGTAGCGGCGACCGTTTCGCCGGTCTGTGATTTCAATCACAGTCGAGTGTGGCGGCTGAACATGCGCGCCGAAAAGGATCTTTCACTCATATCGCAGCGCCGCCATGGGATCCACTTTGGCTGCACGACGTGCCGGAATGTAGCAAGCCAGCAGCGCCACAAGGATGAGTACGAACACGACAGCGCCAAACGTAACGGGATCAGTCGGACTCAATCCAAACAAGAAAGAGCGCAAAGTGCGGGTCAAGACGATCGCTCCACCAATTCCGATCGCCACACCGATCAGCGCGGTCACGAGTCCTTGCCGCAGCACCAGGCGAAGGACATTCCCCGGAGTCGCTCCCAGGGCGATCCTCGTGCCCAGTTCTCCTGTGCGTCGCGCTACCGAATAGGACATCACGCCATAGAGACCTGCAACCGCCAGCAGTAGCGCTGTCCCCGCAAATGCCCCTAATACCATCAAGTTGAATCTCCTGGACTTGAGTGAAAGTGCGGATATCTCGCTCAGGGTGCCGAACTTTGGGGGCTCATTGGGATCGAGGGCGTGTACGATTCCCCGCGCGGCTGAAATCACCGCCGACGGATCGGTCGCCGTTCGTAGCACCGCCGTAAAACGATAGGTGGCCTGAGGGCGCTGCCGGTAATTCACATAAACGATCGGCCCAAAGGGCTTTTCCAGGCTGTCCTCGCGCACGTCACCCACGACACCGACGATGGTCAGCGGACGAAGGTCGCCATCCATATTCCCAAATTCGATCGTTCGCCCTATCGGATCCTGTTCAGGCCATTTTTCACGCGCTAGCGACTGGCTCACCACAGCAACATGCGGCGCATCCATGGTGTCGCGGTCATCGAACAAACGCCCCCTCAACAGCGGGATTCCCAGAGCCCGGAAGTAGCCCTCGCTGGCAGGACAATAGTCTGCATGACCCGTGCGCGCCACGTTGTGATACCAGCGTCCCAACTCTTCTATCGAGCGCGGAGCCTGCTCCCCCGGGGTCATCATCACATAAGTCCCGTCCGATAGCGCGGTAGTCAGGGGCAAGCTCCCCGTACCACCCACCTCCTGCACGCTCGGAATCTGACGCAACTGCGCCAGCAGTTCACTGAGGAACTGCACGCGGCTTCTTTCTGTACCTTTGTCAGCGAAAGACAGCGCCATATCCATTGTCACCACGTGTTCGGTCCTGAAGCCAGGATCAACGGAGAGCACGTGCAGCAGACTGCGACCGAGCAGTCCTGCCCCGGTGAGCAGCACCAGTGTGATCGCCAACTGTCCGGCGATGATGGCGCGTCCAACACGCTGGCTCCGCCGCGAACCCGTCTGCGAACGGCCCTGCTCTACCAGAGCCTGTTGCACATCCCCCGAAGTCGCGTGCAAAACGCTGAAAAGTCCGAGTCCAACCGCCACCAGCAGAGAGATTCCGAACGCAAAAAACAATACCGGCAGATGGATGGTTGAGTCCTCGAGTGGCAGTTCCGGCGGAGCCAGGTGAACCAGGCCAATCACGCTCCAGCGCGCCACCAGCACGCCAATCACGCCGCCAGCGAGCGACAGCAGAAGCGATTCGGTCAGAAACTGCCGTGCCAGTCGTCCCCTGCCTGCTCCAATGGCCGCGCGGATCGCCAACTCCCTCTCTCTCGTCGAGGCCTGGGCCAGCAGCAGGTTCGCGACGTTGGCGCATGCAATCAACAGCAGAAAACCCACCGCTCCCATCAGAATCAACAAACCCGCTCGCACATTGCCCGTCTTTGCGTCCTGCAACCGCGCAACTTCCACATCGGTCATGTCCACATCTTGGCCGAACTGTTGCTTGATCTGGCGAGCAATGACAGCCAGCTCGACGTGCGCCTGATCCGGCGAGATGCCATCTCGCAGCCGGCCGATTACCTGCCAGTTGTGCGCACTGCGACTGGGCAGACGCTCGTACAGTTCTCGCGGCACCCATATCTCGGCCCCGTCGGGAAATCGGAATCCCGCAGGCAGCACTCCGATGACCGACACAGCCTGGTTTAGAATTCTGAGCCTGATTGCAGACAGATCGGTCGCCCTGCCCAGATACTGCCTCCAGTATCCGTAACTGACCAAGGCGACAGGGGCAGAGCCAAAGCGATGATTTTCCGGCAGAAAGCCGCGCCCCAATACCGGTTGAACGTGCATCAGTGGAAAGAAGTCCTGTGAAACCGAGGCCATTGCCGTCCGGGTCGGTTCGGAACCGCCCGAGACCGACTCCACGCCCGCTCCAAATTCCGCCAACCCCTGCAGGGTAAGACTCTGCGAACGGATATCCTCAAAGTTGGGGTCAGTAAAATTCATCCGGTGGCCACGATCGCTGACCTCCCAAAGCTGAACAATCTGGTTTGGCTTATCGTAGGGCAGCGGTCGCAGCAGGACGCCGTAAATCACGCCAAAAATAGCGGTCGTTGCCCCAATCCCCAGCGCCAGCGTGAACACGGTAACAAATGTAAATCCAGGATTCTTCCGCAGAACCCGGAATGCGTATCGCAAATCCTGAACCATCGTTTCCATAAGCTTTAACTCCCGCCAAAGGATTCCGCCACTCGCAGTCGTCGTCAAAGTGTCCTGAACAAGAATGCACAGCAGATCCCGTACCAGACTCTTTAGCGGTAGCACATTGATGGCAAAGGAAAAGCGCTTCGCGGTTAAACTAATTCCGTCCGCTCACGGACTCGGCTGCCCGAAAACGGACATACGTTTGGCGACTACCGCTGAAGCTTCCGTGTCTGCCGATTCGCCCTCGCCCGCAAGATGACCGCAGCCCTTTGCCAGCTAAGTTACTGATCCTAAAAGGCCGAGGAACGTTCCACAGGCAGAAAGTTGCCGACTCCTGCTCTTTGACAAATAAATACTTGACCTCTTCGCCCCTTGCAGTTACATTAACGAGTTCCCGGGACACATAGGAATCTACTGGGCTTATTGAGTTGTTTGCGCGTAGGAATCCAGGCCCCAGAAAATCGAGCATCTTCAGTGTCCTGTCGCGCATCTATTCAAAAAGTGAGTTTTTACGCTAACTCCTTTACAACCTAATAGGAATCAGTGACTTAGGGCGCACTCTGGGGTTCCGGTCACCCTCCACGGCAAAGGACGAATGCGGAAGGCCACAATCATAAAGTAAGGAGATAGAAAGCACATGCGCTCTGATCGTGTGTTTGATGCTTTACAGACTCTACGCAACCGTTATATGCTTTGTCAGCTTGCTTCCAAGGCCACGCGTAAGTTCCATCGGCCCAGCACCAGAATCCAGGAAACGATGAACGGTGTATTGGACCGGATCGCTGACTCGGAGCGGCAAGAAGTTTTGTCGGAACCAGAGAATTTTGCTGAGGCACAACGGCGGGCTGCTTAACCCAGCCC
>CABECM010001068.1_pt1 | contig 8488 bp, 7 predicted proteins | sample 3422391 | NCBI WGS metagenome assembly CABECM01 (sample SAMEA5534327, study PRJEB31848) | metagenome | biome: tundra; feature: field; material: soil | place: USA | collected 2013-05 | depth 0.15 m
GTCCAGTCCCGCTTCCTTGATCACCGCCAGCGACTGCGCCGCGAAGGCCTCGTTCAACTCGATCACATCAATGTCAGAGAGCTTCAGCCCCGCCATCTTCAGCGCTTTCGGAATTGCGAACACCGGGCCGAGTCCCATTTCTTCCGGCTTGTATCCCGCGGTCGCGAACGACACATACCGAGCCAGCGGCCTGATGCCCAGGGCCTTCGCCCGCTCGGCGGACATCACGACGGCGACTGCAGCGCCATCCGACATCTGCGACGAGTTCCCGGCAGTCACCGTGCCTTTCATGTGAAACGCAGGCTTGAGCGCGAGCAGCGCTTCGAGCGAAGTGTCACCGCGCGGCCCTTCGTCTACTTTGAATACAATCTCCTGACGCTTCGGCTTGGAGCCATTCGGCGTGCTGAAACTCACCGGTACGGGCACAACTTCTTCGTCGAACCTTCCCGCTTGAATCGCCGCCAGCGCCTTGTGATGGCTACGCAGCGAGAACTCATCCGCCGCTTCGCGCGTGATGCCCACGCGCTGCGCGACCCGCTCGGCCGTGAGTCCCATGGAAAGGTACGCGTCCGGATAGTGATCGACGAGCCATGGATTGGGAGAGATCTTATGACCGCCCATCGGAATCATCGACATGGATTCCGTTCCGCCGGCGACGATCACTTCCGCGCCGCCACTCATGATGCGTTCAGCCGCCATGGCAATCGCCTGCAGTCCCGAGGAACAGAACCGGTTGATGGTGAGCGCCGAGACTTCTACGGGCAATCCCGCGCGCAGGGAGGCTATGCGGGCCACGTTCATGCCTTGCTCGGCCTCGGGCATGGCGCAGCCCAGGATGACGTCTTCGATTTCCTTGGCATCGAGTTGCGGCACGCGTTCCAGCGCGCCCTTGATCGCGATTGCGGCCAGTTCATCGGGACGAGTGGCGCGGAGCGTGCCCTTGTAGGCGCGTCCCACGGGCGTACGCACAGAAGAAGCGATGATGACTTCACGCATAATATTTCTCCGTTCTCGGCAGGCTATCGATTAGATGCCCACGGTTCTGCGCCGGCTTCAAGCGCACGACCATCACTTCGCCGGCGCGTAAAAGTAATAATCGGCGGTGTAATCGCTCTTGGTTTCCGCGTCTTTGTGCGACTCATCGCAAGCGTCGTTGCCGGGTTTGCCGCCGTGCGTATGTACGCGTTGAATCGTCGTCACGTTGGTCAACACACCACTCTTGCCCGCATGGCTCTCGACATTTACCAGCAGCCAGGGAATCGAGTCTGCGTCCAGCGAGTCGACATGTCCCACCGCTTTACCAGTGACTTCGCTGCCATCTTTCAGTTTCCAGGTTGGACCGGCGGAGTGCTGCCCAATCACTTTATCCTTTCGATCCTTCAACTCCGCGTCGGGACCTTTGAGCGTCCAACTGAACTTGCCGTCCGCGCCAGCCTGGCAGGTGTAGATCTGCGATCCCTTGGCGCGCACGAACAGCACAGGCTCCAATCCTGCAGGGACGGCGATCGCATCTGGGACGTCGGGAGCAGATTCCTTTGCGGGAGCGTCTTTTTGTTGGTTGGATTGGGCGTTGGCGAGTGGGGTTGAAGAAATGAGGACGGTCAGACCGATGACCGCAGCAGCAGCTAGCAGAGGTCTTCGCATGAGGCGATTGTAGCGCAAGAGAAATGCGGGGAGCGGCACGGAGATTGCGGGGGAATCAAAGTCCCCATCCTAATCTCGCCAAAGTGCGGCGAGATTAGGATGGGGCACTCTCTCAGTTCCTCAGTGTTTTTCCCGTTTTCAGCGTGAACTGAATTCTCTCCTGCGTTTTCTTTTCGCCGCAGAGGGATTTGAAGCCCTCGCGCTCCAGGTCAAGGATGTACTGCTCGCTCACCGGGGTGCCCGGAGTTACATTGCCTCCGCAGAGCACTTCGGCAATCTTTCCGCCCAGTTTTACTTCGTAGTCGGTGATGAAGTCGCCCTGCCGCATCATGTAAACGCCCATCTTCAGCGCGGCCAGAAGATTCTCTCCCGGCGCGGGAATGTCGGTGCGCGGCACCGGCGGCTCGTATCCCGCGCGCACCAGTTCGAGCGCGCGCGCCTTGGCATCGGAGAGCACGCGCTCGCGGTTCATGGTGATGCGGTCGGAATCGGAGAGGAAGCCGAGAGCGCGGGCTTCGTGCGCCGACGTGGCGACCTTGGCGGTGGCGATGGCCTCAAAAGCTTTCTTCATCGCTTCCATCATTTCGACGGAGCCGGCGAGAGCTTCGCCCGAAACTTTTCCGCGTGATGCGGCCGCGCTGTTCACGGCACGCAGGAGCATCTCCTTGCAGCCTCCGCCGCCCGGCAGCAAGCCCACTCCGACTTCGACCAGCCCGGTATACAGTTCGGCATGCGGTTGGCGTGCCGCGGCGTGCAAAGAAATTTCCGTGCCGCCACCCAGGCACAACCCGAACGGCGCGGACACCACAGGCTTCGGCGAGAACTTGATGGCCTGCGTCATCCCCTGGAACTGGCGGATGGCAAGGTCAACGTCATCCCACTCCTCTTCCTGCACGCTCATGAGCAGCAGCATCAGGTTGGCGCCGACGGAAAAATTCGTCGCGTCGTTGGTGACGACGAACGCGTCGAATCCGTCCCCCGGACCGCCGGGCTTCAGGGATTGCGTAATCAGGCTAATAATGTCGGCTCCCAGCGAGTTCATCTTGCTGTGGAACTCGATGCAGGCCACGCCGTCGCCCAGATCCACCAGCGATGCTCCGGAGTTCTTCTTGACCACGCCGTTGGATTTCTTCGCGACCGTGACCGACCATACTCCAGCCGGGACTTGAACCGATTCCCAGCTTTCCGTTCCCAGTTCCCAGTACTTGCGTCCCGCGGGCGATTTTGGGTCATCGATGTACCAGGACTTTTGTCCCGAGGCCAGCAGCCTCTCGACATTGGCTGGCACCGGCTTGCCTTCCTTCTTCATGCGAGCCACCGTGGCTTCGACGCCGGCGGCGTCCCACAGTTCGAAGGGGCCGAGTTCCCAGTTAAAGCCGAGACGCATGGCGCGATCGATTTCAACGATGGAATCGGAAATTTCAGGCACGCGGTTGGCGGAGTACGTCCAAAGATCGGAGAGTGCCGACCAGAGAAATACTCCTGCCTTGTCGCCCTTCTGCGGACCACTGCCATCGAGGCCTAGCAGGGTGCGCAGACGTGTGCCGGTGTCCTCGATGGATTTCGCCATGTCGAGCGCGGGAAACTTCGGCTTCTGGCGCGGATGGTATTCGAGCGTCTTCCAATCAAGGGCGAGGCGTTCGTCTTCCTTGCCTTCACTGCTCTTAGCTTTCTTGTAGAAGCCGCCTTTGGTTTTGTCACCCAGCCATTTGCGCTCCAGCATCTTGCCGAAGAATTCAGGCAATCGCAGGTCGCTGCGCTCGTCGTGGACGTTGGTGGTCATGTTGCCGACCACGTGGCCGAGGATGTCGAGACCGACCAGATCGATGGTGCGGAAGGTGGCGGACTTGGGCCATCCCACGGCTTGTCCGGTGAGGGCGTCCACTTCTTCGATGGTGAGGCCCATTTCCTGCATCAGGCGGATGACGTTCAACACCGAGAACGTGCCGATGCGGTTGCCGATAAAGTTGGGCGTGTCTTTGGCGATGACGACGCCCTTGCCAAGACGCACGTCGCAGAAGTGAGCGATGGCGTCGATGGCGGCGCGGTCCGCCTCGGGGGTAGGGATGATTTCCAACAGCCGCATGTATCGCGGCGGATTAAAGAAATGCGTGCCAAACCAGGCCCAGCGGAAGTCGTCGGAGAATCCTTCGGCGATCTTGCCCACGGGCAGGCCGCTGGTATTAGTGGTGACGATCGTCCCGGGCTTGCGGACGGCTTCCACTTTCTTCAGCAAGGCCCGCTTGATGTCGAGGTTCTCGACCACGGCTTCGATGATCCAGTCGACGTCGGCGAGTTTCTTGATGTCGTCTTCGAAATTGCCCACCGTGACCAATCGGGCAAGCGACGTCTCCATGAACGCGGCTGGCTTGGATTTTTTTGCGGCGTCGACTCCGGCGGCGGCGAATTTGTTTCGCGCGGGGCCGTCGGCGTCAGGAGGAACGATATCGAACAGATAACTGGGGACACCGGCATTGGCAAAATGCGCGGCGATGCGGGCGCCCATGGTTCCGGCGCCGAGGATGGCGACTTTATTGATGCGCTTCATAATCAGGCCTCGAGATGAATACATTCGAACCACGCAGGACACGGAGAAAATGGTGGATTTGTAATGGGGGAAGATGGCATCGGGCTCGTCCCGGCGGGGACTTGTGAACCTGCAATGGTAATCGCTCGGAGGACAATTTATCCAGAGCCCCTTTCACAGCTCCGCGTGGGCCCCGACATATTCCAGCGCCTGGCGCGTCATTTGCTTCTCGCCCCCATAGGCCAATAGCTGGGGCGCGTTTTCCAGGGGTACCCACTTCGCGCGCCCGACTTCGATGCGCATCTCGGCGGCGATACTATCGATCTGTCCCGATTCATAGCGCAGCAAGTAGAAGCTGACGATCTTGAACACGCGCTCGCCATCGCCCCAGGAGCGCACGTACACATATTTGATGTCCCCAAGTTTAGTGATCGGAACCGCGGTGATTCCCGTTTCCTCGCGAACTTCGCGCAGGGCCGCATCGAGCGCTTTCTCGCCGGGATCAAGCAAGCCTTTGGGCAGGCACAAAACCGCCTTCGATTTCGAGCGAACTGCTCGTTGGCTGGGGGTGGAAACAGCAGCTGTCGCCGCGGGCAACTCAATGGCGGCTACCCACCAGACCCCGTCTTCCTTCCGGATGACAACGCCACCGGCTGAAATCTCGCGCATCATACTGTCCGCAACTTAGCAGGTCTACAGGAATTTCGTCACACGCATGCGGGTTCCACGGTAACAGTTACCGTGCGCGGCGCCCTCCCCAAAGTAATAGAATGTGGCACCGTTGTGCCCTTACAGCCCTCTGCGCAATTGTGGCATCATAGATGCTAGGTAAAGTTTTAGCAGTCGGCGGGAGCGGGCGGGAAACGTGGGGTTTGCTGTGAATAGTCTGGGGAAGATTATTCGGTCCGTACAAGCCTTTGGGCGGGAGCTCTCCCGCCAAGCTGCCCCTGTTTTGCCGTCCCGGATTCCAGCCATTGGCGTGGCTTTGGGCGGGGGATTTGCCCGCGGCATCGCGCACGTGGGAGTTTTGAAAGTCCTCGAACAAGAAGGAATTCCTGTCCGCGCCGTCGCCGGCACCAGCGTGGGTGCGCTGATCGGCGCGGCCTATTGCAGCGGCGTCTCGCTCCAGGAATTGGAAGACATGGCGGCCAGCGTCCGCTTCACCACCTTCGCGCGTTGGACGCTCTCGCGCTGCGGCTTTGCCTCCAACGACCGCATGATTTCCTTCCTCACTCGCCTCTTGAAGGTGAAGACTTTCGAAGAGCTGCGCATCCCTCTCGGCGTGACCGCCACCGACTTCAATACCGGCGAAGGCGTGGTCTTTCATTCCGGTCCGATCATCGACCCGGTTCGCGCCAGTTGCGCCTATCCGGGAATGTTTCTGCCGGTGGAGATTCGCGGCCGCTACCTGGTCGATGGCATGCTCTCGCATCCAGTGCCCACGCGTCCGGTGCGTGAAATGGGCGCCGACCGCGTGCTGGCCGTGCATTTGAAAGGCACATGGGCCAAGGGCGGAGCGCCGCGCCATCTGTTCGACGTCATCGGACAATCGTTCGCCATCGCCCAGGATGCGATGTCCTGCCTGTGGCGCGAAGCCGCGGATTTGGTCATCGAACCCGACGTCGCGGGATTCGCCTATGATGATTTCAAGCGTGCCGCCGACCTGATCCGCGTCGGCGAAGCGGCCATGCGACAGGCGCTACCCGAAGTGCGCAGGTGGCTGGCGACGCCGGAAGAAACATCGGTGCTTACGAAAGCCCGTCCCGCGGTGGCGCACCCCGCGCCCATGCCGGCCGATTAGCCACCACGTGGTCCAATTCATCGTTACACAAGAATCCAGTAGCCGGGCTACATCTGCGCAATTTTGCTTGACTGCGGAAAGACGAAACGTCTATATTATGTCTAGTCAGACTAGTCATTATCTAGGTTGAGTCTCATGAGAAAATTATTGAAGAAGCCCAATCGTCGAGTTCCGTCAACTCCGTCTCGCAGCCTCCAGGTCGCCGGAGAATCCTGGCAGATTCAGAGCGCGAAAGCCCGATTCAGCGAGGTGTTCCGTCGGGCGCGAACCGAGGGGCCGCAGCGCATTACGCGCCAAGGCAAGGAAGGTGTCGTGATGGTGGCGGAGGAGCAATACGAGCAGCTTGTGGGTAAATCTCATCAGCCGAAAAATCTTGTGCAGTTTTTCCGCCAATCTCCCCTGGTAGGCGTCGACCTTGACTTGGAGCGAGACCGCGACGCGGGACGCGACATTGAGATATGAGCGGATTCCTGCTGGACACCAATTGCATCTCGGAGTTGGTCCGCAACAAGCCTGAACCGCGCGTGCTGGAGTGGATGGAGGCCGCGGATGAAAGTCTGCTCTACCTCAGCGTCCTCACGTTAGGGGAAATTCGCAAAGGCGTGGCCGGACTGCCCCGGGGCAAACGCCAGACACAACTGGAGATGTGGCTAGAGTTGGACCTACAGGCCCGCTTTTCCGGGAGGATTCTATCCATTGATGCGCCCATCGCCGACCGATGGGGTCTGATGGCGGCTGAGGCGAAGCGTAAGGGACGGGCTTTATCAGCCATCGACGGTCTACTGGCAGCGACCGCGCTTCAGCACAGTCTGACCATTCTGTCGCGCAATATTAGCGACTTCGCCAACACGCAAGTGCCCACTCTGAACCCGTGGGAAGTCTGACCGTTTACCCTGGAACCGCCGCTTTCTCCGCTTCTTCGCGAATTCTCTTCCACGCATTCTCCACGTGCCGCGCTTGCGTGTTGGTCTGTCCTACGCAAAGCCGCAGCGTGAGTTTGCCGTTCACTTTCGTGTGCGTCAGGAACAAGTCACCGCTGCGGTTCAGCCGATCCAGCATGGCCTGATTGGCCGCATCTCCGCCCTTGTGCCGGAAGCAAACCAGATTCAGCGGCACCGGCGCGGCCAATTCAAAGCGGTCATCCTTCCGCACCCACTCCGCGAACTGCTGCGCCAGTTTCACGTGCTGACGAATGTGGTGCTGCAGCCCTTCCACGCCGTAGTGGCGAATCACAAACCACAGCTTCAGCGACCGGAAGCGCCGTCCGAGTTGGATGTGCCAGTCGCGGTAGTCGATGACCGCACCTGACTCCGTAGCTCGATTCCGCAGATATTCCGGCAGAATGCTTAAGGTCTGAATCAGCGCCTTCCGGTCGGCGACCCAGAAGCAGTTGCAGTCGAAGTTGGTGAACATCCATTTGTGCGGATTGAAGTTGTAGCTATCGGCAAGTTCGACTCCGCTTTGCAGGTGACGGAACTCAGGGCAAAGCATGGCTGTGCCCGACATGGCCGCATCCACGTGCAGCCAAAGATTGTGCCGGCGGCACACTTCACCGATCGCGCCAACCGGATCCATCGCGTTCGAAGAGGTCGTACCCACAGTTGCGCACACGAAAAACGGAGTGAGCCCGGCGTGCCGGTCGGCGTCCACCTGCCGTGCCAAGGCATCAGGCCGCATGGCGAGATTCTCGTCGACCTCGATCAGCCGCAGATTTTCCACGCCGATGCCGGCAATCATCGCGGCCTTTTCCAGGGAGGAATGGGTCTGCGTCGAAGCGTACGCGACCAGCCGTCCGTCGCACCCTTTCTTATTGCTCACATAGTGGGTGGCCCGCTCCCGCGCGGCCAGGAGGGCGCAGAGCGCGGCGCTCGAAGCCGTGTCCTGAATGACGCCTCCGCCCGTGTGCGATGACCGGAATTTCTCGGGCAGACCAAGCATTCCCACGAGCCAGTCCATCACATGCGTTTCGAGTTCGGTGCACGCCGGACTGGTCGACCACAGCATCCCCTGCACGCCCAGACCGGAAGAAAGAAGGTCGCCCAGGATTCCAGGCCCCGACGCGTTGCACGGGAAATATGCGAAGAAATTGGGCGACTGCCAGTGCGTGACCCCGGGCAGAATCAAGCGTTCGACATCTTTCAGCAGCGCGTCAAACGGCTCGCCGTGCGCCGGAGGATCCGCCGGAAGCGCAGCCCGAATCTTTCCCGGTTTCACCTGTGAGCGCACGGGAAACGATTCAATACGCGCTTGGTAGTCGGCGATCCAGTCCACCACGGCGTGGCCGTGGCGTCGGAATTCGTCGGGCGTCATGTGGAAAGATTTTTCGTCGGACACGTTATTCTCCAGGTCCCCGTTACTTCAATCGTCCAAAATACACCCGCGTCTTGTAGTCGACAGCAACGCGCCCTGCAATGGCATGCGCCATAAAGATTCGCTGAAGTTCGGCCAGCATAGGCGCATGCTTCGGATGCTCCGGCCCCGGCGCATACGACGACGACAGCAGCCGGCCCTCCAGC
>CABECM010000037.1_pt1 | contig 7970 bp, 10 predicted proteins | sample 3422391 | NCBI WGS metagenome assembly CABECM01 (sample SAMEA5534327, study PRJEB31848) | metagenome | biome: tundra; feature: field; material: soil | place: USA | collected 2013-05 | depth 0.15 m
GAGCTGCTCACATATTTCATGAATGATTTCCTGCCTAATCTCGTATTCAAGGAGTTCTGGACTCATCGCTGGCAATTCGGGATGCAACCCAGCCGAGTTACCATTCCTTTGCTTCGCTGGGAATAGCGTCCAGCGGAGTCTGAGTTGGAACCGCACAGCTATCGAACTGAGCCAGTTCTCGGGGAGGTGAACTGCGCTGGCTGTTCTGAATCTCGAAATCGTCTTACGGACGTAGCACTCCTCATGAACAGCTTTTCCACGCTCATCGGTGTTGCTGGTTTCGAGTGGGATCGGTCCGGCGCAGATGCAGCAGACGATGCCTCGTTGCGACGCGTATTGGGGGGAGCCTGTCATAACATGGTCCTCCTTGCGGACTACGGGTGTAACAGGCAAGAACGCGAATACGTAGGTTGCAATTCGGCAACCAAATCAACCTGAAGTGTTGTATGTCTGAGCCAGGCGTTTCCCACAGCGAACCCAGTTTCTCGATCACCGCTGTCTAGGCAAAACCGACGTAACCCATCACCTGCGGTTAGCGAAAAGAAGTCAGCCGCCATCGCGCTAGGATTGATGTGTGCCTGTTTTGAAGTGGTTCGCGTGGGTTTGGCCTTACGCTCTGATAGCCATCGCGCTGATCGGTCTCGCCTACCTGATTTGGGCTGGCCGCTTCTGACGGATTGCCAGCGCGATGCACCCTCACCTGTTACGCCGTGCGTGCGCAACTCACATGTTGGACAACGGCTGTCCCCTCGATGTGATCGCGGAAGTCTTTTGGACATGACAATCTGGACGCGACGGCGCACCATGCCCAGGTGTCGACGCGGCTGATGATGGCGACCTACAACCAGGCGCATCCGCACGCGCGTAGCGTGACACGCTCGCTCACCCACAGAAGGTAGATGATCTCCGGTTCGGACAATTCGCATTTGAGCAATCCGATCTGCTCAAGCTTTTATTCGTAGCGCAGCGTCACCATGGGGTCTACTCTCGCTGCGCGCCGCGCTGGAATGTAGCTCGCTAGTGGGTCAGTCTGATTTCCGCAGATAGCTAACCAGCGCGTGGAAGGCGAATGGCATGCCGAAGTTCTAGCAGACGCCTGTGCTCGGGCGAGTCAACGAAGAGAAAGAGATCGCTGAGGCAGGAACGGCACAGCTTGGGGCAGGTGCTCAGGAACGAGTTGCGTATGTCCCGTGTCATCTTCTCGCGTATCGCTAGGCTGCTTCCAGGGGCACCATTTCTTCCCTTACCAAGAGGTTCAGTTTTCCCGCAGCGCACGCAATGTATAACCATCTCTCCTCCTAGCTGGCTAGTTCGCCTAGAACTTCTAGGATAAGCCCCTCTGTCAATGCGCTTTGTGGCGGATCCATTGCAGGAGTGACGCGCAACGTGGGGTGCCCTCCCCGCGCAGCAAAGACTTGGCGAGGGGGTATCCTTCTCCGGTAGAGGACATTGGAGCTATTGGAGGAGGGCAAGAGTTCTACAGGTCTTGCTGATGATCTCGCGTTGGACAGGACATCTTTTCTCACGCCCGACGGACTTGACCAGTTTTTGCTGAAACGTTACGAAAACCGAACAGACAGCACCATACCAGCCGTTCCGAAAACCCCTCAAAAGCAGCAATCCCAAGTCATTGTTTCTAGGCCTAGCGGCGGGTTCACGAGCACGATCTGGGCGATGCGGGACTTGCTGACAACGGCACTTTAACGGTTGCCGCTGAGAGGGGACTCGCCATGCTTTCACCAACAACGACTTCAAGGCCGCCACGATAATGCCGTTCCTCACCCAGAACGTCGCGCCCGGTTCCACCTCTATACGGACGGCCTCAAAAGTTTCTCCGGTCTGTCGGAGGTCGGCTTTAAACATGTCGCTCGCAACCAACCCCTCCGATCGGAGTTGCGCAAAGGCGCAAAGGCGCGAAGTCCGCTGTACCACTTGCCGATCGGGCGATTGGCAACCTCCAACAGTGGCTGATCGGAACCTACCACGGAGTGAGCAAGGCCCAACTCCAGGTTTACCTCAACGAATTCGTGTTTCGACGCAACCGTCGCAAGACGCCGGCAGCCGCATTTCAGACACTCCTTGGTCTCGGAACCAGCCGCAGATCAACCGAGTACGAGCAGATTCGGGGAGCGAGGGATCTCAACCCCAACCTAATTGGGGCTTGCTGAAGCAACCAGATAATTAGAAGCTGGCTAGTTCGCCTAGAGCTTCTAGGATAAGCCCCTCTGTCAAATGCGCTTTGTGGCCGATCCATTGCAGGAGTGACGCGCAACGTGGGGTGCCCTCCCCGCGCAGCAAAGACTTGGCGAGGGGGTATCCTTCTCCGGTAGCTAGCGGACATTGGAACTATTGGAGGAGGGCAAGAGTTCTACAGGTCTTGCTGATGACCTCGCGTTGGACAGGATTCAGTTCCACAAATTCAAATCCGTAGCGATAGTCCGAGCGGCTGCGCACAATTGCGTCCACGCTAAGCTGACTGCTCACAACTGGCACCGGAAATTTGAGAGTGACAGCCGTGCCTGCGGGCCATCCGGTCACGAATAGACCAGCCATTCCGGCCTTACTGATGTTTAGAGAACGGCCTCGCATGACCCGCTGATCCCTGGCTCCGAGCGTGGCGACGTCGACCTCCGTATCGATCTCATACCGCGGGAATCGGCGCGCGTCAATCGCGCCGTTGGTATCTGCGGGGCAATTCATCGAAGTCGAAGTCCATCTTTTCTCACTCCAGAAGAACTTGACCAGTCTTTGCTGAGACGTTACGAAAACCGAACAGACCGCATCACACCAGCTGGCGTTCCGAAATGAACTGTTTGTGGAACCGGCAAAGAGGGTCCAGATCATGGATCGAAAATTAGTCGAACGTTTCAAGAGAGCTCTACAGATTCGCCAGCGCGAGCTCCGGCTGGGCCTCGCCCAAGTGAGAAATCAACCGGAGCACATATGACCGTAGACGAAATGGAGCAGAGGTTTCAGGACTACAGCGCGGGTCGAGCGAATCCTTAACCTTTTCGATGACCGCGGTAGGATTTCGCGGGAGCGGACGGAGGAAGCGCAATCCATGTTTCGAGCGCTGAAAGAAGACTTGCAGGCAGAGTATACCCCACATTTCCTTTTTGAAGTCCGTGTGAGTAGCCGTATGATCGAACCAACGCCAGCATCCATGCGGCTTTGATAGCAACACAAACTCTGCGGAGGCCTCGACCCAATGGGTGAGAAGCAAAACCAGCCCTTTCAGCTCTCTTTCAATCCCTCGTTGAGAGTCGATTTCCAGGGATCGCGGGTTACTTCCGACAGCGGCTTGCTGCTGGTGCGCGAGTTGGATGAACGCCTGGGGTTGAGTTCGCTCATCGCTGAGCACCTCACAGGCGACCGGCGCAAGAACATCCAGTTACCACTCCCCGATCTGTTGCGACAGTCCATCTACAGTCGGCTGGCGGGATACGAAGACGGGATGGGTGTAAAATCGGCATCGTGTTTGAAGTCAAAAAAGAGATTCCGGGTTAAAGGCATAATTTCGAAAATAAATATCTCCTGTGCGTTCGTGTTGATCGCATCTTCTTTGTTTTTCGCGCAGCAGCCTGCGAGCACACTCACAAAGGCGCCACAAGATCCGCCGGCACAACCGCAAAGCCCTCAGCCGACGACACCGCAGGAAAAGCCTGCGGAACAGTCCGGCACGGCTACACCGCCGGAAAAGAGTGCGGCCGCAGAGTCCGCGAAGCTTCCCGGCATCCCGAAGGACCCAAAGGGCTATGCCTGGAATATGCTCAAGACGGCCGCCGAGGGAGACAAGACCGCCACTCGATCCAACGGAATACGTGTCCTCGGCCTCATCCCGAAGAATGCGCGCGCCCGGCAGATGGCGGAAAAGGCGCTGAAGGATGAAAAGCCCGAGGTGCGTTCCGCTGCGGCAACGGCACTCGGCGATATGCAAGCCCGCTCCAGCATTCCAAAGCTCAAGGACGCGCTGGCGGATGACGAGCCTGCGGTCGTCCTCTCCGCTGCACACGCACTCGATCTCATGCACGATGATTCTGCTTTCGAGGTCTACTACGAAGTCCTGACCGGACAGCGAAAGACATCGAAAGGCTTGATTGCCTCTCAGATCGCCGTTTTGAAAGATCCCAAGAAAATGGCGCTGCTGGGGTTCGAGGAAGGTATCGGCTTCGTTCCCTTCGCCGGCATGGGCTGGGAAGCATATCGCCGACTTACAAAAACTGATCCGTCGCCCGTGCGCGCCGCTGCTGCGAAGGTGCTGGCGAAAGACCCCAACCCGGACAGTGGAAAGGCTATCGGCGACGCTGCCTCCGACGATAAGAACTGGCTGGTTCGCTCCGCGGCGCTGGAAGCCTTAGCAAAGCGTGGAGACCCGTCGTTACTTCAGCCCGCAGAACTGGCAATGTCCGACGACAAGGAAGCGGTGAAATTTACTGCCGCCGCAACCGTACTTCATTTGCTGGATGTCCAGGCTGCCCCGAAAGCCGGAAAAAAGAGGAAGTAAGCTAAGTAAAGTCCTTAGCGCCTTCGTCACGTCTTTCTGGGACCGATAAGGGACGGTCGACCTGACGATGATCGAGGCCGACGATGTGCCGGACCTGCAGGATTTGCAGGCGCTCCGGACGTCGATAGTAGCCAACATGCGCGCCGTGCAACTTCGAGCATATGACGGCAACCCGGAGAGTGTCGCCGTTGTTGAGCTGCTTGTGCCTCGTCCCGGACCGGGACAGGTACTAGTGGCCTGTCGCGCTGAAAGCATTACTGCAGTCGCCAAACCAAAGGCAAGTTTGAGCATGGCCAGTTGCAGCTATTTGGGAGCGCACACTAACGAAATCACTGCGACAGGCCACTAGTTCTATCCTGGCGCCTTGCGGGTCGCCTTCCGACTGTCAGCGGCCCCTGCGCGGTCAAGTCCGCTTCGACTGAGCAAGAGTGAACATCTTTGATGATCACCATTCCGACATAATTTTGTCAGGGCGTAGCTCCATGCCCGCAGAAGCCATGGACCTTTTGGCGCGCAAGCTGGATCTTAGATTGACCAAGGAGAATCTCAACATGAAGGTACGCGGACTTATGCCTTTGTTGCTGGCAATCGCGGGCCTGGCCATGGCGCGATCACTAGCCGATTCGCAAGACTCCTCCAGCACTGTTGCAAGCACAACCCCGGCGCAACTGGACTTGGCGTACATGCGTCCGACGCAGGCAACGAAGCTCCGCAACTACGCCTTCGAAGCTTTCGGCCCGTATCCCATCGTCGGCGCCGGACTTGCTGCTGGCATTAACCAGGTGCAGAATACTCCGCCGGAATGGAAACAAGGCGCGGAGGATTATGGCAAGCGAATCGGGTCCGACTTCGGCATTGCAGCGGTAACTACGACGACGCGCTATGCGCTCTCGGAAGCCTTCAAGGAAGACGTGTTGTATTGCCGCTGTCAGTGCAAAGGGTTGTTTCCGCGGCTGCGACATGCCGTGATTTCGACCTTGACAGCACGCCGCGGCGAAGATGGCCACCGCGTCTTCTCTTTCCCGGCGCTGGTCGCTCCGTATGCCGGTATCATGACTGCCGTCTATGCGTGGTATCCCGGCCGCTACGACGCCAAGGATGGTTTCCGAATAGGCAACTACAGCTTGCTGGGGTATGAAGGTGGAAACATCGCCCTTGAATTCCTCTATAGTGGGCCACACTCATGGCTTTCTCGCATACATATGAACAATCGGCACGGAGCGCCAACTCCGGGTTCAAATCCGTGATCGACCGGAAAACCAGGGCGATCGCGGGCATGGACTCTCCACGTCCAGGGCCGCGGACCCCACTCATGTCCGCCATGGTGAGCTCCTCCCTGGGTCTGATCACCAAGTTTTTCGAGTGGTTCGGCGATCTGGGCATATTTTTCTGGCGGGTTCTGCACGCTGCAGTTACGCCACCGTTTGAATTCCGCGAATTGTTTTTACAACTCGACGAGATTGGATCCATGTCCCTGCCGCTGGTGGCTTTGGCCGGCGCCGCCATTGGGGTGGTACTTTCTTTGGAAGCTCGTTACAGCCTGACGCGATTTGGCGCCAAATCGCTGCTTCCCGCCGCTATCGTGTTCTCCGTTATTCACGAGACCGGCCCGATCATCACCGGTCTGGTAGTAAGTGGTCGAGTAGGTGCTGGCATTGGCGCGGAGCTGGCGTCAATGAAAGTGACCGAGCAGATCGATGCCATCGAGGCATCTGCTGTTAGCCCTTATAGGCTATTGGCGGCGCCCCGCATTCTGGCTTGCATCCTGATGCTGCCTCTGCTCACCCTCGCTGCCGACTTTTGCGGCTTGGTCATGGGCTGGGTTACGCAGGCCCTGGTTGAGCCGGTCTCGTTACATCAGTTCATCAATGCCGGTTTTAGCGGCGCCGATTTCAACGATTTCCTGCCACCGACGTTTAAGACCACTGTGTTTGGACTGATCATTGGGCTGATTGCGTGTTTCCAGGGAATGCGGACACAGGGGGGTGCCGTGGGCGTGGGTCGCGCGGCCACGAGTTCGGTGGTCTTGTCGTCGCTGTTCGTGATCCTCGCCGATGTGGTGCTGGTAAAGATCATTATCCTGTTTTTCCCATGACCATCGATGAAAGAACCGCGAAACCAGTATGAACACAATCGATCAAATTGCCACGCAACGAGCCGAAGCCGAGGAAGACGGCAGTGCACCGGTCGTCGTCGTCGAAGACTTGCATAAGTCTTTCGGAAGCCAAAAGGTTTTGAACGGGATCAGCCTCAGTGTGAAGCGCGGCGAAACCCTTGCAGTGTTAGGACGTAGCGGTACCGGCAAGAGCGTGTTGCTGAGGCTCATCATCGGCCTCGAGAAATCTGACTCGGGATCGGTTCGCATCCACGGTCAAGACATCGCCGGCCTGGCTCTGGACCAGCTCAGCGAAATCAGGAAGAAAATGGGTTTTCTGTTTCAGCACGCAGCGCTTTACGATTCGCTGACTGTCGAGCAGAACGTAGCGTTTCCGCTACAGCACCATAAGAAGAAGATGTCGAAGCCTGAAAAAACCGACCGCGTCAGGCAACTGCTGGCGGAAGTGGGCATGGAAGGCGATCTTGAGAAGATGCCTTCGGATATCTCGGGGGGAATGCAGAAACGAGTAGGGCTGGCACGTGCGCTGGCTTTGGAGCCGGATATTCTGCTGCTAGACGAGCCCACCGCTGGTCTTGATCCCATCAGTGCCGCGGAGATCGATGATTTGGTTCTCAAGCTCCAGGAGGAACATCACATGGCATCGATCGTAGTGACTCACGATCTACACAGTGCGAAGGCGATTGCGGACCGTCTGGCCCTGCTCAATGAGGGGAATGTGGTGATCGAAGGAAACTTTGAAGAACTTCAGAAAAGTGACATTGAGTTTGTCATGGAATTTCTAAAGCATTCGTAGGGGGACATATGTCGAGAGCGGCGCGGTTAGGAGCTTTCATCGTTGCGACACTGGCCATTCTGGTGGTCGGTGTCTTCATCATCGGGAGCAAGCAGTATCTTTTCAGCTCCACGTACCAATTGAAGGCGCAATTCGACAATGTGGCGGGACTAGATGCGGGAGGCGATGTACGGGTGGGCGGCGTTCACAGTGGGACAGTGCGCAGCATCGTGTTGCCCCACCAGCCGGGCGAAAAGGTCACCGTCGTTATGGATCTTGGCAAGTCGACGCACGAGATCATCAAGCAGGACTCCGTGGCCACCATCGAAACTGAAGGCTTGTTGGGCAACCAATATCTGGCGATTTCGTTTGGATCCGCTGGGAAAGCCGATGTGCGGGATGGCGATACCATTGCGAGCGAACCGCCGCTCGAAATGTCAGACCTGCTCCAAAAGACGAGCGGCATTTTGGATAGCAGCCAGCAAGCCATCCAGAACGCCACCCGGGCGACGGCCAATCTGGACTCGATCAGCGCCAAGATCAATGGCGGGCAGGGAACCGTGGGAGCGCTGGTC
>CABECM010000049.1_pt1 | contig 7933 bp, 9 predicted proteins | sample 3422391 | NCBI WGS metagenome assembly CABECM01 (sample SAMEA5534327, study PRJEB31848) | metagenome | biome: tundra; feature: field; material: soil | place: USA | collected 2013-05 | depth 0.15 m
ATGGGCTCTGAAGCCGCGAATGTTCACTTGGGAAGCAAACGCCAAGTCGCCAACATTCTTAGGGACCTGCGGCGCAGAAAATCAAATTGGTTGCGTTCTGCTGCTAGGGATATGGCCAAAGCCATGGAAGGCGATTGGAAGAAGTACAGGGACTCTTGAGGCCAGTTCGCCCTCAGGTGTTTGCTCTGGGCACTCGGCCATCGGCGACGTGGCGGCCAGGACCGAGGCCCCGAGCTTCACAAGCGACATCGTGCGGTCGTCATTCAAACTTCAGCTCCACATCGTCCGGTTGCGTACTTGAGTTCCCGCCAAAGTGAGCGCTTTTGAGCAGACACGCCCCGAGAAAGTTTTTAGTCTTGCTGGGTTGGAATTCCAGACTGGAAGCTCTTGGGTAAACTGTCTGCCCACTCAGGATTCCAAAATGTGTCTTGCTGAAATCTACATAACGTCAAAAACGATAAGGAGAAACCAAATGAAGCAGAGCACGAACGACGAAATCAAAGGCAATATGCATGAGGCGAAGGGCACCGTCAAAGAGAAGGCGGGCCAGGTCACCAATAACCCCAACCTGACTGCCGAAGGTCAAAATGAAAAGCTCGCCGGCAAAGTTCAAAAGAAAGTGGGGCAGATTGAAAAGGTATTGGAGAAGTAAGTGAGCGCGGCGCAGTGACGCTCATTGGTAGGACCGTGCTCTGCGTATCGGGCAGAGAGTAATGACTCCCGCGGCGCTGCCATTTCCGGTTTGACGTTCAGAGGAAAGGAAGATCCACGTGTTGATACTGATTATCATCTTGGTGTTGGTTTTAGGGGGCGGTGGAGGGTACTACGGCCATAGCCGCTGGGGTTATGGTGGGGGTGCGGGCATAGGGCTGGGCACCATATTGTTGATCCTCCTCGTAGCCTACATGTTGGGGATCTTCCACTGAGGCGAAGCCCGCCACCCGACATTCCACAAGGACCAATTCCTCATTTGTGGCTCAAGTAAGGCGGAGCTGCCGTCGTGGAATTGTAGCGGACCCGTGCCGTGCATGACAGCGCCAACCCGCCGCTCCGAGTTCCAATCGGTCGTGCACGTTGTGGCCAGGCCGTTCACGTTCCCCCGCGGCCGCTAACGCGGGCTTCATACTCACTCATACCTCGTCTCGAGAGTGCGAGGGCGGACTGCCTGCTATTCACGTTTGGCGATGGTTCCCGAGTGAACGGACAATCCAGAAGTGACCGCACAGGCCAGTTCGGCGTCAACTCCGTTGCCGACATTCGAATCTCGCATCCGTCTCGAGAAAGGTGCTCTTTTTCAAGCTCCGTTCGATAAGACGTCGGGCAACGGAGGATGCATTGACTGACTCGAGCTATAACGCACTCAATCGTCGAGAGTTCATCCACGGTGCACTGGCTGGAGCCGCCTTCGCCGCGTTGCCAATGTCTGCCTTCTCTGAAGACAACTCCGACCTCCAATCGGTGCTGAGTCAAATACCGAAGATGCATGACGAGAACGTGAAGACGCTTCAGAACTGGATCGCTTTGCCCTCGATCGCGGCCGAGAACCGCAACTATCCCCAGACTTCAGGCGTCAGACCTCTGCGCGTTTCGTTCAGTGACAACGAAAACTTTGAGAACAAAGCAAACGGGGCGACTTTAGCGTCGCCCCGAGGTTTTTTGATTCGCTAGAACTAGTTCATCGGGTGAGCGTCCACGTCTGGGTTGCCGCGACTGGTCTGGTTTTCGAACGCTCCTATGAACCCGGCGGCCGAATTCATAAAATCGCTGCTCAATTGATCATAGTCACCCATGTAGATGGGATTGATGAACGTGTCGTTCCCGTGAGTGGGAGCAAAGGGCGCCATACCGATGTCACTCTCGGAGAAGGTGGCCGCGGCATTGCTGGATTCGCCGCAGTGACGCCGAATGGCAAAGTTCTCGGAGTCCGCGCGGCGGTCATACCAGCAAACGGCCACATAGCCGCGTTTGTCGACAGCAATTCCGGACTGGTAGTGGTCGTGGCCACTGCCCAGGCGAGACTGGATGTCGCTGTTCACTTTGGTGGCGAAACCCCAGGTTTTGCCTCCGTCGTAGGATGCTCGCAGCAAAACATCGTCGTAGGCGTAGAAGCCCTGAATGGCTAGCGGATCGGGAACGGTCTTGTCGCGGCCATCCGCCCATGTGAAGTAGAGGGCTCCGTCCGTAGCTGTGCCGGAATGGTCGATAGCCATCGACATATCCAGAAAGTCGCGGAATTCACCCTGCAGGTAGTAGGAATCGCCGCCCGGCTGAATCGAACTTTCAACGGTCACGGGGGCCGACAACTTGCTGTTTGCGTAACTGGAGATCTGGATGCTGCGCGGGCCTAGCGGGAAGTTGCTTCCCAAATTTACCCACGAAATGTACAGCGTGCCGGTGGAACTGACGGCCAATTGCGATCCCTGCACTCCCGCGTTGCCGCAGACCTGGATGGCTACCTTGGGAGTAGCAGACCAAGTTACGCCGCCATCATGAGAGACAACGAATTCGATGGCGGTCCTGGGAATGGCAAAGCCGAAACTGTCGACCCCGCACAACGTCCCGGAGGAGTCGAAGTCCGTATAGGAAACGAAAATGCGCTTGTGGTTGGACGGATCGATGGTTGACCACGGCTTGTCCAGCAAGTGAGTCAAGCCACTCTTGGAAACGGCCGCGACCGGATCGCCCCAGGTCTTGCCGCCGTCCGTCGACGTGTTGATGGAGATGGCAGCCCAAGGGTTAAGGCTGGCGTCGTCGTAATCGAAAATTTGGCTGAAATAAAACGTGTTGGCATCGGCGCAGTTCAGACCCGGGTCGCCACCGAGGAAGTTGAAGGTGTTGGGCCCGGGATTGATGGGGCCGATGTCAGTGAAGGAAGCTCCGCCATTGGTGGAGTAAGACGCTCCACTAAAGCTCTGACCGCCCGAACCGGAGTAGAAGTACGGCGTCTCAAACACACTGCCCGAATCGTTATAGCCAACCACGACGCTGTTGCCGCAACGTGCCGTGGAAGTCTCGCTCTGCGTGAATCCGCCGAACGAAGAGTACGCGACATCCGTGGAAGGATTGGAAACCGCGACGACGCCGGTGGCCGGAGAAAATGCACTCGCGCTTCTGGTGATCTTGGCGCGAGCGCTGAAGGTAGGATCCGTCAGGCGCATGCCATAGGTTTGCCAAACGTCGGCCATGTGGTTGATGTTGGCATAGCCATCGAGCATCTGCCGATGACTCGCCGGAAGCTTATTGATGGTGGCCTTCATCTGCTGGAGAATTTTATTGGTAGCGGTGACTTTTTCTACCGACAATTGCGCCCCTGCAAACGAAGAAGCGAATAGAGCCGTGGCGAACGCACCGGCTACAAGGTGTGAGAACCTGGGTAACTTCATCAACATTGTCTCCTTATCCCGCCGTGACTGTTGGTTGCGATCTGGATGGACTCAATCAGTATGAACACAGAGGTTTTAGCTGGAATCTCCTTCTTGGTTCAAAAACGGCACTACTCATACACCCATCCCGCTGTTCACCGACAGTGTGAAACAATTTTCATACGGACCGCCCCCAACGGTCGGAGATCCGAACCCACACCGCCGAAATTGCCCGATATTCCGTCACCTTTTGCAACACCTCTCCTTACTCCAACCCGCTGTACTAAAACGTTGTACGTGGTAATGGTAAGACGCATCATCTGCGGCATATTGAGCCAAGATGAGGCTTTGCGCTTTAGCTTAGCGAACAGTACTCGTTAGATAATCCGTTGGGAAAACACGCATCCCGCACGACATGGCATTGGTTGGCAGCCACGCGAAACCTAGTGCGCGTTTCGTCGGATGTGTGAGGTTTAATCCCTTGCTAGAAATTCGAGAATACATGTTGGCCATGGACGTTGACAAGTGGTTCGTAACACTCAGTGGTGAGTGCTTCCAATCGGGAAATTCTTTGAGCGCACCGACGTGCCGACGCTGCACGGAGCGGAGCCGGTGCTGAACACAGGTCCGCTCACACACGCCGACATGCGGATACCAATGGACATAACTCGCGCTTTCGTTGAAGAGTTGATGTAGAGAACAACGGCGCCCTCTGTGGGTCGGTAGAAGCCGTCACCACAACCCCAGAAACAGGCGAACCAGGGCTGCAGGCGCTTGGATTCCTATGCTGCCTGCACCGATTTCGCTTCTGCTTCTAGCGTGTAAACGACAACCGCCTTACGCCCGCCCTTCGAGGACGTTGCATGAACCGAATTCAAGTTGACTCCCCTGGCTGCGAGTTTCTCCAACCAGTGCGCGAGCGCACCAGCCTTGTTTGGCAGTTCGTGCTCCTCTGCTGCTGTTTCCTGGTACGAAATCTTGGCCTCATCCAGCGCTTTCTTTGCTCGCCTGGCATCCTCGGCGACGAGTTGAATCGTGCCGCTCGTTCCCTGCGAGGTTCCCAGCAGTGAGAGAACATTCACCTTCGCGTTGCCAAGTGCTTTCGCGATCTCTGCGACAGCACCCGGTCGATTCTCGACGGCAATTGTGAACTGCTTGATCTTGGCCATATCGGTACCTCCTACCATTGGCGACAGATTATACGCCTCACTGCCACTTGAGCTGTGTTGGAAAAAGACGGGGCCAGCAGTTTCTTCGAGAAGTCCGATTCCATGCTTGGGAAAGGGCCTGACTCGCTCTTTGCCTCGGTCGATCGAATACTGAAGAAAGCGAATTCCCGTCCATGAGGTCTATCGCGAGATTTCCCCAACAACTAATGAGTTCGCGCGCGATTTGTGGCGTGCGTGAACGAATATTACTTCTATAATAAGCGCAGCGCGGGGGACCGCTTGCCGCCCTCAACCCACTGTCCGGAAATGACGGACGATCCAATCCGAACGCGTATCGCAGGCTTTGACGGGCCTTGCGGCGAAACGGTATGGAGAACTCTCAAGACAGGTCAATGTTCTCGTTCGGGGTTGTGTGGACCTCGGCTGGCCATCAGGTTTAGACAAAAGAAAGGGGCGGGCACTAAACAAATGCTACACCGCTGGCCTGCCTGTGGCAGCAGCTTTGCGGTCCTCGCGGTGAACCATCGCACGCGCATTGCTCGCGATCGAGACCACAAACAGCAGAATGCTGAGAGCCAGAAAGTTATGAGGAACGACACGTGGTGCGCCGAGCAGGCGTGCACCTAAACTCCCAAACCACAATGCCCGGTAGACAATTGCGGCTCCCGCACTCACGCAGCCGAGGTAGTACGACCACTCAGCAATTCTTGATTGAAACATCGTTCCCTCCTTGACTGTAGGCAGATTTCGCCGAGTCCTTTTTTCCACAGCGCGGCAAGAGTACTCCGCCGTATGGAAATGTTCAAGAGAGGATCGCAGGAGATTGGCTGTCAAATTGCCGTCAGCTCGGCCTTCTTCGACGGTAATGCGTTTTGGCCTGTAATGGTCATGGCGGAAGGCGTAGAACGTTAACTGGCCTCGGCTGCTGTAAAGTCCGTACTGGCCGTCAAGACGGCAACCATACCCTCCTTGGAGGAGAGAGCGCGATCCAGCGCGTCAGCAAGAACAACCGGGAAATCCGAAGTCAAGAGATTGGTATCCACCAGTAGCGCGCGATTCGTATAAAATCGATAGATTTTCATCGAGCCGCGCCATTGATGGGCGGTAGTGACCAATGCCAGCTTCAGATGCCAAGCTGCCCAACCGTCTCGAAACTTCCGAGTCCTGGGCTTCTCGAAATGGAAAGTCTTTCCCAGCCGTCCCAGCAGGTGGGTGTCGCCCGCTGGGGGCTCGTCCCCTCCGGCCTCGAAGCTTAATTCGAACCCGTCAAAATCATTGGAAAGAAAAGCGGACTTCAGGATATGACACACTTGAGCGTAATCGCTCGCACCTTTCAAGTCCTCGGTAGCCCGTCGAATTGCAAGATTGTTAACAAATATGCTTCTCTGTTCGACCGTCCGTTGCGCGATACGCCGGATTTCCCCAAATTCCAGATATCCCAAATGCTGAACGCCAAACCAGACTCCCGCGCCTATAACCACCAGGACCAAGCCGAGCGTGTTCCGCTCGGGCCAGAGCAGAAACAGACTCAGCAGGGCGAATAGAGCCGACACCGCATAGAGCGCAATAACAACTTGCCGGGGCGACATGCCTTGTTGCAGCATCTTGTGGTGAATGTGCTCACGATCGGCCGTGAATACTGGCCGGCCGCCAATCAAGCGGCGTAACACAGACAGAGTGGTCTCCAGAATCGGGAGGCCGAAAGAGACGATCGGAATAGCTATTGCAATAACCGTAGGCGCCTTCTCGGAGCCAGCCAGTGCCAAGGCACTCAGCATAAATCCGATGAACAAACTCCCGCAGTCCCCGAGAAAGATGGTCGCCGGATTAAAATTAAATCGCAGAAATCCCAGGATGGCTCCAGCCAGGGCGATCGTCAGCAGCGACATGGATGACGAACCACTGGAAATTGCCACCACAAAAACGACGGAGGTTGAGAATAACGCAGAACCGGCGGCCAGCCCGTCCAGCCCGTCGATCAGATTGAAGGCATTCGTAATCCCAATGACCCACAGAACTGTAAAGGGAAGCCCAATGTACCAAGCCAAGTGCCGCGCACCAAACAACACCGGCAGAGCGTGGATCCCCAAGCCACCAGCAAACAGCATGATGGCAGCAACCCCTTGAACCGCAAACTTCGTGTAGGGACCAATGGAATGGATATCGTCGTAGAGACCAAGCAGAAAAATGAGAGTGCCAGGCACAAGAACTGTCAGAAGAGTCCGAATTGAGAGGGCAGCAGCCAATGCCGGAAAATGCAACCTCGCTAACAACGCAACACCAACAGCTACGAGAAAGGACAGGAGTATGGGAACTCCGCCCAAGCGCGGCAAGGGAGTTTCATGTAGGTCGCGCTCCTGAATCGGGGGCGCTGCCCAGCCACGGCCCATTGCGACATTGCGAACGAACCAGGTAAGTACTAACGAGAACAGCAGCGATATTCCGAAAGAGACCAAATAAAACGGGGTCAACTAAACTCTCCGCAGATTTAGGATAGAGCTGCGACAAACACCAGAATACTTCGCTGAAGCAAACTGCTTATTGGGTCCGACTCTCAAGTCTTTCGTGGAAGAACTATAACAACTCTGAATCCGGAGTTGCAATCCCCTTTCTCGAAAGTCTGTTGAAAAAATCTAACTGTTCTCCCTAATATCCGCTCGCAATCCAATGGGTAAACGACACAAAACGGCAAACGGTTCTGTCGTTTCATGGCATAGAGATATGAGGAACTCCTCATCGATCAATAGAAGGTCGCCATCTAGCCCTATCGGAAGAAAAAACTACTCAGAAATCACACGAGCCCCCGCGGTTGTCTTGACGACGGATTCCGTCTTCCGGCTGGCAGCAGGATAGTGATAAACATCTCCCTGGCGAGTGCAGGCGTCGCAGTCGGCCTTAGGGTAGCGGGGGACGATCTTTATGGCCATGAATCAGAAATGAATTCCTTACCGTTTCCATCGTAGCCCGGAAATATCTGCCCAAAATACGGCGCTGGCTTCGTCGACGGCGGGTCGGCATCGGGTCTTATATTGGATCGGCCACTTGGTCGCGCCACCATGCGATTACTTGTGACTGAACACATAAAACAGCCGCTCTTGAAGCATATCTTTGCCGCGTCTGAAAGCGTAATCTGTTTGTTTGCACAGGTCGCCTAAGCCAGCCAGCGCGAAATGAATTATAAGTTTTCCGGCGGTGCAAATTTCAATCTTAACCATGCCGTGGGCACGGAGACTTCTGGATTTCATTGCTCCCTGGCCTCAGTAGTCATAACTCTCGTCAGGCCTAAATCCGCTGCAAATAAAGACAGCAGAAGTCCGGAAGCTCAACCGCAAAAGGCTTACGAAGTCGGAAATCGCCAGACCCCTGGGCATCGGCCGGCTGCCCGAAGGCGACGCGGAAAAC
>CABECM010000129.1_pt1 | contig 7412 bp, 5 predicted proteins | sample 3422391 | NCBI WGS metagenome assembly CABECM01 (sample SAMEA5534327, study PRJEB31848) | metagenome | biome: tundra; feature: field; material: soil | place: USA | collected 2013-05 | depth 0.15 m
CTGCCGCCCTTCTTCTTTTGGGATTAGCGGAAACGGATCATGGAATCGTTGCCGGCGGGGGCGATCATTCTAATGATTTTTGCATGGGCAAAACATAGGCGTAGTACACCAGGATAAAAATGAGAGCAACAAAAGCTCCAATATAAAGAGAAAGCAATAGTCCGCGACGTGTCGTGAACGAGGACGCTTGACTCTTCTTGTTACTTCTTTTCATGAACTGCTACGCTGCTTCGCTGAGAGGATCGTCCTTTCGTCAAATCGTCCGCTCCTCGTGCGGGCGGAATCAGAACTCTCCTAGATTCCTGTCGTTTGATACTGCAGGACAGCCAAAGCCAGCCGGTAGTCATACCCTGCGCCAACGTCACTGATCTGAGCCTGCGTCTGCTGCAGTTGTGCCTGACTGAGCTCGACAATCGAACCCAGTCCCAGTTTGTAGCGTGCCTGCGCAAGATTGAGGGCAAGATTCGCTTGATCGAGCAATTGTTGACTCACCGCAAGGCGGTCGTACGCGGTCTTGGCATTCAACCAGCTGGTGCGCACATCGCGCGCGATGCTGGCACGAATGTCGCGCAGTCTTTCCTGTATAGCCTGGGCCCGCAGCGCCGCTTCCCGCGACCTGGCAGTAAAGAGAAAGCCATTGAATATGGGGATGTCTACATTCACTCCGACAGCGCCATACCAGCTCGAAATAATTGGATTTCGCACCGGAGTATCTCCCACCGCGCCGAGAGCCCGGATATCGGGAAAGAGCAGGTCGCGTTCCGCCTTTTGAAACTTCTGGGCAGACTCTGACTGAAATTCGAGGGCCAAGATTTCCGGCCGTAGGGTGAAGGCACTGGAAATCAGATCGTCCACGTTGTCCGAAGGTGGAGTGACGGGAGTTGTATCTTCGGCCAGTTGAAAGTTTTGCAGGCTTTGGAAACCCAGGACAGCAGAGAGCGAAGCCTGCGAGGCGTTCACGTTGTTCTGAGCATCGAGCAGCAAGAGCTTCGCCTGCGCCAGATTCACATTGGCAAAGCTGAAGTCGAGTTCCGACTTCAGTTTGCTCCTAAACAGTGCGCCCACCTGGTCGGAGACCGTGTGGCGATCCTTCACGGTTTGCTGTGCGACCGTAAGCACCGCCTGCGCTTGCAGAGCACTGTAGAAGGCCTGATCCACCGCAACCAGGATCTGCTCTTTGGTGGCCAACGCGTTCTGGTTCTCCGCTTTGGCAGCCAGGTTCGCGCTAGCGATGAGGTTCGTGGTGCGTCCGAAGTCGGTAATGAGTTGGGTCACAATGGCGCCCGCAGCGGCACGCTGATAGATGACCGGGTTATTCAGCGCTCCGGCCGTGATGCGGTCACCAGGATTGGTATCAACTGCCGTGAGGTCAATCCGCGCGGTTGGCCACAGACTCGACCGCACTTCTCGTATGACCTGCTGCGATGCCAGCGCGGTCAGCCGCGCGACCGAGATCTGGGGATTGTTCTTGAGTGCGACCGCCTCCGCCTCCTTCACTGACAAAACCGTGGGAGTTGCAGAATTGCCCTGCGGCGTGAGCGCTTGTGGCGCCGGAGAAGCAGTTGTCGTGGCCGGATCAGCCGACACTTGCGGCAGTGGAGCCGAAGGCAGGCTCGGCGGCGGCGCCGCACGCAATCCAACCTGTGAGAAGCTGCACCCGGAGAGCGCCAGCACCAAACAAATTTGCAGTAGGTTTCTCATCTCGCTTTGATCTCTCGACTTCCTGGCATCGGGGTTTGACTCCTCAGGCCACGCTGCCGGGAGTTGGTTCCTGCGCGCCCTTCGCTGCTTGCTTGCCATAAACGAGCAGATAAGCGGCGGGCACGATGAAGATGGTCAACAGCACCGAAGAGGTGAGCCCGCCAATGATCGCCCGTGCCAGCGGCGCATACTGCTCGCTTCCGGTGCCGAGCTTCAATGCCATCGGCACCATTCCGATGATGGTGGCGAGCGATGTCATCAGAATCGGGCGCAACCGCACTCGGCACGACGTAACGATGGCATCCTTCACTGAACTTCCCTGGTCCTCAAGACGGTGAGCGAATTCGACAATCAAAATGCTGTTCGATGCGGAGATGCCCACCAACATGAGGAGTCCCATCAAGGACATCACATTCAGGGTTGTCCCGGTCAGAGGCAGAATGATCAGGACTCCGATGAAGCCCATCGGAATTGCCAACATGATCAGGAGCGGATCCTTGAAGGACTTAAACTGCGCGACGAGAATGAGGTACAGAAGAACCACTGACATGGACAGCCCAATCGTAAAACTGCGGAACGAGGCGTTCATGCCTTTCACCATTCCCCGCAGATCGACTCGCACGTTCTCTGGAAGCTTCGTCTCATCGACGGTCCGTTGGACTTCGCCTGCGATCTTCCCCAGGGCTTCGCCAACCGGCGTCACATACACGTCAGTGACCCGTTGAATCTGGTAGTGATCCACTTCTGTCGGCGTCCGGATGTCCTGCAGCTTTACGACGGCATCCAGTGTCGTGGGCTGCTTCAGGTTGGGAGCGCGGATCGGGATATTGGTCAGATCGGCGAAATTGTGAATAGCGGCACGGCCATTTTCGAAATATTGAACGGTAAGGAAATAGTCATTGCCACTTTTCCGATCGACCCAGTAGTTGGGAGCGATCATGGAATTCGAATTAAGGGCCGTGATGACGTTATCGACAACTTCCTTCTGCGTCAGTCCCAGCTCGCCAGCGTGCACCCGGTCGACGTTCAGCCGCAGTCCGGGATAATTCATGTCCTGAGGAATGTAGACCTCGCCCACTCCGGGCAGTTGCCGGATGCGACTCGCCAGATCCTGGGCCACGCTATAGGACTGCTTCAGGCTGCGACCGCTGACCTGCACGTCGATGGGAGCCGGCATTCCTGAGTTCAGGATCGCATCCACCATGGAACCGCTCGAAAAGAAGGTCCGGATATCCGGGTATTGCTTCGCCATTTCTTTCCGCACCCGATCCATATATTCGAAGCTGCTCAACCGATGCTCGTCCTGAAGCGCCACTTGGATCGTCGCCGTGTAGGGCCCGGCATTGGTGGTATAGAGCGAGGAAAAGTCGGGGACCACTCCGATGTTGGACACCACCATCTTCATATCCTTAGGGCCCACAACATTGCGGATCAGGTCCTCGACTTTGGCTACGTACTGTTCGGTCACTTCCAGGCGCGTTCCCGTCGGAACCTTCATGTTGATCGTGAACTGTCCGGCGTCGGTGCTCGGAAAAAATGCCAGACCAATAAATGGGTAAATAACCAGACTGAGCAGGAACACACCGCTCAGGATCGCCACAGTAAGGCCGGGGCGGATCAGCGCTCGATTCACCCAATGCTCGTAGGAGTCCAACATCCGATTAAAGTGACGGTTGAATCCGGCAGTAAACCTTCCCCACCAGGATTGGCCGGGGGCCGACGTGGGTTCGACCTCGTATTCATGGCCCGCGTCGGCGCTGGCGTGAGGCACGGCCTCGAGAAATCGTGAGCAGAACAGCGGAATCACGGTCATGGCGACAACATACGACGCGAAGAGCGAGATCACGACCGCGAGCGCCAGCGCAGAGAACAAGAACTTACTAACGCCAAAAAGAAAGGTTACTGGGAAGAAGACAACAACCGTGGTCAGAGTGGCAGAAAGAACCGCGAGGCTTACCTCCGAACCTCCCGCTTCCGCAGCAACCATGGGCGCGGCGCCGTGTTCCAGATGGCGGTAGATGTTCTCCAGCGAGATGACCGAGTTGTCAATGATGCGCGAAAACGCCAGCGCCAGCCCTCCCAGGATCATGGTGTTGATCGTGCTGCCCATCATGTACAGCACCACAAAGGTGGCCAGCGCGGAAAGCGGTATCGAGAGAAACACGGCCGACGTGGCGCGAAAACTTCCCAGAAAAATGAGAATCATCAGGCTGGTCAAGGCCAGGCCGATGACGCCTTCATGCAGCAGGGTCTTAATCGCTTCCTTCACAAACGCCGACTGATCGAATACGACTGCGGACTTCAATTGTTTCGGGATGTCATAGAGATGCTCAATCGCATCGCGAATGCCTTGCACCACCGCGATGGTGTTGGTATCGCCGCCTTGCTTCATGATGGGCAGATAGACTGACCTCTGACCATCTACGCGCACGATGTTGTACTGGATTTGATTGGCGTCCTCGGCTTTGCCGATGTCAGCTACCGAAACCCACGAATTCCCTACGGTCTTGACGGGAATCTTCGACAGTTGGTCCATGTCGTCGACCAAACTGTTGGAATAAACGTAGTAGTCGAATGGCCCCATCTTGACGTCGCCGGCGGGAAGAATCAGATTCGAATCATTCACCGCATTCACGACATCCATGGGGCTCAATTGCCGGGAGGCGAGCTTGTAAGGATCGACATAAACCATGATCTGTCGATACTTGCCTCCAAAGGGCGGAGGGATCTCTGCCCCCTGGACCACCGCGATCTGGTTGCGAATGGTAAATTGGCCGATATCGTGAAGCTCCGTCTGGTTGAGGCCCTCTCCTTTAAGAGTAACCAGGCAGACCGGCAAGCTGGACGCGTCGAACTTCAGCACTACCGGAGGCAATGTTCCGGGCGGCAAACGCTTCAGATCCGCCATAGCAAGGTTCGATAGCTCGGTCACATCCGCGTCAGCATTTGTTCCCGGCTGGAAGTAAACCTTAATGATGCTTACCCCGAGCAGAGAGCGAGATTCCATGTGATCGATGCCGCTGGCTAACGTAAAGAATCGTTCGAGAGGATCGGTGATGTCGGTCTCGATGTCCTCCGGGGGCATTCCGGAATAGAACGTGGCCACTACAACTTCAGGCAAGTTAATCGTAGGGAACAAGTCGATTGGCATCCGTGCAAGACTGGTCACGCCAATCACGGTTAGTAGAAGACAGACGACGACGATGAAGTAAGGATTACGAATTGAGAAACGTGTCATTTAATCTCACTCTTCAAGTCTGCACGCAAAGGGAACCGCTTACTGCTGACTGCTCTCTTGGTATTGCATGATTTGCACAACCTGGGGGTGTACTGTCTCGCCTGGTTTCAAGCCGCTCCGGTCGCTTACGACAACTTCTTCCCCTTCTTTCAAACCCGAAACCACTTCCGCATCGTTGGCGGTCTGAAGGCCCAGCGTGATCGGTCGGTCTTCGATTTCACTGTTTTGGCCCACGACAAAGACTGTGGTCTTGTTGCCCTCATGATTCACGGCCTGCAAAGGTACGGTCGGAATGTCGTCGCGATGTTCAAGAGCCACATCCGCGTCCGCGTAGAGACCTGGCATCAGGACTCGATCTCGATTTTGAACATCCACTTCGGTGTGCATGGTGCGCGTTGCTTCCTTGACGTTCACGGAGAACCGCGCAACTTTACCGGGGAACGTTTTGTTCAGCGAGGGCACACGAACATCAACGGGGTCGCCGATGTGGATATATCGAACATACGATTCAGGAACCGGTATTACGAGCCGGAACAGGTCATCCTGAGAAAGCTTAGCGATCGGCATCGCCTGCGTACTCGAGGTCGTGCCCGCTTGCACCAGCGTTCCGAGGTTCGCGTAGCGCTCGGTGACGACGCCGGCAAATGGCGCCGTAATTCGGGAATAGTCAAAGAGAGTTTGATCGTGAGCGAGTTTCGCTTTGGATACGGAGAGCTGGCTCTCGGCAGCTTCCAGAGCCGCCTGGCCGGCATCGGCTTGCGAGGATGCCGCCAGGTCTTTCCCCTGAGCATCATCCACTTCCTGCTGAGCCACGATGCCGGGCTGGCTTTGAAAGACTTCATTCAATCGTGTGTACTGCAGATGCAGCGCCTTGTACTGCGCCTGGTACCGCTCCAGTTCGTGCTGTGCCCTCGTCACCTGATTGAACGAATTCTTGATTTCTGCTTGATCTTCGTGCAGTTGTGCCTCTAACTCGGGAATCTCAAGAATGGCCATGACCTGGCCGGCTTTCACGTGGGTCCCGTAATCGACCATCAGTTTCTTGACGTACCCGGATTGCTTAGCATAGACATCAATCTCTTGAAATGGCACCAACTCAGAGGAGAGCGTGATTTGCCGACCGAGAGATTTCTTCTCCACCTTCGTTACTCCGACCGTGATGGTTGGTCCTCCGGCTTGAACTTGGGTGGATCGGCCTCCTGAGCAAGAAGACAGACTGACTGCAAGCGCGATGATGGGGGCTGCAAGCGAAAACGAAATCGATGCCTTGCGTCTGCGCGTCGTGGACAAAGTGCGGTTTTGAGTCATCGCGTCTTGGACCAGCCTTCCCTGCTATTGGTGGGCGCCGTTTCCGGCCTAGCCCTCGTTTTCATAACCTCACCCAGCTTTGCCACCGAAAACGCGCTGGATCGGCAAAAGTCGATTACCTTCTGCTCTACCCGTTGCATGTCAGCGGCAACCGCCGGGACGGCAGCGGCAATCTCCGCCGGTATCGTGAGAACGCCGTGACGGTCGCCATGCAGCAGATCTCCCGGACGAACTTCCATCCCGCCCACGCAAATGGCAGCGCCGATGTCGAAAATGTGGGCATACGCATGCGAAACGGCGACGCTCCCGGCAAACAACTGCATCCCGAGCTCGCGAACTGCAGGCAGTTCTCGCACAGCGCCGTTGGTTAAATAGCCGATGCAGCCCAGCGCCTTGAGGATTGCAGCGTGCATGTCTCCCACAAAAGCTCCACGGCCGGGAGGATCATCTTTGTCTTCCAACACCAGAATGCGCGGCGCCGGAATTTCAAGAATGCTGTTCCAGAAATCGCCTCGGTCGCGGAACGTGCCGCCCACCACGGGTGGCTGGCCGCTGCGCAGCCGCGCCGTAGCCGCATAACCCACCATCGGAGGTGCATCTTCGAACCTGCAGCGAATGTCGGCGTTCGTGAATCCCGTGTTGCGCAGCCTGACGTTAAATGTCTCAACCGCGTTCGCGACCATGCAGGTATCGAACTGCCGCAGAGCATCCAACGCTCCGTCAGTCAACAAGGGTGCAAGCGCCATGTACGATTCCTTTCAGGATCCGATTTCAAATCCCAGGCAGAAAAGTTCCCGTGCCCCTGGCTGCGCGGAGGAAATTCATTGCTTACACAGCCCGCGAACTTCCCCGCGGTATAGAGGCAAGGTTGCCCGAGCAGGTTGCCAATAAAGGCAACGCTCCCAAGACTCTCTGTCCCTAGAGCTGTCGCCCAGGTTTCACGCCAGCCGCACGGAGAAACCCAGAGCCCCTCATTGCATGAATGAGGCAGAGTTCACTGGTAGCAATAAGCCAGGACACCGGAGACGGAGAAAGATCAGCAGGAAGGAGGAGGACGGTTGTACAGACTTGTTTCGAGGAGAACGCTGAGGATCGGAGGTCCAGCGGGTGCGATGCGGGGATATGAAGTTGGCGCTTGCAGTACGCCAGAACGCACGACCTGGGG
>CABECM010000131.1_pt1 | contig 7408 bp, 7 predicted proteins | sample 3422391 | NCBI WGS metagenome assembly CABECM01 (sample SAMEA5534327, study PRJEB31848) | metagenome | biome: tundra; feature: field; material: soil | place: USA | collected 2013-05 | depth 0.15 m
ATCCTGATCCACACCCGATCCACAACTCTCAGAATTCGGCGTGGTTTTCAGGGACTTGGGCGGTCTTCATAAGTCTGTAAGTCCCTGATAATCCTAATGCACTCGCAGTGTCAAGGTAGCGCTCTAACCAACTGAGCTACGCGCCTACATTTTGCTGTCAAGCGTTTGCAACCACCGACCTTGCCGTCGTGGGGTCCAAAAATTCCAATCATGATTTTACCATGCGGTGTTGCGCATGGGCTCTTGTCGAATTCATCCAGATTTCGATCCTGCCGCTGCGGCGCGGCGAAGCAGATCGGGGGACTTCATTCGCTGGCAGTACTCTTCAAAGCCCGGGCGTGGTCCCTTCCAACGGAGGTCCTCGACCGTATCAAAGACGGGCACATCGAGTCGCAGGGTGGCAAGTGTGCGAAACAATAGAGCATCATTCCAGGCGCTAAACAGCGATTCAGAGAGCAAGCGGGCTTTGCGGATCGACGCATGCCATTGTCGCCAATCCTTGGGAATTTCCTCAAGGTGAGAATATTGAGATAAAGTAAGTGCCGCAGCCTTCTGTCCCCATCCAGACACACCGGGGAAGCCATCTGCACTGTCGCCGACCACCGCCAGGTAATCAGGGATCGATTGCGGTTTCACACCAAATTTAGCGACGACGCCGGCTTCATCCCGCACAACGTCCTGCCTGCGATCCAGTTGTACGACTCGGGTGCCTACCACACACTGACCAAGATCTTTGTCCGGTGTGCAAATGAGTACTCGACTGACACGCTCATCCTGCGCGGCTCTTGCAGCGGCGGAAGCGAGCGCATCATCGGCCTCGTAATACACCATTGGCCATACGACCACTCCCATTGCTTCCAGCGCTTCCTCGAGAATCGGAAACTGCGAGAGCAATTCCGGAGCCACGCCTTCAGCCGTCTTGTATCCGGGATACAGGTCGTTGCGAAACGACTCCACGACATGGTCGGTTGCAACCCCGATGTGAGTTGCGCCACGCTCAATCATGGATACAACGGACGTCAGGACACCACGCACTGCACCGATTTCTTGACCGTTCGGATCTTTCGCGGCGGGCACGGCGAAAAAATGCCGGAACAATTCGTAGGTTCCGTCAACCAAGTGCACATCCATGCAACCGCCTCCCGAATGCTTACCGGAACAAGATTCCCGTCGTTGACCTATGACCCGCTATCCATCGCCATGAACAGGTTGTTCAGCGACTCGGCCAGCGTGGGATGGGCAAAGGTGCCGTCGCGCAGTGCCGTGTATGGCAATTTCCCCATCATGGCTATCTCCAGGGCGGACATGATTTCTCCACCTTCGATACCGAGAATGGCTACGCCGAGGATCTGGTTACTGTCGGCGTCCACGATGGCCTTCATGAAACCACGAGTCTCGTCGACTTCAAGAGCTCGCGCCACGTGCGTCATGGGCAGCTTTGCGACGCGAATGTTGCGGCCTTGCGCGCGAGCTTCCCGCTCGGTCAGGCCGACGCGGCCCAACTGCGGATCGATAAAAACGGCATACGGCACTTGACGGTCCCTGGTGGAGGCGGCTTTCTTTTCGATGAGATTGGCGCGAATGATCCGAAAGTCGTCATAGGAGATGTGCGTGAACGCCGGACCGCCTTTGATGTCGCCCAGGGCGTAAACGCCTGCCGCGGTGGTTTCCAAGCGGTCGTTTACCTGGATGAATCCGCACTCGCTGGTTTGAATTCCGGCCGCGGCGAGATTGAGTGTGTCCGAATTGGGCACGCGGCCGGTGGCAACGAGTAGATGCGAACCAACCAGTGTGGTCGAGTCGTTCTTCGACTGAACATTCAAGCGGATGCTCTCGCCCGTCCGGCCCACGTGAGTTGTTTTCGCGTTCAACATGACTTCAACCCCGTCCTGTCGCAGGATTTTGCTAATTTCTTCCGCGATATCGGGGTCCTCGCCGGTCAGAAGTTGGCCCGCGCATTGAACGATCGTTACTCGACTGCCAAAGCGCCGGAAAAGCTGGCCGAACTCCAGGCCGATGTAGCCTCCGCCCAGGATCAACAAGTGATCCGGGAGCGCTTCGAGTTCCATGACGGAGACGTTGTCGAGAAAAGGCACCGTGTCCAACCCGTCGATCTTAGGCTGCGACGCGCGCGTGCCCGCATTGATGAAAACGTATTGAGCCGAAAGTATGTGCTGACCGCCATCGTGCGAGTCAACCGCGATTGTCTTGGGACCGCTGAAACTCGCATCGCCGAAGATCAATTCGAGGTTTGAAGTCTTCTCAATGCGCGCCTGGCTTCCGTTTCGAAAGCTGTCCACAATGTCGCGCTTGCGTTGATGAACTTTCGCCATATCAACGCTAATCGGGCCGGTATGCACACCATAGTCGGCGGCTCGGCGAGCCAGGTATGCGACGCGCCCGCTGGCTACCATGGTTTTCGTCGGAGTGCATCCCTCATTCACACAGGTACCGCCGACATGTTTCCGCTCGATGAGAGCGGTACGCATTCCTGACGCGGCCAGAGCCATGGAGAGCGGCGTACCGGCCTGCCCAGAGCCGATGATAAGGGCATCGTATTGCCGCGAAGTGGCCATAAGCACCGCTAAGATTTGGTCCGTCCCCGGAACTCTTGAACCCCGGCGCGCGATTGCGAATCCATATCTGCTACTCAGAATCGAGAAACGAGAAGCAGCCCGAGTCCGATTGCGACCAAGTCCTCGGGGATGGCGATCGCGAAATCCGAAACGCGCAGGATTCGGACCAAACCTACGCGTGCCTGATATCCGCCGAATGCGCCGGCAATTCCACCGAGCGCGCCGGCTAGCGCGCCCACCCAAAGCACTGAGCTGCCAGCAATGCCAAGGCATGCGCCGCTCAGCGCGCCTGTGACAATTCGGGCAGAAAGGCCAACTGGAGCAGTGCGGGACGGCGTGGTCGGAAGTTGGTCAGCCACCAGTTCAACCACAGCCAAAACGGTGAAGATGACCACGGCCCACACAGATCCCATGAAAGCCATAGGAGAACCGTGAAGATTGATCCAGCCCAAGTGCGCCGCCCAAGCCACGACTGCGGGCGCTGTCAGAGACCGCAGCCCCGCCACCACCCCGATGCCGAGCGCCAACAACAACACTGCGAATCCGGAATTCATTACCTTTCTCCTCAGCCCCGCACTGCATTAGCCAGCGCTGTCCGCCAACGGCAGCCACACCTGAAAACGCGTGTCTCCAGGCTTGGAACGGACCTGAATGTTGCCACGATGCTTTTTGACGATTCGTTGGACCGTGTCGAGGCCAAGCCCGGTTCCCTCCCCAACGCCTTTCGTGGTGAAGAAAGGTTCAAAAATGTGGGGCTGGACTGCCGCTGAAATCCCTGGACCGTTATCGCCGATCTCCACCACGACGCAATTGTCCTCGCGACACGTGCGCACGCGCAGCTCACCTTTTCCGCCCATCGCATCAATGGCGTTGTCGATAATGTTGGTCCAGACCTGGTTAAGTTCGCTGCCGAAGGAATTCACGAGAAGCGGAATTTTCTGATAATCCCGCTGCACGGTCACCCCACGTTTGAGTTTGTGATTCAAAATGATGAGCGTGGTCTCCAGAGTCTTCACAATATCTACATTCTGTACGGGCGACTGATCCATGAACGTATATTCCTTGATCGCGCCCACCAGTTCGGAGATCCGCGAGGTGCTGCTTTCAATTTGGTTTAGCAAGTCAGCAATCTCCACGGAAGCCGAGATCCTCACCAACGCTGCCCGGGCGGTGTCGGCATCGAGCGCCGCGAACAGTTGCTCCAACGCGGTCGGCTGGAAGTTGCGGCGTGCGAGATCGGCCGCGAGTTGCCATAGATCGCTTTGCCCGTGACTGCGGAGCACGGAATCAAGCTGGTCCTCCAGATCGCTCGCTGTCAGGGCGTCGGGTAGATGCCCATCGACTTGGGTCAGCGAGCCCTCCCACTTCTCAATTTCTGACTTTTGCGCCACGGTAAGGTCGCGCCGTCCCAGTTCATGGCTGGCGTCGCGGACCCGCTTCAAAATGTCGCGCAGTTGGCTGGCAGCGCGTTTCGCGGCGGAGGCAGGATTATTAAGCTCATGGGCAAGGCCCGCGGAAAGCTTCCCCAGCGCAGCAAGCCGGTCTTGTTGCTGTTCGAGCCGGGTTACTTCGCGGATCCTGTCCGACATCATTCCCACGAGACGCTGCGTGAGCACCGGCATTCTCTGCACAAGATCTGGAAACAGCGAGGCAGGAAATCGTAGGGCGCGGCTGTCCGTCTCGGCGCGCCCGCTCACGGTAAACTGCTTCATCCTTGAAAAGGGTAGCAATCCGGTGACGTCGCCCGGCTCTAGGTCAAAGATGATGGTTTCGCCCCCAACCTCGCCCCGCCCCTGAAGTTGGCCCTCAAGAATCACAAACATCGCATCAGCCGGGTCACCCTGACGCGCGTAGACGTCGCCCGCCTTGAGATGGAGTTCTTTCGACTGGCTGAGGAACCAGGCGATTTGGTCTTCGGGCAAGCCTTCGAATGCCGGGACGCGACCTAGCAGATCCGATGTTTCGGCCATTTAGACCTTGCTCAAGTACTGATGGATGAACTGCACCGCTACGGATCCTTCGCCAACTCCGGAGGCCACCCGTTTGACCGAGCCGTGCCGCACATCGCCCACGGCAAATATACCCGGCACGTTTGTTTCCAGGAGAAACGGATCACGATCAGGCGACCAACCTTTGGGGCGCTGTCCTCCCTGCATCAGATCGGGGCCGGTCCGAATGAATCCTCGTTCGTCGCGCTCGACCGTGCCTGCCAGCCAATCCGTCCGCGGCAGCGCGCCAATGAAGATGAACATCGAACTTGCTGGCACACGCTCCACCTTGTTCGTGTCCGAACAAACGACCGAAATCTCTTCCAGGTGCGTTTCGCCGTGCACCTCGGCGACACTGGCGTGGGTCCAGAGCTGAATGTTGGTCGTCTCCTTGATCTGATCAATCAGATATTGGGACATGGTGCTGGAAAGCGAATCCCCGCGGACCAGGATCACAACGCGCTCTGCGTACTTGGAAAAATTCATCGCGGCCTGACCCGCAGAATTGGCGCCACCCACGATGTAGACCATCTCACCCTTGCAGGACAATGCCTCCGTGGCACCGCCGCCGTAGTAGACCCCGGCACCCTGCAATCGGTCAATCCCCGGGGCTTCCAGTCGTCGCCACTGCACTCCTGTCGCGATCATCAAGGCGTGGCAAGAAATCTCGCTGTCGTCGGCCAATTTGATAATCCGGTAAGGACCTTCGGTTCGGACGCCGACCGCCTCCTGGGGCGCCAGGATTTCAACTCCAAAACGCCGGGCCTGCACTACTGCGCGACGAGTGAGATCGCCCCCGCTCAGCCCCGCCGGAAATCCGAGATAGTTCTCGATCCGCGAACTCATTCCGGCCTGACCGCCGGGAGCCTCGCGATCGAGCATGACCGTGTGCAAACCTTCGGAAGCGCCATAGACGGCGGCGGCCAAGCCTGCCGGCCCTCCACCTACGATTGCCAGGTCGTAAAAACTGGTTTCGGCGCGCGTCCGCAGCCCGACCTTTTGCGCCACTTCGGCCGGTATGCTGTTGAGGAGTTTAGTCCCATCCGAAAACAGCACGATAGGAAGGTCACTCGCGTCGGGCCCCAGGGCTTCAAGAAGGCGCTTGGTCTCCGGATCGTTGGCGGAGCCCTCAACGTCGATCCACTGATAGGGAACGTGGCTGCGCGCCAGAAAATCCCGCAGTTCGTACGATCGCGGAGACCACCTCGTGCCCAACACCCTGATCCCCTGGAACGCCGGGCGGTACGAAGCTTGCCAATCCTCCAGCAAGTCGTCCAGTGGGGGGTACAAGTGCTCGGTGGGAGGGTCCCATGGCTTCATGAAAAAGTAGTCGAGGCTGGCCTGGTTGATGGCGCTAATCGCGGCGTTCGTGTCGGCATACGCGGTGAGCAGAGTCCGCTTCGCGTCCGGGAATATTTGCCGCGCTTCCTGCAGGAACGCGACCCCGTCCATGCCCGGCATGCGCTGATCCACGAGGAGAAGCGCGACCCCGTCATTGCGAAGCTTCAGCCCCTTGAGCAGACCCAGCGCCGCCTCCGGGGAGTCGCTGCTCAGGACGCGATACGCAGCGCCGTACTGCGATCGCAAATCGCGCTCGATCGCCCGCAGGACATCCGGATCGTCGTCAACCGCGAGCAGAATCGGCTTCGCCATGATTGCTCTAAGACTTCAAGATGAAGCAGGTGATTCCGGAAATCCGGGACCTGAATAAGCTGATTAGATACAGAAACCGGCATTCGGTTGCGCCTTTCTCGTTCGCGCCCTCACGCCCCAAGTTCCCCAGCCTCGATTTCGTCCACATAACACCAGACCCAAGACTCCCCAGGCTCATTGGAACGGATGAGAGGGTGCTGCGTTTTGTGGAAGTGTTTGGTGGCGTGCTTGTTCTTGGACGAGTCGCAACAGCCCACGTGTCCACAGGTGAGGCACAAGCGCAAGTGAACCCAGGAGTCACCCGTCTTAACGCAGTCCTCGCAGACATGCTTATCTGTTTCTCTAATTTTGATCTGGTTTAAGTGGGTGCATGCTTTCGGCATCGGTTCCTCCGAGAAAGTGTTGAATTTCGGTCAAGTGACCTCGGTCATGTAACGAAAGGCCACCATCACTGTAAACAGCTGCGTCTTTCACTCACAATGATTCCAGAGGTACTTCATCTGTGTTTCGGCTTGATTATTTATCCTGCGTATTGACCATCGCGTCCACGATTCTGGTGGGGCGGCGGTGCTGGGAAGGATGGGCGTTGGCTGGCGTCAATAGCGTACTCGTATGTATTATCGGCCTCAAAACAGACCAACTGGGCTTCATCCCTGCCAATGTATTCTGCATGGTGATGAGCGCGATCAACCTGCGCGCGTGGCGCAAGTCTGGAGCGTCTTAAGAAGCGAGCCACGAGAGCCATTGATTCCGGCACGACCCTGCCTCCGAACATACTCGTTCACTCCGCGATGAGCAGGCTCTCGGAAAAAGGCCACTGCTCATCGATCCATTGACTCTCGCTGCGAAATCCCGCAGCGCGCGCCGTCTCGACAATCTCCTCGGCCGAATACTTGTGGCTGCTTTCCGTCCATATAGTTTCTCCTTCGTGAAACTCCACCACGACCTCTGCCGCCGGAATACTCACGATCTGCCGCCGCTTCGACTGCAAGTGCATCTCGACGCTCCGAACGTCGTAGTTGATCTTCGCAAGATGGGCGAATTCCCGCAAATCAAAGTCGGCGCCGAGTTCGCGATTCGTTCGGGCGAGCAGGTTGAGATTAAAAGCCGCCGTCACCCCGAGTTCGTCGTCGTAGGCTCCGAGCAGTTGCGCGCTGGGTTTTTCCAAGTCCGCTCCTAGAAGCAGAGAGT
>CABECM010000190.1_pt1 | contig 7083 bp, 9 predicted proteins | sample 3422391 | NCBI WGS metagenome assembly CABECM01 (sample SAMEA5534327, study PRJEB31848) | metagenome | biome: tundra; feature: field; material: soil | place: USA | collected 2013-05 | depth 0.15 m
AATCGACAACCCATCCTCAGGCTGCTTGAAGGTCCCTGATCTTCATCGCGGCGGCGCGGGGGCAGATTTCAGGAGCGCAGGCCCGCTTCCGGGCAACTTCCTCCGCTCGCCCTACCTAACAAGACGTCTCAACATCATTTGTATGATCGCCCCGGGTATCTACCCGGCCGCGAATCGCGCAAGGACGTCCCTGAATTCTCGGAGTCCGTCCCTCGCGGGAAAACGAGCCCTCTGCCGCCTCGTCGATAATGCCACAAGCCACTATGTCCGCCATCCGATTTCAGACATCGTCCGCCGTGAGCGAGCGTGCGGTCTCCGAGACTGCGAACCGAGTGCACGCACAGGCTGTTGATCTCCTGACCAGACGCGCTGAAATCAATCGAAGGATCCGGTGTCGTCAGCAAGTGATGCAGGCATTGCGGGATCTCGCGACCAACGCGACGTTCAAGGGTTACGGTGCGGAGGGGCCCGCGCCCGCACGCACGACGGAGAGGAAACGGCCTGGCAATAACAGTGCGCCGCCGCCCGGACATACAGTTGGCCAGATGTGGTCTCCCCTGCCAGGCCAGTCAAAACACCTGCAGGCCGGACTGACGCGTGCTTGCCGCATCGCGCTCATGGAGGCAGCAAACACCGCGTCCCCGGATGAAATTCGCACGCGCATTGTTCGCAGGGGATCCTTTTCATTCGCCGATTCCGAATCTGCAACCGCAGCGATTATTCGAACTCTGAATGCTATGGCCTACGGCGGCGAGGTTCGGCGTTTAGAAGACGCCCCCCAATCGCGGTGGCAGCGAATCGCGCCTGCGCGAGAAAGCGATACCTCAATCTAGATCGTAGCCGTGGCGATTTCGCGCCCACCATCGTTCACTCTTCTCGGCCCGACTCCGGCCAGATCTCTCCAATAGCGTTAACCGTATGGGACGAACGGTTATTTTTGTGGGACGAATGAGGCAGGACAGGGACGATCTTTGATTGCTCTCTTGCGTGGATTGGTCCATCATGTAAGGCGCGCCCGTTATGGTGTGGACGATGGATGAACGCTAGCGCGCCGATGTGCCGATGTCGCAAAAGACCTCGCTGAGTTTACTCCTGACATGAAGACAAGTTGCGAAGGTTGCGGGCTCACGCTGCCAGCTGACAGCGCGGCATACGTGTGCTCTTACGAATGCACTTTCTGTCCGGTCTGCTCCTCGAACATGCACGGCATTTGTTCGCATTGCGCCGGTGAGTTGGTGCGCCGACCGCGCCGAATGGTACCGCTGAAGGGTGAGGCAACAAGCGGCGACGCCCCCGGAAGTTTTCGTCCTTGGATCATCTGGACGCTGAGTTTTGGCGTTTGGACGTTTGTTGCCCTCGCATACGCCATAACAGTCTACGAGTTGTATCGCTCGACCGGTACGTCCATGAGGTTTCTCAGCGTTCTGGGCATGCAATGCAGCCAAGTTCTGACCTACATTCCGCTGACCCCCTTCGCTTTTGCGTTAGCGAACCGCTACCAAGTGCAACGCAACAACTGGGCAACAAATTCGTTGATCCTTCTGGCGGGAGGGTTGGTGTTTACCGTGGCGCAAGTCGCGATGCGCGGCATGACTCCATACGCGTATTGGGATCCTCGCGTCCGGCACTGGGTTTCGGCCATTTGGGACGCGCAAGCCCACGGATTCCGAATTCAGTGGTTTATGTTTGAGAGGATGTTCCTCTCTAGCGTGGTTGACGACGTTGTCACCACCTACCTGCCGATCGTACTGATTGCACACGTGGCATCTTATTACCTGAGCTTTCGAGAGCGGGAGTTGCGCACGTCGCAATTGCAGGCACAACTTGAGAAAGCGAGGCTGCAATCGTTAAAGAGCCAGTTGCAGCCGCATTTTCTCTTCAATACGCTGCACTCCATCTCCGCCTTGATGTTAACCAACGTTGAAGCCGCCGATCGAATGATCACCCGGCTGGGCGACCTGCTCAGGATCAGCCTCGAAACCGCCTCAACCCAGATGACAACCCTGAGCCGCGAATTGGAATTCGTAAATTGTTATATCGAGATTGAAAAGGTCCGATTCGAAGAAAGGCTCAAGGTGAGTATCGACGTCGCTCCTGAGGCTCTCGATGCCAGCGTCCCTCACTTGTTGTTGCAGCCTTTGGTGGACAATGCCATCAAGCACGGAATTTCCAGGTTGGTGTCTGGGGGCGAGATTCGAATCTCCGCCACTCACGATGACGCCTATCTGCATCTGGAGGTGAGAGACAACGGACCCGGATTTAGGGCGCCGGGCCACCCCCCGTCGGGGGGCATGGGACTGAGAATCACGCGCGAGCGACTGGAGACGATCTACGGCCAGGATCAGAGCGTGGAGTTATTAAGCTTGCCGGATGGCGGCGTGGCTGCTCGGGTGTGTATTCCTCTCCGCATGGCAGTGGCCGGCAGCGAACAGTTTCCGGCTGCAGCCGCATCAGTCGCTCCAACCTAGCAACTGCCGCTCAAAGTCGAAGCTGATACGTTTTGGCCGGAGGCAGGAAACGCCCATCAGTCCATCCAGGTCGCTTTCAATGCCTGTCCGACTTGCCACCACTGAAGCTCGCTGAGGCCCGACGTCCAGTGTTCCAATCCTGGCCTGCGAGAGAACGACGGTGCCGAAACGAACGTTTCCGGCAACATTCTGTCCGCTTCCCATAGCGCCGCTCCATACGTAGTCCACCCCGCGCAAGTGGCTCTCGAATAACACCAACTGCGGTGTTCCAGTATCAAGGAGCAGGTGCAACTGGCGGGCGCCGCTTCTCAGATTCACCGTGATAAATTGCCGACCTGCCGTGAACGGCACAGTGTAGCGTTCTACCGAGGCCCCGAAAAAGATGCGCTGTTTTGCGTAATCGACCGTGAAGTTCGTTCCGCCGAGGACGTCGAGTCCGATGACAGCGTCAATGCGGGTTCCCAGTCCGCTGCCAATTACGGAAAAGTTCGCGACCATCACTGGCAGATTCTCCCGCCTCACGGGACCAAACTGAAGATCGGGAAGTGTGATGCTTTCTGACGCAAAACTCTTGTTGAAGACTGACAGGTCTCGCGCCGTGCCCTGCAACCCCAGCCTTGCGGAAACGCTGCTGTCGATCATGCTCGGGTTGGAGCCAGTATCCAGCAGAAGGTTTTGGTGCTCGAGGTTGCCAATTCTCCCGTCCACGACGATCAAGTATCCTTGGTAGGCCTTGAAGGGAATCTGTGCGACCTGGCGCGTGGGGCTTGGCGTCCAGACACTGATATCACCTCCGACGCTGGGGACGCACAGGTTGCAGAGCAGGACAGCCAGCGGCGCAATGTCCCGACTGGCGTGAGCAAGCCCTCTTGGCCAAACTATTCTCGGGATGCCGGCAGACGGAGCGCATGACGGGTCAGATCTCTTTGCGCCGGTGGTGCCGAAACTGCACATGCGCTGAGCCATGCGCAAGAGACTCCGAGGCACGAGTCACCGCTGCGGGCATTGGGATATGTAGCCGACTTGCCGGGATGAAGACCTTGAAAACGCCAGCGGCGAGGGTGAGCGCGGGCTCACGCAATGCGCGGTCAGACGTGACCTCGGCGGCGCGCAGCATCCGGGGCGCGGCTCTATCTCCCTTCGCGCTGGGCCGCCCACAGCCAGGCGCGTTGCCCGCGATCTCCAGGCAACACTGTCGCTTCGCCATACTCAACCAGCCGGCCCAAAATCGTATTGATCGTTGCCAACGGATCTTTGTGGTGGGCCAGCAAGGCAGGCGCGGTCCGTTGAATCTCATCGCACACATCGCGCGCGCTCATCGGCCGCCCTGCTTCCATCAGTACTCTGCGGCATGCCCGGGTGATACCGGGCCGGCGGGAACCGCTTCTGTGATCGACCAGGTCTAAGAGAGCAGCATCCAAAATGCCGTCGCCGAAGAGCTTCGCTAAACCCACGATGGTCTGCTTCACCGTGCCAATGCGTTTCGTGACTTCTGCTCGCTCCTCGATCAATTGGCGCAACTCCCGTTCCGCCTGCTGTATTACCTCTACCACGTGGCGGTTTTCGCCGCCCGGTGCATCGGCTGCCGCCTGGTCCGCCGTTTGTCCGTTATCCATCGAAGCATACATACCACTCGTGTTATCCCGCAGCAGTAGCGCTGGGATTGACACCGCTTCGCGCGGGACCAGCAAACAATCAAACGCGACGAAATTCGCGGGAAACTTTCCCGGCGGTTCTACGAGCGATTTCATTATTCATAGAGTTCACCGGAAGTCCTCGCAGGAATGCCACGTCGGAGATTGGGAAATGCGAGCGATTTAGCCGCGTCATACGTCACTGCTCCGGGTTGTCTATGGATCCTCGCAATCCGCACACGTTATTTGCGGGCATGTGGCAAGTAGAGATGCATACCTGGGGCGAATCCAGCGGAGGCCCTGGCAGCGGAATCTACGTTTCCCACGATGGCGGTACGAAGTGGGCGCGCCTGGAGGAACACGGTTTGCCTCATGGACCGCTCGGGAAGATCGATGTCGCGGTTGCTCCGACCAATTCGAATCGCGTCTTCGCCCTGATTCAGACCAGGGATCAGGGTTCAGTCTGGAGATCCGATGACGGGGGAGAACAATGGAAGGCGGTCAATTGGATTTTGTCCATTTCTTGATTTTCTGGGCTGATGAAGGGCAACCGGGAAACTGGCCAGTCCACGACTCCGGAGTGAGCCAACTCTTAGATTGCCTCCGCGACTGATTCAAAGCTGCCCAAAACCCCCCGCCGGAGTCGGCTTCGCCGTGCCTGACGACTTGTGAAGAACGCAGAGCTCGGCTCGCTGCCATCTTCCGATCTCGTGGGTCAGCCGAAGTCAGTGTGAAGACCCGCCGACGTAGTTGCCGTAACCCACAATGACTGTCGAGCTAACCAGAACCAAGAGGCTGAATGCTACCAGCAGCCTGGTCCTGCCACCAGCGCCCTTCCACTCTTTGAGCGCGATACCCCACAACGTGCTGAAGATGATGATGCTGGCCATGTGCAGCGTCCAACTGGAGAACTTGTATCTTCCCATCTGGGTCTCGCCCATGGTGTAGAAGAAAAACTGCACGTACCAGGTCGTACCCGCGAGGGCCGAGAACAAGTAGTTGGCAAGCATGGGAGCCCTGGCAGTCGTCTCCAGGGCGACGGCCACGGCTACCGCCATCTCCTCCGCCGGGGCATCGGTAACGGCTTCAAGGATGTGCTTCTCATTGCGTGCGAGAACTTTGCCGCGAATTTCGGACTCGAAGTACTGGTAACCAGTCCGGTTGCGAATGTTCAGAATGAGGCACCAGATGAAGTTGGTGGTGAAGCCGCCAGCGAGCACCACGACGAGTACGGGCAGGCCCTGCCACAACACCGGTGTGCCGTGCTGGATTGTGATCGCCTTTATCGGATCGCCGGCCGCGAGGCCGTAGGCGAAGCAGGCACTCATCACGCCTGAAAAAGTGGCAACGAGCAATCCCTTCTTCAGGTCGAATTCCTTGATCGAGGCACGCTTCTGCTCGGTCGACATTTCGCGTTCTTTGGATACTCCGGCGGCTCCTGCGAACGCGATACCGAGAAGGCAGACGGCGACGCCGCCAAGAATCACCAGGCCGGAGCGAGTGCCGAGGACTTCGGATGCGAACACTCCACGGAAAATCGGAGGCATCAACGTGCCAAATGCGGCTGTGTACCCGAGTGCCACGGCCATGCCGAGCGACATGCCCAGGTATCGCATAGTAAGGCCGAAGGTGAGGCCACCAAGTCCCCACAAGACGCCAAATACGTATGCCCAGAACAGGCTGCTCGCCGGAGCTTCGTGGAGCACACGAGTGAGGTCACGGGTCATTGTCAGCGCGAGGAGCCATGGGGCGATGATCCAGCTGAAGAATCCGCCAACCAGCCAATATGTTTCCCAGGCCCAGTTCTTCACTCCCCGATAGGGGACGTAGAAGCTGGCGGAAGCGAGACCGCCCAGCCAGTGAAAAAACACCCCTAGGGCAGGGTTCATGGAGTCCTCGAGTCTGAATTTAGAGGTGAAAGACTTCTAGCAACGGCTGCATGGCGAGATCGGGCAATACGCCGTCAGGCTGAACGAAAAAGTCACCCATCTCGCGCTGCCAGCGCTCGTTGACTTCGCGCTTGGCCATCCCGGATCGAGCACGTTCAAAGTTTTCTGTCTCCAGATAGCCGACGAGAAGGCCATCGTCTCGCAGGAACAGCGAGTAGTTGCCCCATCCAGTTTCACGCAAGGCGGCCTGCATCTCGGGCCACACGCTGCGATGGCGCTCTTTGTATTCCTCGAGCCGCTCGGGCCTAACCTGCAACACAAAGCAGACACGCTGCATACTCGCTCCTTAACGCAGGAAGGCCTCGGAGAGACCGCCGTCTACGGGAATGACGTGCCCGGTTGTTTTCGCACTCTGATCACCAGCCAGCCAGACGATTGCGGCCGCACAATCGTGGGGAAGGATAGGCCGCTTCGTCAGAGTACGCTGGGCATAAAAATCGGCGAGCTTGGTGCGCAGTTCCTCGGTCGGCTCCGAGTCCTTGAACTCGATCTTGTACTTTTCGAGAGACTGAATCACGCGGTCGCGAGGGAACATGTTGGAACCGGCGACCACAGTAGCGGGCGCAATTCCGTTAACACGCACATGCGGACCGAGCTTGATGGACAGCTCCCGGATCAAGTGGTTGAGAGCGGTTTTGCTGGTGTCGTAAGCCTCGCTGCCTTTCTTGGGCACCACCGCGTTGGCGGAACTGGTGAACACCATGGCAGCGGGCAGACCCTGGTCTTTAAATACCCACTCCGTCTGTCGGGCAAGGAGATAGTTGCCGGTGACATTGACCAGGAATGTCTGCGCCCATTGTGCGTCGGCGAGTTCGCCGTTCGCGGCAGGTACGGGATAGATCGCCGCCGTATTGACGATGATATCCACGCCGCCAAATTGAGAAATCGTGAAATCCGCCGCATCCCCAAGAGACGCAGCCGAACTAAGGTCGACGCAAACATGGGCGACAACCTCCGGAGATGATATTGCGCCGGCCTCATCGGCGACCTTCTTCGCGCCTTGTTGATCAAAATCAGCCACGACGACATGGG